>Ga0184628_10001293_pt1 | contig 12430 bp, 9 predicted proteins | sample PLM4_5_b1_FD_133149 | JGI IMG/M metagenome (GOLD analysis project Ga0184628, IMG submission 133149) | Groundwater sediment microbial communities from an aquifer in East River, Colorado, USA - PLM4_5_b1 | ecosystem: Environmental > Terrestrial > Soil > Riparian zone | place: USA: East River...
ACGTTGCGCTGCTGGTCACTGTATGTTTCATATTTGCCTGCAGGCGTGGTGGTACCCACACGGCGATGTCGCAGACAACCGGGCGAGACTTGGAGCACGCCGACACTCGAGGTACGAATCCGGAATCATCGCCAGGTAGCGCCGCCAATATCTTGATTGACCCGCGTTTCGAAGTCCCCGGAAAGCGGGTCGTGCTCGCATTCTGTTTTGAGGACGCCCCGGCGTATGACCCGAAAATCTATCGGATTCGTATGGCTCAAGTCGACGGCGGGTCAGGGAAGGTCGAGGTCGCTGCGACCGGCGATTCCTGGCTTTGGAAGGAATGGACCGTGGGAAGTGTGCCTCGCGGATTTAAGTCCGTTGAGCGATCTGCTACGCCCCCTGGGATTTACGAGGTTTACGTTGACGCAGTCGTGGGAGACGGTGTGCGCAGAATCTTGGTTGGGGATGACGGGGCAGTGCGGGTGTTGCCGTGGGATCAATTCGACACCAAGCCACCCAAACATTGTCCACGTGTCGACCGCGAGAAGCCGAACATCCTTCCGCATGGTCGGCCTGAGGAGAGCCGCCACCAACGTCCAGTGCGTCCCTGAAGGTGCTCGTTCGGGTACGGGGCGGGCTCGACTGCATGTACAAGCCGAGTATTCCCCGACACCGGCGCAGGGAGGTGGGGGAATCGGGGAGGCGCGACTGACACGAGCGGAGCGAGAGTTCGCCGCCGCGGGCTCAGGTGCTCATGAGCCCCCCAGGAGTGCATCATGACTGGTTGCAACCCCGTCAGGGCGAAGGGGTTGTGCCTCCCGCGCCGGTCGTGTCGTAAACCCCTAGTTCAGTAATCGCCGGAGCGCCGCGCGCCTCCGTGATCACCAGGGCGACGCGATCCGCGGTGATGGGGCTCATCCGATACAGCTTCCGCTCGCCGATGGCGGTGCCGGTGGCGATCGTCATCCAGACGCCGTTCGCGCGCGCGTCGACGTGGTGCTGGGTCGTGCGCTCGCCGAGCGCGATCGGCTCCTGAATGCTGATGAGATCGAACGAACGGCTGCCCCCGAGATCGATCTCGAGCCGAGCGCTAGTCTGCCCTGCCGCGGCCGCCCAGAACGTCTCGCGTCTGCCGTCGACGGCCGACGCGGCCCCATAGGGCGGCAGATCCTCGAACACGGAATCGGCGCTCGCCGCCTGCCCGGCCGCCACGTTGGTTCGGTAGAGCGCGGCGATCGCCGGCCCGAGTTGATTCAAGGCCGCGACGTCGAGATCGGCCAATAGCCCGCGCGTATCGGGCGGTACGTTCACGCGCAACAGGCTGTTACGACCGACGCTATCCAGGTAGATGCCGACGAGCTGATCCACCGTCTTCACCTGACCGTCCTCGGCCGCGTGCCAGAACCAGCCGGGGCGAATCGAGTAGACCGCCTCGGCGGGTATGTAGGACGTGGTCCCCGCGCCGCTCCCGAAAGATTGCACGCTCGACTGATCCGTCGGCGGGGATGCGCTGCTGGGGGCGGAAAGCCCGATGCTGCGCACGTCGCTCGCCGCCATCGGGGCGGCGTTCGAGAACTCGACCAATGTTTGCGGTTGCAGGCCGCGCACGAAGTCGCGGATGGTCGCCCAATCGAACGTGGGCGCGCCCGGGGCCTGCCATAGCCAGATCTCGTCGACGGCGCCGTAGTTGGTCAAGAGCTCGGTCAATTGACACTCGAACACCGGCAGATAGGCGGGTGTACCGTAGCTCGGATCATGACGATCGAGCGGCGACAGCGCCAACGCGACCCGCACGTTCCCTTCATGGGCAGCATCGACGAACTCGCGGACGACATCTCCCTGCCCGCCTCGAAACGGGCTCGCCGCCACCGAATAGGTCGTGCAGCTGGTCGGCCAAAGACAGAATCCGTCGTGGTGCTTCGCCGTGAGCAGCGCTTCTCGAAACCCGCCGTTCCGGATCGCGGTGATCCACTGGCGGGCGTCGAAGGCGGTCGGGTTGAACAGGGTTGGGCTTTCGCTGCCGTCGCCCTGTTCCTTGTTCGTGAACGTGTTCATTCCAAAGTGCAGAAATGCCGCCATCTCCTGCGTCTGCCAGGCCACCTGCGCGGGCGAAGGGACGGGCGCCACGGCGTCGGGCAGGGGGAGGCTCGACGGCGGGCCCAGCACGGGTCCGGTCTTCTCGAAGCAGCCGATCGCGGCGACCGCCACCGCTAGCAGGAGGCGACTCGAATGTTTTGGCCGCATCGCCGATGGTCCCTAGCGTACCGCCACAGCCGCGCTGACCCCGCCCCAGATTCCTACGGCCTCGACGTCACGCCCATCGTTGACGGTCCCGCGGACCCCCAGCAGGTGCGCGCCCGCGGACACGCCCAGAACCGGATGGACACGCGCGCGGGCCCAGGCGCTGACCTGCAGAACCACCTCTGGACCGAGCCAGGCCCCCTGCTGGCGAGAGCCAGTCGCGGCCGTGCCATCCGCGATCCCGTTCATCCGCACGTATCCGCCGCGCAATCCCACGCTGATGGCTGGTCGGAGCGAGGCCCCGATCCAGCGCGACAGCCCCAGCGCCGCCGAGACGCTGGGCATGAGCACCGCCACCCTGCCGGTCCCCCGGCCGACCTCGGCGTAATCAGCCAACGCATCGAACCGCGCCAGGAACAGCGGCGAGATCCAGACGGCGGCCCGCGCGCCGCCGCCGAACAGGAGATCGCCGCTGGCCAGGACGTGCACGTCGAATGCGGCGGCGAGCTCGAAAGATCGGTCGGCGACGGCCGCTCGCGCGGCTTCGCGGGCGGCGTACGGGGCCAGCGGCGTGGCCGGCGGCGCGCGCGGCTGGGGATTGCTCTGCAGCTCGGACCAGCTCGCCACGACCAGCTCCGCGACGGCGAGCGCCAGCAGGCGGGCGCGCCCGTTCGGCGCCGCCTCCGTCAACGCCACCGTGCGCGCGAGTGATTTGCCGGTGGTCGGATCGATCACCTCGAGCGCCGCAACGGTGCTGCGGCATGCCGCGGTCACTTGCGTCACGGTCGCGTCGGGCGCGCGGTCGACCAGCGTGGCGCGCAGCTCGATGGCGGCGATCCGCTGCGCCTCGAGCGCCAGCGCCGCGTCGCACCCGACCACGTTGATCGAGACGCGCGGCCGCTCGAGCCCAGGCGTGCTCTGAGCGTTCGCGGCGCGCATTCCCGCTGCGAGGGTGAGCAGCGCGGCGATCCGGCGTGCCGTCAGTCGAGCCCGCCGAATCTCGACACGGCCTTGGCGCGGCGCCCGTTCGGATAAAGGCGCTGATAGAGCAGCGCCAGCTCGCGGCTGCGGGTGACGTCGCCGGCGCGCGAAACCGCCTCCACCTGGCGCGCCAGGGCATCCTCCGCGAGCGGCCCGCCGGAAGACCGAACGAACGCGAAGGCGTCGACGGCCTCGCCCGGCCGGCCCAGCTCGTCGAGCAGGACCCGGCCGAGCGTGAACGCCGCCAATCCGGCGCGCGGGTCGTGGGTGTGCCCGCGAAGGACCCGCTCGAGATAAGGCACCGCCTCGGCCGGATGGCCGCTCAGGCGGGCGGCGTCCGCGGCCAGCAACAGATCGGCGGTGTCGTCGCGCACGGCGCTGGGGCCGGCCTTCCGTAGCGCCTTCCGCGCCTCTTCATATTGACCACGCTCGGCGAGCGGCCGCCACGATGATGTCGCCACGCCGGCTGGTCGCTGCTGTTTCGGCGAGGCTTCGGGGAGCGGCGAGACGGGGACTTCCAGCGTCGCGCCCGCTGGAATCTCCGTGTCGGTGCCGCCCGCACGCACGCGGACGCGCCCCTCTTCGACGGCGATGTTCAGCCGATCGGCGCCGAGATAACGGACGGTGAACGTCGTGCCGAGGTCCTCGATGGTCACGTCCCCGGCCACCACGACGAAAGGATGGCGGGTGTCGTGCGGAACCGAGAACCGCGCACCGCCGGCGCGCAACGCAAACCCGCGCCCGTCGCGATCCGGCAGTGGGGCGAGCACCGTCTCGGGCGACAGTTGCGTCACGGTGACGGTCTCGATCCCGATCTCGCCGCCCGCTGCCGGCGCGCGCAGAGCCGTGCTCGCGCCCGAAACCGCCGGGGCGCTGGAGGGGACGGCAGATCGCCAGCTCACCAGGGCGAAGCCACCGACGGCGATCAATCCGGTCGACGCGACTGCCACTGCGGTCCGCAGCACGGTCCGCCGTCGGGTCGCCCGACGCGCGATCGCCGCCCGAACGGCCCATTCGCGCTCCGGCGCCCAACCGGGCTCGACCTTGTCACCCAACGCAGTCCACATCGGATCATTCATCTTCGTCTCCGTCTCGCAAAAATACTTCATCGATCACTTTTTTGGCGGCCCTGACGCGCCGTTTGGCGGTGGCCAAACTGCAGCCGCAAGCCGCCGCGACGGCGTCCAGGGGCTCGCCCTCGAGATAGCGAAGCGACCAGGCCAGGCGTTGGTCCGTCGGCAAGCTCTCCAGCACCTCGTATAGGCGAGCGAGAAGTGCGCGCTGTTCGGCGGTCGCCCCTGGCGCCGGCACCTCCTGACCGCGTGGGGTCGCATGAAAGAGCCTCCGGAACCGGCGGCGTCGTAACCGCCTCCCCACCAGGCGGGTGGTCACCGTCGCCAGCCAGCCGCGCGCCTGGATCATGTCGACGATGTTTGGAAGCCGCCGCGACGCCAGCCAGAAGACGTCCTGAACGACGTCATCTACGTCCGCGTCGCCGGAGCCGAGCAGTCGAGCCGTCAGGTGGGCCACGTAGCGGCCGTAGCGCGCGAAGAGCTCGTCGAACTCCACCGGGCCGCCGGCGACCGGTTCCGGCGGTGGGCCGGCGACGCGCAGGTTCGGCTTGGGCGACATCTATGATGAGAATGACCGTAGCGGATAGATCCGGCTCAACGATTGGAATTTCGGCCGCGCGGTGAGGGTTCCAGCCCGCCGCGTCGTCGCGCCCAAGCCGCGGCGCGACAGCAGCAGGACTGCGTGAGCCGCTCTGCGCGGTCACGGCCATTGTGTGAGTGAACATGAGTTCGCACATGGTCGACTCGCCGGCTTGCCTGACCCGGTCACGTCAAGGGTTGATCGTGCCGGTCCGGCCTGATTCCGAGGCCGTGGGCTATCGGCGGTGCACTCGTAAGGTCCCGCAATGACGCCGTATTGCGGGACAGATCTCTAGAAAAGGAGCGCGAGATGCAGCGCCGTGACTTTGGCTGGTTTCACCCGCTTCGCAGACCCATTTTCGCGGCGCTGGCCGCTGCGATGCTCGGGATCGTGAGTGGCTGCCAGGGGAGGATTGGCCCTCCGAGGGCTGGCAGCGAACCAGGCGGGGGCAATACCGGAGCCGGTGCCACCACGATGACGGGCGTCGGAGCGGGCTCTGGGTCGGGCAGCGCCGGCACCTCGGGATCGGCCGGAGCGGGAAACGCGACCACCATGGCGGGCACGGCAGGGGCGGGCGGCAGCGGAAGCCCTCCGGTCGTCTTCGCGCCGTCGGCGGGAGCGTACCGGCGCCTCACCGCCAGCGCGTTCCGGAACTCGCTCCGCGACCTGCTTCAAGGTCCCGTGACCGTCGGCAAACTCGAGCCCGATTCGTGGTCGATCGGAGGCTTCGCCAGCGTCAGCGCCGCGACCGTGTCGATCTCCGCACCCGGCGTCGAGCAGTACCAAACCGCGATCGACGCCGCGACCATCGAGGCGCTTGCCGACAGCACCCGGCGGAGCAAGGTGCTGGGCTGCACCCCGAAGAGCGCGACGGACATGGCCTGCTTCCAGTCCTTCGTGACCAGGTTTGGTCGACTGGCCTGGCGTCAGCCGCTCACGCCTGCTCAGGTCACGCGCTACACCACGCTGATCGCGAATGTCGCCGCGACCCTGGGCGACGTCAACGAGGGCATGCGCGCCGGTCTGCAGGGCCTGCTCCTGTCGCCCAACTTCCTTTACCGAAACGAGCGCGGGGTGCCGCCGGCTGGCGGCGGCACTGGGTTCTGGCAATACATGAGCGGCGAGGTCGCCACCCGGCTGTCGTACTTCCTGACGAACTCGACGCCGGACGCGACGCTGCTGGATCTCGCCGACCAGAACGGGCTGCAGACCAGAGAGGCCATCCTCGCGCAGGCTGATCGCCTGCTCGGCACCACCGTGGGTCGCGAGTCCGTGGGCAACTTCGCCAGCGAGCTCTATCAGCTCCAGATCATCGCGTCGCGCGCGAAGGATCCGAAGTTCACCGACTACACGCCCGCGCTCCAGACCGCGATGATGCAGGAGATTCCGGCGCTGTTTCAGTCGATCGTCTTCGATCGAAACGCGAGCGCCCTCGAGCTCCTGACCACCCGGAATACGTTCGTCACCAAGGAGCTCGCCGCCCTGTACGGCCTGTCGACGACGGGTCTGGCGTCGACGTCGCTGACCGCGATGACACTCCCGGCGGATGGACTGCGCGCCGGGCTGTTGACCACGGCCGGGTTCTTGTCGCTGTACGCGAACCAGGAAGAGGGGTCGCCCACCCAGCGCGGGAAGTTCATCCGCGAGACGATCCTCTGCACAACGATCCCGTTGCCGCCCCCCAACGTGAGCACGGTGCTGCCCGACCCACCCGCCGGTGTCGTGTACACGAAACGGCAGCGGCTGGCGACGCACGAATCGGTTCCCAGCTGCGCCGTCTGCCACAGAATGATGGACCCGCTGGGGCTGACGCTGGAGAACTTCGACGCGATCGGCAAGTACCGCTCCACGGACCAGGGCCAACCGATCGACGTGTCCGGCGACCTCGACGGTACGAGCTTCAGCGGACCGGTCCAGCTCGGGCAGGCGCTGGCCGGCCAGCCAGCGGTGGCCGACTGCCTGGTCCGAAACATGTACCGCTACGGGACCGGCCACGTCGAGACGGCGACGGAGCAGCCGGTGCTCGACGCCCTCAAGTCGACCTTCCGGACCGGCGGTTATCACGTGCGCGATCTGATGCGCGACATCGTCTCGAGCGACGGCTTCCGGTTCGTCGCTGCCCCCGCGCCCTAAGCCAGGAGAATGAGCATGCCGACGAAGCGTTTGAGCCGACGAACGGTCCTTCGAGGAGCCCTGGCGACCGGGGCGGCGGTGTCCGTTCCTCTGCCGATCCTCGACGTCATGCTGAACAACAGCGGGACCGCCTTCGCCCAGGGGGCGCCGCTGCCCAAGCGGTACTGCACCTGGTTCTTCGGGAACGGGATCATACCGGCGCTCTGGAACCCGGCGGCCACGGGGACAGGGTCGGCGTGGGGTTTGACCGAGGAGCTCGCTCCGCTCATGCCCGTGAAGCAATGGCTGACGGTGGTCAGCGGCCTCAAGAACATGATCGGCAACGCCTCGCCGCACCCGATGGGCTCCGCCGCCTCGACGACCGGAGGGAGCGTGGCGAACAACTCGGCCGAGCTCGCCTCGATCGACCAGATCGTGGCGGGCGTGAACAAGGGGGGCAGCTTCCCCTCCCTGGAGATCGGCTGCAGCGACGCCACCCCCAACGGCCCGGAAAACACGCTGCACACCTGCTCGCACCGCGGCCCCAACGCGCCGAACTATCCGGAGTTCGACCCCCACGCCGCCTTCACCCGCATGTTCATGGGCGTATCGAGCACCGGCACCGTCGACCAGATGATGAAGATCAACCAGGCCAAGAAGAGCATCCTCGACGCCGTTCTCGCCGACGGCACGGAGGTTGGCTCGTTGCTCGGCGCGAAGGACAAGGCGCGCTTGTCCGATCACCTCGATGCGATCCGCCAGATCGAGACGCGACTGGCGGCGATGACGACGACGACGATGCCACCCAGCGTCCCGATCCCGCCGGATCCGCAGACGATCGGCGTCAGCAAGGACACCAAGTCAGAGGCGCCCATGAAGGTCAACGATGTGATGGCGCAGATGCTCGCGGTCGCGCTGGCGTCGGGCATCACCAAGAACGCGACGTTCATGTTCACGCTGCCGGCGGCCCACGTCTACTACCGGTCCGTCGCCTCCGACATGAACGCCGACTTCCACGACACCATTGCCCACACCGACGCGGGCAACAACGCTGCCACAGGCTACCAGACCCGCTATCACAAAGGCGTCATCTACGCGATGCAGGGCCTCAATACCTTCGCCAGCCAGTTGTCGAAGATGACCGAGGGCGCGGGTTCGGTTCTCGACAACATGCTCATCTACGTCACGTCCTGCACCGGGTGGGGCAAGATCCACGACACGTCGGAGTGGCCGGTCCTGTTGCTCGGAAAGGCAGGGGGCGCGCTCAGGGGCGATCAACACTTCCGGGCGGCCAACGGCAACCTGTCTTCGGCGCTGCTCACGATCGCGAACATCTTCGGCGCCGGTTTGAAGACCATCGGCAAGGGCAGCGGCCAGACGAGCAGCGAGCTTTCTGGGCTCCGGGTGGCATGAGCTCCGCGCGCGTTCGAATCCACGCTGCCGACAAGTGATCATGAAACTCTCGCCTCGCGTGCTTTTCTGGGTGGCGGCCCTGTGCGTCGCCGCCTGCTCGGCGCCGGTTTCTACCGGCGCCGCTGGTGCCGGAGGCGCGACGGGGCAGGGCGGAACCGCGGGATCTGCAGCGGGCGCCGGAGGGGCGAGCGCCCTGGCGGGGACGTTGGGCACGGCGGGTATTGGGGGCGGCTCGGGAACCGCTGGTCACGGGGCAGTCGGGGGCACGACGGGCGGAGCCGGCACGGCGGGCGGGGCCGGCACGGTGGGCGGGGCCACCGCCGCCGCGGGCGCAAATGGTGGGGGAGGGACGGGCGAGGCGGGCTCGGGCGGCCGTGGCGGCGGCGGCGGCGGTGCGGCCGGTTCTTCAGTCGCAGGGAACGGAGGCGCGCGCGGTGGGGGCGGAGGGTCGGGCGGCGCGGGTGTGGACGCGGGCGATGCCAGCGCGGCCGACCCGCGCATGGCGGCTGACGTTCTCGACGGGTTCGCGCTCCTCAAGCCGTGTTTTTCTACGCCGGGGAGCTGCGCCGGTTGCACCTGCGACGAGAACCCGTCGAACATCTTGAACTCCGGCGTGGCGCCCGAGAACCAACACCTCAGCAAGCAGTTCGGCGGCGATGCGGGGGCCGTCTACAACGTAAAGCTCCGCGTCGTGGGCGTTGCGGAACGTTACTGGTATGCGGGCGGAACGCTCGATTCGACGAGCAAGGTGTTCTACACCGGCGGCCTGCCCACGATTCACAGCGCGCAGGCTCCGAACAACAACCTCGGTCCAGGTCAGGGGGCTTGCAAGATCCATCCGCCGCAGACCAACGGCAATTACCCGATTCCGTTCACGGTCCCGCCCGAGGTTGCTCCCGCCGACGGCTGCTACAACGGATTCAACATCTTCGCGATGACCGTATCGTTGCCGAAGCAGAGTTACTTCCTGAACGACACGACGGATTTCGACGGGGTCGATCGACAGCCCCACGCCGTTTACAAGACCGACTACACGGTGACGATTTCCATCGCCGGTCAGGCGACGATCGATTTCTACGTCATCGATGGCGATCACCATCAGGTCGCCAACACGAACATGACCGTGCCCAATGTGAAGAACACGCAAATCAAGCAACCCTACGTGGGCAACTTCTTGGAGCTCGAGGTCGTGGACGTTGCGCTGGCTCCACCAAGATGATCACCAGCTCACCGGTCGGGACCGGGGCGCTTCGGCCGGCATTCGGCTGAGCGCCTACGTGAATCCGTCCGACGGCACCGTCGTGGTCGTAGCCATCAACAACAATGCCGCCGCCACGCCTCTTTCGCTGTTCGTTTCCGGCGTCGTTCCGAGGTAATCGCGTGTTCGCACGAGGTAGGAATGAGGTAATCCGGCGCGTCGTCTCACGTCGTTTCGCGCCTTCTCAGGTCCTTCCGAGTCTCGCAACCTCGCCAACTCCCTGGAATCACGCCGCCGTCGGTCACCTTGCCAAGGTGGACGTCGAGGGTTCAAGTCCCTTCTCCCGCTCAACGTTTCGAAGGTTCGAAGGCTTAGCCGTCGGCCGGCGCGCGAATGAGATCCGGCGGTGGTGGTTGCCGCTGATTCGCGTTTCTCGAGGCGGTCAGAGCAGAGCGATACCGGCACCAATTGCTCTTCCTGGTACTCTCGATGTCGGAGGGCGCGATGTCCGGGCCGCGCGTTATCTCAGCTCCCGATACGTTCTTCGCGAAGGTCGTGCTGTCTGCAGGCCTTCTGATTGGCGTCGCCTGGCTGGGCTGGGCGATCCGGCGGGAGGTGAGGCATCCCGGCCCGGACGGAGTCTCGGCCTCGACGATCGGCAATTACCTGTTCGGGATCGTCGGGGCGACGTGGTTCCTCTTCAGGTGGTTCATTCCCCTGAAGCGCGTGATTCTCAGCGACACGTCGTTGCACGTGTCGAACTTCCTGCGCGAAGTCGTCGTGCCGTTGCGCGATGTCGAGAGCGTCCATCAGCGGGAAGGCACCGAAACCGTGATCATCGTCGGATTCGCCCGCAGGACCGCGTTCGGTCGCCGGATCGTGTTCAGCGGGATTGGGTGGAAGCCACCGCAGCCCCATCCGATTGTCGCGGAGCTTCGCGCCGTGGTAGCCGCCGCGAAGGCGACGTAGAGCGCTCGCGATGGCCAAGCTGGCCCGACCTCACAGGCGGACTTCCCCGATGCGTTCAAGTCCCTTCTCCCGCCCAGAAAATCGTCGGGTTACGCGCCGCGCGCACGCGACAATCCTCCTTTCGGTGCGTCTGACGACTAAGCCACCCACGAGCAAGGAGATCCGCATGCGATCCGCCAACGTTTCCCTGGTTCTGATCGGCCTGGCGATCCTGACGGGCTCGTGTGGATCGGACGGGCCCGCGGGGGGCGGCGGAGCGCAAGGCGGGTCGAGCGCGGCCGGCCGGGCCGGCGGCGGCGGCCGGGGTGGCGCGGGCGGGAGCGGCAACGCGAGCACCGGCGGCAGCGCAGGCACCGGCGGCAGCGCAGGCACGAGCGGCAACGCGGGCGCCGGCGGCAGCGGCGCCGCAGGAACGAGCGGCGGTGCGGGGACCGGAGGAACGGGCGGCGCCGGCGGAACGACTGGCACGGGTGGAGGGGGAGGTGCCGGTGGAACCGCCGGCCGTGGAGGTGCCGGTGGCGCGGCGGGCGGCGGCGGCGCCGCCGGAACGGGTGGCACCGCGGGCGTGGGCGGCGGAGCGGGCGCGGGCACCGGCGGCGGCGCGGGTACGGGCGGCGGCGGCGCTGGGGGAAGCGGCGGCGGCGCCGGATCGCTGCAGAGCGGGGTCGTGTGGGAAAAGACCTTCGCCGGCAAGTTCGCGAGTGGGATCGCGATCGGTCCAGGCGGCGTGATTCACGTCGCCGGATACGACGCGGCCCTCGGGCGCGGCTGGCACCTGCGCCTCGGCGGCGACGGCTCCGTGCTGGGCGACGACCTCGATCCGATCGAGTACCGGAACAGCTTCACGGCCGTCGCGCTCGACGCGCAAGGCAACTTTTATTTCTCGGGGAGCGGTCTCCGGCCCACCGAATCCGTCGGCATCAACATGGTGAGGCGCCGGAACGCCGACCTCACCTGGGCCTGGTCGACGCTCTACAACCCGGGCGCAACCGCGACCGCGTACTTCGCCGACGTGGCGGTCGACAGCCAGGGCCGCGCGGCCGTGGTGGGGCGCTACTGGGCCCCGACCAGCCACACCGTCGTTCACCGCTACCTGCCGACGGGGACGGCGGACCTGATGACGATGAACAGCTCGCCGCCCGACAACGCGGTCTCGGTCGCGGTCGACGCGGCCGACAACTTCTACGTGACCGGCCGCGAGGAGGTGATCGGCAGCGACAGCGCCACCCTCGGGCTGATCTCCCGATACAACGCCAACGGGACCCGGCCCTGGACTACGCGCATCCAGCGAAAGTCCACCTGCACGGCGACCGGCTCCGGACCGATCAACCTGTGGGGCTCGGCGCTGGACGCGAACGGCAACCTCTGGGTCGTCGGCAAGCACTGCGACTGGGCGCACGTCATCCGGAAGTACGCGCCGGACTCGGGCGCGCTGCTCGTGACCGCCGACATCGACGCTCCTTTCAATGCGGAAGGTCCCTACGCCGTTGCGAGCAACGGCGCCGGCGTCACCGTGGTCGGCCGCTGGGGGCCGACGCCGCAGGAGACCGCCCGTCCGGCCATGGTCGACGTGAGCCTCGACGGCACCCAGATGCGCTTCTGGTACGGCGCGATCAACTACTACCGGCTCGTGGACGTCGCGGCCCTGGGCGGGGACCGGATCGTGATCGGCGTCGACGAGGCGGTGGCGAACGGCGCCTGGATCGCGCGCCTGCGCGCGCCCTGACGCCGCCGTGTGCGATGATGCCGTCGTGCGTGCCGGGGTCGTCGCAGCGCTTGTCCTGATCTGCGCGTGCGCCACCACAACGTCGGCTGTCGCTCCCGAGCTGTCGGTCGAACCTGCAACGCCAGCGGCGCCCTGAAGCACGACGCAGGCCCAGA
>Ga0184628_10001294_pt1 | contig 12427 bp, 9 predicted proteins | sample PLM4_5_b1_FD_133149 | JGI IMG/M metagenome (GOLD analysis project Ga0184628, IMG submission 133149) | Groundwater sediment microbial communities from an aquifer in East River, Colorado, USA - PLM4_5_b1 | ecosystem: Environmental > Terrestrial > Soil > Riparian zone | place: USA: East River...
AAATGTCAGCTTGATGGAAGAACGCGTCAGGTCATTTGCATTGATGACTGCGCAACCTTCCACTTTCTGTGCTTCGATGAGGTGATCATGGGCAAAGGCTCCGAACAGTCCACCTGTTCCGACATGAATTCGGAAATACCCCCGACCCGGAACGACGCAGGGTCCGTTCTGTGACTGCAGGGGTTGACCGGCGAACAAGGCCAGCAGCAGAACAACGATTGGTTTCATCGCCCCTTGCTCCGTGTTTCAGGAAATTTTTCGGACTTCCATGTAGAAGCGTTTCGCGCGCGCTTCACCCATGGAAAATGTTTTGCGGGGAAGCGGGCCATCCTGGATGATGGCCTTGAACAGGTCCGACTTTTCCATACCCGGCAGGTAGATCCCCACATGACCCGGCTTGCTGCCAATTCGCAGCAGGACCTCATCGCCATGGACGTAGTCGATGCTCTCTGCGCCGCCTGCCTTCACAAATGGATCAAGGAAGGCTTGAACGGTGCCTGCCGGAAGATTGAATTTCGGGTTGGAAACTTCAACAACCGTGAACGGATTGCTCCCGCCGACAATGCCGATACGCTGTACAGAATCCTGATGAGCCAGCACGGAATGAATCATCTCAGTCGCAGAAGCGACCGGAGTGCACTTCAGATTTGATCCGAAATGCTTCTGCAGTTCCGCCAGGACATCCTTCTTTACTCCGAACAGCACACGATGAATGGGTTCAAATTCCAGGGCGTCGTCGTGCACATTCTCGATCTCGACCAGCGCGTAGCGCGCCGGATGGTCCAGTCCGACGGTCGGTTTCATTTTTTCCCACACTGCCTTCGCGGCAGCCAGGGAATGGTTCCCGTCACCCATCGCAAACAGCAGTACGGGTTTGTCTGCTCCGACTCCGTACTTGGCCGCGAAGACCTCCGGATTTGCAAGATTGCGTAGTGCGGCAATTACCGGCGCTTCGTCTGCGACCGACCAGCCCGCCAGGTGTCCGCTTCCCAGCATCAGGTCGAATTCGTAGAGCTTCTGCATGCTCTTTTTTGTAGCGATGAGCGGTTCAATGACGGTGTGTTGCGGATCGTCGATGAGAACGAGAATGTGAGGCAGTTCCAGCGCAGCGCCTTCCCGGATTTTCATTCTTGCGGGCAGGCGATCGATGATCGTTCCTTCGGTGGCGCGAATCATGCTTGTCGAGTCATCCCGGTAATCGTAGCGTTCCAGATCGAGGCACAGCATCAGGCCCCTGCGGGTTTTCCCCAGCACGGTACGCTCGACAAATATCAGTCCTTCACGCGATTTCAGGATTCCGGCGCGGAGGTACTGCCGCATCGTATTTCGGATGCTGTGAATGCGTTCGGTCTCGTCGGGCTGTCCAAGATAGATCTCCGGCAGCGTGATGCGAAGCGTGGATGGATCGTCTCCCACGGCGTCTTCCACCTGGTCCCAGTACTCCGGTTCCGAGGTGAATTGATCGACGGCGATCACGGCCCAGTTACGCGGGTCTACGCCGACTTTTGGCAGAAGAACCTCGGGCACAAGTATTCCGAGGTCGTCATAAACTTTCATTCGGCTTCCTCGACGTCCGCCAGCTTATGCGAACGATGCCAGCGCCGTGTTGAAAACGGCGCTGGGCCGCATTGCCCTGGAGGCAAGTTCCGGTTTCGGTGCATAGTATCCGCCAACATCGACAGGTTGACCCTGTACACCGTTGAGCTCTGCAACAATGGCGGACTCATTGTCTGAAAGCGTCTTTGCAAGCTTTGCAAATCGCTGTTTCAATTCCGTGTCTTCGTTCTGCTCGGCCATGGCCTGCGCCCAGTACAGCGCAAGATAGAACTGGCTGCCGCGATTGTCCAGTTCCGGAACTTTTGTGGACGGCGATTTTCGATTCACGAGCAGTTTTTCCGTGGCCTTGTCCAGAGCGACGGCAAGGATTTTCGCACGCGGATTCCCGGATGCCTCGCTCAAATGTTCCAGCGACACCGCAAGGGCCAGGAATTCTCCAAGCGAATCCCATCGCAAGTGGTTTTCCTGATTGAACTGCTGAACGTGTTTCGGCGCAGATCCGCCGGCGCCGGTCTCGAACATTCCGCCGCCATTCATCAGCGGCACAATGGAAAGCATCTTCGCGCTTGTTCCGACTTCAAGAATAGGGAACAGGTCCGTCAGGTAATCCCGCAGGACATTGCCCGTCACCGAGATCGTATCCTGTCCTGCCTTCAGGCGATTCAGGGTAAAGCGGGTCGCCTCCTCCGGAGCCATGATTTCGATCACGAGCCCCTTCGTATTATGGTTTAGCAGATAAGTTTTCACTTTCCGGATCAATTCGGCGTCGTGTGGACGCATGTGATCAAGCCAGAAAACGGCTGGTGCTCCAGTAGCCCGCGCTCTCGTCACGGCCAGCTTGACCCAGTCCTGAACGGCGGCATCCTTCGTTTGGCACATCCGCCAGATATCGCCCTTCTCGACACTGTGTTCCATCAGCGTTGTTCCGCCTTCTTCGACAACGCGAACGGTACCTGCAGCCGGCACTTCAAATGTCTTGTCGTGAGACCCGTACTCTTCAGCCGCCTGTGCCATGAGACCGACGTTCGGAACCGTACCCATCGTCTTCGGATCGAACGCACCGTGTGCTTTGCAGAAATCAATTGTCGCCCGGTATACGCCGGCGTAGCTGCGATCGGGAATCACCGCCTTGGTGTCCTGCGGTTTACCTTCCTTGTTCCACATCTGGCCGGACGTGCGAATCATGGCGGGCATGGAGGCATCAATAATGACATCGCTGGGAACGTGGAGATTGGTGATGCCCTTCGCGGAATTCACCATCGCGACATCGGGACGGCGGTCGTATTCCGCCTGCATATCCGTTTCGATCTCCCGACGCTTCGATTCGGGCAATTTCTGAATGCACTCCAACAGATTGCCGACGCCGTTATTGGCATTTACGCCGGCTTCAGCAAAGGCCGCAGCGTGTTTGTGGAAGACATCCTTGAAGAATACTTTTACCGCGTGACCGAAAATAATCGGGTCGGAAACCTTCATCATGGTGGCCTTCAGGTGCAGTGAGAACAGCAGGCCCTGCTTCCTCGCTTCGTTGATCTGATCCTCCAGGAAGGCCGTTAATTCCCGGATGCTCATTGTGGTGGCATCGATGATTTCGCCGGTAAGAACAGGTGTCTTCTCTTTGAGTACGGTCACTGTGCCATCCAGGGCCAGATGCTCAATTCGAACGCTGCCGGACAACGCAAACGTGAGCGACTGTTCATTCGACCTGAAATCCCCGCCTTCCATGTGCGACACATGGGTTTTGGAGTTCGGCGACCAGGCGCCCATCGAATGCGGATTCTGTCTCGCATACTCCTTCACGGCTTTTGGCGCGCGACGGTCCGAATTGCCTTCGCGCAGTACGGGATTGACGGCGCTGCCCTTGACCTTGTCGTATCGCGTACGAATGGACTTCTGCTCTGCATTGGCCGGTTCGTCCGGATAGTCGGGAAGGGCGTAGCCCTGAGACTGGAGTTCCGCGATGGCGGCCTTCAGCTGGGGAACGGACGCGCTGATGTTCGGCAGCTTGATGATATTGGCTTCCGGCTTTGTCGCCAGTTGCCCGAGTTCCGCCAGGGCGTCGGGAATCTGCTGCGCGGGTGTCAGCTTTTCCGGAAAACTGGAAATGATCCGGCCGGCGAGCGATATGTCCCGGGTTTCCACAGCCACTCCACAAGCTTCCGCAAATGTTTTTACTATTGGAAGGAAGGAATACGTGGCCAGAGCGGGTGCTTCGTCTGTATGGGTATAGATAATTCGATAGCTGTTATTCGACATCTTCCAAATATAGCCGCAATTTGGAAACTGAGAGCAATTTCTCCTTTTGACACTGCAGCGGGGCTGTGTCATGAATATCGCGTTCCCGACATGAGAGGAGACCTGCAATGATCCGGAAAATGCTCATTATTTTGGCGATCCTGACCGTAACGATCGCCTCTGTGGCACTGGCACAGATAAAGCCGTTTGTGCTTGTGACCCAGGATATGTTGCAGAATCCCAGTCCCGACGACTGGCTCCTCTACAGCCGCACCTATGATGCCCAGCGCTTCAGCCCGCTGAATCAGATCACAAAGCAGAATGTGGGCCAGCTGAAGCAGGTCTGGTCGAAAGACATGGTGACGGGAACACAGGAGAGCATCCCCCTGGTTCACGATGGCGTGATGTATGTCATGAACCCTGGCGCTCCGGGTTCTACTGCTGGCGGGGTCGTATGGGCACTGGATGCGACGAACGGAAAACTCCTCTGGGAATACCGCCGTCCAGGCCGAATCACCAACACGAAGGCCTTTGCCATGTATCTGGATCTGCTCTTCTATCCGGCCTCGGACGGGACGATTGTCGCATTGGATATGCGAACCGGACAGGTGCGGTGGGAAACGAAGGCTGTCAATAACGGTGGGAACCTGAGTTCCGGGTTCATCATGGCAGGAGACAAGATTATTTCCGGACGCACCTGCGGAACCCCTCAGCAGCAGGGATGTTATATCGCCGCACACGATGCGAAAACGGGCGTGGAACTCTGGAAGTTTTATACCGCGGCGGGCGATGAAGATCCGGAAGCCGGCAAATCGTGGGGCGGCGCCCCCGTGGCGACACGCTCGGCATCCACATGGGGACTCACAGGCAGTTACGATCCGGTAAAGAAGATCATTTACTGGGGAGTGGCCAATCCCACGCCGAACACCCGCGCTGCGCGCCACGGCGGCAATTCGAATGCGATCGGATTGTCCGCACCGGCAGATCTTTACAGCAATTCGACAGTGGCCTTGAACCCGGAAACGGGGAAGCTGCTCTGGTATTACCAGCATCTGCCCGGCGATGACTGGGATCAGGACTACACGAATGAGCGCGTACTCTTTACGACCTCGGTGAATCCGGATCCGAAGTTCGTGAAATGGATTAACCCTTCGGTGACTAAGAATTCGCAGCATGAAGTCACGGCTTCGGTAGGGGAAGGCGGCGGACTCTTCGTCCTGGATCGCAACGATGGGAAATTTCTTTGGGCAAACCCGTTTCCTTATGACTCCCCGCGATTCCTGATCAAGCGCATCGATCCGGATGGACGGGCCTGGATCAACGACGATGTCATCGTAGATATCCCCGGCGAACGACACGTGGTCTGCGCATACAACACCAAAAGCTATTGGCCAATGGCCTATCATCCCGGGAAAAATTCTCTCTATATCCCTTACGTGGATAACTGTCTCGACATGACGGCGGCAGGTCCGGCGGGAACGTCAGCGGCGCCGGCGCCGTATGAAGTGACGCAGTCCGTTTGCAAGGGGCCCGCCAATCCGACGCCAGCTGCGGCGCCTGCTGGAGCTGCTCCGGCATTGCCGCCGGCACAGGGCGGTGGAGGTCGAGGCCGTGGCGGAGACGGTGGCGGTGCGGCAGCCGCAGGCGGAGCGCCTGCTGCCGGACGGGGTGGTGGCGCGGCAGGAGGTGCGGTCGCAGAACGTCGGGTCGCAATTCGGCGCGAGGGTTCCGATCCTCAGAAATTCGCGGGAGTCGCAAAGGTAAACATGTCGACGGGCGAGATTAAGTATCTGTTCGAAACCTGCGCTCCTTCCAATGGGGCTACGCTCGTAAGTGCAGGAGACCTGCTCTTCTGGGGTGATGTTGCAGGGAACTTCCGCGCAATCGATGCCGACAATGGAAAAGTATTGTGGCAGGCAGTTCTTCCTGGAAGCATACAGAACAGCACGATCACGTATGGGGTCAACGGAAAGCAGTACGTCGCCATCCTGATCGGTCGAGGCGCCATGACCGCGGGACTGATTACGCAGGCTGGAATCACTCCAGCTCCCGCAAATACAAACGGAGTTTACGTCTTCGCTCTGCCGTAGGGAAAAACAGGGACGTACCCCAATTTCCAAAGTATGAGTTGAAAGCGTACGCTTTCAACTCATACTTTGGAAATTGGGGTACGTCCCTGTTTTTCCAGGCTGACCAAAATGAACATATTCCTGAGTCTGATATTCCTCCTCCAGGGCGTGAGAATGACGGAAGACTTTTTTCCGCTGGAGGCGGGCAATCAGTGGGCCTACGATGTTTCGAGCGAATCCGGCCAGAGCATCGGACAGGTTGAATTTTCTGTCGGTGAGCGCCAGATCGTGTCTGGGCGCAGCCTCTATGCGCTGCCTGGATATCCATTCGCCGGAGCATCCGCCTCAACTGCGCTCATTGGATACGATCGTGAAACGAGACAATTCATCCGCGTCTCGGGTAGTCAGGAAGCACCGTTGTTTGTAGGCGATGCCCAGTCCGTCAAGGTCCTCCAGTCGGACGCGTCGGGCATTCCCCAGAGGGTTTCACTGAGCACAGGATCCACGACGCTGGTATTGCAGCGCGGCATTGGAATCGTCGAAGCCCGGTATTCCACTGCCGATGGCATTCGCATCGCCAGGATTCGCAATTCCAGGGTCGGAAAAGGTAATGCTCCGCCTCCTGCGGCAGGTGCAAGGTCTGGTACTCCCGCTACTCCCGGTGCTCCTGGTACGCCTGTTCCTGCGGCAGGCGCTGCTATTCCCACTGTCGCGCAGGTCACTGCGGAAAATCCGGCGCTGATTCTAAGCGCGGAGTCTGCACCCGGGGGAATGAAGCTGGAGTTGCTCGTCATCAATAAGGCCGACAAGCTGCTGCCGTTTAAATTCAATTCCAGCAAGAGCTACGATTTTGTGATTACCGACACCGCCACTGAAAAGGAAGTCTGGCGATGGTCCCGTGGAACGGTGTTCTCCCAGGTGCTTCGATCCGATTCGATTCGCGGAAACTCGAAATGGACGTATTCGGAAATCTGGAACAGGCGCGACAATGATCGAAATCCCATTCCTCCGGGACGGTATCGTGTGGTGGGGATACTTGCGAGTCAGCCGCCGATTCAGTCGGAACCTCTTGTACTGGAGATTCGATAGCGGTTGTCAGAGGCCTTTGTTGCTTCCCGCTGAGAACAAGATGCCTTTCAAATAAGCATTCAACTCTGCGCGCTCCACGTTTTTTCGGATGACTGTTGAAAGATCGGTTGCGGGATCCTCGATTCGTTTGCTGATTTCCAGAATCAATGCCTGGACTCGATCGACTTCCGCCTTGATGGCGGCGCTGTTGTTGCTTCCTGTCGAGGAGCTCATAAAGCGGCCGCTTTCCGATTCCAGCAGTATACTCGCCCGCTTGAGTTCATTGGTGAGCTTGGTTTTCTGGAGAATCATCTCCTGAATCCGATCATCGTACTGACGACGCATTTGATCGACGACGTCGGTGTTCATCGACTGGCGGGAGTCGGCAAGCCTTCGTTCCATTTGCTGGATCTGCAGCCGCCACTCGTTGCGTTCCCGGTCCATTTCCCTTTGCAGGGAGCCAATTCGGGTTTCCATCTCCTTTGCGTGTTCATCGATGGCCTGTTTTCCTCGAAGCGGTTTGAGTTGCGATGGCGCGCTTTTCAATCGAATCAATTCACCGCTCATGCGAAGCTTCTCTTCGTCCCATAGGGCTTTTTCACGAAGATATCCGGCTTCAACCCTTTCTTTTGCTCGCAACGCGATGGCCAGTTTGGTTTCGAGGTCTTCCCGCATGGGTACCTTGGAGCGTATGGGATTGTTCGACCGCTCGATCAAATCACCGACTGCTTGCTGGAGGCGTGAGATTTCCGTGAGAAGTTTTTCGCGCTCTTCTTCCCAGCCCTGCTTCTTTGCGCCGATTGCTTCCTGTTTGCCGCCCCGTGCCGCAGCCAGGTCGGTTTCCAGGCGGTCAACCTCTGCATTCAGTCGTCGCCTTTCGGTTCGCCAGCGTTCTGCAGACGACTCCAGCTCCGCTTCCAGTACGATGCGTTGCCGCCTGGCTTCCTGCAACTGCGCTTCGTATTGTCGCTGCATGTCTTCGACAGCTGGCTTTCGAGGAGCGTCTTTCTCCATTTGCCCAAGTATAACAAGACGGCGCGAACCGCAAAGGTTTCCGTAAATCGCTGATATCCTACGTAAATGGTGCCCATCAAAGTTCACAATCCGGTGACTGGCGAACTCGCCGGGACCGTGAATCCGGCTTCGCCTTCGGACTTGTCGTCGACGGCAGCGCGTGCAAGACAGGCGCAGGAACGATGGGCGAAATTGTCATTTCGGGAGCGGGCAGGGTTTATTTCGGGGTTTCACGATCGCATTCTGGACCAGTCGGAGCAGATCCTGGACACCATACAGCTGGAAACAGGGAAGACCCGCAGGGATGCCTTTGCCGAGGTGGTTTCCGTCGCGGGAACCGCCCGGTACTACCTGGCGCATGGCGGATCGATTCTGGCCGCCCGCGCCAGGCGTGGTGCACTGCCGATTGTGACGAGTTCCGTTCTGGAACATCGTCCTCACGGCGTTGTCGGCCTGATTACACCGTGGAACTATCCATTTATTCTCAGCATTGCCGATGCACTGCCTGCCCTGCTCGCAGGCAATGCCGTCGTGCTTAAACCTTCCGAACTCACGCCGCTGTCCGCCGTTCTTGGCAGGAAGCTCCTCGTGGACAGCGGTCTGGATCCCGATCTTTTCGGAATTGTGCATGGCGCCGGTGATGTCGGAGGAGAGCTGATTCGGCACGTCGACTACATCGGATTCACCGGCGGCAGTTCCACCGGCCGAAAGGTAGCCGTCGCTGCGGCGGAGAGACTGATTCCGTGCTCACTGGAACTGGGCGGCAAGAATCCCATGATTGTTCTCAAGGGCGCCTCCCTAAAAAATGCGGCTGCCGGCTTACTCGCCGGTGCCTTTTCCAATGCGGGCCAGACTTGTATTTCCGTGGAGCGCGTCTATGTGGAGGCGTCGATCTTCGAAGAGTTTTCACGGATCGTATCCGAGGAAGCCCGGAAGTTGAAGCTGGGATGGTCGCGTTCATGGGATCTGGACATGGGCAGTCTGATTCACACTGCGCATGCCGACAAGGTGATGGGGCACATTGAAGAAGCGGTGCAGGGCGGAGCCCGCGTGTTGTCCGGTGCACTTCGGCGTCCGGATTTGGGACCGGCATTCGTAGAACCCACGGTACTGACCCACGTCAGTCAGCGCGCGTCGATGGCAACACAGGAAACTTTTGGTCCGGTTATTTCAATGTATCCGGTGGAGAGTGCCAATGAAGCGGTCGTGATGGCAAACGACACCAATTACGGTCTCAACGCATCGGTGTGGGCAGGGCGATCCGGTGAAGCAATGGAAATTGCGCGTCAGATCCGTGCCGGTTCGGTGGGCATACAGTCGGCACTGATGATCTACAACGCGTTCGATGTTCCCATGGGTGGCATGAAGATCAGTGGTATCGGGCGCCGACATGGAGAACACGGACTTCTGCGATACACACAGGAACAGAGCATCGTCACCAGCTTTTCGATGGCGGGTGGTTACGATGGCATGCTGCCGAAAATTCGCAGCCAGCGAATCGCAGACACGGTGTTGAAGATGGTCCGACTGTGGAGAAGAATTCCGGGACTCCGGTAAGGTCCGTCCGCCCGTCAGTGATCCGCGCGTCTGGAAGTCTGTCGCCGCTCGCCCTGGGAGTCGACCGCCATTCGATAAACCCGATACGTCATTTCAAATTCCGCCAATCCTTTTTTCAGGATCGCTGTGAGGTTTGGCAGGTCCAGGGGATTGACCACGACATGGACGCTCTGCGCAAATGCCTGCATTGCGTCCAGCGTGTTGAAGGAATCTCCGATCAGGCAAATGAATGAGCCTCGTCGTTGCGGCATTGGAAGAGGGGCCAGGTACTGCATGACTGCATTGGAATGCAGGCTGGCGCCTGCAAAGTTCTCATGGACGACGATGCAATAGTACTGTGTGTAACGAATCCGCTCGAGCGCGTCGTCGTCGGAATCCGCAAAGTGGGTTTTGAATCCGAGATCCCTCAGGGAGTTCCGGACGCGCTCCGTTGTTGCCGGATCCGCGCAGATGATGGACGTCCGGTCACCCAGTTCGAAGAAATCCTGATTGAGTTCCGCGTTGCTCATAGTCTCTTCCCGTATTGAACGTCGAGTTTGAGGCCACCGGAGTGCATGGTCTCGCCTTTCAGTTTCTTGATTCGATCGATGTTCCGAGACATGACACCTTTGTTGGTGCAGTACAGTGTCGCCGTTTCCTCGGTGACCAGGTTCTTTTCAAAAAGTTCCGCGATCGCCATATCGAATGTCCTCCAGCCGAATGTCGCGGACGCTTCGATGATTTCGTAAAACGTTTTTCCTTCGGATTCCCCGTGTTCTATCGAATCCTTCACACGAAGACTGTTGCCCATGATTTCAATGGCAGCGACCCGGCCTCCGCCAACCTTCGGGAGAAGCCGCTGCGATACGACCCAGCGTATGGATTCGGCCAACCGGACGCGGATTTGCTGCTCTTCTTCCTTGTCGAACATTCCGATGATGCGGTTGATGGTCTGACCGGCATCGACCGTATGCAGACTGGTCATCACAAGATGGCCGGTTTCGGCAGCCGACATGCCGATTTCCACGGTCTCCCGATCGCGCATTTCACCGACGAGAATGACCTTGGGAGCCTGGCGAAGTGCCGCCCGCAGTCCGGTGGCAAAGTCGCTGAAGTCGATTCCCATTTCCCGCTGGTTGAAGGTTGCCAGTTTCTGGGTATGCACGAATTCCACGGGGTCTTCGAGAGTCACCACGTGAATCGATTTGCCTTCATTCAATTCGTTCAATATGGCTGCGAGCGTCGTCGACTTACCGCTACCGGTTGCACCCGTAACGAGAACGAGACCTGTTTTTTCCTTGGCGACCGAATGGAATACGGGAGGAAGGTTCAGTTGTTCAATGCTGGGGATCTCCGTGGTCAGCTTCCGCATGATGATCGAATAATGTCCGCGCTGCGAAAAGATGTTTGCGCGGAAACGCGCTTTCAGGCCCAGGGAGTAGGAACAATCGCACGATCCGTTTGTGATCAGGTCTTCGGTAAGTCTTCGATTTCGATCGATGATCTGCAGGGCTATGGTTTCGGTCTGGAACGGAGTGAGCCTGTCGATGCGGGGTTCAAAGGGAACCGGCAGAAGTTCTCCCGATGACTCCACCTGCAGGGCCTTGTCTGCGGTAATGTTCAGGTCCGACACGTTGTCGTGCGAATCGAGCATTGTGCCCAGGATGTAATCGAGTTCGGCTTTCGTCATGGTATCTCCGTGCGGCCTACTGCCATTCCTCCGGTTGAACCTTCAGCAGCGGCCTGAACTTGGTCTTGTCGATACATCGGGAGTAGGCGTCTTCCGGAGTGATCATTTTCCGGTTGAGAAGGTCCATGATGGCGTCGTCCAGCGTTTGCATTCCGTACTTCTTTCCGACCTGGAGCATGCCGGGAATCTGGAACGTCTTGGCTTCCCGGATCAGGTTCGCGATGGCCGGCGTGACGACCAGGATTTCCAGGGCGGCGACGCGTCCTTTCACGTCAATGCGCTTCAGCAGGTTTTGTGCAACGACGCCCTTGAGCGCTTCCGAAAGCGTATTCCGGATCTGATTCTGCTGGTCGGCAGGGAAGACGTCGATCACGCGATCGATCGTTTTTGCGGCACTGGGAGTGTGCAGCGTACCGAATACCAGATGTCCTGTGGCGGCCGCAGTCAGAGCCAGTTCAATCGTTTCCAGGTCGCGCATTTCACCGACGAGAATGATGTCCGGGTCTTCACGAAGAGCTCCGCGAAGGGCCGCGGAAAACGATCTCGTGTGCAGCCCGACCTCACGATGATTGACCAGGCATCCCTGGCTCTTGTGCACGAACTCGATCGGGTCTTCGACGGTGATGATGTGGTCCTTGCGCGTCTTGTTCGCATAGTCCACGATCGCCGCCAGGGTCGTGGATTTTCCGCTGCCCGTGGGTCCGGTGACGAGTACCAGCCCCTTGTGAAGCTCCGCGAACTTTTTCATGATCGGCGGGAGCCCAAGCTGGTCCGTCGTCAGGATCTTTGAGGGAATCAAACGAAAGACGGCAGCCACTCCGTATTTCTGATTGAAGAAGTTTGCGCGAAATCGTGCAACTCCTGCGATTTCGTAGCCGAAATCGATGTCGCCGGTTTCTTCGAAGGTTTTTACCTTAAATTCCGGTGCGATTTCGTAGAGCATCTTCTTCAGGTGATCGCTATCGAGCACCGGGTGATCAATGCGTTCAAGTTCGCCACGAACACGGACGATCGGTTGAGAATCCGAGGCGAGATGGAGGTCCGACGCCCCAACCTCGATCATGAGATTGAAAAATTTATCAAGCTCCGCCATCTAATTCGCAGTTCTCCTGAAGCTCTTAGGACTTCCCCTGACGTTCCTTACAATTGATGCAAACTCGAGTCCACGGTACGGCGTCGAGTCTGGCTACGGCGATCTCTTCCTCACAGTCCATGCAGATCCCGTAGACTCCCTGGTCCAGCCGGACTATCGCTTCTT
>Ga0184628_10001295_pt1 | contig 12423 bp, 7 predicted proteins | sample PLM4_5_b1_FD_133149 | JGI IMG/M metagenome (GOLD analysis project Ga0184628, IMG submission 133149) | Groundwater sediment microbial communities from an aquifer in East River, Colorado, USA - PLM4_5_b1 | ecosystem: Environmental > Terrestrial > Soil > Riparian zone | place: USA: East River...
AAAATGGTGGAGCTGAACGGGATCGAACCGTCGACCTCTTGACTGCCAGTCAAGCGCTCTCCCAACTGAGCTACAGCCCCACACAAGTCTTGCGGCGCAGGAATCTACCCGGACCCGCCGTGACCCGCAAGCGCGCCGCCCGCCTGGGCGCGGCACCGGCTCGCGGGTAGATTCGCGTCATTGTCATCACCGTTCGCACCAAACCGGAGAACCCCTGCCATGCGCGTGGCCGTCATCACCGGAGCAGCACAGGGCATCGGACGATGCACCGCCGAAGCCATGGCGACGGCCGGATACGCCCTCGCCCTCAACGATCTGCTTCCACCGACCGCGACCCTCGATGCGGTTCGCGCCCGGGGTGCTGATGCAATCGAGCTGGTCGGCGACATCACCGACGAGGCGGTGGTCGGTCGGTTCGCCGCGACCGTGAGCGACCGATGGGGTCAGGCCGATGTGCTCGTCAACAACGCGGGCATCAGCTTCATCGCCGCCGCCGAGACGATCTCGGGCGATGACTTCCGGCGGGTGCTCGAGGTGAACCTGGTCGGACCGTTCCTGCTGTGCAAGGCATTCGGAGCGCCGATGCTGGCGCGCGGATCGGGCAGCATCGTGAACATCGCCTCGATCGCCGGCCTGCTCGGCATCAGCGACCGCTCCGCATACAACGCCTCGAAGCACGGCCTGGTGGGTCTCACGCGCACGCTCGCCGCCGAATGGGGCGGGCGCGGGGTGCGATGCAACGCGGTGTGCCCCGGCTGGGTGAAGACCGCGATGGACGACTCGGCGCAGGCCAGCGGCATCTACGCCGACGACGACATCATCGGCCGCGTCCCGATGGGAAGGTTCGCCGCGCCCGAAGACGTCGCGCGCGCGACCCTGTTCCTCGCCGATCCCGACCAGAGCGGATTCGTCAACGGCCACACGCTGACGGTCGACGGCGGCTGGTCGGCGGACGGGAGCTGGGAACGTCTGCGCCGCTCGCATCACCGAACGGATCCGCGCTAGCGCTTGGCCTTCGCGGAGCGCTTCTTCTTCGGCAGCGGCTCCTCGTTCAACTCGCGGCACACCTGGACCAGGTCGCCGGTACCGTAGAAGTCGACCGCCACCAGGTTCGGCAGCCGCCCGCGGCGCTTCTGGAACGCCCGGATCCGGGCCATCAGGAAATCGCGCCGATTGACGATCGCCGCGTTGCTCGGTTTGGGCAGCGGCGTGGTCTCGATCCAGTGATTCAGCAGCGCGAGCGAGCCCGCGGTTCCCCCGCGATACGGCTCGTTCGAGAACTGGGTGGTGTCGCGAAACGAGTAGGGCGTCTCCTGCAATACCTGGAGCGCCGGGTGGTACCACTCCACGGTCTCCTTCTGGTTCTCGGCCATCACCACCACCCGCTGATCGGACTCGACCAGCTCGCGCATCGTCGGCCACGGCGCCGTCACCGGCCCGCGGTACACGAAGTCGATCAGTCCGCTCTCGCGGAAACAGCGGTCGATGTCGGGGAACGTGACGCTCTCGTCCTGGATGACGAGCACCAGCACCTCGCCGGGATTGGCGACCAGGAACTCGCGGATGTCCTCCAGCACCGGCACGAACTTCTCGGCGCCGAGTTCGCAGAAGCCGTGGCACATGTAGACGTCGCGCTCGCCCTGCTCCTGTCCCGCCATCCGCTCGCGGATCCGCAGCGCCGCGTCGACCCCATCCTTCCCCACCACTGCCTCGTACTTGGCGATCGCGTTCACTTCGTTGGTGAGATCGGTCTTCACCTTGTTTCCGACCGGGACTCCGTAGTGCACGTCGATCAGGAAGCCGCGCACGCCATCCTCGAGCTGCTTGCGCATGCCGGCGTTCTGGTTGGGGAACATCCAGTCGGGGATATCGGCGCCCGCCATCGAATTGTGCGAGGTCGGGAACACCACCTGATCGAGCCTTCGGTCGCCGAGCTGCGCCAGGCCGTTGTAGGTGGTCACCGGACCGGTCGGAAGCGGGGCGGCGTCCGAGCGCATGATCATCCACGCCGTCCCGGCCAGCAGAGCCACCGCGATCCCCGACGCCACCGCGATCGCGGCAACGCTCGGGCGCCGGCGCTCCGCACCCCGTCGGATGGTCGGATCGGCCTGCGGCAGCATGTGAAGGGCGGCGACGAACCCCTCGCGCAGCCCCACGAATCCGAGCGCCAGCCCGAACAGCCACGCCACGATCGTGAGCGAGAACAGCGGGGCGAACAGGAACATTGCGCCGATCAGAGCGCCCACCACGCCGCGGAGCAGACGCACGATCATCCGCTCCTGCGGGCCGGCCGCCCAGTTCCAGACGCCGTCGCGCCACTGACGCAGCGGAACGCGCTCGAGCAGCGATGCGGCGGCGGCGGCCAGCACCAGGCCGGCGAACAGCAGGCCGGCCGCCCAGATCATGAGTCCGCTGAGGAACGCCGACACCAGGCCCGCGATCGCCGGCGAGTTCTCGGCATGCCGGGCGAACAATCCCGCGCCGGAGCCGCCGAACCGGGCAACGATCCCGAGCAGGACACCGAGCGTGGCAAGCGTGATCCCGATGCGAACGATCGCGCGTCGACGCTCCGCCGAAAGCCGCACGGACACCACGCACAGGCCGATCCCGAGCAACAACGTTCCCCACGAGCCGAGCCGCATGCGGCGCCCCGCACGTGCCAGCTGCGCGGCACGCTCGCCGCCCGGCAACTGCCCGAGGTTCCCGAGCGCAGCCGAGAGACCCTTGGGAATCTTCTTCGCGATGCCGGGCTGGGTCTGGGCGACGCTCTCGAGCATGACGCTCACGTCCCGTACGTCGAGGACGATGGACTTGGCGCTGCCGGACATGAGCGTGTGGTGCGCGAGCCGGGCGCCGCGCCGCACCGCGGCCCGGAACGGCGGTGTGCCCACGATGCTGCGCGCCACCCCGATCAGCACCGGGCGGATCCCGATCAGGTCCGGCTTGGCCTTGATCGCGGCGTCGGTGATCTGCTCCGCCACATAGCCGGCGAACCGCGGGTCCTCGAGACTCGAGGCGACGCGGTCGGCAAATGCCCGCTCGTTGAAAAGTGACCGGGTCAGGTAGCCGAACAGCAGGGCGGTGAAGATCAGGAACACTCCGAGCACCCCGCACACGGCGGATGTCATCAGACGAGCGCGGCCTTGCATCATCCCTCCTGGGCGGGTCGGATCCGGAATCCGCCCGGCGCAGCGCGCGGCCCGGCCGGCTGGTCGGGCAGGATCTGTGCATTGCCGTCCCGCAGCGCGTGGTAGGCGGGCGACAGGATTTCGACTCCGGCGGCGGCGAACGCGTCCTGGATCTCCTCGTGCAGCCGCGAATAGAGCAGGAACTGCCGGTGCGAGTCGCGCGTGATGCAGCAGATCTCGTACGAGATGTGGGAATCGTTGAGCGCGCGCTGGAACACCCACGGAGTCGGCTCGCGCTCGACCCCCTCGATCTTGCCCGCCGCCGCGATCAGCAGCCGATGCACGGCGCGCCAATCGGTGTCGTAGCCGATCGTGACCTGGGTGTGCAGCACCAGCCCGGGCCCCTGCGAGAGCCGCGTGTAGTTCACGATCGGCTGCCCGGCGACGTAGCCGTTGGGCAGCGTGATTTCCTCGTTGCGCGGCGTGCGCAGCTTGATCGCGAACACGCCGAGATTCATGACGTCGCCGATGTGCTCGCCGAGCCGCACCCGCTCGCCGATGGTGAAGGAGCGGGAATAGACCAGCACCAGCCCGGCGATCATGTTGCCGATGAATCCGCTCGAACCCAGCGACACCATCACGCCGAGCAGGATCGAGATGCCCTGGACGGCCTTGGATTGCGAACCCGGAATGTACGGGTACGCGATCGCGATCGCGCACACCCAGAGCAGGATCTTGACCAGGCGCCGGGTCGGGAGCGCCACGTCCGGATGCACCCAGTCGAGTCGCACCGAGCCAGAATCGACGGCGTCGAAGAAGCGGTCGGACAGCTTGGTCAGCCAGTGGAACAGGACCGCGATCGCCACCAGGATCAGCAGCGACGGGATCGCATTGCCCAGCCCCATCGCCGCCTGCGCCAGCTTGCTGGTGGCGAACGACAGCAACTGCCAGCTCCATGCCTGCGACCAGGGGAACAGCGAGCACACCGCCGTCAGGTAGGCATAGAGCATGAGCAGGCCGACCACCACACCCACGCGTCCGAAGACGTTGACCACCACGCCCGTGACCTGGTCCACCGACAGGACGTCGAACGTCCCGATCCGGACTCCGCGCAGACGCCTCGGCACCTCGCGGCTGAGCCACCCACGCCAGCGTCGGCCGGCGGCCAGCAGGAGCCGGGTCAGGATCCACGCCACCAGCGTGATGCCGAGCGCGATCACGGTGGAAACGAGAATCCCGCGCGGACTGCGCCCGGCGCGTTCCCGCATCACTCCCGCGGTGATGCGGGCCGGCAGATCGGCCATCGCCCGGGCTTCGTCGGCGACGTTCGCGGTCGCGACATCGTCCGGCGTCATCATCCACAGGAAATGAGGTCCGAGATGGACCTCGACGCCGTCGGACGTGCGGCGCATCCGGATCGCGTCGGCGGGTGTGTTCCGATCCTTCACCGCCAGATCGAGGCGCCCGCGAATGGCGGCCGCACGCGCAGCGGGAGTGATTCCCCGGCGCGACGCGCGCACGACGAAGATCTGCCCGCCACCCAGGAACACCGGCGCCGACTTGAGCGTCGTGGTCGTGGTCTCGGGAGCGGTGGACGCCAGTGCCGCCGGCGAAGGCGCCGCGTTGCCGGTGATCAGCGACGAATCGGCCGACGAATCGGCGACGGTCGACAGCGAGTCGGCCCGCGCCCCGTGCGCTCCGACGACCATCGCGGCCAGCACGACCCAACGGACAACGTTACCCATGTCGCGACCTCCGGGGGTGCCGCTCCTGGTTACCGCCGTCTCCTGCGTGGTGTTCCGACCAGCGCGCCCATCAGACCGCGCATGACCTGGGTGGTGGCGCGGCCGGCGATGATCTTGAGGATCGGCGAGTTCAGCATGCCGGCCAGCGTGGACGCAACGTCACTGCCGGCATCCGCGGGCGCGCCGCCCTTCGCCGTCTTCTCGTGTGCCGGCGCCGGCTCGGACGACCCCATCTTCGCCGCCAGCATCTCGCGCGCGCTCTCGCGGTCGACCGCGGCGGCGTAGCGCTTCACCTGCGGAGTCGCGAGCCGCTGTGCGAACTCCGCGTCGTCGAGCGTGCCCATGCGTCCGGCGGGCGGGATCAGCCGGGTCGCGAACGGCGGCGTCGGCGCGCCATTGGTCGCCAGCACCGTGATCAGCGCCTCGCCGATGCCGAGCGTCGTGAGGGTCTCTTCGATGTCGTAGAAGGGCGTGTTCGGAAACGTGCGCGCCGCCGCCTTCAGCGCCTTTTCGTCCTCGGGCGTGAACGCGCGCAGCGCATGCTGGACCCGGTTGCCGAGCTGGCCGAGCACGTCGGCGGGAATGTCCTTCGGGCTCTGGGTGATGAAGAACACCCCCACGCCCTTCGAGCGGACCAGCCGCACCACCTGCTCGATCTGGTCGCGAAACGCCTTGCTCGCGCCGTCGAACAGCAGGTGCGCCTCGTCGAAGAAGAACACCAGCTTGGGCTTCTCGAGATCGCCGGCCTCGGGCAGCTCGTGGTAGAGCCGCGCGAGCATCCACATCAGGAACGTCGACCATAACGCCGGCTTGTCCTGGACGTCGGCCAGCTCGAGCACGCTCACCAGTCCGCGCCCGTCGCGCTCGATCTGGATCAGGTCCTCGAGCTCGAACTCGGGCTCACCGAAGAACGCCTCGGCGCCCTGCTGCTCGAGCTCCACCATCTCGCGCAGCAGCACCCCGACCGTCGCCTTCGACATGCCGCCGTATTCGACCAGCGCGTCGGCGCCGGGACCGCTCAGGTATTGCAGCACCGCCCGCAGGTCGTGGAAGTCGAGCAGCGGCAGCTTCTGGTCGTCGCAGTACTTGAACACCATCGCCAGCACGCTGGTCTGGGTCTCGTTGAGTCCCAGCACCTTGGCGAGCAGCAGCGGCCCGAACGACGAGACGGTCGCGCGCAGCTGGGCGCCGCGCGCGCCGGTCAGGCTCAGGAACTCGACCGGGAACGCGCTGCCCTTCCAATTGAATCCGGTCTCGGTCGCGCGCTTCGTGACCCGGTCGTTGGCCTCCCCCGCCACCGCGACGCCGGTGAGATCGCCCTTCACGTCGGCGACCAGCACCGGGACGCCCGCATTCGAAAGCTGCTCGGCGATCAGCTGCAGGGTGCGGGTCTTGCCGGTCCCGGTCGCGCCCGCGATCAGTCCATGGCGGTTGAGCATCGCGAGCGGCACGCGGACCACCGGCTCAGGATCGCATTCCCCCTGGTGGACGACCGCCCCGAGGGTGATCGACGGGGCATCCGGGAAAGCCTGGCGGGCGGCGGCGGCGACCTTGGGATCCATGCGTCCTCCGGGGTTCGGAGCGCATGCTAGCCCAAGCTTGAAAAGACTGCATACACGAACGGCGGCGTGGGTTCACGCCGCCGCCGTGCAGAGCCTCGTCGGGTCAACGACGCCAGTCGTTGTTCCAGCGATCCTGGTTTCCGTAGCCATCCGCGTCACGCCAGATACCGAGCCGGGCACCGTTCGTACGCGGCCGTGCCGTGACGATCACGCGGTCGACGTTGCGCATCCGGTTGAAGTTCGCGATCGCGAACCGACCGCGGCCATACACGCCGTTGCGCAGGTCCACCAGCTGACGTCCGCCGTTCTCGAACATGATCTCGGCCCGATCGAGCTCGACGGCTCCGCGCACCACCTCGATGAACAGCGCCGACGCCGGATCGTCGACCCACAGCGTCACGCGCTGCCAGCCGCCGCGGTTCAGGTTCTGGCTGTTCTCCCAGGTCAGACCCTCATCACGGTCCTGGGTGTCACGACTCCGCTGGTCACGATGCCGGTAATCCGGATAGCCGTACTCGTTCCTGTACTGGGCCGACGCGGGCTGCGCCAGCGACATCGACGCCATGAAGGCGGTGATCGCCAGTGCGATCGGGATCAGGCGTTTCATTGAGTTCTCCTCTCGTCACGGGGAAGCGTCCGTGTGATCACGAGGTATTGCAGTCCACGTGCCACCGACGCAGCCGCTGCAAGCCACTCCCCGTGAGCGGGTTGTGCATGTCCTGACGGATCCGGCCCGAGCGCCTGCGTACGCTGCGCGCGGAAGATTGGTCCTGCCGGTACACGTCGCGACCCACCCGATCACAGTCCTGCCACATCCGCACGGTCGGAAACACGTACGGCGGCGTGAAGGATCACGCCGCCGTCGTGCGAACGATCGATTCCGTCAGCGACGCCATCTCCAATCGTCGTTGTCGGATCGGTCGTTCCAACCGACCTGCTGTCCCATGTCGTCACGCCACAGCGCGATCCTCGCGTCCGACGACTTTGCGCGAGCTGTCACGATGACACGATCGATGTTTCGGACGTTGTCGAAGCGCGCGAGCTGGATCCGCCCGCGCTGGCGCACGGTGTTGCTCAGATCGAGTACCACATGACGTCCGTTCGCGAACACGACTTCGGCGTGGTCGACCTGGACCCGGCCCCGGAGCACGTCCAGGTAGAGTTCGGACGCGCGTGCATTGGCCTCGAAGTTCACCTGCTGCCAGCCCAGCTGCGAGATCAGTCGGCCGCCATTGTCCCAGCGCGAGCGATCGTGACCGCTGGCCCGGCCCTGTGCCGCGGGCTGATCCATCGGCGAAGATGCCGCGATGGCGGCGAGTGCGAGTGCAGCGCAAAGGATGCGTTTCATCGGTCGTTCTCCTTTCCCCTTCCATCTGGGGTACGGAGTTGAGGAAGAGCAGAGCGCGTGCCAGCCCGGCGGCCGCGGCCATCCTCATGCGGGCTCACTCTCTAGCGATCCGGGGCGCGATCGCGAACGGAGCCGGGTGAAGGAATCGGGTGGAAGATTGGTCCACCGTCCACGCGGATGTGGAGCCGATGACAAACACGAACGGCGGCACGGGAACCCGCGCCGCCGTTCACGCTCCTGCGAACGCTATTGCGTTCGGGTCCGGGGCACGGCCGCGCCGGAGGCGGCGGGCGTCAGGACGATCTGCCCGAGGTCGTGGTTGGTCCCGGCGGTCACGTTGAAGGGTCCGAAGAAGCGCGTTTCGTAGGTCACCGGCGGTTTGAGGACGAGACCATAGGCACCGGCCGCCACTCCCTGAAACGCGAACGCACCGGTGACGGGAGTCGTGAGGATCGAGTCGACCGCCGCGTCCCCGGAGTTCAACAGAATCACCCAGGTGCTCACGTCGCCAGGAACCACCGTCCCGCTCACGCTGCCGGTACCACCGGTCACCACCGGATCGAGCGTGATCGTGCCCGCATTGGTGGTGGCCCCGGCCGAGACACTCAGACCGCCGACGTGCTTCGCCTGGTAGCCGGTGTTCGAGGGATGCAGATCGAGTTCCCAGGTGCCGGGCGCCAGGTCTTCGAATGCGAACTCGCCGCTCGTTCCGGTGTCGACCGAGTCGTGAGGCGTCCCCGACTGCGAAAGGATCACGCGCGTGGGAAAGCTGCTCGGCGACACCGCGCCGATCAGTCGTCCCGTGGTCGGCGTCACCGGACCGCCGCCCAGCTCGATCACGCCCAGTTCGGTGGTCTCTCCCACCGTGACGTGCACCGGACCAAGCAGAGTGTCGCGGAAGCCTTCGACGATCGGCGAGATGCGGACCATGTAGTCGCCCGCCGGCAGCAGCGCGAGCACGAAGTTTCCGTCCCCTTCGCTCTCGGTGGTTGCAATCGTGTCGGGATCCTGGAGGGCGTAGACCTTGCTGATCGCCGAACCGGGCGCGATCTGCCCGTGGATCCGTCCGGTCGTGACGATCTCATGGATGCGGACCACTGGCTTGAGCATCCACTGTCCGTTGCCGGTCACATGGACCGAGTGCTCGGCGTCGAAGTCGAGACCCACGTCCACGACATCGTCGACCGGCACGTGGAAAGTGCCCTTCAGCTTGTAACCCGACGACTGGCCACTCGGCACCTTGAGCGAATGCTCGACGCCGTCGACGATGATCGTGTTGGCGGGTCCGAGCTTCAGGCGGATCTGGTCGTAGGTGCCGGACGGCACCTCGCCGGTCGCGAGTCCCACGAACACGCCGTTGCGCAGCTCGAGCAGATCGATGATCTGCGGCTCGGCGTCGAGTCGGTGCCATGCCCCGCCGTCGTCGTGCTCCTGATCCCCGTCCAGATCATCGCCGGCGCTGCCGTCGTCGAGGCGGTGCGCCCACACTTCACGCACGTCGAGATAGATGTGGTCGACGTCGGCCGGAGCATCGGTCAGGACCACGTTGACGCGACCGAATCCGGCCTCCTGGGGCCCGGCGATCTTATTGGACGACTTGGAGCAGCCAGCGATCGCGGCGACGAAGCCGGCGATCGCAAGCAGCGCGAGGAACGGGCGTCGCAGCATGGCGGTCTCTCCTCGGTGCGGAGCCGCGTCGGCCGCGCGGCAGAAACGAACAGGGGGCTCAAGGGCAGCCAGGGAGCACGAGAGAGATGGAGCAACCCTACACGTCGTCCCGACAGCTCCCTAATGGTGATCGACACCGGGGGCCTTGGGAAGAACTGATCTTTCGAATATGTGTTGAATTTGTGGGTTTTTTGGCCCACGTCCGGATCGCGACAAACCGAAACGGCGGCGCGTCTCGCGCGCCGCCGTTGGTTGTGCTGCGGAGTCGACCGGTCGCTACTCGCCCGACCAGGTCGGGAATCGTCCCGGCGTCCACGGCGCACCCGCCACTTCGGCGCGGCTCTCGAGCTCGACCAGGTCGACCATCACCAGCTGGCGGAGCTTGCCGAGCAGCGGCGTGAACTGCTGGGCGGCGATCTCGTAGCCACGGCGATGGCTGGCGGTTGGATTGGTGGTGGTCGACCACTGTCCGTAGATCACCTGGTTGACGCGATCGCTGATCGCCGGCGCCGTCGCTTCGTTGCGCCGCGCCAGCGCCGCGTCCCCGCTCAGCTCGACGCGAATGTCCTCGAGCCTGCGGTCCAGCTCCCGCACCTTGAGCGCCAGGTCGCCATCGGCCGTCGGCGTGTCGTCGATCGCCTTCTTGAGGTGGTTGATCCGCGTACGGGTCTCTCCCACCACCCGCTCGGCGCCCTCGACCGCGCGCTGGAGCCGCGCGGTCTTGCGCTGGAAGGTATTCACCTCGGCGCGATCCGCGATCGGGAAGCTGCCGAGCGCGAGCGGCTTGCACACGAACTTCTGCGGCTCACCGATCGGCGTCACCACCCCCTCGACCCGCTTCGCGAGCGAGACGGTGTACGTCCCGGGCACCGCCGGCGGCCCGGTCGGAACGTTGTCGTAGCGGTCCGGCGCGGCAGCGCTCAGGTCGGTCGGAACCGCGGCCGGATAGGTGAAGTCCCACGCGACCCGCTGGAAGCCGGCTTCGTTGGCGCCGTAGATCCGACGCACGACATTCCCTTCGGCGTCCGTAATCGTGAGGATGATCTTCGGATCCTCCTCGCGATCCTCCGCGCGCAGGCTGTCCCAGCTCGGGTAGTACACGTCCTTGCCCGCCTTCGCGATCTCCTTTTCGGAGTCCAGCCGGCGCTGCCGGCGGGTCTGGAGCTTGTCCTTCAAGTAATACGTGAAGGTCGCTCCGAACGCGGGATTGGGCGCGACGAAGTAGTTGGCCCCCTGCTCCGCCTGATCCTGACCGCCCATCGGACTCTGCTGCACGTACATGAGCGCGTCCTTGACCGGCAACAGACCGCCGGGTCCGGCGAACAGCTTGTCGTCGGCGCCGCGCAGCGGCGAGTAGTCGTCGAGCACCGCGAACCCGCGGCCGAAGGTCGCGAGCACCAGATCGTTCTCGCGCTTCTGGATCGCCAGGTCGCGGATCGCGATGGTCGGCAGGCCGCCCTTCAGCTGCACCCAGTGCTTGCCGCCGTCGCGGGTGAAGAACACGCCGAACTCGGTGCCGGCGAACAGCAGGTCCTTGTTCACGTGATCCTCGGCCACACACCACACGCTGCCGCGCTCGGGCAGGTCGCCGGCGATCGAGGTCCAGCTCTTGCCGCGATTGTTGCTGCGCAGCAGGTAGGGCTTGAAGTCGCCCATCTTGTGATTGTTGAACGCCGCGTAGACGACGTCCGGATCGTGCTGCGACGCCTCGAGGCGCGACACGTAGGTCAGCTCGGGAACGCCCGGGAAGGTCGCCTGCTTGCGCCAGTTCTTGCCGCCGTCCTCGGTCACCTGGACCAGGCCGTCGTCGGTGCCGACGTAGAGCAGTCCCGCCTGCTTGGGCGACTCCGACAGCGACACGCAGTTGCCGTAGAACGAGGTCGAGGCATTCTTCGCCACCGCGTCGACGCTCCACACGCGGTCCATCACCTTCATCTTGTTGCGGTCGAGCTGGCGCGTCAGGTCCGGACTGATCGCCTTCCAGGTGTCACCACGATCATCGGTCTGGTAGAGCCGCTGCGACGCGAAGTACAGGCGCGTGTGGAGGTGCGGGCTGATGATGAGCGGGCTGTCCCAGTTCCAGCGCGAGCCGGCTTCGCCCGGCTCGGGCTGCGGCTGGATGTCGATCCCCTCGCCGCTCTTGCGGTCGAAGCGCACCAGCACGCCGTGCTGGAGCTCCGAGTAGACGATGTTCGGGTCGGTCGGATCGACACGCGGCTGGAAACCGTCGCCACCGAGCGTGATGAACCAGTCGGCGTTCCGGATCCCGTGGTTGTTGAGCGTGCGGGTCGGACCACCCTGCGTGTTGTTGTCCTGGGTGCCGCCGTACACGTTGTAGAACGGCTCGGCGTTGTCGAGCGCCAGCTTGTAGAACTGGGTGATCGGCAGGTTGGCCTTGTAGTCGTAGACCTGGCCGCGATCGTACGACTCGTACAGGCCGCCGTCGCAACCGATCAGGATGTGGTCGTTGTTGTCCGGATCGATCCAGATCACGTGGTTGTCGACGTGCTTGTTGCGCTCACCGAGCCGCCGGAAGTTCTTGCCCCCGTCCTCGCTGACGTTCATCCAGGTGTCGAGCGAGTAGACGCGGTCGCGGAACTTCGGATCGGCGACGATCTCGTTGTAGTACTGCGGGCTGGTCGAGACGTAGTCGCTCATCTTGCTCCAGCTCTCGCCCATGTCGGTCGAGCGGTAGAAGCCGCCCTTGCGGTCGGCCGCCTCGATGATCGCGTACAGGTAGTTGGGATCGACCGGCGAGACCGCCAGCCCGATGCGCCCCATGTCGACGCCCGGCAGGCCGCCCTTGATCCGGCGCCAGGTCTTGCCGCCGTCGGTGCTCTTGTGGAAGCCCGAGCCCGGACCGCCGTTGATCAGCGTCCACACCCGGCGGTGCCGCTGGTAGGACGCGGCGTACATGACGTTGGGGTCGCGCGGATCGAGCGCGAAGTCGGTGACGCCCGTGTAGTCGTCGA
>Ga0184628_10001296_pt1 | contig 12422 bp, 12 predicted proteins | sample PLM4_5_b1_FD_133149 | JGI IMG/M metagenome (GOLD analysis project Ga0184628, IMG submission 133149) | Groundwater sediment microbial communities from an aquifer in East River, Colorado, USA - PLM4_5_b1 | ecosystem: Environmental > Terrestrial > Soil > Riparian zone | place: USA: East River...
CCGCCCCCCTTGTAGGGCACATGCGTCATGCGGATACCGGCGTACTGCTCGAGCAACAGCGCGCCCATGTGATTCGAGCTGCCGGCTCCGGCGGTGGCGTAAGTGACCTTGCCTGCGTCCGCCTTCGCGCTCTGCACCAGCTCGCGCAGGTTGACCGGCGCGAAACTCGATGCGGCGACGAGCGTGCTGGGCGAGGTCACCATCAGCATCAGGTGATCGAGCGTCTTGAACGGATCGGGCGCTTCCTTGTACAGGTGGTGGTTGACCGCGTGCGTGTCGAACACCATCAGCAGCGTGTAGCCGTCGGGCGCCGAGCGCGCGGCTTCCCCTGCCCCGATCGAGCCGCCGGCGCCGCCCCTGTTCTCGATGAGCACCTGCGTGCCGATGAACTCCTGGAACTTGGCCTGCACCATGCGCGCGATCAGGTCGGTGGTGCCGCCCGGCGGGAAAGGCACGATGAGGCGCACGGGCTTTGTCGGGTAGGCCTGCGCGAGCGCCAGGCAGGGCGCCAACGCCAGCGCTGCAAGAAAGCGTTTCATGGTTTCCCTCCTCCCATTCAGTGCCGCGGCGCGACCTCGCCGCGGTCGATGACGAAAACGCGGTCGAACAATCCGTGCGCGTGCGTCAGGCTCGATTCGGCGATGATTGCCGTAAGGCCGGTCTGTCGCAGCGACGCGATCACCTCGGCGAGGCGTCGCGCGAGCACCGGCGCCACGCCTTCGAACGGCTCGTCGAGCAGCAGCAGCCGCGTTCCGGCCATCATCGCGCGCGCGAGCGCGACGAGTTTCTGCTGGCCGCCGGAGAGCTGCAGCGCGCGGCGCGCGCGGAACTGCTTCACTTCGGGAATTGCCTGGTACACGCGCGCCAGCCGCGCGGCCGCATCGGGCAGCCGCGTCGCCCACGCCGGCAGCAGCACGTTCTCCTCGACCGAGAGACCGGGAACCAGCCTGCGATCCTCGGGCATGTAGCCGACGCCCAGCGCGACGCGCCCGTGGGTCGGCATCGGGCGCAGCGCCGCGCCGTCGAGCTCCAGCGCGCCTTCGCGGCAGGGCAGGACCCCCATGATCGAGCGCATCAGGGTGGTCTTGCCGGCGCCGTTGCGGCCAATCAGGCCGGCGAACTGGCCGGATCCGATCTGCATGCTGACGTTGCGCAGGATCCCGACCGGCCCGATCGAAACCGAGACGCCCTCCAGCCTAAGCATGCGCCTCCTCGCCGATCACGTAGCGCCGCACCTCGGCGTCGCCGAGCACCTTGCCCGGCTCGCCGTCGGCGATCACGCGGCCGTCGTAGAACGCGACCACGCGCCCGGAGTAGCGCGACACGATGTCCATGTCGTGCTCGACGAACAGTACCGTGACGCCCTGGCCGCGCACCGCGCCCATGACCAGATCCATGATGCCGTACTTCTCGTCGGCGGCGACGCCGCTGGTCGGTTCGTCGAGCAGCAGCACCTTGGGCTTGGCGACCAGCGCCATCGCCACGTCCAGCAGCTTGCGCACGCCCTCGGGCAGCAGCGCGGCTGGCTGCGCGCCATACTGCGCCAGGTTGAAGCGCCTGAGCACCTCGTCGGTCGCCTCCTCGGCGCGCTCCGCTGCCGCGATGCCTTCGGCGACCAGCAGGTTTTCGCGCACGCTGAGCGAATGAAACAGCTGCGGGATCTGGAACGAGCGCGACATGCCGAGCGCGGTGATGCGGCGCGGGTCGAGGCCGACCAGCTCGCGGCCGTCGAAGAGGATGCGACCGCTGTCGGGCCGCAGGTAACCCGTGACCATGTTGAGCAAGGTGGTCTTGCCGGCGCCGTTGGCGCCGATCAGGCTGGTCACGCTCTCGCGTTCGAACGACAGGCTGACATCGGCGGCGGCGCTCACTGCGCCGAAGCTCTTGTGCAGGGCCTCGCAGACCAGGATGGCGCTCATGCCGCACTGCGCCTGCGCAGCAGGGTCCACAGGCCGCCGGGCAGGAACATGATGATCGCCAGCATCGCCAGGCCGAGCGACATCTGCCAGACGTTGGGCGCGTACTGGTTCGCGACGGTGCGCAGCCCCTCGAAGACGGCGGCCGACAGGAACGGCGCCAGCACGTTGCCGGTGCCGCCGAGGATGGCGATGAACACGAACTCGCCCGAGGTGGTCCAGTAGGCGGTCTCCGGGTCGACGTGGCCCACCGCCAGCGCGGCGAACGCGCCGCCCATCCCCGCGAGCGCTCCTGCCGCGACGTAATTCACATAGACCACGCGGTACACCGAAGCACCGAGATACTCGACGCGCAGCTCGTTGTCGCGGATCGCGGCCGATAGCCTGCCCCAGTGCGAGGCCAGATAGCGGTGCAGCAGCCACGCGACGCAGAACATCGCGACCACCGAGACCGCGAAGAACACGCGCCGCTCGAGCCCCGCGGCGAGCGCCATCCCGGCGAACGCCTTGGCGTGCAGGTTGAAGCCATCGGTGCTGCCGAGCGCGGCGCTCTTCACCAGCGCGCCGTACAGGATCATCGAAAACGCGAGCGACAGCATGGCGAAGAAGATCTCGCGGTAGCGCGCCAGCAGCAGCCCGAGGATGGCGGCCACCGCCGCGGCGCACACGGTTCCGGCGACGATCATCAAGGCCGCGTCGGCGAACCCGGCGCGATGCGAGAGCAGCGCCGCGGCATAGGCGCCCAGGCCGAAGTACAGCCCCTGCCCGAACGACACCAGCCCGGTGCGCATGAGCAGCACCAGCCCGAGCACCACCAGGCCCTTGGCGAGCGCGAGCGCCAGCAGGAAGAGGAGCCATTGCGGCGCGAGCGCCGCCGCCGCGAGCAGCAGCGCGCAAGCGACCGCCAATGCAGGCAGCGTGCGGTCGCGGCTCATATCTTGCGCGCCTCCGGGGCGCTGAACAGGCCCTTGGGCCGCGCGATCAGCACCAGCGCCATGACGAAATAGATGGTGAACAGCTCGGCTTCCGGCCAGTAGCGCACCGCGGCCGAGCGCACGATCCCGACCATCAGCGCGCCGATCGCCGCGCCACCGAGGCTCCCCAGCCCGCCGACCACCACCACCGCGAAGGAGAGCACGATCACTTCCACCCCGATGCCCGGCGAGACCGCAATCATCGGCGCGGTGAGCGCGCCGCCCAGCGCCGCCAGCATCGAGCCGACGGTGAAGGTGGCGAGGTAGACCCGGTTGACGTTGATGCCCATCGTGGCGCTCATCTCGCGGTCGTGGATCACGGCGAGCAGGAGCTTGCCTTGCCGCGTGCGGTACAGAGCCCAGGCGAGCGCCAGCCCGACGAGGATCGCCATCGCGATCAACAGCAGGTTATAGACCGGGTAGGCGAGCGTCCCGATGTGGAAATTGCCGGGCAGCGAGTACGGATCGGGCAGCAGCATCGATTCCACGCCCCAGATGAGCTTGATCGCATCCTCCAGGATGAGGAACGCGGCGTAGGTGACGAGCAGCAGCACCACCTCGTCCTTGCCGTACATCCACTTGAGCAGTCCGCGCTCCAGCAGCGGGCCCATGACGACGCCGACCAGCAGCGCCGCCAGCACCAGCATGGCATAGCTGCCGATCGCCGCCTGCCCCGCGGCGAGCCAGGCGCCTGCGATGGTGGCCGCGGTGTAGCCGCCCAGGGCATACAGGCTGCCGTGCGCGATGTTGAGGATCTTCATCACGCCGTAGATCAGCGTGAGCCCCGCGGCCATCAGGAACAGCCACGAGGAATAGACGACGCCGTCGAAGACGACGGCGAGGAGGTTATTCAACTATTTTCTGAAACCTGATTTGATCCAAGCTTCGCTCTTCAAGCCTTCCGGCGGATTGATCTGCTCGGGTGCATAGCGCTTCACGTCCACGATGCGCAGCTCGCCGCCGACCGTCTTCGCGGTGCCGATGGCATTTTCCATGGTCGCCTGATGGCCCTTGCCCAGCGACAACTTCACCGTGCCGCCGACGCCCTCGAAGCTCAGGTTCTCGAACGCCGCGATGATCTGTTCCTGGCTCGGGTTTGCCGCGCCCGCCTTCTGCGCCTTCTCGTAGGCCGCCTTCAGGCCCAGCAGCGCGTTGGTCGCCTTGTACGAAGCGTAGTTCGGCGGCAGGTTATAGCGATCCTGGAACGTGGTCTTGAACCAGCGGTTGAACTCGGTGTCGGGCGCAAACGGACCGAAGGGGCCGCGCGCGCCGATGATGGTGCCGTCGGGGATCCGGGTTCCCAGGCGGTTGATCCCCGGCTCGCCCGCCGAAAGGACCACGATGTGCTTCTGGAACAGCCCGCGCGGCGCCCCCTGCAGCACCAGCCCCTCGAGGTCGCCGCCCCAGAAGCTGGAATGAATCAGCTCCGCGCCCGAGGAAAGCAGCGTCGAGATCTCGGCGCCGAACTGGCCGGCGAACAGCTTGGTCATCTGCGAGGTCTTCACCTCGATGCCGGGCTTCAAGGCCTTCATCGCCGCCTCGAAGTCGGTCCAGGAGTCCTGCCCCCAGGCATAATTCTGGTTGATTCCGGCGATGGACTTGACGTTCGGGTGGCGCTCGAGCGCGTAGAGCGCGGCGGAGGTGTTGTCCATGGTCCCGGGAGGGCCGGTGCGGAACACGTACTTGTAGGACGCGTCCTCGAAGATGCGGGGCGTGCCGCAGTCGAACAGCACAGTGAGCTTTTTCAGCTCTTCGGCCACCGGCGCCACCGCCAGGCAATCGCCGCTGGAGATGTAGCCGACGACGTAGTCCACGCGTTGCGCGAGGTTGCGCAGCTCCGCCACCTGCTTCTGCGGCCCGCCGGCCTCGTCGATGATCACCAGCTCGATCGCCCTGCCCCCGAATCCCTTCGTCGCGTAAGGCGCGGGCACCGTGCCGGCGTTGAGCATCTCGGCGACCAGCTCGAAGCCGTTGCGCGCCGGGACGCCGAACGGTCCGGCCGCGGGGCCGGAGAGGAAGGTGACGATGCCGATCTTGAGCGGCTGCTGGGCCAGAGCGCCCGTCGAGGCGAGCGCGCAAACGAGGAACGAGAATACGACCGTGCCGATGCGGATCATCATCATCTCCTCCAGTTAGCTCCTGATTCAGGGCATCTTACCGTGCCGGGCCCGGGTTTGGACAGCAACGGCGGGCGGCGAGGAGGCCTATCACGGCCGGTAGCCGGCTGCGCGCTGGCGGCGGATCGCCGCCACGCGGAGCAGGCCTTCGCCTGCGGCGTACTCGTAGAGTTGTTGCGCGTGCCGTCGTGCTGATACCAGACGGCAAGGGCACTGCCGCTGCCGACCAGCGTGAGATCAGTCGCACTTGCCCGCGTTGCCTTCGGAGCCCCCCGTCAACGTGGTGCGACCCCTGCGGCGTACGGTATGCGCAGTCTCCGCCGAAAGTCGAGCGCCAGCAGCAACAGCCCCACCGCCGCAATGACATACACCGGCCGCACCCCTGCCGCATCCACCGCATGCGAAGCGAGCCACACGCCCGCGGACTGGCCGGTGAACAGGCTGCAGGCAAACACCGCCAAAGCCCCGCCGCGCGCCTCGGGCGCCATCTGCGTCGCATGCACCTGCAGCGTGTTATGCAACATGTAGATGCCTGCGCCAAGCGCCACGATGCAGGGAAACGCCCAGCTGGGCGCGGGCGCGAGCACGAGGCAGAGAAATCCCAGGCCAATCAGCACGCCGCCGCCCAAGACAAGGCCTCGTTCGCCCAGGCGCGGCACCAGCCGCCCGGCGCCCGCCGCGTACAGCAATCCGCCGAGCGCGAAAGCCGCGACCATGCTGCCGCTCGCGCCCAGGCTCAAACCGAAGCGCTGGTGCAGGTCGAGCGCGACGAAAGCGAGCGCCCCGTAGAACAGGGCGCCCTCGAGGAACACGATCGCCAGGATGACGCGCACCCACGGCAGGCGCGTGAGCGCCGCCATGCGGGCGAAGGCCGCACCGATGCCGCCCGCGCCAGGCCGCGCCTCGCGCGTCTGCGGGTTGGTGCGCAGTTCCAGTTGCAGCAAGAGTGCCGTGACCGAGTAAAGAACCGCCAGGAGGTAGAACATCGCCTGCCAGCCATAGCGCTCGCCGAGGAAGCCGGAGGCCGAGGTGGCGAAGGCGACGCCGAACATGTGGCCGATGAGAAAGCGCGCCAGAACCGCCTGGCGGCGCTCGTAAGGCACGGCGTCGCCGATCCAGGCCATCGCCAGCGGCACGATTGCGCCGACCGTGGCGCCAGTGGCGAAGCGCGCGGCGACGAGCAGCGGGAGCGAAGGCGCAAGCGCGCAGGCGAGATTGCCGGCGGCCGAGACCGCCGTCAACCAGAACACCATGCGGTACTTGCCGATGCGCTCGCCGATCGGGCCGTTCACCAGCTGCAGCAGGCCGTAGGCGACGGCGAAGCCGGTGATCACCGCGGACGCGCCGCCGGGCGTGGTGCCGAAGCTCCCGGCGATCAGTGGCAGCAGCGCGTCGGTGGCGCGCAGCGCGGCGGCGCTGGCGAAGGCGGCAAGCGAGAGGACGACGACGGCGCGGCCGCGCATCGAACCATTGTAGGGTGGGCCATTGGCCCACCCTACGTCAGGCCTTGCGAGAGGGCGACGACGGCGCGGCCGCGCATCGAACCATTGTAGGGTGGGCCATTGGCCCACCCTACGTCAGGCCTTGCGAGAGGACGACGACGGCGCGGCCGTGCATCGAACCATTGTAGGGTGGGCCAATGGCCCACCCGACGTCAGGCCTTTGTCGCGCGCTGGATCGCCGGCCGCGCGGCCATGGCCTCCGCCCAGCGCCCGACACGCTCCAGGCCTTCGAGGACTTCGGGCACCACGCCCTTGATGCGGGCGTATCCCGCGTAGAGCGAAAAGTCCGCGATGGTGACTTCCTCGCCGGCGCAGTACTTGCGTCGGCCGAGCAGGTCGTCCCAGACCTTGAAGAAGGCGCGCAGGCGGTCCTTGAACATCTGCGCCGTCGGCGCATGCGGCTCCTTGGAGCGCACGACGCCGAAATAGGCGCCGAAGATCGGCGTGACGTCGGTCGAGGCGATCATCAGCGTCTCCAGCATCACGGCGCGCGCCGTCGCATCCTTCGGCATGAACTTGCCCGACTTCTCGGCGCAATAGAGCAGGATCGCGGTGGACTGCGACAGCGTCAGCGGCTTGCCGCCCGGGCCGTCCCGGTCCACGATCACCGGGATCTGGCCGTTCGGGTTCATGGCGAGGAAGGCGGCGCTCTTATGCTCGCCCTTTTCCAGCGCGATCGGATGAAAGGCATAGGGCAGGCCGCATTCCTCGAGCGCGATGCGGGCGCGCATGCCGTTGGACGTGCCTGCGGCGTACAGATCGATCATGGGTTCTCCAGTTTCAGGTTGAATTCCTTGACTACGGATAGCGCTCGACCGACCCGCCTGCGACTCTCACCCGATCGCCCGGCTTGAGCCGGGGGTCGTGCCCAAGTTCGATGCGCCCGTAGCTGCCATCGTCGTAGCGCACGGTGACCTCGTGGCGCGGCGCGCTCTCCTGGCGCAGCCTGTCGCGCTCGGCTCTCGCCCGCTCGGTGGTGCCGATCGGCACGGTTCCTACCCCGGGATCCAGGCCGCTGCTGCCGGGAAGCGGCGCAGCATTGGACTGCGGGTCCGCGCCCGCGCCGCCAGCCTCCAGCACGCGCACCGAGGTGACCACGCCGCAGCGCACGCATATCGGATCGTTGGTCTCGCGCATCAGCGCGCGAATCTCGCCTTGCGTGCTCGGCAGCTTGAGCGGCGCCTGCGCGGCGGCCGGCATGGCGCCCAGCGCGAGCAACCCGGCCAGCAGGGTGCGTGCGTTCATGGCAGCTTGAAATCGCGCAGCGCCTGCGCGCGCAGCTTCGCCTTCTGCACCTTGCCGCTCGCCGTCATGCCGATGGACTCGAAATCATGGACGATCTTAACGTAGCGCGGCACGCGAAAGTTGGCGCAGCGCGCCTTGGTCCAGGCGATGAGCGCTTCTGCGGTGACCTCTTGGCCTGCCTTCAGGGAGACATAGGCGCAAGGCACCTCGCCCAGCCGCGCGTCCGGCACGCCAACCACCTGCGCGGTCTCCACCGCGGGATGCCCGAGCAGCACCTCCTCCACCTCCGCCGGCGCCACGTTCTCGCCGCCCACGCGGAACACGTCCTTCAGCCGCCCCGCCATCCTCAGGCGCCCGCCCGGGTACAGCTCGCCCAGGTCTCCCGTGCGTAGCCACCCGTCCTCGGTGAAGGCGTTCGCGCTCGCCTCCGCATTGTTGTAGTAGCCGCGCATCACGCTCCACCCGCGTACCTGGATCTCGCCGTCCACGGTGCGCAGATGCATCTGCGCATGAGGCGTGGCGAGTCCCAGCACGCGCAGCTCCTCGGAGTCGCGCCAGTCGCTCATCACAACGTTGGGCGAAGCTTCCGACAGGCCGTAGGCGGCGCAGATGTGCTTCGCGCCGAGCACGTCGATGATCTGCCGCATGGTCTGCGGCCCCGCCGCCGCCCAACCGCCGCGCAAGTACAGTTTTCGCTGCGGAAAATCCCCATGCCCCATCAGCATCTGGAAGATGGTGTCGTTGCCCGAAGTGAGCGTGCAGCGCTCCTTCTCCATCATCGCGAGCGCCGCGCCCGCCTCGAAAGCGGGCAGCGTGACCAGGCATGCACCATATACTAGGGACACCAGCGCCGAGAGCGTCGAGCCGCCCACGTGGAAGAACGGGCGGCAGTTGAAGTAGCGGTCGCCAGCCTTCACGCCCATGCGCATGCCCGCGGCCCACGCGTTCCTCAGCATGTTGTCATGGGTCAGCATCACACCCTTGGGATAGGCAGTGGTGCCGGAGGTAAACTGGATCAACAGGAGATCACCCGGTGTCACGCGGCCGGGGATTGGCTGCCCGCGATCGAGCGCGGCAAAGTCGCGCCACGAAGACTCGCCCAGCTCCACCTTGTGCTTGAGCAGGGGCAGCCGGCCCTCGATTTCGCGCAGCATTGCCGCGTAATCGTTGTGGAGGAACTTGCGCGCGAGGAAGATCGCCTTGCAGTCGGCCTGCTTCAGGCAGAACTCGAGCTCGGCGGCCTTGAAGCGCGTGTTCACCGGCACGCTGACCACGCCGAGCAGCGCCGCGCCGTAGAACAGCGTCAACCAGCATTCGTCGTTCCCCATCAGGATCGCGGCGTGGTCGCCGCGGCGCAACCCCAGGCCGTGCATGGCACGCGCGACGCTCTGCGCGGCTTGCCATAGTTCGCCGTAGCGCAGGCGCCGCGTCGGCGTGACCAGCGCCTCGGCGCCGCGCCGCTGCGCCGCGAGCACCTCGCCCAGCGTCTTCGGCCGCCAATCGCTCACCGTTTCCCCATCCAGTCGCCGGAGGCGAGCTGCTCCTCGATCGCCGCGGTTTCGGTCTCCAGCGCGCCTTTCGCATCGAGCTCCATGCCGCGATCCACGCTGCGCTTGGCGAGGCGCAAGGTCTGCGCCGGCGCCTCGACGATGGTCTTCGAGATCTCCGCGAGGACCGCCTCGAGCTGCTCCGCAGCGATCAACCGGGACACCAGGCCGTGGCGCTGCGCCTCTTCGGCGTGCAACGTCCTGCCGGTGAACAACAGGTCCTTTGCCAGCCGCTTGCCCAGGATGCGCGGCAGGCGCTGTGTCGCGCCGACCGTGCCGCGGATCGCTTCCGGCACCCGGAACGACGCCGCGGGCGTCGCCACGATGAAATCGCAGGCGGCCGCGATCTCGCAGCCCGAGCCGACTGCGGGGCCTTCGAGCACGGCGATGGCGGGCATCGGCAGGGCTTCGAGCGCCGAGTACGCTGCAAACGCCTGCATGCGACGCTCGCGCACCTGCGCCTCGTTCATGCCCCGGCGTTCCTTCAGGTCGGCGCCGGCGCAGAACACCGGGCCGTTGGCGCGCACCAGCACGAGCTTGACCGAAGCATCGGCCGCCGCCGACTGCGCGGCGGCGAGCAGTTCCGCGCACATGGCGAGGTTGAGCGCGTTGCGGCTCGCGGGCCGGTCGAGCGTGATCGTCGCCACGCCGTCCTTTACGCCGTAGAGGACAGTCATATGGCCTTCGCCTTGCGCAACTCGGCGATCCGATCCTCGGAGTAGCCCAGGCGTTGCTTGAGGATTTCCTCGGTGTGCTCGCCGAGTGCGGGCGGGCGGCCGATCTGCGGGTCGTCCCAGCCGAGGAACTTGTAGGGCAGCGCCAGCGCCTTGAATTCGCCCACGCCCGGATAGTCGAAGCTGCCGATGAGCCTGCGCGCGCGCACGTGCGGGTCGGCGAGAACCTCGGCGACGTCGTTCACCGGCCCGACGGGCACCTCCACCGCATCCAGTTTCGCGATCAACTCGGCGCGCGTGAGCCTGGCGACCGCTGCCGTGAGCGCGGACATCACCTCGTCGCGTCGCGCCAGGCGCGCCGCGTTGGAAGAATAAATGGGGTCAGACCCCATTTCTCTTATCCCAAGCGCGCTGCACAGCGGCGCCCAGTGCTGGTCGCTGGCAGTGATGTGCGCATACTTGCCGTCCTTGCAGCGGAATGTCGCGGTGGGCACGCGGCCCGGATGTTCGGTGCCCAGGCGTGGGGGCACTTCGCCCAAGGCGAAATACCTGGCGGCGGCGAGCGTGAGCAGGCTCACCTGCCCGTCCAGCATGGAGAAATCCACGTGTGCGCCACGGCCGGTCTGCTCGCACCCGGCAAGCGCGGCGAGGATCGCGATCGCCACCCACAGGCCTGAGGTGAGGTCGGCGACCGGCAACCCTGGCTTCACGGGACCGCCGCCCTTCTCGCCGGTGAGGCTCATCAGCCCGCCCATCGCCTGGAACACGGTGTCGTAGCCTTTCTTGTGCGCATAGGGACCGGTCTGGCCGAAACCGGTGCACGAGACGTAGACCAGCTTCGGGTTGAGCGCCGAGAGCGTCGCGTAGTCCAGGCCTTGCCGGCCGAGCGTGCCGACGGGAAAGTTTTCCACGAAGACATCGGCCTGCTGCGCAAGCTCGCGGATGATCTTCCTGCCGTCGTCCGAGCGCAGGTTCACGGTGATCGAGGCCTTGGAGCGGTTGCAGGCGAAGTAGTAGGCGCTGTCCTGCGCGAGCTGCGGCTCGAAGCCGCGCGTCTCGTCGCCCGCGCCCGGCTGCTCGACCTTGATCACCGTGGCGCCGAGCTCGGCGAGGATCATGCTCGCGAACGGGCAGGCGAGCACGCGCGACAGGTCGAGGATCGTCAGGTGCTGGAGCGGCTTCATCTCAGCGCAGGGCCAGGAACGCGATGCCGGCGAGCACGACCAGCGCGCCAACGACGGTGCGCGGCGTCAGTTCCTCGCGGTTCTTCAGCAGGAACACGCTCACCGGGAAGATGACCAGCGGCGTGGTGTGCACCACGAGGACCGCCAGCGCGATCTCGATGCGCGTCATGGCGAGCGAGATGAAGATCGAGCCAAGCGAAGTGAACACCCCGCAGCCGATATACAGCCAGATCGCGTTGCGCTCGGCGCCGCGCAGTTGCGCGCCGATTTTTTCCCAATTCCGCGTCACTGCGAATTGGCAGGCGAGCGCCGCCATCGAGGCGATGACTGTGCCAAGCGCCGCCTCTTCCCAGACGCGCATCGCAAGGCCCCGCAGCACGTTGCCGAATCCAAAGCCGGCGACCGTGACCAGTCCCGCGGCGAATCCCTTGCGCAGGAGTTCGGGCGCGAGCGCCTGCAGGGAGCCGGCGCGCGGTTGCGTGAGCCACAGGCCCGCCCACACCACCAGCATGAGCGCGATCTCGTAGGCGCCGAGGATCTCGCCGGCGAGCAGCCAGGCGCCGATCAGTGCAAAAGCCGGCGCGGTGGAGTGGAACACGCTCGCACGCGAGGGCCCGAGCAGCTTCACCGTATCGAACAGGAACCTGCGGCCGAGGAAGGTGCCGATCACCCCACCGATCGCAAACAGGCCTGCCCCTTTCCAGTGCCACGCGTAGGGCGCCTCGCGCGCGCCCAGTTCCGCCGCGAACAGCGCCGCCGGAAACAGGACATTCGTTGCGAGCACCACAAAAAACCCCGCCTCCACCGGCAGGCGCGCCACCGCGAAGCGGGTGATCACGATGTTCGTGGCGAAGCACATCATCGCCAGCAGGGCATAAGCGATTCCCATGGTTCATGGCTTGCGGAACGAACGCATCCTCTGGTTGGCTTGGCGTCCGCGCGCAAGGGCTTCGGCGAGCGGCAGGTCGGCCGCCTCGTGGAATAGCTGCTTGGTGAGCTGCATCGCCGGGCGGCTGATCGCGGCGAGCTTCTGCGCGAACTGCAGCGCCGCGGCCATCAGCTCCGCGGACGGCACGACACGGTTCACCAGCCCCAGCGCCAGCGCGCGCTGCGCGTCCACCGGCTCGCCCAACCCGACCAGCTCGAACGCCGCCTTGCGGCCCGCCTGGCGCACCAGGTTCGCCATCACGATGGCGCCGACGATGCCGTGCTTCGTTTCCGGATAGCCGAGCGCTGCGTCCTCGGCCATTACCGCGAGGTCGC
>Ga0184628_10001297_pt1 | contig 12419 bp, 6 predicted proteins | sample PLM4_5_b1_FD_133149 | JGI IMG/M metagenome (GOLD analysis project Ga0184628, IMG submission 133149) | Groundwater sediment microbial communities from an aquifer in East River, Colorado, USA - PLM4_5_b1 | ecosystem: Environmental > Terrestrial > Soil > Riparian zone | place: USA: East River...
AACCTGCTGGCGGCAGAAAAGAAGGCGTCGAACGCCGCGCTCGCGTTCTGGGTTCACCTGACGAACGAGTCCGGCGGCACTTTGACCGCTGGCAGCTTTACCGCGGGCGTTGCGTTGGCCGGGTTCAATACCCCAGCCACGACGGCCGGCGCGCAGCACACGACGGGGACGTTTAGCCGCAGTCCGCAGGCGTCATGGACGACCTCGGCGGCGTATGCGGTAGCAGCGGTCGAAATAGGGGCCAGCGTTGACCTCGCAACGCAGGCCGGAACGTCGGCAAGCGGGACGCTGGCCCCGAGCGATCGGGTAACGCAGACCGGGCAGGAAGCGACTTCTGCGCGGGGTACGCTTGGTGCGCGCGTTGTTGGATTGTTGTCTGGGCAAGGCCTAACCGCTGCCGGCGGTACGCTCGGACACTCAGCGACGGCTTCGCCAATCGCGCAGGCGGCGACGGTTGCCGAGGGGACGATCACTCCGACCGTTCCGTCGCTGCCGCACTCGGGGCCGATTCAGTACATCCTCACGCCGGGGTTGTATCTGAATGACGCGACCAACTCGTCGTATGTCATCTCGGGCGTTTATGTAGTCGGCACCGGTGGAACGACTGCGGTAAGCGTGTCACTCACCGGGTTGGCGGCAACTTCGGCGCAGGGCAGTGTAGCTCCGAGAGTGGCAATAGCTTTTACCGGAGCGCAGGCGGTAGTTAGTGGCGGCGCCTTAACGGCTTCTTCTTTTGTGAGCGGCGCGTTAACGGGGTTGCAAGCAGGCGCAGCGCAAGGCGGTCTGTTTCCGCTATTGAATGTTGGCGCGCGTCGTAATGTGCTCGCTTATACCGAGCAGTTTGACAACGCGATTTGGATCAAGAACGCGTCTAGCATTAGTTCGAATGCGACGACAGCACCGAACGGCACTACAACTGCGGATAAACTGGTTGAGGATTCTTCCGGTTCTCAACATGCGATCAGACAGACGGTATCGCTTACCGCGAGCACGAACTATACGTATTCGGTTTTCGCCAAAGCGGGCGAGCGGACGTGGATTTACCTGCAATACACCAACGATGACCCAGACGATAAACGGGCGTGGTTCGATCTAGGATCAGGGGCGGTTGGGAGTGTTACAGGCGCAGGAATTACCTCGGCGATCACTCCCGAGGGTAGTGGTTGGTATCGTTGTTCGATTACGGTAACTAGTGGTCCGGGCGGTAGTTTCCTGCCGGTCGCGTTAGCTAATGCCGATAGCAATATCGTGTATGCCGGAGATGGATCCTCCGGCGCGTATCTGTGGGGCGCGCAGCTAGAAGTCGGTGCGCTAACCACCTATCAAGGCAGCTTGTACGGGGCGTCGACGAGCGGCGGTAGTCTTGCTTCGGCGTCCGTTGTATCTCTAACAGGTCAAGGGCTAGTCAGCGCACAAGGCTCGTTAAGTGCGTCACCGAACCGATCGGCGAGCCTAGCAGGGCTCCAGGCAGGGGCGCAGCTGGGAACGTTGTCGCCACCAGCGGCTGTGGTTACGGAACGAGATTACATTCTCGCGCCTGGTATTTTCGTCAACGATCACAATGACTACTCGTATGTGATCGCAGGGGTATACGTCACCGGCGTTGGGATTGCCGGTGCCTCGATCAGTCTCAACGGACAAGAGGCGAGCGGACAGGTCGGGGCCATATCCGCTCGATTCCTGCGGGCACTGTCTGGGCTTGAGGTCTCCGCGCAGGCCGGAAGCATTACCGCGTCTACATCGGTCGTCATCGCGGGCCAGGCGCTAGCAGCGCAGCAAGGCGCATTCGCTCTGACGGAGACGACTGCGCTGGTCGGGCAACAGTCAGTGATCGCTCTGGGCGCGGTGCGCGCGGATCACGCCTCGGTATTGTCCGGCGCTCAATGCACGACGGCACAAGGATCCGTCAGCAGTGGCGGCAGCTCGGTCGCTGTCGCTGGCGCGCAGGCAACCGTTGCGCAAGGTGCGCTGACGCCGGCCTCGGCGTTCGGTTTTGTTGGGCAGGGGCTAACTAGCTCCGCTGGCTTGGTCCTCGGCGATCATGCTTCGGCGCTCGCCGGGATCGAAGCGGCGACCGAGCAGGGCGATGCATCCGCGTCGATTCCTGGCGGCGCCACACTGCCCGGGCACGAGGCGGAAGTCGAGCAAGGCTCATTTCTGCCGAGGCTGCAGGTTGCGGCTGATGGGCATGGCGCCACGTGTGCGCAGGGCAGTCTCGCCGGCACCGTGGCCTGTTCGGCGACAGGGCAGCAACTAGCGACGGCCGCAGGCGCGGTCAACGGGTATACCTCAATCGAATTTACCGGGCAGGAGGCCGGCGGACAGCAGGGCGCGCTTTCCGTCGCGTCGATCGTAGGCTTGGACGGGCTCTCGGCGACGGCGCAGAAGGGCCTGCTGTCGATTCCAGGGATTCCGCATCGCGAGTACATCCTTGCTCCAGGGGTGTACCTGAATGACGCGACCAACTCGTCGTATGTCATCGCCGGGATATATGTCACCGCCAACGGAGGCAGTCACGACGTAACGGCCAGCGTGGCCGGGTTGCAGGCGAGCGCACAAGCTGGCACGCTCACAGCCTTTATTCCGGGGCTCGTTGCGCTGACGGGGCAGGTCGCAACGGGCGCGCGCGGAACGCCGACCGCAAATATCGCGGTCCTGATCGAGCAGCCCGATATTGAGGCTGTCGGGCAGCAGGTATCAGTCTCCGAAGGAACGGTAACAGTAAGGTTAGCGGTAGGGCTCTCCTGGCAAGGGGCAACGGTAAGTCTAGGGTCGGTCACCGCGGCTGTATCGGTTGGTCTGGTTGGGCAAAGCCTGACGGCAAGCCAAGGCGCTATAGCACGCGTCGCGTCCAACGTGTTGACCGGCCAGCAATGCAACACAGCTGGCGGCTCTATTTCGCGCTCGCACCAACAAACTCTGGCCGGTTTGTCCGCAAGCGCACAGAGCGGGCAGATCACCAGTCAATCGTCCAATACCGGGACGTTGACAGGGCAACAGGTTGATACGCAGTCAGGACCCGTTGCGACGCGGCACAGCAATGCGCCGTCAGGGCTGCAAGCGGTAGCCGAACAGGAAGCTCCGTCGGCCGGATCTTCCGGAGTTTCGACGCTAAACGGCATTGATGTATCGGCAGAGGTCGGATCGGTCAGGTCTGATCATCGCAATTCGATTGCGGGACTACAGGCAGGTTCGGCACAAGGAACGCTGTCAGCAGTAGCGCTGAACGGCGCAGCGCTGGCCGGCCAGCAGGCCGGCGTGCAACAAGGGCAGTTGTCCGCGGCGTTCTCCGGGTCGGCAACATTGGCCGGGCAGCAGGCGGTAGTGAATCAAGGGCAGATTGCCGCTGGTGCCACGGTAGTCGTACTGCTTACGGGTCAGGTCATAACGACCGCCGGGGGAAGCCTGGCGGCGCAGGTCGCGGTCGCGCTGGCCGGGCAGCAGGCGAGCTGCCAGGCCGGTGCACTGGGCGCAATCCACGGTGCTAACGACCTCGGCGGGCAGCAGGTCGTTGTTGAAGGCGGTTCGGTCAGCGCTGCGATTGATATTCCGCTGACCGAGAACGAAGTCGAACTTGTTGGCTTGGAAGCAACGGCAGGGCTCGGCGTTCTGAAGGTCGCGCATTTGCCGCTGGCGCTGGTATGCACCGAAGACCAAGCGCAGACGGCGGTCATCAGCGATACAGCATGGCATGCAACGATCAGCGACGCAGCAGGCACGGCAACCATCATCGACGAAAGGCTATGCGCGTGAGCAACACTTACAAGCTAGGCAATTCGGTGCGCGTGCGGGTCGTGTTCCGCGACGTCGATGATGAATTGCTTGACCCGGCAACCGTCGTCGTCATGGTGCGTGGGCCGATAGGCTCGCCGGCGGAAACGAGCTACACCTACGGCGTCGATGTTGGCGTTGCGCGCGAGAGCGAAGGGGTCTATACATTTTGGGTTGCTACCCCGGACCCCGGGACATATTGCTATCGCTGGAAAGGCATCGACGACGTGACCGTAACCAATGAGGAAAGCTTCGACGTCGACGAGTCCTGCTTCGAAACGCCATGAGCGACTTCAATCAAGCCTTGTTCTGGCCAGCATTCAAGGCGGCCGGGTTCCTGCGACCGGCATTGGTGAAGCAGAGCGGGCGGCTGGCGGCGACGGTGGACGTGGGGTATGTCGAGCCGGAAACGCTGCGTTTCGATCAGACGCGATCGAAGGACTATGAGATCGAGTACCAGTGCGCGGACCTGCCGGCGTTGGCCGAGGGTGATATGGTTACGTTCTTAGATGCAGATGGAGTCCCAATTCCGAAGGCGAAATTTCGCGTGCGTGAGGCGCCGTTCGTGACGGACGTGCCTGGCGATGGCAATACTGGATTCTGGCGGCGGGCACTGCTGACGAAGGTTACGTAATGGCTAGCGGACAGGAAGAGATCATACAGGCTGCCCTGTTGGCGCTCCAGGCGAGCCCGGCCCTTGTGCCGCAGCGGGATAGCATTCGCCGCGCGCACCGAACCGCGATCCCGCGCGACAAGATGCCGGCTATACACCTTATCGACGGCGATGATGAGATGGGTGCTGGCGGTGGCAGAAAGTGCGGAAAGCGGCGCGCTGGTTTCACGACGTCAATTTTCGTGCGAACGGACGCGGCGGGCGGAGCTGACCGGTACAAGATTCTCGTTTGCGAACGTTTCAAGGCGGCAATCTGGCCGCATCCGAGCGTCATGATTGAGCCGCCGGGGCGGATAACAATCGACACCGAGATCGCGGACCTTGATGCAACGCGAGTCGATATCGACTGGTACGCGACATATGAGACGCGCGGCGAGTGGTCGCTGGAATTTCCGGAGTAGCCGTGCCGCTCTATCGAGTACTGAAGACGCTCGACATCGACGGCAAGCGCAAGGAGATCGGCGAGCGGGTAGAGCTGGACGCGCGCCGCGGCGAATGGCTGCGGACGCAGCATCAGGCGGTGGCGCCGATCGGCAGCGCGGCCGACATGCCGGCGTTGATGAAGCCGCGACCGGTTGTCAGAGGACGGTGCTGCGGTAGGTAGCGCAGCGAAACCAATCAAACGATCGGCGCCTCCGGGTGCCGTTTTTTTCTCGCGCCCGGAACCGGCGCATTTGTTGAAGGAGTTCGCAATAATGGCAAACCTATTCTTTCAAGGACGCGGCAACGTCTACCTGCAACCGATCCTCGTCGCCAACGACGGAACCGAAACGCTCGGGGCTGGCATCACGCTTTGTACTGACCAGTTTGCATTTTCACAGGCGACTGAATCCGCGACGCACATCAACAAGTGCGGCAGGGGAGACGTCGAGGATGACCGCTACACAAAGAGCCAGACAGCTACGCTGACAATGGAACTTGCCGACGCGCAGGATAAGATTTTTGCGCTAGGCGTGCTCGGCACGGTAAACGCCGCCGGATCGCCCGGCACCGTGGTTGCCGAAGAGCTGCCCACTTCCTTGCCGGACGGTTCCGTATGGTTCCTCGGCGGCAAGACGCGTCACCGCGCGATCACCGGCTTGACCATCACCGGCATGACGTTGACGACGGACTACACGTTCGATGCAGCATCCGGCAAGGTGACATTCGTCGGAGATCAATCGGCGTCACCCGCTCCGACCGCATCGTACGGATACACCGACCCGCAGTACGTGTCGCTGTTCACCGCCGGGAGCGATAAGTACATGCTGTCGTATGAATTCATGAACAAGCGCAACGCGAACGACGAGGGATCGATGGAGTTCTACAAGGTCGTGTTCGATCCGGCGCAAAACATCGACTTGCAGTCGGACGAGTTGCAGATCATGAACTTCAGCGGCAGCGCGCTTGCGGATCTCACGCGACCCGACGACAAGTTGCTCGGCCAGTTCGGGCGCCGCGTGCTGTAAGTGTTCCCTGGCATCTGTGATACGCCGGAGCGCATCCCGGCACGCATTTACGGGGCGATCCGTCGCGCGGTTGATCCGGCAGCGAGGCTACCCGAGCCTGATGACGACTGCCCCTGCTGCGCGTTTTGGCGTGGCGCAATTGTAGGAATCGCTGTCGCTGCAATCGTGGCGGCCGTCATTCGCTTTGCGATCTGAAAGGCTACCGTGAGCACGAAACAGAAAAAGGCAAAATCCGGCAGTATTGACGAACTCGCTGATCTGTACCCGGGTTCGCGCGTGCTGCCGGTGCGGCTGGTCCGCGTCGAAGGAATGGGCAGCGATAGGAAGGTGTCTTACGACGCCGCCAAGGTCACTGTCTACGCCCTGCCGATTCAGCAGCTCGGCCGGGTGGGGCAGGCACTTGCGCCGATCGCTGGAGATCTCACAACGGCGGCGAACATCTGGACGCTGACGCTGCAGCACGAGGCCGAGATCATGACGGCCGTGGCCGAGGCGATTGGGTGGGAGGTTGACGACGTTGGGGGGATCCACTCGTCCGACTTCGTCGACGTGGCGAAAGCGATCATGGAGATGAACGCGGATTTTTTCGCCCGCCTCCTCGCCCCCCAAGGATTAGGAAGCCAGGCGACGAAAGCGGGGGCAAATGGGGATGGGCGAACGCCATCGGATTCCTCCGGCGCTGGGGAAACCCTCACCCCGAGCGATACACCCTCGCCGAGTTCAACGCGGCAATGATGGCGGCGTCGCATGAGCGGATTCAGCACGCGTTCGACTTGCGCGCGGCCGCTGCTGATCCAGAACACTTTCGTAAACACATCCAAGACCTGACGCCGAAGCCCGAGCCATGAGCGACAGAGTATCCCGCTTCGTCATCGAATTCGGGGGCGAGGACGATGCCTCTATTCGCAGCGTCATTTCAGCGATCAAGGGACAGTTTCGCTCGGCGGTTACCGAGATCGAGGCGAGCACCAAGAACATCAAACTGTTCGAAAGCCTCGAAGGCAACGTCCAAAAGACGTCGGCGGCGCTCGCCGTAGCCAAGAAAGACGTTGACGGGCTGAAGGCGTCAATCGCACTGCTGAAAGGCGCCGGTGCCGGCTCGACTGATGCCCTAGAAAAAGGACTGCGCAGCGCGCAGACCGAACTGAAGGCGGCCACGCGCGAGTTCGACAAGAGCGTGACGGCTCTGACTAAAGTCGAGAACGCGCTCACTCGCGCCGGCGTCGACACGGCCAACCTGGCCGCCGAGCAAGTCCGTCTCGCCGAAGCCGCACGCCAAGCCAACGCCGTCCTCGTCGAGCAGTCGACCAAGGCGCTGCTCGGCTTCAAGGGTCTGAAGGATATCCAGCCGCAGATCAACCAACTGAACGCCGCTTTTCTGGCGCTGCGCGATAGCGGAAAACTCTCATTCGGCGAGCTCTCCGTCGCGCAGGCCCGCCTGCAGCAGCAGATCGGACTGCTGCGCGCGGAGACCGGCGGGCTCGGGCAAGCGTTCACCAACATCCGCGGCAGCATCATCGCCTTCGCCGCCGCCTTCGCCGGCGTCACCGCTGGCATCACTCAATCGGCGGCGAATTTCCGCGAATTCGCGCAACAGGTCGCCGCGCTGGACTCGATCGCCGACACGAGCAAGGCGAACATCGACAAGCTCGCGGGCGGCGTGCGCGCGCTTGCCAAGGCGCTCGGCGTCGATGCGGTCGAGTCGACCAAGGCGCTCTACGAGATTATCAGCAGCGGCATCCCGCAGGAGAACGCGCTCACCGTACTCGAGCAAGCGACGAAGGCCGCGATTGCTGGATTGACCGACGTCAAGACGGCGGCGAGCGTCGGCGTCGCGGTGCTCAACGGCTACGGTCTCGAGGTGACGCAACTCGGTCACGTCTACGACGTCTTGTTCCAGACGGTGAAGGACGGCGTCATCACCTTCCCCGAGCTAGCCAAGAATATTGGAACGATCATCCCGGCGGCGCGGGCCGCCAAAATCCCGCTCGAGGAGTTGGGCGCCGCCTTCGTTGTCCTGACGCGCCAAGGCTTCGACGCCCCGGAGGCAGCGACGGCGATCAACCGGGCGATCGTGGACCTGTCGGCGCCGGCGCCGGAAGCCGCGCAACGGTTGAATGATCTCGGGATCGCGGTCAACGGCCTGACTGGGACCATTGAACAGCTCGCCTCGCGCAACTTCAACCTGTCGCAGATAGCGCAGATTGTCCCCGACGTGCGCGCTCAGCGGGCGGTCCTGGCGCTCATCAGCAATTTCAAGTTGCTGCGCGACGAGCTCGGGGCGATGAACGCGGCCGCCGGGCAGACGCAGGCGGCTTACCTCAAACTCGCCAACACGCCGCAGCAACAGGTCGCGAAGTTCAACGCAGCGGTCAAGGATCTGTCGATCTCGATCGGCGAATTCGTGACCGGCAGCGGCGGGCTTGTTACCTCGCTCACCGGCATGGTCAACGCCTTCAACGCGCTTTCGCCGGCGACTAAGACCGCGGTGCTGCAATTCTCCGCGGTCGCGGCTGGCGGCGCGGCGATCGTCCTGATCGCTCGGCAACTCATCATCCCGCTGAACCTGCTCGCTGGCGCATTGTTCCAAGTTGGCGCTGGGGGCAGCGCTGCCGCAACGGGACTCACCGCAGCCGGCGTCGCGATGAACGGGCTCAAGCTCGCCGCTGCCGGATTCCTCGGCTTCAAGCTCGGCGAGCAACTCTCGGAGAACTTCGCGATATTCCGTGTGATCGGGGATCTAGTCGGGACGTCGGCTGCCGCGGTCGTCAATTTCAGCGACTTCGCGATGGCCAAGTTGTTCGCCGCGTTGACCGGCAACAAGAAAGCCTCCGACGACGCGACCGCCGCATTCCAGCGCAACCGGGCCGTCATCGCCGACCAGTGGGGCGCTGCCATCTCCGGCGCATCAGAACGCCTGCGCGCGCTAGATGCGGAACAGACGAAACTTATCGACAGCCTCGGCAAGTCCTCGGCTGCTGCCGTGAACGCCGCCGGCCTCCTCGACACGTCAGTATCGAAGATCGCTGCCAGTGTCGGCGCCCAACTCGCCGGCATCGATCAGTTCGTCACCAGGCTGCAGGGTCGCCTGACGCAACTCTCGGCGAACCTTACGCAGAACGCGGTGATCGTGCAAACGCTCTCGACCGCGGCAATTGCGAACATCAACGCCAACGCCGCGGCGCAACTCGCTGCGCTCGACAATCTGCGCAACAGTGAATTGCAGGTCGCTGCAAAGACGCTGGCTATTCAGACGAAGCAGGCGGCGGACCGGCTGGCGGCCTTGCAAAAGGAGGGCGCTGAAACTATCAAGGCGTTTGAGGCGTCGGCCAAGGCTCGGCTCGACATCGCGAAGCGCACCGGCGAAGACGAGAAGAAGGTCGAGCAGGACATTGCGCTGGCCCGTCGTGCGGTTTTGCAGTCGATCGTCGACGCCAATCGCGCGCATATCAATGAACTGATCGGTCAGTTGACCGGATACCAGAACAAGGTCCGCGAGATCGAACTCTCGCGGGTCGACTTTAACCGAGCAGCCGAAGACCAGATCCGCGAGATCCGCGCCGGGAACCTCACCGCATACCAGAAGTACAGGGCCGATGCCCAGGAAATCGACCGGCTGATTTCAGAGGGACGCAAATCGCTGGCCGCCGGCGACGCCAAACTGGCAGAGGACTACGCGAAGCGCGCCATTGCGGCGTCGGCTTCGATCGCCAAGGCGGTGAACGAAGGCGGGCAGGAAATAGTCAGCGCGACGAGCGCGCAATCGCGTGCGCTCGCCAAAGTGGCCGAAGCGACCAAGCTTGGCAATGACGCCTTCCGCGATCAGGGTGACGCGGCCAAGGAAGGCGCGGCCAAGACCAAGACGGCGCTTGAATCGTCGGTCGAAGAACTCAAGTCGATGCAGGACAAGCTCGACGAGGTATCGAAGGCGCTGGCGAAGGGTATTGAAATATCGATCACCGCCAACACCGAAGCGGTTACCAAGACGATCGCCGAACTCGACGCGAAGATCGCCGAGCAAGATCACCTGCTCGCGGTCAAGGCCGACATCACGCTGGCCCAGGTCGAAATCAAGCGGCTAAAGGACGAGCTGGACCAGGGGATCACCGTCAACGTCAAGGGGCGCACAGCCGAGATCGAGGCGGCGTTGAAGCGCGTCGCCGCGGAGCAGCCAGAGATCACCGTCGACGTTACGAAGGCGCTCGCCGCTGTCGGCGAAGTCCGGACCGCGGCCCAGGCGATCGAGAATATCCACGTTCAGATCGAATCGAACGCCGCCGACGTGCGGAAGGAAATCGATTCGCTGAACGGGCGGGATACGTCCTCAACGCACACGATCCACATCGTCAAGGTCAACGACAACGCCGCTGGTGGGCCGATCGTCGCGACGCCGCTCGCTCGTGGCGGGCCGGTTGGAGTGCAGCGCTTCGCCCGCGGAGGTTCAGTATTCCGCCGGCCGACGTGGCACAAGGTGCCCGGTAGCGGTAGCGGCGACACCGTGCCGGCCGCGCTTCGACCTGGTTCGTTCGTACTGCGCAAAGCGGCATCGGCCTACTACGGAGACAGTTTGCTCGGCCGCCTCGCGCGAGGCTACGCTAGTGGCGGATTGCTTGGGGGTACGCCGCTGCCGAGATCGAGCGGGTTATCTGCATCACGCGGGACGGTCCAAGCGGCACCAAACGACGACTTTTGGACGAAGTACAAGGAAACCATTGCCCAATTGCGGGCGCTGCAGGAAGCGTCGATAGGCGCGCCGCGCCCGCGCTCCGGTGAGGTGAGCCTCGGAACATGGGCGGGGACGCTCGTCGAAGACTTTGTTTTCTATAGCGATCTGCATCGCCAGCAGATCCGCAAGATGTTGGAGGAAAGCTTCGACGGATGGCTCGCCGGGATCGGCGTCGCCAAGGCGTTCCACCTGCCAAACGTGATCGACGGCCAACTGCGGGCGCTCATGAAGCGCTACGCAGGCGGCGGGATGACCGATACCGTTCCGGCCATGCTCACCCCGGGCGAGTACGTGATCCGGCCCCAAGCCGTCGCGAAATACGGCGGCGGACTGATGCACGCCCTGAACAACATGCAAGTCCCGCGGGGCTTCCTCGCTGGCATGCTGGATTTCCCCGCGCCGCGGCCAGCCATGGCCCGCGTGGCGCACTTCGCCGAGGGCGGGCCCGTGGGTAGCCAAACGAGCGGCGCGACGCGTGGCGGGGCTGCAATTGGCGGCGGCCTGACGGTCAATATCTACGCCCAGTCGGTCGACGCCGAGACGGTCCGCCGGGACGTGATCCCGCTGATTGATAAAGTCATGAAGCGAGGCCGGTAATGGCCGCCTGCGCCCCGCAACGCTTCCTAGCGAACAACCGGAACGCGATCCGCGAGGCGACGCTCAATCCGTCGTCGGTGCTGCCGATCGAGGATGCAGTCCTGGCCATTCCGACGGCGCGCGGCGGAACGGCGCAGATTGCTTTGACCGGCTCCTACGACGGCGAGGAGGAGGCGACCTACGATATCGAGATCGTCGACGATACGGTCGCAACGCCGCTCATCTCCGCCCCGGTATTCACGGGCGAGGGATCCGGCACGCTGGACAATATCTCGGCCGACGCGATCGCCCAAGAGATCACGGTCGAGCTCTCCGAGTCCGGACTTCCGCTGCTCGCCGCCGAGATCGACTTCGAGGGCGTAACAGTCAAGGCGCGCACCGCCGGCGCGGTCGGCAATGCGATTTACTTCAACGTCGATCAGTCTCCGCTCACATTCACGCCGCAGCCGTACTCGCTGATTCACGATCTCGAAGCGGGCGCCGGTGGAAAGGACAATCCCCTGACCGGGGCCGAATACGACTTCGATACCAAGATCCTCGGGGCCGACAACGCGATCCCGGCGGACGCGCACCGGATCGCCTTCGGCGACGACACTTCAGCGATCTACCTGCAATACAAGATCTACGCCGACGGGAAGTGGCAATACTACTTTGTTCCGGAGTTGAAGCGGTCGGTGACCAAGGGAACGGTCATCAGCTTCGTTACCGGTGGGCGCACGGTCACCGTCAACCCGGGTTCGCCTCCGGAAACCTACACCGGCATCGTCACCCTGTACGACCTTCTGTTCAAGCTGCAGACCGAGTCGCAGCTCGTCATGGTCGACGGCGTTGTCGCCAACGATCGGAGCCCAGAGGGCCAAGCCGCGCACGAATTGCAGACGCGCACCGACGCCTATTTCGAGCCATCCGAAGGCGACGGCAGCGACGCAGCGCGCGGGTTCGTAGACGTCTCGGTCGACCCCGATGCCAGCACGCAATTGGTGATCGCGACCTGCCGCGCGGTCACGCCGAAGGATCACCCGCTGGCCAGCGTCGGGCGGGAGCGGTGGGAATTGAAATCCTCGCTCCTGGGAGAGCTCGGAACGATCGTTACCAATGAGCCGTACTCGGGGTCCGCGTTCGGCCTGACCATCCCGCTCCGGTTGCCGTTTGCGATAGACGTGCAGGTAGGCAACTTCACCGTCTCCGATATCGTGTACGAGAC
>Ga0184628_10001298_pt1 | contig 12412 bp, 11 predicted proteins | sample PLM4_5_b1_FD_133149 | JGI IMG/M metagenome (GOLD analysis project Ga0184628, IMG submission 133149) | Groundwater sediment microbial communities from an aquifer in East River, Colorado, USA - PLM4_5_b1 | ecosystem: Environmental > Terrestrial > Soil > Riparian zone | place: USA: East River...
AAGGCCCTTCCGGAAAAAATTCGCGCGGAGCAACCGGTGCCTTTGGCGCTAAACGATTGCTACGTCGCCCGGAAAGACTGGACGGCGCTGGAAGAGTTTCTCGAATCGCAACAGTGGAAGGATCTCGAATTTCTCCGCTTCGCCTATCGCTCGCTCGCGGCGGAGCAGCGCGGCGAAACGATGGCGATGGAGGACCACTGGCGTTCTGCCGTACGCGAAGCCGCCGAACGTCCGGGCGCGCTCAGCACGTTGGTTTCGCTGGCTGATCGGTGGCACCGCGAGCGCGCCAAGGACGACCTGCTCTGGCGCATTGTGACCCGTTTCCCGGGAGAGAAATGGACGTATCGGGAGTTGGGTCGGCTTTATCTTGCCGCTGGTAATACGCCCGGACTCAACAAACTTTACGGCGCGATGCTTGGCCCAAATCCGAACGACTTGGTGCTCAAAAACAATCTTGCAGCGACGTCGCTGCTGTTAAATACCGGTCTGGTCCAGGCGCATCAATTCGCGCGGGAGATTTTTACGGCTGCCCCGACAAATTCCGTTTTCGTTTCAACCTACGCCTACTCGTTGCACGTACAGGGGAAAACCGCCGAGGGACTCACGGTTCTCCAAAAACTCGATCCCGCTGCGCTGGCCAAACAGCCGGTGGCGCTTTACTACGGTCTCCTGCTTTGGTCCGCCGGCAAAACCAACGAGGCAGCGCCTTATCTCGACACCGCGGCGGCTGCGGACGATCTGTTGCCCGAGGAAAAAATCTTGTTGGCGAAATGTCGACGCCTCTGAGTCTCCGCCGTTGCCGAATCGTGTTTCCAAGAATTCAAAGCGGGAAATCAGACTCGGCCCCGCCGCATCCTTGCCCTGCTTCATCACGGCTGACACACTGATGCGCAATGCGGGAAACGCTGCGCAACTGGGCTGAAAATCTCGAAACGTTCATTCGCGAAGTCATTTTCGAGGAACGAAAAGGCAAGCGCGCCGCCATCATGCGCGGGTTCTTGTTCGGCGGCTCAAAGATTTACACCGTCGGAATCAAGTTCTACCGCTTCCTTTACAACGCCCGCATTTTGCGCGACAGCACGCTCGGAGTGCAGGTTATTGCCATCGGCAATCTGACTTGGGGCGGCACAGGTAAAACGCCGGTCGTGGAAAAATTCGCGCGCGAGCTCCGCGATGAAGGCCGCAACGTCGCAATTCTTTCCCGCGGGTATCGTTCCAAGCCGCAACCCTTCCACGTATGGTTGAAGAACAAAATTCTGTTTCGCGAGGACACCACGCCGCCTCGAATCGTATCGGACGGCAAATCGCTCCTGCTGGATTCTGACATGGCTGGTGACGAGCCTTACATGCTCGCTTCAAACTTGAAGGACGTGGTGGTGCTGGTGGACAAAGACCGGGTGAAGAGCGGGCGTTACGCGATTGAAAAGTACGGCTGCGACACGTTGCTGCTCGACGATGGTTTCCAAAACTGGAAGCTCGCCGGCCGCCGGCATGACGTCGTCCTGGTTGACCGCCAGGAGCCTTTCGGCAACGAGCATTTGATACCGCGCGGTTCATTGCGTGAGCCGCATTCGCATCTATCGCGGGCGAATACGATTTTCATCACAAAGAGCGACGGCAACACCGCCGAGTTGCGCAAGCGAATCACGACTTTGAATCCGACCGCGCCAATCATCGAGTGTGTCCACAGCCCGATGTATCTTGAAGACGTGTTTACGGGCGAGCGCAAGACGCTGAATTTCATCAAGGGACGAAAGGTCGCTTCGCTAAGCGGTATCGCTCAACCAGAGAGCTTCGAGCAAAGCTTGGTGAAGCTCGAGGCGGAACTGGTTTACGCGAAGCGATTCGCTGATCATCATCGCTTCTCGCAACAGGAAGTCCTCAATGCCATCAATCGCGGCAAGAAACGCCAGGCGGAATTGATCATCACGACGCAGAAAGACGCGGTGCGTTTTCCCAAGCTGGACCGGCGTGATCTGCCAATCTTGTTCATGCGCGTGGAAATCAACATCGTGAGCGGCGCGGACAGTTTCCGCGATTGCGTGCGCAAAATCTGTTTTCGCTGAAGCATCGTCCGCTGCTTTCTTGCTTTCGCCGCGGCGCTGCGGAATACTCGCCAGCGTGGAACTCACCGTCACGCAACTGACAAGCAAATTGATCGCCTCCTATGCGCAGGTTGGCGGCATCAATCATCTCGACGGAAAAAACCTTCCGTCCAAGCGTGTCGTCACCTCGATCACGAAGAATTTGTTGCGCCTGCTGTTTCCGGGATTCTTCGATGACAAACTGATTCACTCCTCCGAGATCAAGGTCGAAACCGCCGCGTTGCTCGACGCCGTGATTGGGCCGCTGGAAGACGAGATTCGCAAAGCGCTCGAATACAATCCGCCACCCGAATACACCAAGAGCAATCTCCGCTCGGTCGCGCACAGTCTTACGTTGGAATTCCTTGGCAATCTCCCGCGCGTGCGCGAGGTTCTGCATACCGACATCGAAGCCGCGTTCAAAGGCGATCCCGCCGCATTGAGCAAGGAGGAGGTCATTGTCGCGTATCCCTTTGTTGAAGCCGTCGCCGTGCAACGACTCGCCCATGAACTTTATCGAAACAATATTCCGCTCATTCCTCGCATCATGACGGAGTGGGCACACGGACGCAGCGGCATGGACCTTCACGCGGGCGCGCAGATTGGTTCGCACTTTTTCGTGGATCACTGCACGGGCACGGTGATCGGCGAAACGTCCATCATTGGCAATCACGTGAAAATGTATCAGGGCGTCGGCTTGGTCGCGAAATCCCTTGCGGCCGGACAGGCGTTGCGCGGACAGAAACGGCATCCCACGATTGAGGACCACGTCACGATTTACGCCGGTGCGACCATCATGGGCGGCGACACCATCATCGGCGAGCACAGCACGATTGGCGCGAGCGTGTTTCTCACCAGCAGCGTCCCGCCGCATTCACTAGTCGTGCAGGAATCCGCGAACGTGAAAGTGATGAGCAAAAAAGACCGCGAGAAGAAGATCGGGGATTTTCATATTTGAACCAGATGCCGTTATCTGATAAGTCTTACTTCGTTCATGAAGACCTGCCCCCGGAGTATTGCGCTGCTTAGCGCGTTGTACTTGGGGTGCGTCCACGCCGGCGCAATCGATCATTTTGTTTCCTTAACCGGTGGCCACATCCCGCCATTCACCAACTGGGCCAACGCCGCAACGAACATCCAGGCTGCGATTGACGCCGCGTCCGCTGGCGACATTGTTTGGGTGACCAACGGGATTTACAACTCAGGCGGAAAAGTGAAAAGCGGCGACTTGACCAACCGGGTTGCGCTCGACAAGGCGCTGACGGTGCAAAGTGTGAATGGTCCGGCAGCGACCTTCATTCAAGGCCAGTGGGATCCAGCAATCCCCACCGGATTCGGTTCGTTTCGCGGCCCCGGACCCGCAGCCGTCCGCTGCGCATGGCTGACAAATGGCGCCACGCTTAAGGGATTCACATTGCGTGGCGGGGCCACGCGTTCCTCGGGCGACGTCGATGGTGGCGGCATATTTTGTTCTTCTACGACTGCATTGGTAGCGAATTGCAACATCGTTAATAATGCGGCCGCCGCTAGAGGCGGTGGGGCGATTGGTGGCTCACTGAGAAACTGTGCCGTCACCGGCAATTCGGCCGGATCGTTCGGAGGTGGGTCAGCTTCTTGCGTCCTGAAAAACTGCACGTTGACTGCCAATATTGCCCTTGGCGGAGCCGGAGGGTCCTATTCCGACTTGCTGACAAACTGCATCGTCTATTTCAACACGATGATCAGCCTTCCCCAAGACTTTCCAAACTATGCCAGTAGTACGCTCCGATATTCCTGTTCAACACCTCTCCCAACCGGGCCTGGAAACATCAGTAGCAGTCCCCAGTTGTTAGCGGACAGGATTCATCTTGCACCCGGTTCGCCTTGTCGTGGAGCGGGCAACGCAACCTCAACCAGCGGTACTGACATTGATGGCCAGAATTGGGCTACTCCGCCTTCCATGGGTTGTGATGAGTGGCAACCGGAACCGGCGATTGCTTCACAACCTAAACCCAAACCTGCGACAGTCACAGGACAGGCTAAAATCGCCGCATTGATCCCGGGCCAACAGCCGATTAGTTGTTTTTGGAGCAAAGACGGCTTACCGCTGGAAGACGATCTTCGTTATGGTGATTCACATTCGCCAAATCTTCGTCTAAAAACCTTCGGGTCCGCAGACGCGGGACTCTATCAAGTCGTCGCGAGCAATTCGTTTGGAATGGTGACCAGCCAAGTCATCCAAGTTTTAATCCATTGTGTAAACTCAGCCGGCAGTACACCCGTGTCGCCGTTTTCAACCTGGGAGAACGCTGCCAACACAATCCAAGACGCAATTGAAGTGGCTGCGGATGCAGATGTGGTATTGGTGACTAACGGCACTTATTCGGCTGGCGGGAAGGTCTTCTTTGGTGATTTGACAAACCGTGTCGTGGTGGACCGTGGCATTCTCGTAACCAGCGTCAACGGTGCGGATGCGACGACGATTCAGGGCCAATGGGACCCCGTGGGAAAGATTGGGAGCAGCGCGATTCGGTGCGTGTCGTTGGTTGAAGGTGCCGGATTGGCCGGGTTCACTCTGCTGAACGGAGCAACGAGAAATAGCGGGTGGGACGCAACTCTAAATGGTGGCGGTGTTTGGTGTGCTTCCACTAATGTTGAATTGGCAAATTGCGTCATTACCAATTGTCGCGCCTATCAAGGTGGTGGCGCATACTTCGGCTTTCTGAACAACTGCGTCGTGGTCAGCAATTCAGCGATAGTCTTTTATGGCGGAGGCGTTCATTCTAGCCTGTTGAACAACTGCAAATTAACGGGCAACACCTCTGGACAGTTCGGAGGCGGAGCCTATTTCAGCCAACTGTTCAACTCTTCTCTCACCGGCAACACCGCCTCATCTGGCGGCGGCTCATACTTGTGTGGACTATACAATTGCACCGTTACAGCAAATTCAGCTGGAAATGTTGGCGGTGGCTCGGCTTTCGATAAGCTGACCAATTGCATTGTATTCTTCAACAATGCGGCTTCTTCTGAAAATATTTATGTCGGTATTGGCAGCTCGGCCTTCACGTGTTCTTCGCCCTTGGTCGCTGGACTAGGCAACATATCGAGTGATCCTCAGTTGTCGGACGGATTTCATTTGATGGCGACCTCATCGTGTCGGGGATTCGGCAGTTCGCTTTACACGACAGGCACTGATCTCGACGGCGATACGTGGTTGAATCCGCCTTCGATGGGCTGCGACGAAGTTCTGGAATCCGTTTTGGTCGGGCCGCTCGCAGTCGTCATTGAAGCTCCGCAAACGAATGTGCTCGTGAACCACTCGCTGCGTTTGACGGGACGCATCACCGGACGCGCGTCACGGCTGGAATGGTCGTTCGGCGACGGTCCGGCGATCACAAATCTCAGTTACATTACCTCGCACGCGTGGACGAACGCGGGCGATTACACGGTCACATTCACCGCGTTCAACACGGACAATCCCGCTGGTGTCTCCACGAACTTGTTGATTCATGTCTTGCCGTTGGATATGCCAGCGTTAGTGATCAATGCCGTGAGCGGCACAAACTTCCAAATCCAATTCAGCAGCCAAAACGGAGCGAGCAACTTCCTTGAGTACACCACCAACCTAAATCCACCGATCACGTGGCTTACGCTAAAAAGCCTCATCAGCACGGGCGGCGTCGCGCAGATCACTGACACGGCAGCCACAAATGCAGCACGGTTTTATCGGGTGCGGGTGCAGTAAGAATCCAGCCTCTCAGAACTTCGTCAGCTTCTCCAATTCCTTCACGCGCCCGTCAATGTTCTCACGTTTGATTCTTACGGTGCGGTTTAATCCGAATCCTTCGCAGCAAAAGCTTGCCGTCACGCTGCCGTGAATCATCGCGCGTCGGACGTTGTCATCAATCGAACCGCGCGCCGTCGCCAGGTATCCCATCATCCCGCCGACGAATGAATCGCCCGCGCCCGTGGGATCAACGACTTTGTGTAGCGGATACGCTGGACAGATGAAAAATCCGCGCGGGCCGGAAAGAATTGAGCCGTGCGAGCCTTTCTTGATGATGACGTATTTCGGTCCAAGCTTGTGAATCTTTTTCATCGCGGCGAAGACGTTGTCTTCCTTTGTCAATTGATGCGCTTCGCTGTCGTTGAGGACGAAGCCATCCACGCGTTTAATGAGCTTGAGTAGATCGGCCAGCGCAATGTTCAGCCAGAGATCCATCGTGTCCGCCACGACAAACTTTGGCCGCGCCATCTGGTCGAGGACATGATGCTGGAGCGACGGTGCGATGTTGGCGAGCAACACGAACGCGGACGTCTTGTGGCTCGGGGGCAGATGCGGTGTGAACGTTTCAAACACGCCCAACTCGGTCAGCAGCGTGCGCCGATTGTTCATGTTCAACTCGTATTCGCCGGACCAGTGAAACGTCCTGCCCGGTTTGATTTGCAAGCCTTCGAGATCAATCCGGTGTTTGCGATAGAGCGTGAGGTATTTCTTCGGAAAATCGTCACCGACGACGCCGACAAGTTTCACCGGCGAAAAAAAACTGGCCGCCACCGCCGCGTGGCTGGCCGAGCCGCCGAGCAATCGCGGATTTTCCGCCTTCGGAGTTTTGATGGAATCCAACGCCGTGGAGCCGACAATCAATACGCTCATAATTCTCGAATCGAAAGCGCGCACCTTAAGGAATCAGCGGAGCGCAAGCAAGCCCGCGAAACGAACGGGCCGCGCCCTCGCGCGGCCCGATTTTCCGAAATTCAATGCGTGTCCGGCCCTTCAAGTTGCGGTCTGTTGCGCCTCGCGGGCCGGAAACACCACCGGCACTTCCGATTTCAGTTTTGCGTAGCTCAACGACATTGAACCCTCTTCAATGTTGGCGACGACCCATTTGCCCTCGCGCAATTCAAAGGTCCACACGTGTTCGGAGTCTTCGTAACCTTTCGCGCCCTCGACGATTTTGCCCGTCGTGCGCTCGGCCAGATAATCTTCCATGTTCGCAGTGATCGAAATCACCACGCGCGAACCGTTGCTTGTACCGCTCTCGTCGGACTCGTAGCTGAGATAGAGGGGGCGAATTTTGCCGATGGATTTCACGCGGCAATGATTCACCAGGCCGTCGCGTTCCCATTGATTCAAAAATGCGAGCTGCTGATTCTGCCAATACCAACTTGTCATCCAGTCGGACGCCTCGGACATGTCTTCCTGCCGCCACGCCGCGTGGACGCGATGATAACAATCCGTCACGCGATCCTTCAGCCGCAGCCAATTGAAATTCGCATCTACTGCCGCCAGCTGCTTCAGATGCTTGAGCGTTCGCTTCTCGGCGAAATGCTCCTTGAGCAGCACGTAGGCGATGATCGGGGAAAAGATGATGCACAAGATCAAGAGAAGGATTTTCCCCCACGTGCTTTTGAACGCGGCGGAAACAATTTTTCCGCCAGGCGCCGCCAAGGCGGCGTCAGGACTCAGAAACAGCAAGATTGTGAGGATCAACAGTGCGTACCAGAAGAATGATTTTTTCATGGTAGTCAGGGTTCTTTTGTGGAGGCGCTTGTTGTTGCAAACACCGAATTCTTCGCCTGTGCTGGCGGAGTGGACAAGCACTTTTTCTGAAAAAATCCACGGGGTGCGGCTCAGTTCATTTCTATCTTCCCGCGCGTCTCTTCCGATTCAAGTTGCTGCCGTGTCAGCCGGATTCTCGCGCGAATCAACTCGCGACTTTCGGCGTCTTTCGCGGCCAGGGACTTTTCAAGTTCCGACACGCGTTTTTCATAAGCGCGCAACCGCTCCCGCAACGGCGCGTGCAACTCGTCCAATCGCCGCTCCAGTTCCGCCATCTCCGCCGCCGCCTGCTGCTGCGTATCGAGCAGTCGCGTCCGGTCGGAAATCAGACCGTGCAGGAAACGGTGTCTGAGCCAGAGCGCGAATTGCTTCAAGACGCTCGTGCGCATGGCTTCCTGTGCGCGATGCACGCGATGTTCCGCCGCGAGCGCGCGTTGCTCCCAATCATCGCCGCCCGTCTTGACCAAGGCCCGCACGGTGTCGGGCGGAATTACAATCTCTTCATGACACGAGGGACAGGAAATAACCGCAGCGCTCTCACCGCGCCACGCCACGCGCGCCGGCAGCAACGATCCGCGCCGCTTGCGCCTCGTCAACCACCAGACGGGAAGCACGACCACGGGCACCAACGCCAGCCACCACGGATTGAATGAATGCGTCGCCACTGCTGGTGCGACCGGAGGGTGCGGTGCAGCCGCCACTTGCGCGACGGCTTGCGTCACGACCACTTGCGGCGGAAGCACAACCGTGGGCGTGGCGTTCATCAAACGCAACTGATTCAACGCCGCGAGCAATTTCGCATCCACCAATTGTCCGCGTTCCGCCAATTTATCGCCCGCTTGGAAACTCTCGACCGTGACATGAGCGTCCACGTAACGCGCGCGCTCCTGGCGGGTCCATTCGACTTCCACCGCGACAGTTGGTTTCAGGAATTTTGCCAGAAACTTCGCTCCGACCGCATCCGCGAGTTGGGGATGCTTTTGAAATTCCGCGCGCGCATCGGCAAGCGTCAACACTGAGTCCACCTCGATCACTTCTCCCGGCTTCTCCACATCCGCCGCGAGCAATGGTACCGCGGGATTGCTGTTGGTGACAAACCTCGCTCGCGGGCCAAGCGCGATGTCCTCCGCCTTCGCTTCCGGCCGGATGTGCGCGCTCATTGCTCCACGCAGCGGCGCCATGAAGGCGATCAACAGGTCGCCATCCGCCTTACCCTGCGCCCACAACGGAACAAGCTCCGCGAGCCGGGGAAAATCGCGGTGCTGATTGGTGAACGTGGTGAAAAGCATTTGAAAACGGTGCGAACTGAGCCACGCGGGATTTAATTTCGGCACCTTGTAAACCGCGGACATCGCTTCAAGAAAATTCGTGCGCATCAATCCCAGTTCCACGCGCAAATCTTCTTCCACTTCAACTGTGGCGTTGGGATTAGACTGGAGAATTGCGGGGACCTCCTTCACCGCTTCCGCCGTGAGTGTTTCAACCAGCTGCGGGTCCGTGACACGCAATGCCACTGGCGTCACGATGTCCGCCTCCAGCTCGTCGCCGAAACGATACTCCGCGAGTTCCTTCGCCGAGAGCGCAGCCGCAAAGCTCAACGCCAGCACCGCGAATGAGACGCGGCGAATGCCGCTTTTCACCATAGAAACGATTTCTGTTCACCGACAAGTTGCTCGCCGTCCCACAACGTCACCCGCCATGCCGTCACCTCGCCGAAGTCCTTGTAGGCCTGGCTTTCGAGTTTGAGCGCGGACCATTTGCTTGAATTGCGCGGCTCGACTTCGCCTTCAAGTGTTGTCTCCCGCGGCAATTGGCCTTGCGCCGTCCCTCGCAACTCCGCGCGTAGCTTCAGCTTTGGATTCTTCGCGCTCCGCGCGCGCCAGAGAATGTCGAAGCGCAACGCCGAACACTGGTCAGGATTCTGCCGCAGTTTTGCCTGGTACGCATCGCGGTCGAAGAGGCTTGGCGACAGGGAATGGCGGCCTTTGAGATCGAGGAAATGCGGGAGAACTTTCAGCACGCGTCCGGTCGCGGCCAGCGAAGAAAAAGACGTGGCCAAAACAAAAACTGAAACGAAGACGACAATCAACCGGCGCATGAAGCGACGATACTGGTTGTCACCGCAAACTCAACTGGAATCCCGCAAACGTGTGTTTTCGGGAGAGAATGGTGGATGATGGATTTTATCGAACTGGAATCGTAATCAGCCAATATTTCGTCGGCCACCAATGATCTCAATCCTAATCCCAACAATCACATGTTGAACTCTGGCCCGAGATAAATCTCCCGCGCTTTCGGATCGTTGGCCAGAAACTCCGCGCTGCCTTCGCACAGCACTTCGCCTTTGTGAATGATATAGCCGCGATCAATCAACTTCAACGTTTCACGGACGCTATGATCTGTAACCAGGATGCCCAGGCCGCGCTCCTTCAAGCGACGTATGATCTTTTGCACCTCGTAAACGGCAATGGGATCAATCCCCGCGAAAGGTTCATCGAGCAGCAGAAGCTTCGGACTGGTGACCAGCGCCCGCGTGATTTCGAGCCGGCGCTTTTCGCCGCCGCTCAACGTGTAGGCCATGTTGCGCGCGAGCGGCGTGAGGTCCAATTCTTCGAGCAGATATTTCAACCGCACCGCGCGTTCGGCGCGGGAGATTTTGCACGTTTCGAGAATGGCCAGAATGTTTTGCTCGACCGTGAGCTTGCGGAAGACTGACGGCTCTTGCGTGAGGTAGCCAATGCCGCGTCGCGCTCGCTGGTGCATCGGCAGCTTCGTGATTTCGCCCGCCTCAAATATCACCGCGCCTGAATCCGGCTTCACGACGCCGACGACCATGTTGAACGTCGTCGTCTTCCCCGCGCCGTTCGGACCGAGCAGTCCGACGATTTCGCCGGCGCGCACAGTGATCGAAACGCCGTTCACCACGCGGCGGGATTTGTACTCCTTGACGAGTTTGTCCGTGCTGAGCAAGCCCCCGTTTTCGCCCGAAGGAAGTGATCCGGCGTCGCTCATTTCACTTTTTCTCCCCGGTCACCTTTTCGAGGACCGGTGCGATGGCATTCGTCTTGGAATTGATTCTGGTCTCGTGACCCAAAGCCGTGATTCGTCCGCTGGTGATGTCCCACTTGATAGGATCGCCGACGAATCCGCCCATCGTGTTTGTAAGCTGTGGCTTCCCGGTCAATTCGATGGTCTCGTTCGTAACGCCGTTCATAATCTTGAAGGTGTAAACCAATTTATCCGCTGTCCCATGTGACGTCTCGCCTTTGTTATCAATGCCATCAATCACCACATTGCGCTCGGCGACGATGCTTTCGATCTTCGTGCTGTTCGTTATCATCCGCGCCGTCAACAATTCGCAGGTCATTTTCATCTGCGGGTCTTCGACGCGGACATTGCCACTGTAAATTGCGGAACGATCCTTCACGTCCATCTCGACCTTGTCGGAAAAAATCTGCGTCGGCGCGCGCGGTTTGGGCGGCGGAATGGAATTCGTTTGCGCGCGCAACATCGCGACCGCTCCGAACGTGAAGAGAATATTCCAAAAAACTTTCATGGTTTGCTCCTGCCCTTTTTCACGACGCTGATCGTGGTGTGAACCCGATTGGAAATCGTCAATCGCTGCGGCTTTTGATCCCAAAAAAAACCTTCGCCTTCGAGCACCAGTGCACCATCGGCACTTTGCACGTGCAAAGCGCCGGGCGAACTGGCGGTTTGCTTCGACGAATCGTAAAGACAATTTGGCGCTTCGACGATCAGTTGACGCTCGCCGGTTATTGCGAACGCTTCCAGCTTCAATTTTTTCAGCCGGAACTGACCAGCCGGCTGCGGCTCGGCCTCTGCGGCGATGATGGTCGAGAGCAACTTGTCCTGGTTTGGTGGATCGTAGTAAACGCTCGTCGAGAAATCGCTCGCTGCGCCAATGGAAACAAGTTTGGGTTGCGCCCGCGCGACGCGCCACGTCACGGCGGACAGGCAGACAAGCGCGAGAAGCATCAACGTTGTCGCTTTGAATTTCATCGCGAGGTCATTCGGCGTATTCGACGACGAAGGGCTTCCATTTGTTCTGTGCTTTCAAAATCATTTCCACGACCTCGCGCACTGCGCCGTGCCCGCCACTTCGTTTCGTAATGTAATACGCAGCGGCTTTCGCTTCGGTTACAGCATTCGCCACGGCGATGGCTACCCCTGCCCGCTTCAAGGCACCGAGATCAACAACGTCGTCACCGACGTAACACACTTCAGCCCAAGTAAAGCCGATTCGCGCGAGGAGGGACTCGATGATGGCGACTTTACTTTCCTTCTGTTGGAGGAGGAAATCTATTTTCAATTCATCAGCGCGCAGCTTCGTTGCGCTCGACGGACGGCTGGAGACCCAACCAATCTTGATTCCCGCGCGCCGGAGCAACACAATGCCCAAGCCGTCCAAGATGTTGAAGCGCTTGATCTCTTCTTTGCCGCCGATGAAAACCGAAGCGTCCGTCAGCACGCCATCAACGTCGCAAAGAAGAATTTTGACTCGCGCCAGGCGGGCGTTGAGGGATTTCGGTTTAGCCGGCATCACAAGGTCAACGCACTGCGTTGAAAACTTTTAACAACTCGCTCAACAGCTTTGGCATTTCCGCCAGTGGAATCATGTTCGGTCCATCGCTCAGCGCTTTGTCGGGGTTTGGATGAGTCTCGATGAACAATCCATTCGCCCCCGCCGCCAGCGCTGCCTTTGCCAGAACCGGAGCGAACTCACGCTGACCACCCGATTTGTCCCCTGCCCCGCCGGGAAGCTGGA
>Ga0184628_10001299_pt1 | contig 12407 bp, 9 predicted proteins | sample PLM4_5_b1_FD_133149 | JGI IMG/M metagenome (GOLD analysis project Ga0184628, IMG submission 133149) | Groundwater sediment microbial communities from an aquifer in East River, Colorado, USA - PLM4_5_b1 | ecosystem: Environmental > Terrestrial > Soil > Riparian zone | place: USA: East River...
AATGGCCGGCACCCGTACGACGTGAGCAAGAGCTGCACGGATCTGATCGCGCTGTCCTACGCGCACACGTACGATCTGCCCGTCACTGTGGCGCGCTGCGGCAACATCTATGGCGGCGGCGATCTCAACTGGAGCCGCATCGTCCCCGGTACGGTCCGGAGTCTCTGGAACGGCGAACGCCCGATCATCCGCAGCAACGGTCTCTTCACCCGCGACTACATCTTCGTGGAGGATGTCGTCGATGCTTACTTGGCACTCGCGGAGCGCGGTACGGATGAAGGGGTAAAGGGCGAGGCCTTCAACTTCAGTCCGGAATCGCGCGTGTCCGTCATCGAAATCACTCGCGCCATCCAGCGCGCAATGGGACGCGAGGATCTGGAACCGGTGATCCTCGATCAAGTCCGCGCGGAAATCCTCGACCAATACCTGGACTCCACGCGTGCGAAGCAGCGTCTGGGCTGGACGGCCCGTCACACGCTGGACCAGGGCCTGGCGCAGACGATCCCCTGGTACAAGACTTTTCTGGAGTCCGGCGGCGGACGGACCGCCGGCGCCTAGTATGCGATTTCTTCCGACTCCCATCACCGGCGCGTGGCTGGTGGAACCGGAGGCGCGTTCGGATGAGCGCGGCTCGTTCGCGCGGCTCTGGTGCCGCGACGACTTCGCCGCCCAAGGCCTGCGCGCAGACTTCGTGCAGAGCAACGCGTCGTTCAACGTGCGGAAGGGCACGCTGCGCGGACTGCACTACCAGGCGGCGCCGTACGGCGAAATCAAGCTCATCAGTTGCGTCCGCGGTCGAGTGTTTGACGTCATCGTGGACATGCGCCCTGCGTCGCCGACGTATCGACGATGGTTCGGTGCGGAACTGACGCCAGAGAGCCGACGGATGCTCTATGTGCCGGAAGAATGCGCGCACGGCTACCTGACGCTCGAAGACGCCAGCGAGGTGGTCTATCCCGTCACGATGTCGTATCACCCTGAGTCCGAGCGGGGGCTGCGTTGGGACGACCCAGCGCTTGGTATCGAGTGGCCGCTCACGCCCACAGTGATCTCCACGAAAGACCAGGAGTGGAAACTCCTGTGAAGTCGGCTAGCCGTGAGCGAAGTCGAACGGTGTTGGTCACCGGCGCGACCGGATGCGTGGGCCGAATGGTCCTGCCGGCGCTTGTGGCGCGCGGATGGGATGTGCGGGCGCTCCACTCGCGGAGCCAGCCCGTGGAGGTTCCCGGCGTCCGCTGGCGTCGGACTAACCTGCTAGAGACAGCCGACATGCGGCGGGCGGTTGACGAGAACCGTACCAGCCATCTGCTCCATCTGGCCTGGTACATCGCGCCCGGCAAGTGGGCATCTGCGCCAGACAATTTCGATTGGGTGCGCGCGAGTCTGGATCTAGTCACGGCTTTTCGCAGTGTGGGCGGCACGCGCGTCATCACCGCGGGATCTTGTCTCGAGTACGACTGGAACGCGGGCGTATGTTCAGAAGACGGCACGCCCCTCGCGCCGCACACAATCTACGGCACCTGTAAGAATGCGCTTCAACTCCTGACCGCGGCCATGATCCCGAACAGCGCGTGGGGCAGAATTTTCTTCCTGTATGGCCCGCATGAACATCCAGATCGGCTCGTCTCATCAGTGATCCGGTCAATCCTGGCAGGCCAGCCGGCGCGCACATCGCACGGCAAACAGGTTCGGGATTATCTCTACGCCGGTGACGTGGCGGACGCGTTCGTCCGGCTGCTCGAAAGCGACATCACGGGTCCGATCAACGTCGCGTCCGGTCAAGCCGTCGCGCTCAAGGACATCGTGACGCGGGTCGGCGACCTGATGGGCCGGCCGGATCTGATTCAGTTGGGCGCGATTCCGGCCGCGGCCACGGACACGCCGCTCGTGGTCGCGGACACCACGCGCCTGCGGTCGAAACTAGGCTGGGCGCCATCTTTTGACCTCGACCGTGGATTGACCGATACGATCAAGTGGTGGCGGAGCCAACGGAGTTCGGCGCTGGAGGGCAGGCAGTGACAGATATTGTTGTTCTTGGTTCAGGCATGGCTGCCCTTGGCGCATCGTACCGGCTCCGTCAGGAGAAAGTCCCGCATGTCGCATATGACATGAATGCGGAAGCTGGCGGCCATACGTCGTCCCATGCGGACGAGCATGGTTTCGTGTTCGATGAGGGGCCGCACATCTCCTTCACCAAGGACGACCGGATCAAGGCGCTGCTGGCCGAGAACGTCAATGGCGACTACGTCAGCTTTACGGCCCAAGTGAACAACTACTGGAAGGGCCACTGGGTGAAGCATCCGGCGCAGTGCAACCTGTACGGATTGCCCGCCGATCTGGTCGTGAAGGTGATCGAGGACATGTTCGCGTCTCGGGCGCAGTCTGTCGCACCAACGAACTACGAAGAATGGCTCGTTGCGAGTTTCGGCCGGACGTTTGCCGAGACCTTCCCCATGCAGTACGGCCGCAAGTACCACACGGCTGAGGCACGCAACATGAGTCTCGACTGGCTGGGTCCACGCCTCTATCAGCCGTCGATGAAAGAAGTGCTCACCGGTGCATTGACGCCGTCCACTCCGGACGTTCACTACATTTCTGACTTCCGGTATCCGGCGAACGGCGGTTTCATCTCATTCCTGAAGCCCATGTTGAGGCAGATGGATATCCGGCTGGGCTATCGGCTCGTTCGTCTGGATCCCGAGTCCCGGACGCTGCATTTCGGCAACGGAGCGACCGTGCCGTATCGCCGTCTGATTTCGTCCATTCCCCTACCGGAGTTAATCAAAACGATTCCGGATGCGCCCGCGGACGTGGCCGCCGCGGCTGCGCGACTGGCCTGCTCGATCTGCATGGTCGTGAACGTTGGCCTCGACCGGGCCGATGTCTCTGACTGGCATTGGACATATTTCTACGACGAGGATTTCTGCTTCAGCCGATTGAGTTTTCCGCACATGTTTGCACCGAACAATGCCCCACAGGGCATGGGTAGCATTCAAGCAGAGGTGTACTTTTCCGACAAATACAAGCCACTGACCGGCTCACCCGAACAATGGATCGCACGAGTCATCGCGGATCTGCGCCGCTGCGGGCTGATTCGCGCCGAAGACCGCATCGTGACGTCTTCCGCACTGCACGTGCGCTACGCAAACGTAATTTTTGATCTCGAGAGGGCGGCTGCGCTGGCGACTGTGAAGGGCTATCTGGACGATCTGGGTATCCAGTGCTGCGGCCGATACGGAGAGTGGGGTTACCTCTGGACCGACGAATCCTTCATCAGCGGGGAGCAGGCCGCCCAGAGAACGCTTGACGCGATCGGGCCTCGCGGTTGAGTGGAACGCGAATGACGGACGAGACCATTTTCGTTGTCGTGCTGAGCTACAACGGCCTTGCTGACACCCGCAAGTGTCTGACGAGCCTGCTGCCCGCCGTCCGTCCCGGTGTACGGCCGGTGCTGGTCGACAACGGCTCCACGGACGGCACGGCGGAAGCGGTCGCACGCGAGTTCCCCTGGTGTGAGGTCGTCCGGGTCGAAGTCAATCAAGGCCCGGTTGGCGGCAACAACGCCGGTATCACGGCGGCCCTTGAAGCCGGCGCCAAGTGGATCATGCTGCTGAACAATGACACTACCGTCGATCCGCGGCTGTTCGATCGCATGCAGGCCGCTGCGGCGGCGAACCCGGCATTCGCCGTCCTGGGCCCGGTCATCAAGTTCATGGATGATCCCGAAGTCGTCATGACGGACGGCTGCCTGTTCAATTTGCCGCAGTCACGGGGGTTCTTCACGCGCAAACCCGTCGCCGTGGCCTGCAGCGAGCCTCCCCGCGCGACGGAAGTCGACATCGTCAACGGGTGCTGTTTGATGATTCGCGCGGACATGATCAGGACGATCGGAAAATTCGACGACCGAATCTTCATGTATCACGATGAGGCAGACCTCTGCATTCGCGTGCTCAACGCGAACGGACGCCTTGGCGTGATCGATCACGCGTTGATTTGGCACAAGGGATCGGCAACGTCAAAGGTCACCGGCAAGAAATCGATCCGGTATTTCGACGCCAGGAATCTGTGGTACCTGCTGAAGAAACACCGGGGCGCCACGATCCATGGCCGTCGGCCGCTAGCAGCCAAACTCGCCTATTTTCGTTACATGTACTATTGGTACGCGGCCGAATTGGAGGCCGGAAATCACCCCAGCGCTTCGGCCGTGATCGATGGCATCTGCGATGGTCTGGCCGGCGTGGGCGGTCCTTACCAGGCCCGTCGCAGAACGTTTGGAAGCCTGTTCCGCGTGATGTTCAACCTGGTTCACTGGGTGCAGGGAACCTCGCGTAAATCCCTGTCACAGGCATCCTGATGCGCCTCCTCTTCGTCAAACACTCGCTCGTCTGGCCGCGGTCGAGTGGTCACGATGTGCATACCTTCCACATGATGAAGGCGTGCGCGGAACTGGGCCACGAAGTGTCGCTTGCCACTGTCGTGCCGCCCGAGCCGCCCGCCATCGAAGGCGCCAGGCTTCACGAGAAGATTCGCCTCAGTGCCCCCCTGACGGACGACGACCTGACACTGCCTGGTACGCGCTTGCAGAAGAAATTCCGTTCGTTCTGGGGTGTGGAGGACCATTGGGTCTTATCGTTGCGCCAGGCCGCCCGGCGCCTGAAGCCACACGCCGTGATCATCGGGGGTCTTGATGCGCTACCGTACATGCCGGCGCTCGAGAACACCGTGCGAGTCTGGTACGCCGCGGATGAGTGGGTGCTGCATCACCTGTCGCAGCTGCAGTTCTCCTTCGCGAGTTGGCGCGAACATGTGACGGGCGCTGTCATTAAGGGACTCTACGAACGTGCGCACTGCCGCGTGGTGGATCGGGCCTGGGTCGTGTCCGACGCGGATCAACGTGCGATGCAACGCATCGGCATTCGCAACGCTGACCTGCTGCCCAACGGCGTCGACTCGACGTACTTCGCGCCCGGGCTGGAGCCGCAGGAGCCGAACACGGCCGTGTTCTGGGGACGTCTCGATTTTGGGCCGAACATTCAGGCGCTCGAATGGTTCTGCCGCCGCGTCTGGCCGATCGTGCGGCACAAGGTCCCTGACGCCCGGTTCACGATCATCGGGTTTCAGCCCGGAGAGGCCGTAAGAGCCCTGGCGGCGCAGCCGGGCATCAAACTCGAAGCGAACGTGCGCGACCTGCGAGGCACCGCGCGAAAGCATGCGCTGGCCGTCATGCCGTTCGTGTCTGGCGCCGGCATCAAGAACAAATTGTTGGAAGCGGCGGCCATGGGCATGGCGATCGTAGGCACACCGACGGCCGCGCGCGGCCTGCGCGGCACATCACCGATTGCCGTGGGATCCACGCCGGCTGAATTCGCCGACACCATGGTGGACATCTGGACGAATGCCGAACGTCGCGCGCGCCTGGGCGCCGACGCACGGAACTGGGTGCTCAAACATCACACCTGGCTCGAGACCGCCCGCGAGGCCATGGCCGCGCTCGAAGCCCACACGAATTCCGCGAAATGACGACACAGATAGTTTCGGTTCCGCTGAGACTTGGCAGACATCCGGGAGACAGCGGCCGCGGCGCTCGTCGGAACGAGCCCGTCACCTTCGGCGTGCCCTTCCCGAAAGGCGTCGCCACCGCTGACAGCCGCTGGTCGATGGGCGACGCGATGTCTGCCGCGCCCGCGCAGACACGTGTCCTGGATCGATGGAGCGACGGATCCGTCCGGTGGTTGCTCGTTGACGCGCAAGTCGATTTGCCAGACGGCAAAGACCGCTCGCTCTCGCTATCTCAGATTCAGCCAAACCAGATTCAGACCTCACCGGCGGTCACGGCCACAACGACTGCAGCGGGTGTGGATTTGGACACGGGGTCTATCCGTCTGGCTATTCGGACGGGAGGCCGGTTTCCGTTCGAGGGAATGGACCTCGTTCTCACCGACCGCAATGGCCGCGAATACCAGACGGTGGTGCGATCGGCGCGGCTGCGCGATGCAGGCCCATGGCGTGCGTCGGTCGAGATCGCAGCGTCGATCTCGGGTGCCGGAGAGATCGCGGAACTCGAGGTCACCGCGACCATCGAGTGCTACGCCGGCTCACCAACGACGCGCATGGCCATCTGTGTGCGCAACCCGAGGGCGGCGAAACACCCCGGTGGCTTCTGGGATCTTGGCGATGCCGCATCGATCCTGATCAAGGATGCCACCCTCCGTCTGGCGCCTGCCGGCACGGGCGATGTAGTCGTCAGTTGCTCACCGGAGCCCGGCGCACCGATGACCAGAATGGTGACGCCATTCGAGGTCTACCAGGACTCAAGTGGCGGCGAGAATTGGCAGGGCACCGTCCATGTCAATCGTGAGCGGCGAGTACCGACGACTTTCCAGGGCTATCGGATCCGCTCGGGTGCCTCGGAGACGAAAGGCCTCAGAGCCTCGCCCATCGTGACCGTAACGCGCGGCGACGCGACGGTGTCGGCGTCGATCGACCATTTCTGGCAAAACTTCCCCAAGGCTCATGAGGTGTCTCCGGACGGCGGGCTCGCTCTGCGATTGTTCCCTGGTCAGTTCGGCGATCTCCATGAACTGCAAGGCGGTGAACAAAAGACCCACGTCTGCTATGTGGCACTCGCTCGCGACCCGGTCACCGAACTGCCCTTGGAATGGACGCGGGCGAGACTGACCTGCGGGGCCGATCCTGCGTGGACCATGAGCACGGGCGCCATTCCATGGGTGAGCGAGGACGATCCCGAGCATCGCGCACTCGTCTGGAGCGCCGTTGACGGACCAGACACGTTCGAACACAAGCGCGAGGTAGTCGATCAGTACGGCTGGCGCAATTTCGGCGAGGTCTATGGCGACCACGAGGCCATCCGGCACAAAGGCCCGATGCCGCTCGTGTCCCACTACAACAATCAGTACGACACAGTCGCCGGCTTCCTGTATCAATATTTAAGGACCGGCGACGCGCGCTGGCAGACCATGGCCGCCGAACTGGCCGCGCACGTGATCGACATCGACGTCTACCACACCGATCGGGACAAGGCCGCGTACAACCACGGCATGTTCTGGCACACGTATCACTACGGCGACGCCGACACCGCCGCCCACCGGACGCACCCATTGGCGGGCAAGGGCGAAACGCACGGTGGGGGCCCGTCGCCCGATCACAACTACACGACGGGTTTGATGCTCCATCACTTCCTGACCGGCGATGAAGTCGCCAGGCAGACAATCATCGACCTCGCCCAATTCGTGATCGACGCCGACGATGGATCGAAGACGGTGTTCAAGTGGTTGAGCCGCGCCAACACCGGCTTTTCCACGGCATCCGGCTCCTACTCGTACCACGGACCGGGGCGCGGGCCAGGCAACTCGTTGAATGCACTGGTGGATGGCCACCGCCTGACCGGCAACGCGAAATTCCTCGAGAAGGCGGAGCAACTGATCCGGCGCGTGGTCCATCCGGCTGAAGACGTCTGGAAGAACAAGCTGGATGACCCGGAGAACAAATGGTTCTACCTGATGTTCCTCCAGTCGCTGGGCAAGTACCTGGCTCACAAGGCTGAACTGGGTCAGTTAGATCGCATGTACGCCTACGGTCGCGCGGCGCTGCTGCACTACGCCCGATGGATGGCCGATCACGAGTACCCGTATCTCGAGAAGCCCGAGCGTCTGACGTTCCCCACGGAAACGTGGGCGTCGCACGAAGTGCGGAAGAGCGACGTGTTCTACCTGGCGGCCCTGCACGCGAGCGGCGCCGAACGCGATCGATTCATCGAACGCGGGGCGTTCTTCTTCCAGAATTCCGTGCACACGCTGGCGTCGATGCCGACTCGGACGTTGGCCAGACCCGTGATTGTGCTGCTTTCTTCGGGACTGATGCACCCGTGGTTCCAGCGCGCGCAGCCTGCCGTCGCAAGTCTGCCGATGGCCGGCCCTGAAGATTTCGGCCAGCCGGTGCTGTTTGTTCCGCAAAGGCAAATCGCGATGAAACGCGCGAAGGCCCTGGTCGTGGCGGCCGGCGCCATCGTCGTCCTGATGGCGGGCCTTGTGGTCTACGCCTTCTTCATCAGGTCGTCGTAGATCGCTTCCACTCGCGCCATCCGGCGTTCAAACGACAACTCGTCCACGACGCGGCGTCGCGCCGCGCGCGCCCGTTCCTGCGTCGCCGGCCAGTCGTCGAGCGCGCGGGCTAACGCGCCGGCGAGGGCATTCTGGTCGCCCGGCGGCACCAGCAGACCATGGACACCGTCGTCGATCAGATCAGAGGTGCCGCCGACGTTCGTCGCCACCACGGGCGTCTCGAGCGACATGGCCTCCAACACAACATTCGGCGATCCTTCGTCGTCTGACGCCTGCACGAAGAGGTCGAGCGCATGATGCAGGCCGATCACGTCTGGCGTGTGCCCGAGCAGCCGGCAGGACTCACCGAGGTTCAGGCGCCGGTGGACCGCGTCCAGTTCCTCACGAAGGCTGCCATCGCCGGCAATCAGCAGCCGCAGATGAGGACGCGTCGCGCGAAGAGCGGCCAGCACTTCCATGAGCAAATCGAAGCGCTTCTGGCGTTCCAGGCGGCCCACTGCACCGATCACGATGTCGGTGTCCGCGAGTCCAAGCTGCTGCCGTGCTGCCGCACGTCGTTCGGGCACGCGCGTGAACAGCTCGTGATTGATACCGTTCGGAATCACGGTCACGCGTCCGGGCGAACAGCCCGCCGCCGTCAATTGGTCACGCAGCGCTCCCGAGACGGCGATAACGCGCGGGAATCTCGCCAACACGCGTTTGTCCACGCCGTAATAGATGCGTTCCCTGAACGCGTTCCGGCCGAACCAGCCGTGCACGGTGGACAGCGCGATGAGCTTTCGCCGGCGCGCGATCAGCCACGCCAGGAGATTGGTTTTGTACTCGTGGGCATGCACGATGTCGATCTGGCGTTCGTCCACGATTCGCTTCAGCGCGGTCCAGATGGCGGGATCGAACGAATGCCTCTCGAGGATTTCGATGTAGTCCACGCCATGGGCTTTGGCGCGCTCGTCGATCGTGAAGTCCTTGTCGCGGAGATCGCGAAGGTAGCAGACGGTGACTGTAAACCGGCTTCGGTCGGTGCGCTCGGCGCCGGAGAGAATGGTCTTCTCCGGTCCACCGCCGGTGCCCCACACGCTGCGGAGTTCGAGGACACGCGTGGGTCGGCTCATGCAGGTGTTCCGCTCTGTTGAGGCTCGGCCTTCTGTCGTTGCCGATGGCCCGCCGGCAGAATGAGCGAGTACGCCCGGCCGAGGTCGTAGGCCAGCGCGACGCCAAACGCCAGCATCAGATCATCCGGCCGGCGCAGGCCACCAGACGCGACCATGCGAATCGTTCTCAGGACAGTGAGACCGAGCAGGCTGGCGAGTGCCGCGGCGGCGACGGCGAGACTCGGCCATCCCCAGTACAACGCGCCCACCGCGCCGGCGGCGCCGGCGACCAACGCCAACGCCCCGAACACGGGAATGACAATACTGGGCCAGTCCCGAAGAGCGGGCGTGCGACGGAGGCTGACCCGAAGGTTGTCCCGGCCGCGCCATCGTTCCGACGTGAAGACGCTCCGTAACGATGCCGGATCGCCTAAGTGGATGTTGATCATCCGTTCATCGGCAACGAGTCGCGATCCGGTGGCCCGCAGACGCTGGCACAAGTCCACGTCTTCGCAGGTCTCGAGTTGCTCATCGAAACCTCCGAGCCGAACGAAAATGTCCCGCCGAATCACCAGATTGCCGCTGCCCAGCCATGTCGTATCGTTCCGCCCGATCGTGCGTCCGCGCAGGACGCCGTACATCTTCTGAACAGGCGTGCCGTCCGGCGGCGGCAGGCACAACGCGCCAACGGCCCCGATGGTCGATTCGCTCAAGCCATCGACTGCCGCGGCAATCCACGCTGGCCCAATTTCATGGTCGGCATCTACGAACGCCAGCAGGGTGCCCGACGCCGATGCGGCTGCACGATTCCGGACGGCCGATACCGGCAGATCGGGAATCGACAGCGTCGTGGCGCCCATCGCTCGCGCGGCGTCAGGCGTGTTGTCCGTGGAGCCATTGTCGGCCACGATGCACTCGACTAGGTTGTGCGGATAGTCGCACCGGTTGATGGACTCCAGGCACCGCCTGAGCCGAATGGCGTCGTTCCTGACAGGTATCACGAACGACACGCGGATGGGCGAGGCCTGGCTCATCGAGTGAAGGCCGTGCGGCCGGCGGCCTGCATCGGCCTTGGTGGCTCTGCAATTGCCACTGGTACCGGTGCGGTGGCGGCCTCACGTTGGATCCGTTCCAGCGCAATTGTCAGACCGACCATGTGCCAGATCATCTCGCTGTACTGAGAGCTCAGGAATGTCGAACCCGTGATGAAGACCAGCAGTGTCGATTGCATCTGAGTGGCGTAAATGCCGACTTCTTTCATGCTGGTGGCCTTCGCGCGCTTCTTCGCTTGCGCGCACGACAGCAGCGCCCCCCCTATGATCGCGACAAAAAGAACGAAGCCCGGATAGCCCATTTCTGCCATCGTCCCGAACCACGCGCTGTGGGCTTGGCGGTCCTCGCCCCATTTATCCGTGTTTGTCTCGTAGCTGTTGTACGACGCACGAAACCCGCTGAAGCCGACGCCGGTCAGTGGTTTCGCAGCAGCCATCCATGTGCCCACTTCCCAAAAATGGATCCGGCCTGCGGCCGAAGTGTCTCGCTGTTCCGTCGGCGCATCGATCGTGTCCATGCGATCCCAGAATTCGGTAGGCATGACCGACAACACGGCCCAGCCCAGCGCTCCCATCACGACCAGCGTCCGCAGTTTTCGCGGAGATCGCAGCACCGTTATAACAGCCAGAACGCCAGCCGCAATAAAGCCGCCGCGCGAATAGGTGCTGATGGCGCGGTAGACAAGGCCGACGATGAAGAAACGGTGCAGGAACCGCTCCCATCGACTATTGGCGGTCTGCGTCAGCGAGACGAAAATGGGCACCAGCATCAGGACACCCATCGCAACGCCGTTGTTGTCTCCCAGGAAAGGGCTTTGATTAGCGTTCGTGGCACCCGGGTTCAGGATCATCTGCGCCCACCCCTGCTTGGCCGTCTCCAAACCGAGTGAATACCCGATCACCAGGAGGGTTAATCGGTAGCGCTTCAGGTCTGACACGAGAAATGTGATCAGAACCGTGATGATGATTACCTTGAGAAATTCAATCCACAACGGCTGCGACCAGCTGGGATGCTCCGCGTAGGCCAGGGAAACCATGCTCTGTGTCAGAAAGAGCAGGAGCAGGGCTACGCGCCAATTCAAGCGGAACCGGCCGATTGCCGGTACCGTTGCAATGAGAAGGAAGGAACCGACGACCAACGAGATTCGCAATTGCGAGATCGGATCGCCCCACACCCAATATTCTGGGCGGAAGTACGCGTTCCACAAGTAGAACAAGAGGGCGTAGAACGGCCCCTGAACGGAGAAGTAGACCCCGACGAGGATGATGAGGATGACGAAGACAAGTCGCAGCATCGGCGCCTACGTGCTCCCCTGCGCCCTTTCGGCCTGCAGGTCCTTATAGATCCGAGCATAACGTTCGATGGTGCGATCCAGTCGATACCGCTCCCTCACCTGTTGCGCTCCGTTCAGCCCCATGCTGCGGGCTAGCGTACTATGAGTAAGTACCTTGCGAAGTGCGTCGCCCATCTCCGCGGCGTCCCCCCGGGGAACAAGTTCCCCATCGATGCCGGCCCTCACGATCTCCGGGTTTCCTCCAACGTTGGTGACCACCACGGGGAGTCCAGTGGCCATCGCTTCAAGGAGCGTGATCGAGGCGGCTTCGCTGACCGACGTCAGTGCGAACACGTCCACCGCCTTGAGGATTTCGGGCACATCCGATCTCACGCCCATGAACCGGACACGAGACTGAAGGTCGATCGCAGCCACTTGCGCCTGGAGATCCGGACGCAGAGGACCATCGCCGACCAGCAGGAGATCGACGTCTGGCAGGTCGCGCGCCACCCTGGCGAACGCCTCGATCAACATGTGGTGGTCCTTGACGGGATGAAAACGCGCAATGCACGCGATGTAACGGCGCGTCGCATCGAGGTTCAGCTGTTCACGCAGCGCTCGCCGATCCGCGACTGCGTCGTACCGTTCCACGTCAATGCCATTCTCAATCACTTCCACGCTCTCCGCCTCGAACCCGTCGTTCACGGCTAAGGCGCGTGCGCTGAATTCGCAAACGGCGGTCACACGGTCCGCGAGCCGTCGCAGGACCAGACGGTTCGCCAGGCGTCTCTTGGGCGAGACCACATCCGGATAGTGCCGGCCGTGCTCGGTGAAAATGACCTTCGTCTGACGGCCCGCCCACCAGGCACCGAGTCCGCCATAAAAAAAGGGCGTGTACTGGTGCGCATG
>Ga0184628_10001300_pt1 | contig 12389 bp, 13 predicted proteins | sample PLM4_5_b1_FD_133149 | JGI IMG/M metagenome (GOLD analysis project Ga0184628, IMG submission 133149) | Groundwater sediment microbial communities from an aquifer in East River, Colorado, USA - PLM4_5_b1 | ecosystem: Environmental > Terrestrial > Soil > Riparian zone | place: USA: East River...
GTCGGCCTCTCGGACAAGTTGTGATCCGCAAAAAATGAAATTCGCCCAATTTTCATGCCGCAGTTCTTTCCATCCGGTATTCACGGTGAAGACCGCCGAGTATTGAAACGGCAGCAACGCGGTGATTATCCGGAACGTGGTGCCGCTGGACTTGAATCTCAATCCTTCTGAAAGCGAACTCCGGTACTCCTGGCCCGAGACGAAAGTGTGGACGTCCGCGGTTGTAATGAGCCGTCCATTCTTTCAGGATTTGAAGGATGTGCGGCTCGTGAAGCGGAATCATAAAATCCAGGCATTCTCGGCGTACCGTCCCAATCAGCCGCTCACAAAATGAATTCGCTGGGGGCGTTCTGTAAAGCGTCTTCATTACTTTCAATCCCGACGATGAAATGGATGCATCCAGGTCCTTGGAATAGATGCTGGCTCGGTCAAGGATGATGAACTTGTACGGCTCGACATTGATCCTGTAAACAGTGACAGTGTTCCACTGATCAGTCTGCCTCCTACACTCCACCGGCTAAGGAAGGAATCTGGAAACGCCGTTTGCGGGCTCCGAAATCGATTACACGCCGCCGTCTGCAACGACAGGCAAAATGAAAACAACCGAATAAACAACAAACCCGAACAAGGATGTTATAGAACTCTCGCTCGACGACGTTCTTTTAAGACTCGTGAGGGTGCTTGGGGTTTGTAAGGTTAACAGATGAAGACAACGACATCATTGGAGCTTCCCGACTTCTCATTGGTTCTGGGTGGGCCGCTTTTTCGATTATTCCATCGAGCGTATCTGTCCGGAGATGGCCTCGAGCTGTTAAGACGGCGTGTTGTGGTGATCACGCTTTTCGCCTGGGTGCCGCTATTGTTGCTGTCGGCGATTGAGGGCGGAGCCTCGGGCGGATCCATCAGGATTCCGTTCTTGTACGATATCGAGGCACACATTCGGTTTCTGGTCGCGCTGCCGACGCTCATCATCGCCGAGCTCGTTGTCCATAGACGCGTCAGCCCTTTGATAGGACGGTTCCTGGAACGGCGACTCATCGCTCCCGCAGACTTGCCGGCATTCAATGCTGCTGTCAAATCAGCGCTGCGTGTGCGCAACTCAATCGTTGCGGAAGTCGCGCTCCTGATACTCGTGTATACGGTCGGGCTCTGGGTGTGGAGCACTCAGCTCGCTCTGGGATCGGCAACATGGTATGCACAGCCCAACCAGACCGGCTTCCACTTAACTCTGTCCGGCTATTGGTACGCGTTTGTCAGCATTCCATTTTTTCAATTCATTCTTCTGCGTTGGTATATGCGCCTCCTCCTGTGGTTTCGCCTGCTGTGGCACATCTCGAGATTGAATCTGCGTCTCACTGGAGCGCACCCGGATCGTGCCGGCGGCATCGGTTTTCTCGGAAAGAGTTCCTTCGCCTTTGGTCCCATCCTCTTTGCCCAGGGAGCCTTGCTCTCGGGGTTGATTGCCAGCCGAGTCCTGTACGAAGGGCAGAGTCTAACGTCATTCAAGATCGAGGCGGGCGGCCTGATTGCCATTATGGTGTTGTTCATTCTTGGTCCGCTCACGGTGTTCACCCCTCAGATGGAACGTGCGAGCCGAAAGAGTACCGCCGAGTATGGGTTGCTAGCCAATCGATACGTGGTCGGCTTTGAGGAGAAGTGGATCCAGAACGGCGAGCCGGAAATGGAGAATATGCTTGGCTCGGGAGACTTTCAATCTCTGACGGATCTGGGAACCAGCTACACCGCGGTGAGCGAAATGCGCATCGTTCCCTTCGGGATCAATGACATCACGCGACTCGCCGCCGTGACGGCCGCCCCCCTGATCCCGCTGATGCTAACAACCTTTTCTCTCGAAGAGGTGATTGGACGCCTGCTTAAGACTCTACTTTAACAAAGCAGCCGCGGATTAATCGAGTGAAGCTGGCAGCGTCCCGCACAGCGGGACGTGTGGCGAAAGGACACTATCTAATGACCTATGCGTCAACCCAAGACCGAACGGCCCGCCCCGTTCAAGTAGCGACGTCTCCAAGTACGCTGACGATGTTAGTCCTTCCTGTTCGATCGGGCGCCACTCCCCTGACGTTCTAAGCATTTCAGAGATATTGGAGCAGCCCCCAAATGTCGTCCCGCCATTTGGCCGCGATTTCGTAAGCTAAAGACCGTCCTCGTTGCTCTGGGATCAGAGCTCGACGAACTGGACGGGATTGAAACTGAAATCAGTACAATTATTTTCCAAACTGGAAAAACACTCCGCCACTTAGACGTGCAAACGTGCGGTGTCCCAAGAAAAGGGTCAAGTCCGGTTGGAACCCGAATCGTTCGGACATGTAATAGCGCGCACCGCCGCTGAGACTGAGAAAGGCATTTGTATCACTGGAGCCGCTGCTTAAATCAAAGCCCGCTACAGTAGCAGTGACGGAGGAATCCGACGAGGAGTGAATGAGACCCACGCCTGCTCCGAAATAGGGTTTCAATTTGTTCGATCGATTCAGCTCATACTGCCCGCCGAAGTTAAATCCGATCGCTCTTGCGTTGAACTCACTCTGCACCTCAACAAAGTCCAGACTTTCACCGCCGAGTGGGACATACATTACCTCGCCTGAAAGCCAGAATTGATCGGTCAGCGCAGCGAGTGCCCCTCCGGAGAGAGCCCCGTGAGTACCACCAAGACCTGTAACAAACCCAGCTGAACTCATAACGGCAATACGTCCTTTATGGGAGGTCTGGGCAGCCAATGGAACGCTGACGATACCAACCGCAAGAATGGAAAAGACTGTCGACAATCTGAACTTCGATATCATTTGGGTCCTTTATGAGTGATGTGAATCTTCAATGCCGTTGCAGAAGCAATTTTGTAGCCGTCGCACTTCGTTGAATACCTGCTGCTCGATCGCCCGTATTGGAAGAGAGTGCCGGTCCGATCGTATGGACCGGGGAAGAGCCTTCCGTGCGATAGGAAGGGCGCATCCGGTCAAAACTAAAAGGAACAAGCCTAAATGGCCGCTCACATGCGAGGGATTGTAGTAAAAATTGCCGTTTTGCGAAAGCAGCGAAGCGGCCTGCGATCCATGTAAAACGGCCAGCCTGATGCTGGCTGTTTCGGACGATTGCCTCTGGCTTCATGTTGGGACGGTCCGCATTAAGTGGAGTGCTTTGAAAATCGAAACCTGTAGTTTTCCCGAAGTCGGGCTGATCGATGGACACCATGGATGCAGGCTTGCACCGAACGTGCGCACCGGGACACTCCTCAAACCTCATTTCGCTCGCCGATCTTCGCGGTGAGCTGTGCGCACATTCGCTGTCCAGCAATGAGTCCCCTCTATCGAAGAAATGGCAGTTCCAGCAAAACTCGTTCAAACTGCACAACGTCTGGCGGACGCGATTGGATCAGTGATCGAGAGGAACTTCTCGCGGCGTCATCGGGAATTTTACAGGCAGCACCCCATGGACGCGCAAATTCTTTAGTTGGTGATGCAATGCCTGGTGCGAAGGGCAGTAGAATGTCTTTCGATGATTCCTGCCGAGCTTTTCTCGGATCAATTTCGTTCCGCACAGCGGACACTTACTCTGCCGGTAAACCTGCCAGTGCCTTCTCAATTCAAATTTCTTTTTCCATTCATAAAAGTGCCAGCAGTATTCGCGCACAGCCCGTGCGACTTTCAGCCAGTCCTTGCTCGAGACGTGTGCAAGCTTCGTCAGGGGATGGCGGCGAATGTTAAAGAGCACTTCATTCTTGACGATATTGCCTGACCCCGCAAAAACTGTCTGGTCGAGAAACAAGTCACAAAGCGCCGCGTTCTTCTTACGTCGCATCAAACGGACGACGTGATCTTCCTCCCACTCCTGGGACATTAAATCCACACGTCGGTCCAGCGCTTGAAGATCTTCGTCGGCTCCGAATTTGATCGAACATGCGTAGAAAAACACGACCCCATTCTTGAATGTCAGTTCGAGCCGGGGAACACGACCGATTCCCGGATCATCGATGCGGTAGCTGCCAAACATCAGGAAATGTGTTTTCGTCACGATCGGCGCAGCGCGCCGCCTCGCCGAGGTAAAGCCGAGAAAGAGTTGTTTGCCCCATGTATCGATACCGTGAAGAGTGCAGCCTCTGAGTGATTCCTTAGGCTGCTTCGTGTTGCCTGCAACCTTCAGGACTCTCTGACCGCGAAATTGTTCCAGTTCTTGACGGAGAATGACAAGCGACGGCCCTTCCATTTTGACCCTCCGCTTACAAACGTATCGCGATTCTCAGATTAGAGGTGTTACTCGGTGCTTTGGAAGCCTCAATGTAATGTCGCTTGGCCGAGGGCTCAACCTTTTTCCCGGCTAACCTCCCGCACCTTCCTGTCGTCACGAAGCGCCACAAACTTTGGAAGCGAGGTAGCCCAGGCTATTGCATCTCTCGGATTGAAGTGGAGTTCCGCGGTGTAACGGATCTCTGGAAAGGCCGCCCGACGCTGGGAAGTTTCGGACTCTTCGCAAAGCCGGAACGCCAGGCTGGGCGGCTTTTTCTCAAATCTTCTGTCATTCGCTTTTGTGTTCTTATGAAATCGACGAAATGAGTCTTCGTTTTCGGAAGGTGAGCAATTCGGAAAATGCCCTTCAGGATCTGCAGGATTCACCGCCCATTACAATAGAAGCGGGGAATGATCATTCCTAGACTATTGGCCAGATTCGAGCGATTTCATGTCCTGCAGACTGCGACTATTTGAATGACATAGATTGCCGGTCGGCTACGACTCTCCCGCATCGCTGGCAACCCGCGTGCTAAGGAAGAACATCATGAGTTCTCGCGAGGGATCTTTTGTGGTGGTGTTGCCCGTACCAAATGACTTTGGAGGGTCGCACGGCAACCGGAAGGGGGAACATGCGTTTTAGAATTCCCGAAGTAATACTGCTGATTGTTTTTGTGAGTCTATCGTTGGTGCGGCTGCTCTACGCGGGTGGGAGATTTACCCTTGCCTCCGGCCTTGCAGTATTCCTCATTAGCGGCTGGAGCTGGGTAGGAAACCGCAATAGATCCGGAGATTCCCAATACTCTGAAGACGATTAACGTGGCAGCAAGTTACCTCTTAGTGAACGTAGTGGCTCTAGGCTGAGGATTGCCAATTGGCAATTACGGCGCCGGTATGCGGCGTGGCGCGCGAAGGGCGAAACGGCACGGCTGGCAGAAGCTGTCTCGCCTTTGGCAAACGGAGCGATCAATAAAGCTCGTGGGTAGCATCAAGAAGCAGCTCCCGAGGTTCTAAATAGGTTTCTCGTGCGTCTTGCACGATCAAAGACTCAGATTCCAATCTGAGCCACGGTCAACAGGAGCGCCATATTGACGCTCTAATATCAGGAGAAAATAACATGAAGATGAAACTTTTGTTCGTGCTCACTGTCGTCTTCGTCATGGCGTCGTTCGCATTTGCCCAGAGTCCCACGGGCAAATGGTCGGGCGAAATGCCGGGTGGAGGAGCAACGACACCGGTTGCGTTTGAATTTGCAGTCGCCGGTACGACACTGACCGGGACAATCACCGTCGGTGCCGGAATGCCCACGCCGATCACGGCGGGAACCATTATGGGTGACACGATCACTTTCCAGGCCCCTGCGGGTGGTGGCGGCGGAGGCCGCGGCGGCGGTGGCGGAGCTGCGGGTGGCGGAGCACCTCCAGCTGCAGGAGCACCTCCTGCGGCGGGAGCGCCCCCGACTGCAGGAGCACCCCCAGCTGGGGGTGGTGGCGGAGGCCAGGGCGCGGGCGGTGGCGGTGGTGGAGGCCGCGGTGGCGGTGGCGGCGGACTCGCGACATATACGGGTAAGGTGACCGCTTCGGAAATCGCGTTCTCTCGCGTCGGCGGTGGAGGCGGCGGTGGCCGAGGTGGTGGTGGCGGTGGTGGCGGAGCTCAGGGGGGCGGAGCCCCTCCGGCTGCTGGAGCACCTCCAGCTGCTGGAGCACCTCCAGCCGGTGGAGCACCTCCGGCCGGTGGAGCAGCCCCTGCTGCACCTGCACCGGTCACGTTTACAGTGAAGAAAGCTTCGTAGTCGAAGTTGAAGGAGCGGGTGAAGGGGAAATGATCTTTCCCTTCACCCGTCTTCCTGGTCCTACCCAATTCCCAGATTGGCGGATTTTGATAGAGCGTGCAGGAGCCTGGAGGGTCTGGCCAAAAGAAAAACGGCCGGACTGCCGATGCAACGATGGGGCGGCCTTTCTTGACGCACAGATCGCTTCATCACTAATATTTACCACACACATGACATGCGGTTTAGAGAATGCCGTAATCGAATTGCGCCGCCAGCGAGAAGTCGAGATCGTCTGGAGCACTAATGATTGTCGACGTAGATGGTGCAAAATCGCTGGGGATGTTTCTCGAACTCGAGGGCCCGTCTCGAAGCCTGGGGCAACAAAATGATAATGATCGCTTTGACAGGTTGGGGGCAGGAGAACGACAAGCGCCACTCTTATGCCGCAGGTTTCCATCATCACCTCACCAAGCCCGCCGACCCACTCTAATTCAACGCATTGTTTGAAAGGAAGACATGAACAAGTTGGAGTTGACGACTAAATAGCCCAAATTCCCGGAAACCTCTTATTCCATGTAGTGGAATAGCCAAACCCTTCGCGACTACTCAAAAGCTCTGATTACCGGCTCACAAATTGATGGTGTTTAAAGGCACTGTTATTGAACTGGGGAAAGACGACATCTTCGAACAGGCTATTCGAAATTGAAGCGCTACACCGGCCTCAACAGAAGGCGGCTTTCGACTCGGCATCAGAGATTCTCCATTACTTCAAGCTCAGTAACCTGTCTGTGCGCTCAATGGCCCGGAAGTGGCCTCCAGCTCTTCTTGGTACAGCCAATTCGAGGGGCGGAGGCAAACTGGATTTAGAACTGCCTGAAAATTCGTAGAGGATGGTCCGACCCAAATTCCTTTAGTGCGCCAGCTCACTCAGCGCTGAGGACGGCACGGGGGGCGGCAGCGAACATTACATATCGTTCATGAAGGCCAATGGGATTGGTGATGGCCGAATTGTTGGCTAGAATACCCGCCTCAAAGTGTGCTTGTCCGTTGTCTGGCTTTCTGTGCTCTTTTGTAGATCTCTGGGCCGAGGCGAATTGAATCATGACTGGCGAATGCCCAAAGTGCGGCGATGGCAAGGTCACAACCGTCTGGCCGAGAGGGAACGAAACCAGAGAAAGTTCAATCCGATCCGGAAAACTCAAACTGATGTGCTTCCAAGCATTACATGAGTTCGATGTATTGCTTCCGATTGATCCCAAACAGAGGGCGCGGCTTCTGAACGAAGCGTTTCCAACTCACAGCTGAGCAATATTCTGATGCGTCATTATCCGCGGCGCGAGGTCACGGTGGAAGTGGCGTTGAAGTATCCCCGCGGCCAACCTTCCTTGAACTATCCGGGGGGATTATCTCAAGAGTCCGACCGCGGGGAACAATTGGAATACGCGAAACGTGGATGCAGAGTTACATTCGCATCGAGAAACCATTGGTGAATTTCCGAAGATGGCCGGAGAGCACGGTCGAAGTTAGATCGAAGGTGGTATGACAATCTGGGCGAAATACGGTGTAACGGTTGCCTGGAGTTCGAAGGTCCGACTACTCAACGGGAGATTTACCATTCACTCGCAGCTGACCAACGTCTTCTCCGTGACCTTAGAACGGCAGACAGGGCACTGCGCGGGCGATTCTAAAATGTAATCCGTCACGCTCGGTTCCCTGCCAGTTACTCCGTCCAGGACCCGGTCAAAAGGGATTTCAGCCGATGAGTCGCAATGCTCGCAGGATTCAATCATGGTCTGCAGCCGCCCAATTGGGTCGATGGCGATGAGTACGACTTGCAGCTGTTCCGGTGCCGGATGGAAGAAATCGGGGTTCATACTCATCCCCAATTCCTTTGCCGCGATCACTCGGTCTGTTCCATCGCAATGAAACCATCGTTTTCAAAAGAAAAAGACGCCACAATAGAAATAGCACCTCAAAGTCTCCTTTTACGGACAGCCAGAAAACGGTCGGCCTTGTGTTGCTGGTTCTACCGGATCAGGGCAGGCCTAAAATTCCAAATCGCGATGATAATGACATGAACGATGACAACGACGAGAACGACAATCCCGATTCTTGCAGGCGTCACTCTCAATTCGATCGTCCATTTTCTAAATATTGGTGTGCGGTGGAAAGCTCGGGTCCGCAATGATGTTCGACGGCGTGATCATCAAATTTCCTTCTTGCGTCCTCGCAGGCAGCATAGGCCCTTTGACATTGTTTGCTGGCGAGCCGGAATACGGGACTATCAACCGACGCTTCCACAGAAAGTACGGACGTCAGGTAATGTAGAGTGGCAGCTATCCATTCTGTAAGTAATTGAGACTTTTCGGGGCATATATCCATAACGAAAACACCTACGACCTCCCCGTTGTCTGGAGGTCAGCACCTTGAGGTTGTGACTAGCTACTCCTGCGACAGTATTGCGAGCCCATCCATCAATCTCGTTTAAACCGGAGGAGCCGGGCGGGGGGAATGCCCGGCTCCTTCCGTCATTGAAGTGGACCTGAAATCTAACGGATTTCGTCCCTTCTACGTGGGTACATGGCATTTCATCTACCAAAAAGGAGGTCCATATTCAAAGGCCTTGAAGCGACTAATGTCTCTCTTACGTTCCGCATTGAATGACTTTTTAACCACCAGATGGGCCCTGGTTACCGCTCCGACGCTCCGGCGAGTTCTTTGGCGAGATGGCACTGTTGGACGGTGGAGAGCGCTCCGCAAATGCGCTGACTCTGACGCCCTGTGCGTTCTTCACTCTCGAACGCGCGTCCTTTTTGAATTTGATAGCGACATATCCAGAACTGCTGACGCGACTACTTTCTGGGTTGACTGCACGGCTTCGTGGCACCGACGAACGTTATCTGGCGCAGATGGCCGGTGTGGCATAGGAAGTAACCCGCCGGCACTGCACGGTTCTTCAAATAGTTCAGCCGACATCTGCCTTCAACGCCGCTTCCCACTTGGAAACGCACTAAGGTGGCCACACCAAAATAGGAAAGCGTGAAATCGGAAGAGGTCGTCGCATACCACATTAGGGAATGTACCTCTCTGCTGGAAGTCCGTCCTAAGGTTGCAACCCAGTCTTCGTCTAACGCTTATCGCCTGCACCCCTCTCGTAAAACGCTACGGTATGGACTGCGCATCGGCTCCTCCATTTGGTCACCAGAATGCAACCTCACTGGTAGCGGCAATGCTCTGATCACGCGGAATCTCAAAACTCGTTCAAGTACAACAAGGGGGATAGATATATGAAATCGCCATACTTCATCGTTCTACTGGTTTTGTCGACTCTATTGATGCCTGTAACCGGTAGCGCACAGTCTGTCGGCAAAAACTTAAAAGTTTTTCTTGGTTATTCCAATCTTCAGGCGGAGGGACTGCAGGACACGAATACTCCTCCGGGAATCTTCGACACGGATTTCTTTCGCGACAGGACAACACTGCACGGAGCAAATGCCTCCATCACCGGAGCATATAAAGGCATTGGTATCACCGGGGATGTATCTTTTAACCGGAACTGCCGAGACAGCGATTTCACGGGAGGGCACGTCACCGACAATACGGACATCACGTATTTCATGGGTGGACCGTCGTTTGGCTACGCCGGCATGAAGAGAATCGAGCCATTCGCTCGGATCCTGGCGGGCGGAGCCTATACAAGTCGTGATGTCAGTGCGACCCTGAATCTCACCCCAATCGGCGGGGGAACGACAACAACAACCGCGTTTAAAAGCAACTCGACAAGCTTTGCTATGGGCGTTGGCGGCGGGCTGGACGTGCGACTCGGCGACGGTCCTGTTCGTTTGAGGGTCATTCAGATTGACTACACGCCGATTTTCTTCCGCGACAAGTCCATAGATGTTCTGGGAGCCTCGGGAACAATTCAGCCGTTTAACCTTGAGGGTCAAAGAGCGGACAACGTTCGTTTTGCATTTGGGATTGTCTTTTAAATCTATAACAGCTGGCTTCGGCGCGGAGGGCCATTCCGGCACCGCCCTCTCTATCGAGGAATGGCTGGATCCGGAAGTTCACAAATCTTATGCGATCAACGCGATGTTTAAACCGGGCCTTGCAGATTGGTTGGAATGCGTGGAGGTCTCGACGCTGGTGAATTCCCCCCGGAACAATCGGGCGGAAGTGCTGGAACCTTTCAAAGCAGCCGAATAACTTTCATCAAGCGTTACAAATCTTTCACCGGTTGTTTCAAATTTAAGACATTGGAAATCCCATCTTCTACCTGATCTGACTATGATATATCCGTGCGACATCCAAACCATTCACAGTTTTAGGTAAGGAGTCTGTCGCAGGAACACTCGACGATCACAACAGGAAAAGAGGGGCCAATGAGGAAGTTCTCGTTGTTTGCGTTTGTCTGGTTATTGCTGGTGTCCACCGGATACTCGGCGGATTTCTTCTGTGCAGCTGGAAATGTGGGTTGCCTGATTTCGGCGATCGAAGTCTCAAATGGAAATGGCCAGGACAATACGATCTTCCTGGAGGAAGGAGAATACACGCTCCGCACCTCAAACGGAGCGAATCCCGCAAATGGTTTGCCCGTGATTACCGGAAGGCTCCGTATCACGGGTCCGGAGGGAACTGGCAGCACAATTGAGCGAGATCCCACCGGACCTGGCTTTCGGTTATTCGAAATTGCGGCTGGAGGGAATGTGATCCTCGATTGGCTTGGAATCAGAAACGGTCATTCGAATACCAGCAATAACGAAAGGTGTGGAGGCGCCATCCTCAATAGAGGCACCCTCGCGATCAGTAGAAGTGCGATTTATAAAAACCAAACCGATCTCCGCTCTGGGGGAGGGATTTGCAACCTGGGCAGTGTATCGATAACCCACAGTGACATCAGGAGCAATATCACCAATGACGATTCGGGCGGGGCTATTTTCTCGTCAGGCACACTGGACGTTGAAGATAGTTTCATTTTCGCCAACGGCTCGAACAATGGAGTTGCGATTCTTTCAACAGGCACCGGAATAGTGCTGAGAACAACGATCTCCCGCAATTCTGCAATTAGGGGCGCAATCTATTCGTCTGGTACGTTCTGGATCGAAGACAGCAGCATCAACAACAATGGCGGCGGTGCCATTTTCAATAGTGGCACGATCACGATTGTGAACACGACGATGTATCACAATACGGATGGTGCCTTTGTTCCAGGAATTGGCGGATCAGGAATCTTAAATTCCGGGAATGTTTTCCTGAAGAATTCGAGTGTCATTTCAAACATATCGACCCCCATTTCTTCGAATCCTGGTGGCGCAGCCGGGATACAGAATACGGGTACAATTCGCGTTCAAAACTCAATTCTGGCGTTGAATCTTCGGAGTAACTCCCCCTCAGATTGCAACGCTATCACTTCACTCGGAAACAACATCATCGGCAGCATCGACGGCTGTAGTGTCGCATTAAGAAGCTCGGACTTTGTGGGCGATCCTGGCTTGGGTTCTTTCATTGAAGACGAACTTAATTACGGCAGCGGGCATGTCCCGCTCATGCCTGGAAGTCCAGCGATTGGACATGGGAATGACGGAACGTGTACGCCGCGGGATCAACTCGGAGAGCCTCGCCACGGTCTTTGCGATATTGGCGCAGTGGAATTTCAGGACAAACGTCACGACGAAGGTGGTGATAGCAAGCGTCGGATCAGTCAGGACGATCGTCACGATGTGAATCAACACGCTTCAAAGGGCAATTAGGGATTAAAGCAAGTCAGGATTTGTGTGAACGGGAAGTCTGAGCATCCTAAAATCAGATAGTCGACAACAGCTTCTACTACTTCATGGCGGGTAGGTCTGCAGACCGAGCGCTGGCTTCTTGCTGGCAGCCGCCTTCTTTTTCCGGATGATTCTAGGAACTGGGTGGAAAAAAGGCATGACGACATCTGATGTTCCACACCTTCCAATCCAAGCCCTCGCTCGAATAGAATAGCCTTCCGTAACGCCGCAGGGTTTAGGAATAGTTTTCCGAGTCCACAGAAAGCCCAGCAAATCCGAAAATTCAAATTACTGATGTCTTAACGCGGCAGAAGTGCGGCAGAACTTTCACGAAAACGTTTTCCCCTCAGGCGGCCAGCGCTAGATCTACACTAGCCCGTTGCACAGGACTGATCACGTGGACCGCGTTCTTTTCCCACTGATACAACGACCAATCGGTCACTTTTCCGTATAGCCGGTTACTCGGCAACTGGCTCGAATCTGGTATTACGAAACAACCGACTTACCCAACTGATCCTGCGGATTTTCCGGGGCTGAGAGCCACACGCGCGTAGATTGTCGTGCCGAACTGGGTATGAGATTCTATGGAAAGTTCCCCTCCCACCAGCTTCA
>Ga0184628_10001301_pt1 | contig 12388 bp, 9 predicted proteins | sample PLM4_5_b1_FD_133149 | JGI IMG/M metagenome (GOLD analysis project Ga0184628, IMG submission 133149) | Groundwater sediment microbial communities from an aquifer in East River, Colorado, USA - PLM4_5_b1 | ecosystem: Environmental > Terrestrial > Soil > Riparian zone | place: USA: East River...
TACCAAGTCACCGGTCCAGCTCAATTGGACGTCATCGCCCGGAGCGTCGGAGTACCGAGTTCTCCGCAACACCTTGGGTTGCGGCTTCGGGTTCACTCCGATCGGAACCGTCGGCGGTGGACGGACCTACTACGAGGACGCCGAGGTCGCACCCGGCGTTCCCTACTACTATTCCGTCGAGCCGATCGGCGCTACCGACTCGTGCTACGGACAGGCCTCGAACTGCATCGCGGTGACGCCGTCGAGCTGTGGGGCGTCCACCGTGACGCCGCCGACGGGGCTTGCGTTGACGAAGCCCGCGGACAATCAGGTCAACGTCGCCTGGAACGCGGTGATCGGCGCCGGCTCGTACAAGGTCTCCCGTAAGTCGGGCGATTGCGCGTCGACCAACCCGTTCGAGGCGATCGCGGTCGTGACGTCCCCAGGCCACGCTTTCCTCGACACCGTCGGCTTGCTCGGCCAGCAAACCTACTCGTATCAAGTCGCCTCCTCCGATGTGTCGTGCGCGTCGTGCACGTCCGCGGCGTCCGCCTGCATGTCGGTCGTGGTGGATGGACCGTGCGTCACGCTCCCCGAGTTCGTCGGCCTGAGCACCATCTCGGCACCGGCGATGGGCGACTGCAGGATCGACCTCGCGTGGACCGCTGCGACGCCGCACTGCTCCGGTGCGCTCACCTACAACGTCTATCGCTCGACGAGCTCGACGTTTACTCCGGGACCGGGGACGCTCATCGCCTCAGGGCTCTCCGCCACCTCGTACGGCGACTACCACGTGTTCGGAGGCACGCGGTACTACTACATCGTCCGCGCGGTGGACGGCGCCGGGAACACGGACGGCAACCTCGTGAGACGCAGCGAGGTCCCGGTCGGGACGCTGACGCCGGGAACGTACACGGACAACGCCGGCGACACCGGCACCGTCAAGTTCGGCCCGGGCTCGATCGCGGCCTTCAACAACACGTGGACTGTCCGGCCGAACGACAACCCCGACAACGCCACGAAGATCTATGCGACGACGACCTCGGGAAACTACGTCGAGAACAGCTGCATGGGGCTCGAGAGCCAGACGATTTTCCTCGGCACCAACCCGACGCTCAGCTTCCGGTCGCGGTACGACATGGAACAAGGTTGGGACGGCGGCTACGTCGACGTGTCGACCGAGGCGGGCGGTTTCAGCAACTGGACGAAGCTGTCGACCATCAACTATCCGGGGATCATGTCCGGGCCGTTGGGCGACCCGGCGTGCGGCACCCCCGGCTTCGCGGACGGCCAGATGGTCTTCACCGGAACGTCCGCGACGGGGTACCAGACGTTCACCGGATCGCTGTCCGCCTACGCAAACCTGCGGGTCCGCGTGCGGTTCCTGTTCAGCTCGGACTCCTCGACCGTCCAGGCCGGATGGTTCATCGACGACGTCTCGATCACCGACGCGAAACTGCCGGGACCTTGCACGACCAATCTTTGCGCCAACGTCGTCTGCGACGACAGCAACGCCTGTACCACGGACGCGTGCAACCAGGGTGACGGGCAGTGCACGTTCACGCCGTTGCCGCCTCCGACAGAGGTCGGCAACAGCTTGGCCGTCTCGATGAGCGGCGGGTCGGCGCTGATCTCGTGGAGCGACGACGGCAATCCGGGGACGTTCGGCGTCTACCGGGGAACGCGATCACCCGATGTTCCGTGGAGCTACAACCAGCAATGTCTGGGAGCGCCGGTCGCGGGAACGAGCACGAACGACGGCAGCACTCCCGCGGTCGCATCGACGTTCTACTACCTGGTGACCCGCAAGACCGCCTGCGGAGAATCGGTCGCGGGTCGTGACAGCGCCAACGTTCCGGTCCCGAACAACGACCCGTGTCCGTAATGGACCAACGGGTTGCCTAGGCCGAGGCTTCGTCAGTTCACCCCAAGCACCCGGGAGAGCTGACGGGCCTCGGCGTCCTGCGGGAAACGCTCACGCCAAGCGATCACCACGCGGCGCGCGGTAGCAGCGTCCCCCCGCTGCAGGGCCAGCTTGGCGCGGCTCGGATACAACGCGCGCTCGCCGGGCCAGCTTGAAAGCCCGCGATCGAGCATCGTTTCGGCGGTCAAGGTGTCGCCGACTTCGTAGGCGAGCGAGGCCACAGCGAGCGTCGTTGCAGCGTCTTGCGGCTCCGCCGCCCGTCCCGACAGGTAGAGGAGCTCGGGGTCGGCGGACGCACTCGTCAGGCCGAGGCCCGCGAACCGCGCCGAGCTTTCCATCCTCCCCAGCCGGCGCTCGATGACCGCCAGGTAGCGATAGCTTCTCGCGTCATCTTGTTTGATCTCCGCCGCGCGCAGAAACGACCTCCGCGCCGCTGCGAGCCGATCGGTCCGGTAGTCGATCTCACCCAAGAGCACGAGCGGCACGTGAGAACCCGGGAAATCGGAGGCCAGCGCGGCGAGCTCTCGCGTCGCCGCGTCGAGGTCTCCGCGATCACGCGCGGCGAGGGCGATGTCCAATCTCCGCTTGAGGGCGTCCTCGGCCCGGGCACCCACCGAGTGCACTTCGTAGGCCGCCACGGCCAAGAGCGCCACCGCGACGATCGACGCCCACCGCCGGCGTTTCCTTCCCCAGGTCAAGACGGCAGAGGCGGCCGCCGGGATCGCGGCGACGAAGCACGCAGGGAGTAAAAGGCCGAGCGCCAGTGCGAGCGCGCCTGTGACGTACCCGATCGTGGGCGAAAGCGTCTGCGTCGCCATCGCGAGCGCCGGGGCGATCGAGGGAAGAAGCCCCGGCCGACGGGCGAGTACCAGCTCCACCGCCGCGGCGACCGCCAGGATCAGCGCGAGGCCCGCGATCGGAAGCCACGAGCCGCTCCCGGCAAACGGCTCGTCGATCGCCGCACCTCGCAAGGCGAGCCATACGAGCGCCGCGATCAGGATCCAATGAACGAGGTGATGGATCGGGATGCCGGCCAGATCGCTCGCCGCGAAACAGTGCGAACCGAAGTGGACGGGAAACGCCAGGAGCCATGCGAAGCGCCATCGACGATGGATCGAGGCGGGCGCGGTGACCGCCAAGAACGGCAGGAGGAAATCGATCCCGACGAAGAGCCAGTCGACGATCGCGATGAAGGGGACGTTGACGAACAGCGGCTGGGTCACCGGAACCGCCCAACGCCACCATCCCACGGCGACCGCCGCCGACTCGACGGCCCAGCTGATCGATCCGAGGAACAGGCAGGCCCAGGCGACCTGGGCAAACACGTAGCGGGAGAACCTGCAGCCGAGCCACCAGCCGAGGTAGACGACGATGGCCCAGCCGATGACCTCTTGGAGAGGCACGCCGAAGATTGAAAGAAGCGGGTTCCGTATCGCGTAAGGGAAGGCGCCTCCCGATCCGTGGTCGATCACCCATCGGAGCGCGACCCCGCGCAAGACGCCGTAGCCGACGACTCCGCACCAGAACGCGATCGCGCGGCCTCGGGGGAGCGTCAACCAGGAGTGTGCGATCAGCAGGCCGAGGACAACCAGCGAGGGGACGGCCAAGATCAGGACTCGGGGGTCCATGAGCCCGAAGTAGAGCACAGCCGAGGGCGGCCAGCCCCCAGCCGCTCGTGTATCTTTTCTTCATTCCGGTCGAGCGAGCAAGGAGCTCGCCCGCGACAAAGGAGTCCCATGAGTCGAAGAGAATCGGCCGTGTCGTTCCTGAAAATGGCGAGCGCCGGAGAGGTCGACGAAGCCTACGCGAAGTTCATCGCGCCGACCTTCATTCATCACAACCAGTATTTCAAGGGCGACCGGGAGTCTCTGAAATCGGCGATGGCCCAGGCGCACGCCGCGAGCCCGAACAAGCTCATCGACGTGAAGCGCGTCTTCGAGGACGGTGATTTCGTCATCACCCTTTCGCTCGTCGTGCGGAACAACCCGAGCGAGCCGGACGTCGCGGTCGCTCACGTGTTCAGATTCCGTGGGAATCAGGTGGTCGAGCTCTGGGATCTCGGTCAGCTCTTGAGCAAGGACTCGCCCAACGAGAACGGGGCGTTCTAGCTCGGTTCTCCCGGGGGTCCGGGAGCCCGTTCCCGCCGCCGATCGACGATCCTGGGGCATCCTGGGCGGTCGTCCCCCCGCAAAAAGCGCGTCCGGACGAGCCGAAACGGCGTCCCGCCAGAAGAAACGACGGAATCTCGCCCATTTTTTCGGGCGAGAGCACGCCCCCTAAGGACACGCTCCGGCCGATCGCGCTATCTCCGGATCGGGGGAACCGATTTGCGCCGCATCGGCGTCTTCGTAGAGGTCACCCGTCTCGCGTTCCAAGAACCAGAAGCCCTGGTTCGGACCGGGCAGCTCCGGGAACGGCGCCAAGTTCGACGCGTTCGACTCCGTGGCGCAGGCCCAGGTCGCGACGTCGAAGGCCCCGCCCGTCGCACGCAGAGTGCCGAGCTCGCCGAAGACGACGTCGGAGGTGGCGCTCGCGTTCTGCGTGTCGCGGTCCCAACGAAGATTGGAAGACTCGACGTACAAGCGACGCGCCGGCCTGGCGCGAAGGTCGATCACCGTGTCGTGGCAGAACCCGCCGTTGATCGAGATCGGTACGGCAATCCTGGGAAACGCGGAACCACCGGGTACGTCATCGCTTCGATAGAGCGTCGGAGGCTCGCTCCCCACGACGAGCGTCAGCTCCATCCGCTGCAAGTCCGCGATCGTGCTCACGGCGTACGTGCCTGAACCCGTGATCTCGACGACCTCGCCGGTGTTCTTCTGGAGCTTGAATCGAACCGCGGTGACCTCGTAGAAATCGTAGACGTTTCCAACCGAAATGAGAGCGAGGCGGAATGTGCCGACGATCGGCTCCGTTGCCATCACGGGACACATGCACGGCGGAAAGCACCCCCGCTGGAACGTGCTCGTCCGCTCGAGACGATAGAGGGTCGGTCGGTCGAGGACTTGGGAGAAGGCGGGTACGGTCGCGGCCGAGAACACCACCGCGGCGAGAGTCAACCGGTGACAGTGGTTCATGACGGGTCCTCCCGTGCTGGGCTCGATTTTACTCCCGGCTGGCGTGGCGTGGTGTCGGGTTTCTCCCCCGGCTTCCGTCATTACAAGTAGTGCGGGCCATGCCGACCCGCCGGCACCCAAAGGAGGCCAACAATGGATCGTTTTCGCCCGTTTCTAGCCCGCGCGGTCAGCGCCGCCGTCCTCGTAGGAGCGTGCTGCGCTGCCGAGGCGGGGCCGCTCGAGCCGCCCCCGGGTCCGGCCGCGCCTACGATGAAGACGTTGGCCGAGGTCGAAGCCCGGACCCCCATCCACCAAAGCGACCTTCCGCTGACGATCGCCTCGGATGGCGCTTACTACTTGGCGGAGAACCTCAGCGCCAATCAAAACGGCGTGATCATGATCACCATCACCGCCTACAACGTTTCGATCGACCTGAACGGATTCACCATCGACGGTACGGGCCAGGCCGCGGTGGCGAGCGACTGCATTAGGATCGAGTCCGGCGTGCGAACGTTCGGGCTGACCAACGGTGTCATCCGTGGATGCGGGCAGACCGGGGTGGTGTCGCAGGGCGCCTTCGGCTTGACTTACACCATCGACCGCGTCCAAGCCAACCAGAACGGCCAACACGGGATGCTTTTCAGTGGCAACACTTTCGGAGTGATCTCGCGGTCCATCGCCAAGACCAACGCGGACCGGGGTCTCTATGTCACGAACGGCATTCTCTCCGATTGCGCCGCGTTCGGCAACGGCGGGATCGGTCTCCAAGTCGTCTACGGCACCATCAACGGTTGCATCTCGCACTCGAACGTCGGCCTCAACGCCGTCATCCTTTATGGCGGCGTCGCAGTCGGCACCTACGCCCCGTAAGACAGGAGACGCGATCATGTCCGCACTTCATCGGAGAGTTACGGCAGTCGTCGCCCTCGTCGTCGGCGCCGCGTTCGGACCTGCACTGGCCGAAAACGTCGATCCCGACAACGACGGCTCACAGTACGCCTGGGCGGAGAACGTCGGCTGGCTGAACGCCCAGCCCTCCGGAATCGGAGGCCCGGGGGTGAACGTCTCGGACTTCGACGTTTCCGGCTGGATGTGGGCCGAGAACACCGGGTGGATCAGCCTGTCCTGCGCCAACACCGGATCGTGCGGCACCGCAGCGTACGGCATCAAGAACGACGGTCACGGGAATCTCAGCGGCTTCGCTTGGGGAGAAAACGTCGGCTGGCTGCGCTTCGCGCACGCCGAAGGCGGCGTTCGGATCGACCCGAGCACCGGAAAGTTCAACGGGTATGCGTGGAGCGAGAACCTCGGCTGGATCAGCTTTTCCTGCGCGAACACCGGCACATGCGCCTCCGCGGACTACGGCGTCAAGACCGGCTGGTGCCAATCGACGCCGGGAGCCCCGACAGGAGGACCGAGCCTTCGCGCGGCGCGGTCGGGGAACGACGTCGAGCTGTCGCAGCTGACGCTGGGCGGCGGCGCCGCGTGGCACGAGATCGTCCGAGGGTCGTTGTCGACGCTTCGGAGCAGCGGCGGGAACTTCGCCGTCGCGACGCTCGATTGCGCCGGCGACGACGTGATCGATCCCACGGTCGTCGTGCCGGGCACGCCGCAACCGGCTCCGGGTGACGGGTATTGGTATCTCGCAAGACGCGTCAACTGCAAAGGAAACGGGACGTTCAACTCGGGCGCGGCGAGCCAGTCCGGATCGCGCGATCTCGAGATCACCGCTTCAAACGTCGCCTGTCCTTGAACCTCAGATCCCCACATTCTTGGAAATAACCTGGAAAAAGGAGGCCACCATGGATTGCATCCGCCCGTATCTAGCTCGCGCCGTAACCGCAGCCGCACTCGTAGGCATGTGCGGGATTGCCGAGGCCGGCCCGCTCGAGCCGCCCCCGGGGCCGGCCGCGCCCACGATGAAGACGTTGTCGGAGGTTGAAGCCCGAACCCCCATCCACCAGAGCGACCTTCCGTTGACGATCAGCGTCAACGGCGCCTACTACCTGGCGGAGAACCTGCACGCCAACCAGAACGGCGTGGACATGATCACCGTCACCGCCAACTACGTGTCGATCGACCTCAACGGGTTCACCATCGACGGGACCGGGCAGGCCGCGATCGCTACTGACTGCATTCAGATCGAGCAGGACGTGCGGATGTTCTCGCTGTCCAACGGGATGATCCGTGGATGCGGGCAGAACGGGGTGGCGACCAACCTCCCCTTCGGCTTGAGCGTCTCCGTGGACCGCGTTCAGAGCATCCAGAATGGCCTGGCAGGGATGTCGTTCGGCCCCGGCTCATTCGGCGTGATCTCGCGGTCGGTTGCCAAAAGCAACGCTGGCAACGGCATCTATATGTGGGAGGGTGTCCTCACCGAGTGCGCCGCGTTTTCCAACAGTGGGATCGGTCTTTGGATGAACTACGGCGTCATCAAAGGCTGCATGGCCAAGGGGAACGGTGCCCCAGCGGTATTCAGTGCGGGCGGAACGTCGGCGGACAACTACACCCAGTAGGACTGGAGACAAGATCATGCCGGCACTTTGCTGCAGAGGTACGGCGGTCGCGGCAAGGCAGTCCGGATCACGCAATCTCGAGATTGCCGCGTCAAATGTCGCCTGACCTTGAACCTCAACTTGGGTTACGCTCGCCGTCAACATGAGGAGACCGCGCATGCCCGATCCCCGACGTTTGGCAGCGATCGCAGCGCTCTTGGCCGTCCACGCGGCCGCGGCCGCCGAACCGCCGCCGGTCGCTCCGCCACCGCCTCAGCCTCCCCGGAGCATGTCCGATTTCCTCGCGGCGACGAAGCCGTCGGATTGGCGGCCACTCGATCCCGAGAACACACTCTATGTCGAGCTCCCCGCGGGACGCGTCGTGATCGAGCTCGCGCCCGCCTTCGCGCCCGGGCACGTCGCAAACGTCAAGGCCCTCGCACGCGAGGGCTACTTCGACGGCCTGGCGATCATCCGCGCGCAGGACAACTACGTCGTTCAGTGGGGGGATCCGAACGGAGAGGACGAGCAGAAGAAACGCCCGATCCGCAAGGCGAAGGCGACGCTCCCGGCCGAGTTCGACCGGGCCATCGGTCCCGACCTGGCGTTCACCCCGCTCCCCGACGGCGACACCTATGCGCCCGAGGTGGGCGTGTCTGCGGGATTTCCTGCGGCTCGGGATCCCAAGATGGGCCGCGCGTGGCTCGCGCACTGCTACGGGATGCTGGGCGCCGGGCGCGGCAACGACTCGGCAAGCGGTGGGGGGACCGAGCTGTACGTGGTGATCGGCCATTCCCCACGGCACTTGGATCGCAACGTGACCTTGCTCGGACGCGTGGTCTCGGGCATCGAGCTACTGTCGACCCAGCCGCGAGGTCCGGGCGCGATGGGCTTCTACGACAAGCCCGAGCAGGGCACGCCGCTGCGCAAGGTGCGCGTCGCCGCCGACGTGCCCGCCGCCGAGCGCGTCGCGCTCGAGATCCTGCGTACCGATACGCCCACGTTCGCGACGCTGATCGACATCCGGCGCAACCGGCGCGAGGAGTGGTTCAAGCAGCCGGTCGGGCGTTTAGAGCTTTGCAACGTCCCGATTCCAGTGCGCCCCGTTACGGCCGCACCGACGACCCCCTGAGACCTTCGTTCTCAGGCGCCGCGTCGACGGTTGTCATGGGCCTTGGGTGGGCGTACCCTCCCACCAAGCTATCGGCTGAACGGGGTGACGCCATGTGTCGTGCTCGTGTCCTGCCGCTTGCAACCGTCCTTCTCGCCTCCGGGGCGATCACGTTGGCAGCATCCCCTCAGACGCCCACGGATGCGCCAACGGCCATCACCTATACGATTCTTCACTCGGACTGTCACGGCGCCGGGGTCGACAGCTTGAAGCTCATCATGAACGGAACGGTCCTCACGACGGTGCCGGCGAAGGCGCACTGCCACTGCGGGGAGAATGCCCTGGTCGTCACGATCACGGACCCTGCGCTGCTCGCGCTCTACGATCCCGCGCAGTGCAACAGCTTCGCCGTCAGCTCGACCCAGTACGCTCCCGGATTCGGGTTCGTCAGGGTGACCGTGACCACCGCCATCGGGTCGTCTGACTTTTGCGTGTTCGACGGGTACTACGGATACCTGAACCCGACCTGCGCCGATCGCATGTTGTGCGACGCGCCCGGTTACAGCACGACCCTCACGTCGGTCGGAGGGCCCGATCCCGACGGCGACGGGTTGACCAGCGGCCTGGGCGTCGGGTGCGACAACTGCGCGAACCAGACGAACGCCGACCAGGCGGACACCGACGGGGACGGCACCGGGAACGCGTGCGATTCGTGCGACGGGCCGGGGGCGCTCGACACCGACACGGACGGCGTGTGCGACGAGACGGACAACTGTCCGTACGCGCCGAATCCGGGGCAAGAGGACGGCAACGGCGACGGGTATGGCGACGTCTGTCAGTGCGTTATCACGCCTGAGGTGTGCGACGATCAGAACGCCTGCACCTACGATAGCTGTGACCCTTATTACGGCTGCTACAGCACTCCCGTCAACGGCAGCGACGGCAACCCGTGCACGATCGACTTCTGCGATCCCGTCACCGGGATTCAACACGTTCCGGGCTACGAAGGGGAACCCTGCGACGACGGAATGAGCTGTTCGTCCGACACGACGTGTGCCGGCGGGGCATGCGTCGGGACACCGCACGCGCCTCCGGAGACGTCGCACCTGACGTTCACGGACAAGTCCAATCTGAGCTGGGACAGCGTGCCACCCGAGAACCCACCCGCTCTGTACAGCGTCGTGCGTGGTGTCTTAGGCCAGTTGCCCGCGGGTTCCGGTCCGGGGGATCAATGCATCGGCTACTACGTGCAACAGCCGACCTTCACCGACGTCGCGACGCCGCCGCCGAATACCGGCTTCTGGTATCTCAGCCGGGGCTGGAACTTCTGCGCCTACGGAAGCTGGGGCACGGCGAGCGATGGGACCCCTCGGACGCCGTCGGTCTGCGGCCAATGAACCGCGACAACGCTCGGGCGTCGATCCCGGCGATCGCCTCGGCGATCCTGGTCATCGGTGTCGCAGCGGCCGCGGCCTACGCCTTGGGCTCCGAAGCTCCGTCTCCCCCGCGTCAGACGACCGGGCAGCTCGCACGGCAGCAGTACACGTCACCCAACCGCAAGATCGACTACGGAGGCTTCCTGTCCAACGCGTTGGCCGTGAGCAAGCTGCGGGAGGAGCGCCGTGTGAGCGAGCCGGATTTCATCGAGATGAGCCGCGAGCCGGATACGATCGTGTTCGACGCGCGCAGCGACGCCAAGTACCGACTTCTCCACGTGAAGGGCGCGAAACACCTCAGCCTGCCCGACGTCACCGCGGCCGAGCTGACGAAGCTGATCCCCAGTAAGACGACGCGCATCCTGATCTACTGCAACAACAACTTCGAGGGTGAGCCCGAGGCGTTCCCGACCAAGGCGGTCTCCGCCTCGTTGAACCTCTACACGTTCAACACGCTGTACAGCTACGGCTACACGAACGTCTACGAGCTCGGCCCGCTGATCGACGTCAAGACATCCAGGATCCCGTTCGACGGGAGCAAGCAGGCTCGATGAGCTTCACGGACACGGGAACGAATTCGACCTGGGCATCCCGTCGCTCCGGTTGCCGAGCGAGCTTTCCCCCGCCCCGTCTTCACCCGTGACCAAATAAAAGTCCGCGAGTCCGGGCGCAGGGAGTCCGTCGTCGGACTGCGCTCCGGTCGACAGCCCGCACCAGTGGTCCGCTTGGGGCTCTGCCAACACGTCCTGCGTGTAATCCCCCGATTGACGTAGGCGTTCCAGGCTGCCCCTGTACAGGTGGTAAGCCTGATACCCGTCGTCCGTTTGCCATTGGATGACGCTCCCGTCGAAGGACGAGAACTGGATGGCGTGATCGTTGACGTCGCAGGCATCTCCCACGCCATCGCCGTCCGCATCCGACTGGGACGGATTACACGCCGTGGGGCAGTTGTCGACGTTGTTGCACACCCCGTCGTGGTCGTCGTCGGGGCAGGAGTTGCAGGAGTTCGTCGCATCGTACGGGCAGAGATCGCAGGCGTCCCCATGGCCATCTGCGTCCGCGTCGGCCTGCGACGGGTTGTAAACCGTCGGGCAATTGTCGTCGTGGTCGCACACGCCGTCGTGGTCGACATCGGGGCAGGGGCCGCACGCATTCGTCGGATCGTTCGGACAGGGATCGCAGGCGTCCCCATGGCCGTCGGCGTCCGCGTCCGCTTGGTTCGGATTGGCGATCATCGGGCAGTTGTCGACGTTATTGCAGACCCCGTCGTGGTCGAAGTCGGGACAGGGACCGCACGTGGGATTGGGGTTGGTAGGGCAAGAATCGCAAGCGTCGCCGATCCCATCGCCGTCAGTATCGGCTTGGTTCGTGTTGGTGACCGTCGGGCAGTTGTCGCAGGCATCCCCCCAAGGATCGGCGTCCGTGTTGGCCTGCTCCGAGTTGGCGACCAGCACGCAGTTGTCGCAGACGTCCCCGAAACCGTCGGCGTCCGCGTCCGCCTGATTCGGGTTGAAGATAAACGGACAGTTGTCGAAGTCGTTGCAGATATCGTCGTCGTCGTGATCGGGACAGAAGCACTTGTTCGTCGGATCGTTCGGGCACGGATCGCAGGCGTCTCCCGAGCCATCCTGATCGGCGTCCGCTTGGCTTGAATTGGGCACCGTCGGACAGTTGTCGACGTTGTTGCAAACGCCATCGTGATCATCGTCGGGACATGGGCCGCACGAGGGATTGGGATTGGTCGGACAGGGATCGCAAGCGTCGCCCAGGCCGTCGGCGTCCGCGTCCGCTTGGCTCGGGTTGGCGATCGTCGGGCAGTTGTCGCACACGTTGCCGCGTTGGTCGCCATCCGTGTCGGCTTGGTCCGAGTTGCCGACCTGCACGCAGTTGTCGCAGGCGTCCCCGTCACCGTCGCCGTCCCCGTCCTGTTGGTTCGGGTTGTAGATGAACGGACAGTTGTCGAAACCGTTGCAGAAACCGTCGCCGTCGGAATCGGGACAGTTGCCACACGAGGGATTTGGATCGGTCGGACAACGATCGCAAGCGTTGCCGATCCCATCGCCGTCGGAATCGGTTTGGTCCTGGTTGGAGATCGTCGGGCAGTTGTCGCAAGCGTCGCCAATCGTGTCGCCGTCACTGTTGGCCTGACTCGGGTTCGCGACAGTCGGACAATTGTCGCAGACGTTTCCCCGGCCGTCGGAGTCCGCGTCCGCCTGGTTCTGGTTGGTGATCGTCGGGCAGTTGTCGCAGGCGTCGCCAAACGTGTCGCTGTCGCTGTTGGCCTGATTCGGGTTGGAGATCGTCGGACAGTTGTCGACGTCGTTGCAAACACCATCGTGATCATCGTCGGGACATGGGCCGCACGAGGGATTGGGATTGGTCGGGCA
>Ga0184628_10001304_pt1 | contig 12367 bp, 9 predicted proteins | sample PLM4_5_b1_FD_133149 | JGI IMG/M metagenome (GOLD analysis project Ga0184628, IMG submission 133149) | Groundwater sediment microbial communities from an aquifer in East River, Colorado, USA - PLM4_5_b1 | ecosystem: Environmental > Terrestrial > Soil > Riparian zone | place: USA: East River...
GACCGCGAGGTCCTCGCCGAAGGCACGAACCAGTTTCTCGAAGCGCAACTCGAAGACTCGCGGCGACGGCTCGTCGAAACCGAAAAGAAGCTCGAGGCGTACCGGAAACAATACGCCGGACAACTGCCGTCGCAGCTCGAGTCGAACTTGCAGGTGGTCTCGAATACCCAGCTCCAGATTCAAGCAGTCGTGGAGTCGATGAATCGCGACCGCGACCGGCACCTGATGCTCGAGCGTCTGCTGGCGGAGCTGGAAAATCCCGTAGTTGACACAACGCCACCGCCGGCCGCGCTCGCCAACAACAGCGATGGGACGGCGGGCGGAGGTTCGCCCGCTCAGCAACTCGAGCAGGCGCAGCTCGCTTTAACGCAGTTGCAATTGCGACTGAAGAGCGATCATCCCGACGTCTTGCGGCTGAAGCGCATCGTCGCGAACCTTCAGGCCAAAGCCGACGCGGAAGCGGCGGATGCGCCTGTGTCCCCGGATAACATCCGGGTGCCGGCCGGGGAGCTGATTCGGAGAAAGCGTCTTGGGGACGCGCGCGCCGAATTCGAGCAACTGAACAAGCAGATCGCATCGGAACAAGCCGAGGAAAAGCGGTTGCGCAAGATCGCAGCCGGGTATCAGCAACGCGTGGAGCTGGCTCCGACTCGCGAGTCGGAAATGATCGAGCTCACCCGCGACTACACCACGCTGCAGACGCAGTACACAAGCCTGCTTCAGAAGAAGGAAGAGTCGCAGATTTCCGCGAACCTCGAACGCCGTCAGATCGGAGAACAGTTCAAGCTGCTCGATCCTGCGCGACTTCCCGAGCGGCCAACCAGCCCGAATCGCCAGCAGATCAACATGTTCGGGATGGTCTTGGGCGTGGGGATCGGCATCGCGCTAATCGTGCTGGTGGAGCTGCGCGACACCAGCTTCAAGACCGATGAAGACCTGTTGTCGGTCCTCGGTTTGCCGGTGCTCGCCGTCGTGCCTCTGATGCAGTCGAATGCCGAGCGCCGGCGCTCCTTCAGGCTGCGACTGATACTCAACATGGGACTTGGCGCGACAGTCGCCGCGTGCCTGGCAGTCGTCGCGTACACGTTTGTGCGCTGAGGAATCGATGTACGAGCAATTCTTTGGTTTTCGCGAGCGGCCCTTCGACCTGACGCCGAATCCTCGCTTCGTCGTGATGACACCGGCTCATCGCGAGGCGCTGAGCAATCTGGAATACGGGATCCTCAGCCGGAAGGGGATCACGATGCTGCTGGGCGAGGCAGGCACGGGCAAGACGACGGTGATCCGAACAGCCATCGAGCGCCAGCCCACACGTGTGTGGTGCGTCCACATTCCGAACCCCGCGCTGACCCGCGACGAGTTCTTCGAGATGCTCGCGACCAAGTTTGAGCTGAGCGATCAGGCGCGCACCTCGAAAGCGACCCTCCTGCACGAGCTCGAAGCGCTCCTGCTGCAGCGGCGCGCGGCGGAAGAAACCACGGTGCTGATCATCGACGAGGCACAGAGCCTGTCGCACGACCTGCTCGAAGAAATCCGGCTGCTCGCCAATATCGAGACGAATGAGGAAAAGCTGCTGTCGGTCATCATCGCCGGCCAGCCGGAGCTCAGCGAACGCCTCAACGACGATTCTCTGCGGCAGCTGAAACAGCGCGTGGCGCTGCGATGCGAGCTTGGCGTTCTCGGCCTGGCGGAGACCGCGGCCTATCTCGCGGGTCGCATCCGCGCGGCAGGCGGCGTGGGCGCCCAGGTCTTCACCAGGGAGGCCGTCACGCTGATTCACGAGCGCTCGAGCGGCATCCCGCGCACGATCAATGTGGTCGCCGACAACGCGCTGCTGAGCGCGTTCGCGGTGGGCGAACGCCCGGTCACACGGCAGACGGTGCTCGATGTCTGTCGGGATTTCGACCTTCAGGAAGCCGGAGACGCGACTGCAGACGTTCAGGCGCATGCGGAAGCGCCTGTCACCACTGGCGATGCCATCGCCGAAACCGCCGGACCGCAGCGTCTGCTCTCTTCCATGGCTCCGACGAAGGCGCCCGCCGGTGACCCCGGCGTCGCAGAGCGATCCGCGGCGGAGCAATCGAACACCAACGTCAGCGTCGGCGAAGCATCCGGCCCCAAGCGCCGCCGATTCTCCTTTTTCAGAGGTTAGCGAGAGTACTGATGAGTCGAGTCGACGAGGCACTCCGCCGCGCGCAGGAACAGGGACCGAACGGGGGACCACCACTGCCAACCGAACTGTCGTCCCAGATCTCCGACCTGGACATCGACACGCTTGCGCAGGAACCGTTTCCAATAGAGATGCGCGAGCACAGGCGTCCGCGCAAACCAGTCGCCGAGAATCCGCCCGCGCTGGAACCACTCCCGCCCGATCTGCCTGTGGTGGAGGCCACATCGGCCGAGCTGTTCGAGCGGGTCAATGTCGCCCTCGCTGAAAAGATCGTCATTGATCACAATATGGCTCCCGTCTGCCGCGAGCAATATCGTCGCCTCGCAGCGATTCTGCACCATAGCCAGCTCTCAACCGGGTTGAGCGTTGTCATGGTCAGCAGCGCCGTGCCGGGCGAGGGCAAGACGCTGACCTCCTCCAACCTGGCGCTCACGTTCAGCGAGTCGTATCACCGGAACGTGCTTCTGATCGACGCCGACCTCCGCCGTCCGGCATTGCATTCGGTGTTCAGGGTGGACAACACCAGCGGATTGAGTGACGGCCTTGCGGCCGTGCAGGAGCACAAGATGGCCCTGCGACAGGTCTCGGCGCGGCTGGCGGTTCTGCCGGCTGGGAGGGCGACGTCAGATCCGATGGCGCGTCTCACGTCGGACCGGATGCGCCGGCTCCTGCAGGAAGCACGGGGATCGTTCGACTGGGTCATCATCGACACTCCTCCCGTCGCGCTGCTCCCGGACGCGCATCTCCTTACTTCGATGACGGATGGCGCGCTGCTCGTCGTCAAGGCCGGATCGACGCCCCACTACCTTGTGAAGCGGGCCATGGACGCGCTGGGTCAGGACCGGATCCTGGGCGCGGTCCTGAACCGCTCGACGACATCGACCAACGCCGGCGGGTACGGCTATTACCAGAACTACTACTACGGCGCCGCGCCGGAGATTGTCGCGAAGTCATGATCCGTATTTTCGTACGCAATTTGACGACCCGCTCGTTCGTCCTGGTTGCGTGCGACACGCTGCTGATTGCCTTCGCAGTCGTCGTGGCCGCGTACATCCGGCTTGGGTACCTCGGCGCATACGATGTGCTCATTATCGATAACGCCGCGGCGAAAGCGCTGTTGATCGCGTTCGTCTCGCAAATGTGCCTGTACTACGCCGACTTGTACGATCTGCGGCACTTGGCCGATCGACGCGAGCTCTTCACGCGCATGCTTCAGGCGCTGTCATCGGCGTCGTTCATCCTTGCCGCCCTTTATTTCTGGTTTCCGACGCTGATCATCGGCCGCGGTGTCTTCGTGATTGCCGCATCCCTGGTGATCGTGCTCGTCCTCGGCTGGAGAGTCGGGTTCGAGTGGGTGAGTGGTCATGTCGGACCGCGCGAGCGCCTTCTCCTCGTCGGCACGAATGCCGCGGCGATCACCCTGGCGCGCGAGATGTTCGAGCGCCGTTACGAGCTTGGCGTCGAAATTGTCGGGTTCATCGATCCGGACCCGGCGCGGCTAGGCGCGCCGGTCCTCAACCCTGGCGTCATCGGCACGCTGGAGGACATCCCCTCGATCGTCCGCGCGCGGTCGGTTGACCGCGTTGTCGTGAGCCTCGCCGATGCCCGCGGCAAGCTCCCCATGGACAAGCTGCTCGAGATGAAGCTCGACGGGGTGTCCTTCGATCACCTCGCCTCGGTGTACGAGGAATATACGGGCAAGATTGCGGTCGAGAACCTGCGGCCAAGCTGGCTGATTTTTTCTCCCGGCTTCCGCAAGAGTCGCCTGGCGTCTGCGGCCAAGCGATCGCTCGATCTCTTCGTCGCCGGTGTCGGACTGGTGATGGCCGCACCGGTCATGGCGCTGGTTGCGTTGGTGATCAGGCTGACCTCGCGCGGGGCGGTGCTGTATCACCAGCAGCGCGTCGGCTTGCACGGCCGCATCTTCACGCTCCACAAGTTCCGCTCAATGCAGGAAAACGCGGAAGCGAGCACCGGACCAGTGTGGGCCTCAAAGGCCGGAGACTCGCGTGTCACCGCGGTGGGATTGTTGCTGCGCCGTTCGCGCCTTGACGAGCTCCCGCAGCTGTGGAACGTGCTCAAGGGCGATATGAGCTTTGTGGGTCCGCGGCCCGAACGCCCGGAGTTCGTGACCGAACTCACCCGCCACATTCCGTTCTATGGTCAGCGCCATATCGTCAGACCTGGCCTCACCGGCTGGGCACAGGTGCGCTACACGTACGGCGCCAGCGTGGAAGACGCGCTGCAGAAGCTGCAGTACGACCTCTTCTACATCAAGAATCTGTCGGTGGCCCTTGACCTCTTTATCATCTTGAACACGGTCAAGACCGTGCTCCGGCAAAAGGGCGCCTGACGTGAGCGAACACGACGGCCGGCCCATCGAGCAGCCCATCGTCAACGCCATGAGCGTGGACGTCGAAGACTACTTCCACGTCAGCGTCTTTGACGGCATCGTGCCGCGTTCGGCGTGGGAGTCGATGGAAAGCCGCGTGCGCGCGAACACCGAGCGACTGCTCGACATCTTCGACGAATTCGACGTCCGCAGCACCTTCTTCGTTCTAGGCTGGGTGGGAGAGCGACACCCCGACCTGGTGCTCGAGATCGCCAGGCGCGGGCATGAAGTCGCTTCTCACGGGTACGCGCACCGGCTGGTGTACGACCAGACGCGAACCGCATTCCGCGATGACGTGAAACGCGCTAAGGCAATCCTGGAGGACGCGGGCGGGCGGCCGGTGCTCGGATACCGCGCGCCAAGCTATTCGATCACGCCTCGATCGCTCTGGGCGCTCGATGTCTTGATTGAAGAGGGCTACCAGTACGACTCGAGCATCTTCCCGATCCGCCACGACCGGTACGGTATTCCGGTATCGGACCGCGTGCCCTATCGCGTGGATCGCCCTGCCGGCACGCTGATCGAGGTGCCGGGCTCGACCACGCGCGCGGGCTCACTAAATCTGCCGGTCGCGGGCGGGGGATACTTCCGGATCCTGCCGTACTGGTGGACGCGATGGGGTATCAGCCGCGTGAACGAGCTGGAAAGCCGCCCCGCCGTGTTCTACCTGCACCCATGGGAGATCGACCCGCATCAGCCTCGACTGAAAGCCGGCCGTCTTGGACGTTTCCGCCACTATCGTAACCTTGCGCACACGGAGACTCGACTCCGCCAGTTGCTGACCGATTTCCGTTTCGACACGATGCAGACGCTCGTGGGGAGTGTCCGACTCACGGTGGCCCAGGACAACAGGTTCGCGCTGTCACTCCCGTATTCCTGGTGAGGGATCCCGGATGACGGCACTGGGCGTACCGCCTCGATCTCCACGCTACCAGTCTCTGGATTTATGGCGCGGCGTCGCCTGCGTGTTCGTCGTGCTGTATCACTCCGTGCTCGTGTATGTCAGCGGTCCGCGGGCGAACGAAGATCAGGCGACCACCGCAATCCTGGGAGTGCTGGGTCACCTGAACGTCGGAGTATTCCTGTTTTTCGTGATCAGCGGCTACTGCATAGCGGCTGCCTCAGACAGTGCTCGTCGTCACCGCTCCGCGATCCGGTTGTATTTTTGGCGTCGGTTTCGTCGAATCTATCCACCCCTGTGGATCGTCATTGCGCTGGCTGTGCTGTTCTTTGCCGTCGTGGATGTCACCGTCTCACCGGGCCTGCTCAGCGAGGAACCGTGGTCGCAGCTTCGACCGTGGTGGTACTCACAATGGCAGTGGCTCGGAAACGTCACGCTGACGGAGACGTGGAGATATCACGTAGGTGGTGGCCCGCGGGGACATTTTCCCGGCCAGGCATGGACGCTGTGCTACGAGGAGCAGTTCTACGCCGTTACCGGTGCGCTGCTCCTGGTGCCGCAGCGGTTATTCGCCGGCGCTCTCGCCGTAACCGTCATCACCGTAGCGGTCATGCTCGGCGCAAGCGCGATGCATGTCGATATTGCGGGCTTCTTCTTCGACGGCAGTTGGCTGACGTTCGCTTCAGGAATCCTCGTCTACCACGCAATCAATTACGGTTCAGAGCGCGTACGACCCTTTTCCTATGCGGTGCTTGGAGTCGCCGCAATTGCGGCCGTCCCCCTCGGAGTACCGGGCGGCGCGCTGGCATTCCTCTTTTCAGGCGTTCTGCTCGCGCTGCACCGTCACGATCGCGCGATAACGCAATCGCGAGTGGCGATGCCGCTCATCTGGTGCGGGCAGATGTGCTACAGCCTCTATCTGGTCCACCAACTGGTGGTGAAAGCGGTCAGTCAGTGGCTCTATGAGTCCGGTATTCAGACGGGGCTTGGCACACTCGCCGTCACTGTGCCTGTTTCGCTGATGGCGTCGCTGATCGTCGGCCGTGCGTTCTACCAGGTCGTGGAGCGGCGGTTTCTAAACGCGCCGGTTGGGATTCGCGGTGCGATACCTGCGACGGACGCTCCATTGCCGGAACTCACGACCGCGGCTGTCTAGCAGTGCTTGTATGGGGACCCATCAACTACTCAAAGCAGTGACCGCTGCCCCGCCAGTTAGTGGCCGCGTTGGGGTCACTGTGTCCGAGGACGTGACAGGTAGAGAGTGGGATGAATTCGTCCTGAGCTATCCCGGGAGCAGCGTCGATCATCTTTGGTCCTGGCGTCAGATCGTGCAGGACGTTTTCAAACACCAGCCTGCTTACCTGGCAGCTCGTCGTGGAACGGACGTCGTCGGCGTGCTGCCCTTGATTCGCTTTCAATCGAGGCTGTTCGGACGCTTCGTCGTCTCACTTCCTTTTCTGAACTACGGAGGTGTCCTGGCTTCAGATCCTGTCGTGATCACGGCACTCGTCGACCACGCTCGCGAGCTTGCGCTTCGATTCGGTGCCTCTCATATCGAGCTGCGACATCACGAGCGCCAATTACCCGAACTGCCTTACCGGCAGCACAAGCTTGCCTTGACGCGATCGCTCGCCGGAAGCCCAGAGGAGCTGTGGTCGAAGATCGATCGGAAGGTGCGCAACCAGGTACGGAAGGCGCAGAAGGACGGCCTGACGACGGCCATCGGTGGTGAAGAGCTCGTCGATCAGTTCTACGACGTGTTCGCGCGCAATATGCGAGACCTTGGCACGCCGGTCTACGCGAAGCGTCTGTTTTCCGAAACGTTGCGGCTCTTCCCGGACGCAGCGCAGGTGTACACGGTGCGCTCGGGCAATATCACGGTCGCCAGCGCAATCGCCATTCGGCACGGTGACACGGTCCTCGTGCCGTGGGCTTCGTCCCTTCGCGAGTACCGTCAGCAGTGCCCGAACATGCTTTTGTACTGGACGATGCTGGAACGGGCATCGACCACTGGTGCGCGTGTATTCGATTTCGGTCGGTCGAGCCCTGACAGCGGTACGCACCACTTCAAGGTTCAGTGGGGGGCGCAGGCTACGCCGCTGCACTGGGAGTATGTGCTGCTTAGAGGGCAGATGCCGCCGGACCAGGGACCGTCGAATCCGAAGTTCGGCGCCGCCATCCGGACGTGGAAACGCTTGCCGCTGTGGGCGACGAACCGGTTCGGACCATTGCTGGTCCGGAACATCCCGTGAGCCTGGCCTGACGACATGGACCTGACCGAGGAGCACCAGCGGCTGCAGCAATCAGCCATCGCGTTCGCGCGCAAGATGCTGGCCTACGACGTCATCGCAGCTGACGCGGCCGAGACGTTCAACGTCGAGGCGTGGCGAGCGTGCGCGGACTTTGGTGTGCTTGGGATGCCAGTCCCCCAGGAGTATGGAGGTCTTGGGCTCGGTCTGGCTTCGCTGCTCGCGGTCATGGAGGGGCTTGGCTACGGCACCCGGGACCAGGGCCTGTTGTTCTCGCTCAACGCGCATCTCTGGACCAACTCCATTCCGATCCTCACGTACGGCAGCGATGCGCAGAAGGCTGCCTACCTACCGGGGTTGTGCGATGGGTCCCGAATTGGCGCGAACGCCGCGACCGAGTACGGGGCGGGGTCCGACATCTTCTCGATGCGCACGCGCGCCGTTCGTGACGGCGATGCGTATGTCCTCAATGGCACGAAGATGTTCGTCACAAACGCGACCGTCGCCGATCTCGTCGTGGCGTACGCGACCATCGATCCGGCGCTCGGTGCGATGGGGATCACGGCGTTCATCATCGAGCGCGGCACGCCGGGGATGACGGTCGGAGGCAAGCTGCACAAGATGGGCTTGCGCACGTCGCCGATGGCCGAACTGATCTTCGAGGATTGCCGAGTCCCAGTGGCCAACCGTCTGGGCCGGGAGGGACGAGGCGTCGACGTCTTTGAGTGCTCGATGGAATGGGAGCGCGGCTGCATCCTGGCGAGCTGTCTCGGGGTTATGCGAAGACAGCTCGAGGAGTGCATCCGTCATGCGCGCGAGCGCAAGCAGTTCGGTCTGCCGATCGGAAAGAACCAGTCGGTCGCCAACCGCATCGTCGACATGAAGGTCCGGCTCGAGACGTGCCGCTCCCTCGTCTTCCGGATCGGCGAGCTGAAGGATCGGAAGGAGCCGGCCATGCTCGAAGCGGCGATGGCCAAGCTCCATGTGTCGCAATGTTTCATTCAGTCCAGTCTGGACGCGATCCAGACCTTCGGGGGATACGGCTACATGACGGAACAGCAGGTCGAGAGGGACCTTCGGGATGCCGTCGGCAGCGGAATCTATTCGGGCACGTCTGACATTCAGCGCACCCTGATCGCCAAGGCGCTCGGGCTGTAGGTCAATCCCTCACGCGGAGAACCTCATGGACTCAGTCAAGGAAACGATCCGGCATTTCATTTTGACAACGTACCTGCCGGGGGAATCGCCGGCCAATCTCCGCGACGACACTCCGCTGCGCAAGGGGGGAATCCTGGATTCGCTCGCCACCCTGGGGCTGGTCAACTTCGTCGAGAAGGAGTTCGGAATCGAGCTGGACGCGTATGAGACCGCGGTGGACACCTTCGATCGCATTGAGGACATTGCTGCGCTCGTCGAACGCAAGCGGGGGCGCTAGGCGTATGCGAGGCACTGCACGATGATCAGAGACAATCTGGCCGAGTACCTGGAATCGAGCGCCGCTCGATTCGCCGATCGACCGGCTGTTGTCGATCCAGCCGGGTGGACGATTGCGTACGAGGCCCTAAATCGCCAGGCCGACGCGCTGGCGCGATTTCTCACGTCACGAGGCGTCACACGTGGCGATCGCGTCGGGGTGGTATTGCCGAAGAGCGTCGCGGCGGTCGTATCACTGTTCGGGATCATGAAAGCCGGCGCAGCGTATGTGCCTGTCGACTACACGGCACCCACAGACCGGTGCCGAGGCATCCTGACCGATTGTGGTGTGCGCGCACTGATCACCGACGCCGGCGTGCTCGGCGTCGTTCCGGATCAAGTCCAGACGCCGCTTGCCGCGCTGATCGTCCTTGGAGATATTCCTGAGGGACAGGCGACGGCCGCCCCTGCGACACCCTTCGCGACTGCTGTCGAGGAGGGTGGCCTGGCAACGGATCATCCGCGGAGCGCAAGCGATCTCGCGTACATCCTCTATACGTCGGGGTCCACCGGCATTCCGAAGGGGGTCATGCTGACGCACGAGAACGCTTCGAGCTTCGTCGAATGGTGCTCGACCGTGTTCGAACCGCACGAGCACGATCGCTTCAGCAGTCATGCGCCCTTTCACTTCGATTTGTCCGTGCTCGACATCTACGTGTCGATCAAACACGGCGCAACGCTGTATCTCGTCTCCGAAGAACTAGGGAAGAATCCGAAGGAGCTCGCTCGCTTCATCAAAACGAATCGGCTCACCGTGTGGTACTCCACACCGTCGATTCTCACGCTGCTGGTGCAGTACGGCAATCTCGACGGGCCGTCCGGCTGGATTCCACGGCTCGTGCTCTTCGCGGGCGAAGTGTTCCCGGTCAAGCACCTGCGCGAGCTGCAGCGCCGCTGGCCTGCAGCGGAGTACTACAACCTCTACGGACCGACGGAAACCAACGTCTGCACGTTTGCGAAGATCCCGGCGGGGATTCCGAGTGACCGCGAGACTCCCTATCCGATTGGTTTCCCGTGCTCGCACTGTCAGCCGCTGGTTCTGGATAGCAACGGCGTCGAAGCCTCCGGCGCACAAGATGGCCTGCTATACATCAGCGGTCCGTCGGTGTTTCGCGGGTACTGGAACCGTCCCACCGAGAACGCCGCCGCCTTCATCGATCGCGACAACGTGCGGTGGTACAACACCGGCGACGTCGTTCGATGGCAGCCTGACGAGGGGTACCTGTACCTCGGCCGCCGCGATCGGATGGTGAAACGCCGGGGATATCGCATCGAGCTCGGCGAGATCGAGCGCGCCCTCTACCTGCATAGGGCTGTGAGGGAAGCAGCGGTGATCGCCATGCCCGACAGCGACGCGGGAGTAAAGATCACGGCGTTCATGTCGTGTCACAACGGGAACGTCCCTTCGATCATCGAATTGAAAACGTTCTGCGCGAAGCACCTGCCTTCATACATGAGTCCCGACATATTCGTTCTCCGCGAGTCTCTTCCGCGAACGTCGACCGACAAGGTGGACTACCAAGCGCTCCATGGAACCGTGGGCGCAACCAAGGGTGTGAGGCAATGACCGCTACCTCGCCGATCGGTTCTCCCGCGACGAACACCCGTGCCGCGGAGATGCCGTGGGCGGAGAATGCGGCTCCCGGCGCGGAAACGGTCAAGCTTCAGGACTTCGGTTGCCTGATTGCGCAGCTGCTGGTGATCAGTGGCCTCGCCTACCACTTCGCGCTCGAGAACAATGCGTTCTTCACGCTGACGGTCATCACCGCCGCGGGATTCGCAATCCACTACTTTCTCCCGTTGCGATGGCGACTGCCCTTCTTCGTCTGCCTCTCGTTGGTGGCGATCGGCGTCCTCCTTGGTGTGGGAACGGGGGCGTGGCTCATCGGCATCAGCCTCGCGATCATCGCGACCTGTCATCTTCCGGTCCCGTTCCGATTACGCGTAGGGATACTGCTCGTGGCGGGCGTCTCGTTCGCGGTCCTTCGGGGAGGCTGGGCCACGGCGCCGTGGCCGGCCGCAATCTGGCCGATTCTCGGCTCGATCTTCATGTTCCGACTGGCGGTGTATTTGTACGACGTCCGGCGACAGCCCGCGCTGGCGTCGTTCTGGCCCACGCTCGCGTACTTCTTCCTGCTGCCGAACGTCTGTTTTCCGCTGTTCCCGGTGGTCGACTACAGCACGTTTCGCCGTACCTACTACAACGGCGAGCGCCATGAGATCTACGGGGTCGGGGTCGAATGGATCTTCCGAGGGACGATCCAGCTCATTCTGTATCGAGCCGTGTACCAGACACTCGTCCTGAGTCCCGCCAGCGTCGTGAACGTGCTCGATCTGTGTCAGTACCTGCTCTGGCCGTTTCTGCTCTATCTCCGCGTCTCGGGTCAGTTTCACATCATCGTAGGCATCCTGCACCTCTTTGGGTTCAACCTCCCCGAGACGCATCGCTCCTACTTTCTGTCGTCGAGCTTCACGGACTTCTGGCGCCGCATCAACATCTACTGGAAAGACTTCATGATGAAGGTGTTCTTCTATCCGGCGTACTTCGCGTTGCGCCGCCGCGGGGACACTCTGGCGCTCAGTGTTGCGACGCTGCTCGTCTTCGTCGTGACGTGGCTGCTGCACTCATATCAATGGTTCTGGATTCAGGGATCGACACTGCTCACGTGGAATGACGCGATCTTCTGGGGTGTCCTGGCCCTGCTGGTGCTCGGGAATTCGCTTCATGAGTTCCGCCGAGGACGGCGACGGATAACGGCGTCCGCCTCGGTCGGTTCGGGTGAGGCGCTGCGTCTGGCCGCACGAACCGTCGGCATGTACCTCTTCATTTCGCTCCTGTGGTCACTCTGGAGCACCGATTCGGTGAGCACGTGGCTGTCCCTCTGGTCTGCGGCCGGTCAAATGCCTTCGAAGTCGCAGGATTGGCTCCGCGCCGGCGTTCTGGCGGTCCCGGTGGCTGTTGGCGCGTGGGTCATCGTGACATCGCAGCCGTGGTTCCGGCAGCGGACGCCGCTGACGCTGCGGTCGACGTCCGCACTGGTCGTGTGCACGGCGACGCTCCTGGTTGGGATCAGTACGTCGCGGGTATATCAGCACTTCGGGCCAGCAAGCACACTGATGGCGGCGGTCCGATACGGCGGGCTGAATCAGGCGGATGCCGTGGATCTCGAGCGCGGGTACTA
>Ga0184628_10001305_pt1 | contig 12366 bp, 6 predicted proteins | sample PLM4_5_b1_FD_133149 | JGI IMG/M metagenome (GOLD analysis project Ga0184628, IMG submission 133149) | Groundwater sediment microbial communities from an aquifer in East River, Colorado, USA - PLM4_5_b1 | ecosystem: Environmental > Terrestrial > Soil > Riparian zone | place: USA: East River...
GCAACGGGATTTCTCCGGCGCCTCTGGGCTCTTCAGCATCGTACTCAAGCCGCGTTCGCAAACCGCGGTTTACACGTTCATGAACGAGCTTCAGTTGTTCGGCATGGGTTATTCGTGGGGCGGATTCGAGAGCCTGGTCATCTCGTTCGACTGCACCGAATATCGGACTGCCGCCAAATGGGCGCCGGGCGGGCCGACGCTGCGCTTTCATATCGGACTGGAAGATCCCGAAGACTTGATCGCCGACCTCGAACGCGGCTTTGCAGTGATGCAAGCCACCAAATAAGTTTCAGGCGGCCGCCGCCGTGCTGCCGCTCCGCATCACGAATTGCAGATTGCGCAGATAGACGAACACACCAAACGCCTGGCCGATAATAAATACCGGGTCCTTGCGGTAGAGCGCATAGCCAAGCAGCATCAAGCCGCCGCCGATAGAGAACACCCAGAATGCGGTAGGCACCACGCTGCGCCCGGCGCGCTCCGAGGCGATCCACTGTACGACGAAGCGCATGGCGAACAATATTTGCGCGACGTAGCCGATCAGGATGCCCCAATCCAGGTTGCCGACGAACACTTCGTGCAAATAGCCGCCGACGGCTTGCGTAATATCGATCAGCATTTAGTCCTCCGATATTTCCGGAACACGCTTCTTTCGGCGGATTAGCCACCACACGCCGGCCAGATCGAGAATACCGACCCAAAGCCGGTCCCATAGACCATAGTTCGACACGCCAGCGCCGCGCGACCTATCGACCACGTCGACATAGCCGATGTCGTAGCCCTCGCGCCGTACCAGTGCCGGCAGAAACCGATGTAAGCCATCGAAATACGGTAGCCGCAAGAACACGTCGCGGCGGAACGCCTTGAGTCCGCAGCCGGTGTCGCGGGTGCCGTCGCGCAGCACCGCATTGCGCACCACATTGGCAATGCGCGATTGTAGTTTCTTGAAGCCGGTGGCCTTGCGCCCCACCCGCTGGCCGGCAATCAACCCGATACGTGGCTGGCCGGCTTCGAGCGCACGCAGCAGCGCCGGAATGAAGGCAGGATCGTTCTGCCCGTCGCCGTCCAGCGTCACCACGAGGCTTGCGCGCGCAGCAGCGACGCCGCTGCGCACCGCGCAAGACTGGCCACAAGATTCTTTGTGCCGCACGCGCCGCAGCCAGGGATACAAACCTATCAGCCGCGTGAGCTCGGCCTCGGTGTCGTCGCTGGAGCCGTCGTTGACGTAAATCACCTCGAACCGCCATCGGCCGTCGAGCGCCATGGCGATTTCCGCCACCAGGCTTGCGATATTTCCGGCCTCGTTGCGGACCGGAACGACGACGGACACTGCCGGATCGTTGAGTGTCATTTTTCTGTTTCCGCCTGCGCCAGCATCTAATTCGCTAATTGCTCGCGGGCAACAGATTTGATCCGTTTGAGCGACGGACCAGGGTATTGGTGCAGAATGCCGTCGGGACCGACCGAGAAACCAAGCCCTCTGAGCGCGAAATAGCGGCGCACCATCAGCGCTCCGACAACCCCGACCAGGGCTCCGGCCACTACGTCGGTCGGATAATGCGCCGTCACCACGATCCGGCTCGCCGCGATCAGCAGCGCATAGATCAGCAAGGCGGTGCGGGCGCGCGGAAATAATGAGCCGACGGCGACCAGTACCGAGAAGGCGGTAGTGGCATGGCCCGACGGGAGTCCGGCATAGGCCGCCGGCCAACTGAAAGGGCTGAACAGGGTTGGATCGATGCTGCCGCCGACGCCGGGCCGCGCACGTCCGAAGATATGCTTTACGATGTTGGTGAACACGCCCGGAACAGCAATCGCGGCAAACAGGAAGCCGATGCGCACCATCGCCGCCGCTAGCACGCGCTGCGACATGGGCATAGGCCCAAGCGGCAGAGCGGCCAACGCCAGAAACAGGATGCCGAGTGGCCACAGGAACCAGCCCGACTTGCCGTAATCGGTGATCGCATCGAAGAAGTCGATTACCCAGAGCGGCAAACGCGCAACGCCGCGAATGGTAGCGGCGTCGATAAAAATCATGCCGGATACAAACACGGCAACAAAGACCACGGTTGCGATGGCGAGTTGCCGCAGCGGCGGCATCCACGGATCATGCGGATGTATGCGAGCCGGACGGACGAGCTTGGCGAATGCTGCTAGCCCATTTCCAGTACAGCGGCGAAGCGTTGATGCTACCGCGCTGCCGGTTTCTGATTTGATGCCGTTGGCTGCAGTCATGGCGCTGCCGAACGGAACAGTGCCGACGAAATTTGTCGACCAATGCTGATATTGAAACCTTCGATGCGCGCGGTCAGTGTGTAGCGCAATCCGATCGAATCCGCCCGCTGCACGAAGCTGCGTTCGCTGCGCGCGTCAATCAGCGCGAAATGGCATGGCCCTTGGCGGAGGAATTCGGCGGCGCCGGCACCATCGGAGAAACGAGTGCCGGTGCCAAGCATAAATACCAGACTCGGCTCCTGATAGGCCAAAGTGGCTGCGACCTGCGGCTGCCCGCAACCGACGCCACGCACTTCATCCGCAATCAGTGCGCTGGGAAAAAGTGCGGGCAACGAAGGAAACGTCACCGCATAGACAGTGATAGCAATGAACACCGACGCCATCATGCCACGCAACAAGGCGCGCTCGGCGCCGTCCACTTCGTAAAGCCACCAGGCAAACAGGCCGAAAATCAAAGCCGTCGCCGCGAACGGCCATGCGACGATGCCGAGATCGCGGCCAATCATGACAAAGCCGACCACCACCGCAACCGCGACGACTGAGGGAAACACGAACCAGCCGACAGTGCCGCGCACCAGCCAGCGTTTTTTGATGAGACTGTCCGGCTCAAGGATGCCAGCGATCAGGATCGCGATCGCCGGATAGAGCGGCAGCACATAATGCGGCAGCTTGGTCATCACTATTTCGAACACCAGCCACGAGGGGATCAGCCATGCGAGCAAAAATTGCGCACCTGGCTCGCGCCGCGCTTTCCACACCATCGGTGCGGCAAGGCCAGCAAGCACACAGCCTGGCCAGAACGTGACCCAGAACAAAGCCAGGTAGAATCCCGGCGGTGCACCATGGGCTTCCTGTCCGCTGGTGACCTTGGCCAGCATGTCCTGGCCGATCGCCTGCACAAAGAAACTGTCGCCGGATTTCGCAACAATTGCGATGAACCACGGCGACACCAGTACAATCAGCCAGGCCAACCCCGACAGCGGCCGCAATGACCAGATCCAGCGACCGGACCGATCAAGAATCGACAGCGTCAGCGCCGCGAGCACCGCAAACATCAGGATTAGCGGCCCTTTGAGCAACACGCCGCCAGCTAGTGCGGTCCATAGGATCGCCGGCATGATCCAGCCGACGGCCACGTCCGGCATCCGTCGACTACTGAGATAAATGCGCGCCATCGCACCCATCGCCGCCACGGACGTGAACAGCAGCATGGCATCAGTCTTGGCCAGTCGCGCCTCGACGCCGAGCAGGATCGAACTCGCCATCATCAGCGCCGCTAGCAACGCGGCACGGCGAACGACAAAGGCGAGCGCCGCCCAGTAGGTAAGCAACACTGCACCGATGGCGCCGGCTAGGGACGGCAGTCTGTAGAGCCAGATGGTGGTGCGCGCATTCGGCAGGCCGAGCGCTTCGCCCGCCTTCACCGCCGCAGCCTGCAGCCAATAAATGCCGACCGGCTTCTTGTAGCGGACTTCGTCCTGAAACCGGATGTCGACATATTCGCCGCTCTCCACCATCTGCTTTGTGGCTTGGGCGAAGCGAGCCTCGTCGCGATCAACCGGCGGAATCTGGAAAACGCCCGGCAGGAACGCAATCAGCGAAAACACGATGAGCAGCGCCGCCGCACGGCCGTGCGAGACAAGCGCAAAAGTAAGCACGCCAGACAGGCCCCGCGCAGGGGCGATCGTTTGCGGCGTGCCGTCGGTGGTCGTGCTCATCGGCCTATCGGTTAAAATTGCACTGATTCCACAGCTTGCGCCGGACAATAATGCACCACGGCCGCTGCTATTGCACGCGCACCATGACGCTGTCGGCTGCGCCGCGGGCATCCATCACCGTCAGCCGCACAAAGCCCGGCCCGTCGGGCTGAAAGAACAAGGTGCGGCGGCCGTCTTGCGCGGCGAGCGGCACACCGTTGACCATGACGGTGAGCGGCGCGGTGCCACCGGCGATCTTAAGCACCACCGATTCCCCTGCTCGGCTGCTTGCCATTTCGATGCGGGCGCCATCGGGCGGGAACATGATGCGCGGCGGCTCTGACACCGCACCCGGCGCGATTGCCGGGGTGAACCGTTGTAACGGCGGCGGCAACTTGCCGGTGGCGGCGTTGATCGCCCCCTTGGGCGCATGCGGTAGTGATGCAGGCGCAAAGCCGGAGCGCGCGAAGGCATCGAACAGAATCGGCGCAGCGGCGGCACGGCCCACCAGGCCCGGTACGGGCGCACCGTCAGGCCTACCGACCCAGACGCCGATGGTCATGCGGCCGTCAAAGCCGATCGCCCATGCGTCGCGATATCCATAGGAAGTCCCGGTCTTAAATGCGATCCGGCCATGCGGCGCGTTCTCCGGTGGCGGCGCGCCGATCAGAATATTGCCGATGTACCAGGCGGCGACGGAATCGAGCAGTCGGCGCGGACCGACGGCCGGAGCACCATCGCGCTCAATCAGCGGCGCAGCGAGGCCTCCGCGCGCCAACCCGGTATAGAGCATCGTGAGGTCCGACAGACTGATGCCAACGCCGCCAAGGCCCATGGCGAGGCCGGGCGCCTCGCCTTTCGGCAGCACCAGGCCGGCGCCCACTTCGGTAAGCCGCGCGCTCAGGCGATTGACGCCGACTTTGCTGAGCACTGCGATGGCGGGAACGTTCAGCGACAGCTGCAGCGCGCGCCGCACGGTGACCGTGCCCTGAAACGTCAGATCGAAATTCTCTGGCGTGTAGCTGCCGTAACGCACGGGCCGGTCGTCGATCAGCGTTTCCGGATGCAGCAAACCGTCCTCGAAGCCGAGGCCGTAGATGAATGGCTTCAAGGTCGAGCCCGGCGAGCGTAACGCCATTGTCATATCCACCTGGCCGGCGCGGCGCTCATCGAAATAGTCGGCGGCGGCAACGCGCGCGCGCACCTCGCCGCTCGCATTGTCGGCCGCGAGAATGGCGACCGAAATCTCGCGCCCCAGCGATTGCGCGCGCTCACGAGCGAGGTCTTGCAAGGTCTTCTGAAGGCTTGCGTCAATGGTGAGCCGGTGAATGACGCGGCTGGGTTCCGCAGCCACCACCTGATCGGCGGCGTGCGGCGCTAGGACCGGTAATGGCTTGCGAGCGCGCGGCACGCTTTCCGATTTCGCACGGGCAATTTCGTCATTCGGCACCGCGCCGGCTGCCCCCACCCGGTCGAGCACTCTGTCGCGCGCCGCGCGCGCAACCTCGGGATAACGATCCGGCCGGCGCAATTCCGGCGACTGCGGCAGCGCCACCAGAAGCGCCGCCTCGCCGAGCGACAGCCGTCGCGGCTCCTTGCCGAAATAAGCGAGCGATGCGGCGCGGATTCCTTCGAGGTTGCCGCCATAGGGCGCCAGCGTCAAATAAAGCGACAGAATTTCGTCCTTGCTGAGCGCATATTCCAGTTCAAGCGCGCGCGCGATCTGACGCAGCTTGGCCGACAGGCTGCGATGCTCACGCGGCTCCAGCAGCCGCGCGACCTGCATCGTTAAGGTCGAGGCGCCCGACACGATGTGACCGCTGGCGGATAGCTGAACGGCCGCGCGCGCCATGGCCATCGGGTCAACGCCGTGATGCGTGCGGAACCGTTTGTCTTCATAAGCAAAAAGCAAATTCAGAAACCGAGGATCGATATCCTGCACGGTCGCGGGCAGCCGCCAGCGTCCTTCGCTGGTCGCATAGGCGCGCAATAGCCGCCCGTCGCGGTCGAGCACGACATGCGAATAATTGAGGTCCTTGCCGAGCGGCGGCGGGCCCAGCGAATACATCCATCCCGCGCCGGCAATGATGATCACCGCCGCCACGCCGGATATACCTGCGAGGATGCGGCGCGCGCGTTTCATTTTGCCGCCGTGATCTCGATTGTGCCAGTTGCGGTGCGCCCGAAGCGATCCGGACGGTACATATCCTCGACCATCGCCTGGGGCAGCACGTAACGGCCGGGCGACACCGCACGCACCACGTAAGCGACCGTGAACACTGGGCTTGAATCCTGCTTGCGCTCGAACGCCGCGGTGAAACGGTCATCGCGGAACTCGCTGTGCACCGGTTCGGCCGCATCCGCAATCCAGGCCAGCTTGCCGGTTTCACCCGACGACACAAGGTGCGGATTGTCGATCTCGAAGCACGCGGGGAGATAATCGGCAACTATGACGCGCCCGAATTGCGGCTGCGGCTCGGTCATTTTCAGCACCACTACGAAGCGCTCGTTCTGCTTGGCTTTGGCTGGATCGGCCGGCTCGCCATCCGGTGTGTGATAGGTCCGCTCGATCTTGAAGCCACGCTCGGCGGCAGGCTCCGGCGTGATCGGCGCCCCGCTCACCGACACCACGGCCTGCACGTTGCCGTTGCCGCGATTGGTCACAGCGATCGGCTCGCCAAGTTCGTCGGCGCGCAGGCCGCGATAATACGCCCCCTGGCGCGTCTGGCCGGCAACGCTGAGCGAGATCGCGTTGAGCTGCTTGGCGAGCGATCGGGCGGCGAGCACCAGCCAGGCGTCTTCCTGTGTCGAAGTCGCAGCCGAAAGCGTGCGCGCGGCATCAACACGCGAAATCGCACTGTCGATCGTCGTCTGCGGTGCGCGCCCTTCCGAGGCGAGCGTCACCAACGCCGCAGAGTCGCGCAACGCAGAGCCGAAATCGACGCGGCCGAGATCGAGCTTGGGTTGAGGTGCGATTGACTCAAGCGCGGCCAGATAGACCCGATCCGAGCGCGGCTTGTCGCCAAGCATGCCGAGCGCCGCTGCGATCTGCGCCTTGCCGATGGGCGTCGCCACATCGGCAAGCTTGACGTCGGCGATGTAGCGCAAATCGCCGATCGGAGCGGCACCGTTACGCGCGAGGACATAGAGCGCATAGGCGAGTTCGCGGCCGCCGTTCTTGCCCGGTTCGGGCGCCGTGGCCACGTAGTTACGCAGCCGGTCGAGCGCCAGTGTGAACGCCGTCGCCGGCACTTCGAAGCCGCGCTCGCGCGCACGCGTCAGGAAGTCAGTAACGTAAGAATCAAGCCAGGCATCTTCGCCGCCGACCGACCACAGGCCGAATGAGCCATTGGATCCCTGCCGCGCCAATAAGCGGGCGATGGCATCCTTGATGCGCTGATCAATGTCGCCGTCGAGCGAGAGCCGCGCCTGCGCGGCCAGTTCATTGACGTAGAGCATCGCCACCGCGCGACTGGTGATCTGCTCGGAACAGCCGAACGGATAGCGGTCGAGCTCGTTGAGCAGCGTCGCGATATCGAGCGAGGTTGAGACCGCGACCGACAGGCCGACGCGGCCGGTGCCAGGCACAAAATCAGCGAACATGTCGTTCGACAGTGTTAGGGTTTCGTCCTTGGCAAGCGTGCGCACGCTACGGCGGGTGAGAATTTGCGTGGCGGGGCGCACATCAAGCTCATAGGCGCGATCGAGCGCAAAGCCGTTCGGCCCCGTCACGCTCACTTTGACCGTAGTCGGCCCGGATCCCGCGGCGGATACCGGCAGCGAGACGCGGTTGCGCTGCTTGGCCGCAAGCTTCAGCGTTTGTGGCTTGTCATTGTCGATTTTGGCTGCGCCGTCAGTACTGACGGCAATACTGTATTCGCCGGCTGCACCTTCCACGTTATCGAGCTCTAGCTGCACCGCGCTATGATCGCCGCTGCGCAGGAAGCGCGGCAGTGTCGCCGTGAGCACGACCGCGTCGCGTATCACCACGTCGCTAGCGGCCTTGCCGACCTTATCCTTACTCCAGGCCACGGCCATGACGCGCACGGTGCCGGCGAAAGCCGGGATATCGAAGGTCACTTGCGCCGTGCCGTCGGGGCCTACCTTGACGATGCCGGAATAGAGCGCCAGCGGTGCCTGCGTCGGCGGCGAACCGGACAATTCGGCTCCCGCGCTGTCGCCGCCCGAGCGGATTTGCCCGCGCGTGCCCTGCATGCCGTCGATCAATTGGCCGTAAAGATCGCGCACTTCGGCGGTGAGCCGCCGCTGGCCTAGGAAATAGTCATCGGGCGCCGGCGGCTTGTAACGGGTGAGATTGAGAATACCGACATCGACAGCCGCCACAACAATGCGCGCGTCCTCACCCGCGGCAAGTCCTGCGATCTTGACTGGCACGCTGAGCGCGGAATTCGGCCGCAACGTCGCCGGCGTTTTCATGTCGAGCGCGAGCGTGCGCTGCGCACGGTCGATCGAGAACCACTGTACGCCGATGGCGCGGCCGGGCATGCGCTGTGCCGGCGCATCGAGCGGCCGGCGCAGGGTGGCGACCAGATAGGCCCCGGTGCCCCAGTCCTTGCCGACGGTGATTTTGGTCTGCGACGTGCCGGCCTTGACGTCCTGCGATTGGCTGGCGACCAGGCGATCCGTGAACACATTGAGCGTCAATCGGCCGGCCGTGGCGGCGGTCACCGCGACATTCATGCTATCGCCCGACTTGTAATCCGTCTTGTCGAGCGCGACTTCGAGCAGGTCCGGCGTGTCCCCGTTCGATTCAGCATAGAAGCCGGCGTCGAACGACAGCGACGTGATCGCGCCATTGGGCTCCGGCGCCGACACTTCCAGGCGGTAGCGCCCCCATTTCACCGGCAGCGACAGCCGCGCCGGCTTGTCGGCGGCGGCATCGACGGTGCCATTGGCGATGCGCTCGGTGCGTTTGACCGGCTCGTATTCCCAATGGTTGTTGTGCCGGTACCATTGATAGCGCGTCTCGACCTTGAGCAGCTCATAGCGCAGGCCGGCGGCCGCAATCGCCTTGCCGTCGGCCGCGGCCATCACCACGTCGAAATCGGCATTGGCGCCGTCGGCGAGCGAGCGTCCGGCGAACGCAGGTCTAATGCCGATCATCGGCGCATCGGGGGCAATCGGCAGCGTGACGCTGCGCTCGACCGCGCGGCCGCCGGATTCCACCAGCTTCACCGTGATCTGCGCCTCAAGCGGGCGTGATGTCGCCGGCACCTTGTCGAGCTTGACCGGGAAACTCGCCCGGCCGAAAGCGTCCGTATTCGGCAGGTCGTCGAGTTGCTGGCGAACGGCCGTGGCCTCATCGTCGAACAGCCCAAAGGCGTAACCGACAAAGCCCGGCCGCTCCTTGGCGGCAGTGATGTTCATTTCGCCTTCGAGTTCGAGATTGGAGGCCGGCGCGCCGTAGAGGAAATGTCCATCCACAATCAATTGCGCGGAGCCGTTGCGCGGCATGAACGTCGCCGCCGATGTGAGATCGAATTCGATGCGGTCGGCGACATAGTCCTCGACCATGAAGGTTGTCTCGCCGACCGGTGCGCCCTTGGGATCGGTGAAAGCGCGCACACGCCAGGTGCCGCTCGATGCGGAGGCAATGATCGGAACGCTTAACGAACGGCCGCCGAGGCCCTGATCGGGCGCCAAGGCGCGGCGATATTCGACGCCATCCGGGCGCTCAACGACGAGCGTAAGTGGTACCGACGGTGCCGCCAGGCCACGGGCATCGCGCAGCAGCGCCGTCACCTCGACGGTTTCGCCGGTGCGATAGACGCCGCGCTCGGTAAAAACAAAGGCATCGAGACCCGCCGGAACGGACCGTCCGGCGACGCCCCGATCTGACAAATCGAAGGCCGACGATTTCAGGCTTAGAAACGCGTAGTCGGCCTTGTCGCCGGCAACGATCGCCGCTGGGCTCAAACCCCCGTCTCCGCGTGCCAGGCCGGCCTCGAAATGCACGAACCCATTCCTGTCGGTTGGCTTGGTCGCCAGCACCTCATTGTTGCGCGCGATCAGGCGTGCCTCTACCGACCTGAGCGGCTCGGCGCTTGCCAGCGAATGAATGAAGACGTCAATGCCGTCATGGCCGCTATAAGCGGTCAACCCGAGGTCGGAGACGATGAACCACTGCGTGGCAAGCTGTTCGTAGTCGTCGATCACCACGCCTTTCGGCGACGCGATCATGGTGTAAACGCCGGGACCAATATCCTTGAGCGCCTGGTCGACCGGAAACGCAGTGGCAATCTCGGCGTTGAGCTTCTGCTCGACCGCAAGTTCGCCGCTCCACACTTTGGCGCCGCGCTCGGTGCCGATGCGATCAGCTTCGTTGCGGCTCAAATTGCGCTGGAAGTCGTAGCCGAGCATGGTGTCGATCAAATTGCGATCGCCGATGCGGTAGACCGAGAGTTCGACCGCGCCGGTATTGACGCTGAGCACCGGAATGCCGCGCTGGCCGCTACGCGGCAGCACATAAGCCTTGCCGGAAAACCGCGCGAATGGCTTGCGGTCGCGCACGAAAATGGTGAATTCGGCCGAGTTCGCCAGCGTCTCACGCACCACCGACGGCAGGCCGGCGCGCAGCGTGATCGTATAGCGTTCGCCGTGCTTGAGGCCTTCCACGCAAAGCTGCTTGTCGTTGGCCGAGATCGCCGGCTTGTCGACACCGGCGAGCGCCACGAAAGGCGAGAAATCGGTGCGCCGGCCCGGCAATCCTTCCGAGAACTGGAAGCAGGCGCGCGGCGAAATGGCGTCGGAATCGACCGAATAATTCAGGTAGCGGAACCCATGCTCGACCCGCAGCCGCTCATATTGGCCACGCAGGTCAGCCGCTTCGTTCAAATCGAGCGACAGGCGCAAAGCATCGAGCGCGGGCCGCCATTGCTTGCGGTCGGCGAGCGTGCGGCCCAGCACCGCTAGGCTGTCGGCTTCCAGATTTCGGTCGCCGGCGCGGCTGTAGGCGATGTAGGCGGCGGTCGAGGCGCGATCGAGCAACAGCGCGCGCTCGTTGTCGTCGCGCGGCCGGATCTGCAGCACCGTGCGCGACAGCCGCAGCCAGCTGGCGGCATCGGTGGGCGCGACGGTCACGAGCTGGCCGAGCACCAGCATGCCGGTGCGGAAGTCGTTCTTCTGGAAGGCGGCATCGGCGTCGCGGCGCAGCGCCGCCGCCTGCTTGTTCACTGTCCCGGCGTCGCTCTTGATCTGGGCCTCTAGCTTGATCGCCGCCTCATCGAATTCCTTGCGCCCGAAGGCCTTGTCGGCGGCCATCGCCGGGAAAACGGCGAGGGCAATGAGCGCCGCGGCAAAAGCGCCGGAAAGCCCGGCGCGAACGACGTTGAGCATCGAGGAAGCCTCCCAGTATGGCGACGGTCGCTGCTGTTAGTGCGCCAGCCACACTATTAGTTCAGCGCTCGATGGTGTCGAGGGCGTGGCCGCCGACCGAATGTCGTAAGGCTGGAGCGACGCACGAATTCGTCCAAATAATATCGATGTGCATTGTCAGTTCGCTAGACACGTATCCTCAGATTTTAGATTAGATACTTTAACAATAGGTAGTAACTTATTGATATATAATCTATATTATGCCAAAAATCGAATTTGACGACCGCGGCATCGGCAACGCCTGCTCGAGAGCACGAGCCGCCCGCAGCACCGTCCGGTCCGCCGCCAGCGGTCCGATGATCTGTGCTCCCATGGGCAACCCGTTCGCTGCCAAGCCGCACGGCACAGAAGCCGCTGGCTGCTGCGTCAGGTTGAACGGATAGGTGTAAGGCGACCAGTTGAGCCAGTCGTCGCCGAAATTGCCCGCCTCCGGCATCTCACAGCCGGCTTTGGGCGCGGTAGTCGTCATGGTCGGCGTCAGCAGCAGGTCGAAGCGCTCGTGGAAGACCAGCATGGCATTGTGCAGCTCGGCGCGCGCGGCATAGGCGGCCAGATAATCACCGACCGAAAACTTTCGTCCGCGTTCGGCGATCGCCAAAAAGCCGGGATCCATCTCCGCACGCCGCACCGCCGGCACCGCATCGACAATCGCCGCGGCCACCGGCCACCACATGGCACGGATTAGATCGAGCGCGCGGCCAAGTGGCGGATCGGTCTCCTCGACCACGGCGCCCTGCTCTTCCAGCACGCGCGCAGCCTTGCGCGCCGCCACTTCAATTTGCGGATCGAGCGTCTCGACATGGCCGAGCCTCGCCGAGAACGCGACCCGCAAACCGCGCACGCCCTCGTCAAGGCCGGCGCTGAAGTCCGGTGCCTGCCTATTCCAAGCCGCCATGTCGCGGACATCGGGCTGCGCAATCACCGACAGCATCAGCGCGGCATCGCCGACCGTGCGCGTGATCGGCCCGTGGTGCGAAAGCACATTGAGCAGCAGCGCGGGATAGATCGGAACCAGACCAAAGCTCGGCTTCATACCGAA
>Ga0184628_10001307_pt1 | contig 12358 bp, 13 predicted proteins | sample PLM4_5_b1_FD_133149 | JGI IMG/M metagenome (GOLD analysis project Ga0184628, IMG submission 133149) | Groundwater sediment microbial communities from an aquifer in East River, Colorado, USA - PLM4_5_b1 | ecosystem: Environmental > Terrestrial > Soil > Riparian zone | place: USA: East River...
ACGTCGAAAAAGCCCTGCGGCGCCGGTGGTTGCCCCTATGACAGTGCGTATAATGTATATTATGTTAAATGCGCCAATGCCAGGTAAAGCCAAACATCGACCTTAGCCTTAAGACCACCCCCGCCTCGTTTACTCCCGCCCAGTAGGCCAATCGGCAGGCAATAAAAAACCCGGCATGGCCGGGTTGGGTCCGGAGCAAATGGGCTTCACTTAGTTGAGAGATCCGCGAGACGCCTTGAGCGCGTCGAGCTCGGCCTGGACCTTCTGCAAGGCGTCCACTTGCGACAGGTCACGCATTACGACGAGGAAGCCCGCGGGATCGCCACGCGAGCCCTTGAGCATGGCCACGGACGTCTTGGCACGTATCCGCCCTCCACCCTTGCGCAGGCGCCAACCCTCCTCCCCTGCGCGCCCGATAACACGGGCCTGCTCGAGCAAGCGCTCCGGATGCTTTCCGAGCAAGTCCTCCCTGACGAAGAATCGGGAGTAGCTCTGGCCCACGATTTCCGGGTCTGAATAGCCCAGGATCCGTTCCGCTCCAGCGTTCCAATTCATCACGTGACCGTTGACGTCGAGCGTGAATACCGCGGACACCTGCAGCGTGTCGGTGAACATGCGGAAGCGCTGGTCGCAAACGTACAGCGCCTCGCGGGTCACCGCCAGCCGCTTGACCTCCTCCCGCAAGGCTTGCGCATCCGAAGTCGCGGAATTGAGACGGTCCACCTGCTCCTTCAATGATCCCACCATGAGCGCGATGATCGGGCACGCCACGATAATCACCATCATCTGGCGCCAATCCATGTCGGAATAGCGGAACGGATAGAGCGGGTGGGAGAACAACACGAGCGAGCAGAACAGCACGATGGCTGCACTCAACATGCCAGCCATGCCGCCCGCGAGATAGGTTGCCCCTGCTACCGTGAAAAGCAGGATCAGGCCCGGATCCGGTATGGCGCCCAGCTGCCTCCATAACACGCCGACGACAAAGATCGACAGCAGCGTGACGGCTCCGGCGCCGAGCAAGCGCACCCCTTGGGATGAGCGTCCCAGCATCATCTCGGAGATCCAACCTTGCGGTTCCATCACATTTTCCCTGCCAAAGTGACGCGACGGCATTTCGTCGCAGCCCGTTTAAATTCAGACAGTTGTGCCCTTTCTGGGCGCCCCCTGCCGTGCTCGGGGATCAAATCGCAAGATCGATGCCAAGCCCAATGTAGCGCGGGCCGTGACTTTCGTCACGGCCCGGCTGTACGGGAGCGATACGAAAATCGCAGGCACCCGAGTGGGCGCCGGAAGCGCGTCAGGCACGCTCCAGTATCACCGCCATGCCCTGCCCGCCGCCGATACACAGGCTCACCAGGGCGTAGCGTCCGCCCGAGCGTTGCAACTGGCGTGCCGCCGTCAGTGCGAGCCGGGCGCCGGACGCGCCCAGGGGATGGCCCACTGCAATCGCACCGCCGTTGGGATTGACGCGGCTGTCGTCGAGCGCCACACCCAGCCCCTTGAGGCACGACAGCACTTGCGCGGCAAACGCCTCGTTGATCTCGATGATGTCCATGTCCTTGATGTCGAGGCCGACCCGCGCCAGCGCCTTCTTGGAAGCTGCGACCGGACCGATCCCCATGATCTGGGGCGGCACGCCAGCGGCAGCGCTCGCGATGATCCGCGCAATCGGTTTTGCGCCCGCCTTGTCGCCCGCCTCTTTCGAAGCCAGCATGAGCGCGACCGCGCCATCGTTGACTCCCGAGGCATTGCCGGCAGTCGTCACGCCGCCCTCATACAGCGGCCGCATCTTGGCCAGCGTGTCCATATCGGTGCTCGGGCGCGGATGCTCGTCGTCGGCAACCGGCGGCACCGGGCCTTTGCGCGACGCAGGTAACTCCACCGGGGCGATCTCGCCTGCGAAAAAGCCCTCGCCCTTGGCGACTGCATAGCGCTGCTGCGAGCGCAGCGCGAACTTGTCGGCCTCGTCGCGCTTGATCTCGTACTGGCGCGCCAGCGTGTCCGCGGTCTGCGGCATCTGGTCGTCGCCGAATTGCTTGGTCAGCTTGGGGTTCGAGAAGCGCGGCCCGATCGTGCTGTCGTAGAGCTTGATATCACGCGCGAATGCCGACTCCGCGCGGCTCATGACGAGCGGCGAACGGCTCATGCTCTCGCCGTCGCCGGCCAGGAACACGTCACCCTCGCCCGCCGTAATCGCATGGGCCGCATGCACGACGGCGCCCAGGCCGCTTGCGCAATTGCGCTGGAGCACGGTACCCGGGGTTTCGATCGGCAGTCCGGCGACGAGGCCGGCATGGCGCGCTACGCAGCGGCTGTCCTCCCCGCCCTGGTTCGCGCAGCCCACGATGAGGTCCTCGATCTGCTCGGGCTTGAAGGCCGACTTCTTCATGAGATTCCTGATGGCATCGGCTAGCAGGTCATCGGGGCGCACCTTGGCAAGCGTGCCGCCGTGGCGGCCGAATGGCGTGCGCAGTCCTTCGTAGAGGTAGGCATTCAACATGGTGGTCTCCTTCTCAGGGCATCGTGGGATTTGCGGGCATCAGGGTTCGGGGGTGAGCAGTGAAACCCCCAGTTTTGCGCGACGAGAAAGCCAGATGTTCGGACGGTAGCGCGGGTCGCCGTAAATGCGATACATGCCGCTCAATACCTTGTACACGCGCTCCGGCCCAATTACGTCGCCGAACTTGAAGGGGCCGTTTGGATAGTTGAGCCCCAACGTTACGGCCTTGTCGATATCGGCAGGCTCGGCGGTGCGGCTCTGCGCGATCGAGCAGCCAATGTTGACTATCATCGATACGATACGCTGCGCGATGAACCCCGGGCTGTCGCGGCAGACCGTGACCGGCACACCGTCGGAGGCGAGCAGGCCGTGCGCAGCGTCACGGTACAGACGATCTGTCACCGGCGTGCCCATGATGGTGCGACGCTTGACCATGGGAAACAGCGTGTCCACGGCCACGGTGCGCTTGGGATCGAGCCCTTGGTCGACCGCGCAAGTAGTGGCATCCTCCCCTACCGGCGTCACCAGGATCAATGCTTTCGTGCCCGGCTTCGCGCCGGATTCCAGCGTGACGCCCATCTTGCCCAGGAGAGCCATCAGCGCCGCGTGTCCTTGCGGCTCGGCCGGGCTTACCCATACGCTCTGCGGGCGGGCGTCCGGCGCGGGAGCTTCAGCCGGCACGGCCGGCTTCATTTCGGCGTCGTAATCATAGAAACCGCGCCTGGTCTTGCGGCCCAGCACCCCCGCCTCGTAGCGGCTGCGCATGATGAGATTGGGCCGGTAACGGGGCTCCTGGAAGAACTGGTTGTAGATCAGTTCGGAAGCGGGTTGAGTCACATCGAGTCCGGTCAGGTCCATCAGTTCGAACGGTCCCATGCGGAACCCGCCGACTTCGCGCATCACGCGATCCACGTCGGCGAAAGCCGCCACGCCTTCGTGCACCAGGTGCGAGCCTTCGAGCGTAAAGCCTCGCCCGACCTGGTTGACCAGGAAACCCGGCGCATCCTTCAGGCGCACCGGCTCGCGGGTCATACGGCGTCCCAGCTGCATCAAGGCGTCGCCGACCCAGCTTTCGGACTGCAGTCCGTCGATCACTTCCACCAGCTTCATCAGAGGCACTGGGTTGAAGAAGTGAAATCCGGCGAAGCGCTGCGGTGTCTTCATTTTCGAGGCAATGGTGGTGACAGAAAGCGAGGAGGTGTTGGTGGCAAGTATGCAATCGGGTGCGACCACGCTCTCCAGCTCGGCGAACAGCTTTTGTTTGGCCTCCAGGTTCTCGACAATGACTTCGATCACCGCGTGGCACGCTTTCATGTCGGTCGGGGCGCCGACGATGCGGATGCGGTTGGTTGCGCCAACCGCCTCGTCTTTCGTCATCGAACCCTTCTCGGCGGCGCGCATCAGCATCTTTTCGATAAAATCGCGGGCTTCCTGCGCCGCGCCGGGACGGCTGTCGGTCATCACAACGTGGATGCCGCCGGCGGCGGCGACCTGCGCGATGCCCCGGCCCATTGCGCCGGTTCCGATCACCCCGACGGTGAGGTCGGGACGATTTGCGTCAAATGCCATGGATTTCCCTCAATCTGAATTTGTTTGTGTCCGCTGCGCGTCTTGGCGCGATCGGACTGCCGCCTGCGATCAGCGGCCCTTGAATTGCGGCTTGCGTTTCTCCATGAAAGCCGCCTGCCCTTCCTTGTAGTCCTCGCTGACGAAGCAGGCATCGACCATGCCCTGACACAATGTCAGGTCGCGCGCCGACTCATCCTTGTTCAACTCGATCAGCGAGCGCTTTACCGCGGCAAGCGTAAGCGGCGCGTTATTGGCCATGGTGCCGGCATAATCGCGCGTGTAGCTCTCGACTTCGCCCGCCGGCAGGACACGGTTCACCAGCCCCATGTCGAGGGCTTCCTGTGCGGAAAATTGCCGCGCGGTGAAGAAAATCTCCGCGGTAAACGCGGGGCCAACAATGCTGGACAGGCGCTTGATGCCGTCGAACCGGTATCCGAGGCCGAGCTTGCCGGCCGGCACTCCGAAACGGGCGGTTTCGGATGCAATGCGAATGTCACAGCCTACTGCAATGGCGGCGCCGCCCCCGATGCAGTAGCCGTGAATCATCGCGATCGTGGGCTTGGCGCATTCCCGCAGCGCCCGGCTGGAGACGTCAGCCGTGTCGTTGTACAGCTGCACCGCTTCCGCGCTGGAACGTTTTTCCTTGAACTGGGAGATATCCGCGCCAGCGCTGAATGCCTTCTCCCCGGTTCCCCTGAGCACGATGACACGCACTTCAGGGTCGCGGACGTAGGCATCGAGCACCAGCGGCAGCGACTGCCACATTTCAAACGACGTCGCGTTGTGCCGGTCGGGATTGTTGAAGATGACCCAGCCAATCGCGCCTTCTTTCCGGGCGATGAGCTTGTCGGTCAGCGTCGGCATGGGTGCCGCGGGGTGATTCATGCTTGCGTCCTCGTAAGTGCTCGCGAGGCGCGTAGTTTATCCGATTCGGGGCGCCTTTTGAGAGCCAAAAGACCACGTTATGATAGATTACGCGTCAAATTCGAGCGAATAAAAAAGCCGTTGATTGATTCGCGGCGTCCTTAAGATCCGAGGAGGAAACATGCAGCGGCGGGTAGCAGCAGGTTTGGCATTCTTGTTGGCGGCAACCGCTTTTGTCGCGTCGGCCCAGAATTACCCGAGCCGCCCGATCCGGTTGATTGTTCCCTACCCTCCCGGCGGTCCCACGGATCTGGTGGGGCGCACGATCGGACAGAAGTTCACGGAAGCGTGGGGACAGCAGGTCGTGGTGGAAAATCGCGCGGGCGCCGCAAGCGCAGTTGGCACCGAGGTCGCGGCGCGGGCTCCGGCCGACGGTTATACGCTGCTGCTCGGGACTTCCGCGGGCTTTTGCATCAACCCGGCGCTGGGCGGCAAGCTGCCCTACGATGCCGAGCGCGACTTCGCGCCGATCAGCCTGCTCGTGATCAACCCGCAGATCCTGGTGGTGCACCCCTCGCTGCCGGTGCATTCGGTAAAGGGGCTAATTGCCCTGGCGAAGAGTCGGCCCGGGCAGATCAATTACGCATCAGTCGGCAACGGCAGTCCCCAGCATCTCGGCATGGAAATGCTGAAAAGCATGACCGGGATCGAAATGGTGCACATACCTTACAAGGGCACAGCCCCGGCCATCACGGACATACTGGCGGGGAACGTATCGTTAATGTTCAACAGCATGCCCTCGGTGCTGCCCCAGGCAAATAGCGGGAAGCTGAGAGGTATTGCGGTCGGCAGCGCCAAGCGCTCTCCTGCAGCCCCGGACATTCCGACAGTGGCGGAAGCCGGCGTGCCCGGTTTCGAGTACGTAACGTGGTATGGATTGTTCGCGCCCGCGGGCACTGCGCGGGACATCGTGGCGCGACTGAACGCGCAGACAGTGAAGATCCTGTCCGATCCGGAAATCGCAAAACGCTTCGCGAGCCAGGGCGCCGAGCCCATGAGCAACTCTCCGGAGCAGCTGGCTCAATACCGGCGCGCGGAATTCGAGCGCTGGCGCAAGCTCATCGCCGACTTGAAGTTACGGGTGGAATAATCGGAGGTGTGGCGACCTCCAGGCGCGGCCTGGCGCCGCTTCAGCGCACGACCAGCACCGGCACCTTGCTGTGCAGTAGCACCTTGGAGGTTTCGCTCCCAAGCAGCAGGCTCGACAACCCGCGGCGACCGTGGGAAGCCATCAGGATGAGGTCGCATTTCTTCTTCCGCGCGACAGCGATGATCTGCTGATACGGAAGATCGCTCGACACGCACACAGTCGCGCATCGAACTCCGCGGGCGCGTGCCTGTTTTGCAATTTCGTCCAGCAGCTTTTTCGCCCGCGCCCGTCCCTGATCTTCGAAGCGCTTCCTCAGCCCGGGACTCAGCATCGTCATGCCGTCATCCACCATGAGCGCGAACTCGGGCACCACGTGAATTGCGGTCACGCGCGCCTTGGTCTTTTTCGCGAAATCAATGCCGGTCTTGGCTGCCCTGCTCGACAGCTTGGATCCGTCGGTAGGCAGCAATAGGTGCTTGAACATCAGTGCGTCTTGCCCAGCCTGTGTGCAGGTATTGGAAGCGCGACGACCTCGATGCCCTCGTCCTTGAGAGATTCGACTTCGTCGCGCGAGGCCGTGCCGCGAATCCGGCGCTCCGTCGTCTCGCGGTAGTGAATCTTCCGCGCCTCTTCGGGGAATGCCGGGCCGACATCCTCCGTGTTCTCCACGATGTGCTCGACCAGTTTCGCGAGCATCTCGGTGCCGACGTTGGCATATTGCTGCTGAGTTGCCGCCGTACCGCGTGGGGCGCGCTCCTTGGAGCCGGACTTGTTGATATGCGATGCGTTCGGCAGGCGCACGATGTTGGGGTTGCCGCACATCGGGCAACTGACGAGCTTGCGCCCGAGCTGATGCTCGAAGTCCTCGCTCGAGGTAAACCACCCCTCGAATCGATGGCTGTTCTCGCACCCCAGGTTGAAAACGATCACAGCATCTCCTGATTCTTCACCGGACCCTGCATGTGCCGCCCTATAAGGTCGGACAGCAATATCCGCTTTCGATTCCGGTGATTACCCCAAACTACAATGATGCCACAAACGCCATTACCCCACATCCGGGGGCCGGCCACGCCGCCGTACCCCACATATTGTGGACGTTCGGAAATTGCGGTGGTGCCCGGGGCCGGAGTCGAACCGGCACGGCCTTGCGGCCAGGGGATTTTAAGTCCCCAGCGGCTACCAATTACGCCACCCGGGCGGTAATCACTGGAGGCGGGGGTCGGAATCGAACCGGCGTACACGGCTTTGCAGGCCGCTGCATGACCACTCTGCCACCCCGCCGAAAAAAGCAAAAAGGGAAAACGGCTGGACTGACCGGCGGCCGTTTTCCCAGAATTTGGAGCGGGAAAGGAGTCTCGAACTCCCGACCTCAACCTTGGCAAGGTTGCGCTCTACCAACTGAGCTATTCCCGCGTTTCGTAAGGAAAATTATAGGTCAGCGGGCCCTACCCTGGCAACTATTTGCCCCACGCCTGTGGCAACGCGATCTTGAGGTAGTACGCCATCGAAGCAAGCGTGAGTATCGCCGCAAGATAAATGAGCCAGGTGCCTACTTGTATCGGGCTGAATGAACCAATCGAGTCGTGGTAGAGCAGCAGCGGAATCGCGACCATTTGCGAGATGGTCTTGATCTTGCCCAGCAGCGACACCGCGACGCTTTTTCCCGCCCCGATCTGCGCCATCCATTCCCGCAGCGCTGAAATCGCGATTTCGCGCCCGATGATGATGAGGGCGATGATGGCGTCCAGGCGTCCCAGCTGCACCAGGACGATCAAGGCCGCCGTCACCATTAACTTGTCGGCGACCGGGTCAAGGAACGCGCCAAACGCCGAGGTCTGGTTGAGCTTGCGCGCGAGCCAGCCGTCGAGCCAGTCGGTGACCGCCGCGGCGGTGAAGATGATGGTCGCAACCAGGTTCTGATTCGGGCCCGACACCCAGCTCTTTTCGAAATAGAAAATGCCGACAAAAAGCGGGATCAGCAGGATCCGCAGCCAGGTCAGCAGGTTGGGTATGTTAAGCGGCATCAATGCAACTCTTGGTAGATCTTCTCTGCCAGTGTACGACTGATGCCCTCGATCCGGGCGAGTTCTTCCACACTTGCGGCCAGCAACCCGCGCAGCCCTCCAAAGCGGGCCAGCAGACGCTGGCGGCGCTTGGCGCCTACCCCCGGTATCTTCTCGAGCCCCGAGCTGTTGCGAGCCTTGCCACGGCGCGCGCGATGGCCTTGTATGGCGAAGCGATGTGCTTCGTCCCGGATCTGCTGAATGAGATGGAGCGCAGGGTGATCTGGGCCCAGAGCCAGCGGCCCCGCGCGACCGGCAGTCAGCAGTTGTTCCTGCCCCGGCCTACGCGCCTCGCCCTTGGCTACCGCGAGCAGCGTAACGTCGCTTAAGCCGATCTCTGCGAAGACCTCGGCCGCGATGGCGAGCTGCCCCTTGCCCCCGTCGATCAGGACGAGATCGGGCACCCTGCCCTCGCCCGCCACGATCTTTCGATAGCGGCGCGTCAATACTTCGCGCATTGCCCCGTAGTCATCCCCGGGCTCGATGCCGGTAATGTTGTAGCTCCTGTATTCGCCCTTCTGCATGGCAGATTTGTCGTAAATCACACAGGAGGCGACGGTGGCTTCTCCCATGGTGTGACTCACGTCAAAGCATTCGATGCGCTGCGCCGTCTCCGGCAGTTCGAGCGCTTGTTGCAGCGCCGATAGGCGTGCCTCCTGCGTCGCCAGTTGGCCCAGTGCCTGGCCAGCGCCGAGTTGCGCGTTGCGGGTGCCCATGTCAAGCCAGGCCTTGTGCGCGCCGCCGGGATTCGCGTTGATCCTGACCTTGTGGCCGGCGCGCTCCGACAGCAGTTGCTCGAGCGCCTGGGCGTCCATTTTCGCGCCAATGACAATTTGCGCGGGCACGCCGTGCTGCAGGTAATGTTGCTGCATGAAGGCTTCTACCACCTGCTCCATCGTGCAGTCCTCGGCATTGCGCGGGAAAAAGTTCTTGTCGCCGAGGTGGCGTCCGCCCCGGATCATCACGAGGTTCACGCAAACGATTCCGGCCGCGCGCCCGTATGCGATGACATCGGTATCGTCCGCGTTGCCGCTGACAAACTGTTTCTCTCGTACCTTGCGCAAGGCCGCGATCTGGTCGCGATACACCGCAGCTTCTTCGTAACCCATGCGCTCCGCCGCTTCGTTCATCCGCGCCTCGAGCCGCTCGGTCACCTCGTCCTCCTTGCCCGACAGGAACAGGTCGGCGCTGCGAACATCCTCACGGTAGCCGGCTTCAGTGACCAAACCCACGCACGGCGCTGTGCAGCGCCGGATCTGGTGCAGGAGGCATGGGCGGGAGCGATTGTTGAATACCGAGTTTTCGCAAGTGCGGATGCGGAACGCTTTTTGCAGAAGCTGGATGCTCTCGCGCACCGCCCCCGCATTGGGAAACGGACCGAAGTAGCGATTGCGCTTGTCGAGGCTGCCGCGGTGGAAACCCAGGCGCGGATACTTGTGGCCGGACAGCATCAGGTATGGATAGGATTTATCGTCTCGAAACAATATGTTATAGCGAGGACTTAACGATTTTATTAAATTATCCTCAAGCAGCAGAGCCTCCGCTTCCGAGCGCGTGACGGTGGTCTCCACCGCCGCCACCTGACCGAGCATGAGCTGGATGCGCGGCGAGAGTCCGCCACCTTTCTGAAAGTAGGAAGCGACCCGCTTCCGGAGATCGAGCGCCTTGCCGACGTAAAGCGCTTCGCCGGCGCCGTTCAGCATGCGGTAGACCCCGGGACGGTGCGGCAGGCCGGATATGACTGCAGCGGGATCGAATACGGCGCCCGGCCGGCTATCGGTCATTGGACGCGGCGCGGGCGCTGGCGCAGTCGGGCCAAGTCTTTGCGAATCTCATCGAATACACGCCGGAACATGTCCGGAGTAAGACGCCGGGTCTGCGTATTATAGCGGCTGCAGTGATAGCTATCGTAGAGCGCCATTCCACGCGGCAATGGATGCTTGGCTCCGTGGCGGAATCGGTGCGCGGATCGTTTCAGGCCGAGCGCAATAAGGATTGCGTCGTGCGCAATCAGCCCGAGAGCCAGAATGGACGCACCTTCCGGCAATGCATGGATTTCAGCAGCCAAGTAATCGTTGCAGCGACGCACTTCGTCCGGCAACGGCTTGTTCGCGGGAGGCAGGCATTTGACGGCATTCGTGATGCGGCAGTCCTTGAGCTTCAATCCGTCGGCCGCGTCCGTCGACACGGGCCGGTTGGCGAACCCGTATCGGTGCAGAGTGTCATAGAGCAGGACGCCTGCAAAATCCCCGGTAAAGGGCCTGCCAGTGCGATTGGCGCCGTGCATGCCGGGCGCCAAGCCGACGATCAACAGCCGGGGGCGCGCCGCTCCAAATGGAGCCACGGGGCATGCGTGATAGTCCGGGTGCGCTACGCGTACCCTTTCCAGGAATCGTGCGAGACGCCCGCAGCGCCGGCAGTTGATTGAAAATTCCGGCATGAATCCAGATGGTTAGTGTAGAATTCGGCCTTTTTTCAGGCAGACAGCGAAATGGCCAAAGTACTGACCACCGAAATCCGCGCAGGCAACCTGATCGAGTGGGAAAAGCGCGTCTGGCGCGTGCTCAAGTCCCATCACGTTCACGTCGGGGGCCGCGGCGGCGCCTTCATGCAAGTCGAAATGAAGGACATCGAGTCGGGCACCAAGCGCAACGAGCGCATGCGCACCGAGGACAAGATCGAGCGGGCGCACGTCGATCAGCGCAAGATGCAGTTCCTCTACAACGACGCCAGCGGCTACATTTTCATGGACCAGGAGACGTTCGAGCAACTGACCCTCGCCGCTGACTTCCTCGAGGGGCAGTCGGGCTACCTCATCCCAAATACCGACGTGCAGATCAATTTTCATAACGACCGGCCGATCGGCATACAAATGCCGCCGACAGTGACGCTGACTGTGGCGGACACCGAGCCCAACCTCAAGGGAGCCACCGCCACGGGATCGTTCAAGCCGGCCAAGATGGATACCGGAATCACAGTGATGGTGCCCCAGTTTGTCGTCGAGGGCGAACGGATCAACGTCAACACCGACACCGGCGAATACATCGATCGCGCATAAGCGCGTGAGCCGCCGGCGCGGTGCTCATGCGCCGAGCGGCAATTCGCCGTCGCGCTGTCCGATACCCCCAACCGCCTGCAAGGCCCGCACGTAGCGGGCGTCTTCCCGCAGCTTCACCATTCCGCCTGACCGCGGCTCGCCATGCATGCGCGCAAGGCGTACCAGGCTCACTGCCGACAGCGAATGGTCCAGGCTACCCATTAATTCGTCGGTTGCAGCCGGGTTATTGCAAACGAGGATCATGTCGCATCCTGCAGCAAGAGCCGCATTGGCGCGGGCGACGACGCCTCCCGCGACGCTCGCAGCTTCCATGCTGAGATCGTCGCTGAAAACCACGCCGCCGAACCCGAGCTTTCCGCGCAGAACCTGTTTCAGCCAGATTTGCGAGAACCCCGCCGGCTGGGCGTCCACGCTGGGATAGATCACGTGCGCGGGCATGACTCCTCCGATGCCGGCATCCACGAGGCGGCGAAACGGCACCAGGTCTGTCGCTTCGATTTCCTCAAAGGTGCGACTGTCCACCGGAATTTCGACGTGGGAATCAGCGCGCACATGGCCGTGCCCGGGGAAATGCTTGCCGACCCCGCTCATTCCGGCCTGTTTGAATCCCTGCATCAAGGCGCGCGCCAGCTCCGCAATCGCGTGCGGGTCGAAATGAAGCGCCCGGTCGCCGATCACCCCGCTCGAGCCGTGGTCGACATCCAGCACCGGAGCAAAACTCAGGTCCACTCCATGCGCACGCAGCTCGACTGCGAGAACGAAACCCGTTTCGATGGCCAGTTGCCGGGCGTGCTGCGCACCGGCGTCCCAGGCGCGGCCCAGCTCCCTCATCGGCGGTATCGACGTGAAGCCCTCGCGGAAGCGCTGCACCCTGCCCCCCTCGTGATCCACCGCGATGACGAGTGACGGTTTGCGCACGGCGTGAATCGCGCCCGTCAGCTGCATCAATTGCTCCGGGTTCGAGTAATTCCTGGCAAACAGGATGATGCCTCCCGCCAGCGGGTGCGCAAGCCGCCGCCGGTCGTCCACCGTCAGCTCGGTGCCGGCGATATCGAGCATCAGCGGACCGAGGGGAAGCGATTTGGCGTTCATCTCTCCAGTACCACGCAGGCGCAGGCGAGATTCTGCTCATCGCTGATCGTCAGATGGTG
>Ga0184628_10001311_pt1 | contig 12326 bp, 12 predicted proteins | sample PLM4_5_b1_FD_133149 | JGI IMG/M metagenome (GOLD analysis project Ga0184628, IMG submission 133149) | Groundwater sediment microbial communities from an aquifer in East River, Colorado, USA - PLM4_5_b1 | ecosystem: Environmental > Terrestrial > Soil > Riparian zone | place: USA: East River...
AACTCGCTCAAAGGCTTCCGGTTGATTGTTGGAAGTCGCTGTCTTGTAGAGCGCATAGCGATGGTGCGATTGCCAGCGGCGCCATTCGATCGGCGTCACCGCCTGGCCGGTCGCCGCGCTTTGCTGCGCCACGGCGCCTGGCACTGCCGACTCGCTCCATTGGCCGCTGTCCATGGCGTGGGTCCTGTCCGTCGGTTTGCCGGTGTATTTCCTGGCGAGAAAATCCAAATAGAGGGCGAACGCCTGACGCTCCTCGAGGTTATCGCAGGGTAGGTGGCAAAGCACTATCCGTTCTTCTAAGCTGATCGCAAGCCAATCTTTGAGTGAGAGCTTGATCCCGCTAAGATCGAGCTTGCGGCGCAGGTCGAGGGGCAAGCGGCTCAAGCTCGGATAATATTCGGCTTCATAATCGTAGCGGTGGAACATTTTCGCAGATCGGTTGCCTTTCGACCCCGTGAACGGTTATTTTCCCGATAGTCAGGGCGAAGTCAACGGGCCTAAACTGTGACACTGATGCAATGGTTGAGTGTCGATGGCACCAGTTGACTTGATTATGCAATACGATCCACGACAAACCGGCTCAGCGCCGAAACCCATCGAGCCCACCGGTTTTTTTAGCGGTATTCAAATCCGGCCGATCATCATGGGCGCGGTCGTCGATATGATCGCCACTTTTGCGCTGGTGGCATTTTATTATCGCTTTTACGTTGCCCAGGGCTCTGGCGCCACCGAAGGCTTCGAGGAGGAGATGGCGAAATATTGGGTTTCCGGAGACGGTTTGCTCGCCAGTCTATTACTCGGCTCGCTCGGCACCTTGATCGGCGGCTTCTACGCCGCCTACAAAGCTGGAACCTTGGAGATGAAGCATGGCGCGCTGGTCGGCGTATGCTCGATTATTCTCGGATTGTTGATGCAACCCAGTGGCTCTGAGAACCAAACGCCAGAGTGGTTTCTCGCGCTATCCCTTGCGGCCGCGATCCCGGCGGGCGCGCTTGGCGGCTTTTTTGCCGAACTATTCTCTGGTGTGACCGGCAAGAAGTCCTCACCTACGCGATGACCACCGGGTCGGTAGGAGGGTCAGTGGAAGTTGTTTCTTTCCGTCGAGCGGTCGCCACGGACTATCCAGCCATCGTTCGGTTAAACGCCGCCAACTTTATCGCCAATCTGTCGGAAGAAGATCTCCGCGACGGTTTTCTTTCTGCCCTGTTTACCATGGCGCAGACCGCGGCCATGGCTGAAGCGCTCGGCACCACCGTGGCGGTCGTCGAGGGCCAGGTCGCGGGTTTTCTCTGCGCGTTTCGCAATGACTTCGATCATGGATCAGCAGTGATCGCTAAGATGATCGAATCCTACGATCGCCTGAGCTTCCAAGGTAAACTGCTGAATACCTACATGTCCTATGCCTATGGGCCGGTGTGCATCGACCGCGCCTACCGGCGCAAGGGCTTGCTGCGCGGCTTGTTCGAGGAGCAAAAAAGACAATTGGCGGGAAAGTTCGAGGTCGGCGTGGCGCTGATCGCGCGGACCAACCAGCACTCGCTCGAGGCTCATATTGCGGGGCTCGGCATGACTGACGTCGGCAGTTTTGAGGTTAATGGCAATGTTTTTGCTACAGTGGCGTTTCGCGTGACATCATAGTGAGACGGGCGCCGTGCGATCGAACCGCGGCTTGCGCAATCCTTTTGGCTCCCATAGAATCGGTTCGCTTTCGCGGATAGACCGCGGAACCGCAAAATCATATTTGAAAGGAACTGTTACTCATGGATGCTGATGCAAAGAAGACCGCGCTACGGATGATTCCCTATGGGATTTACGTTCTCACGGCGGAAAGCAAGGATGGCAAAGTGGCCGCTTCAACCGTCAATTGGGTGACGCAGACGGCTTTCGCGCCGCCGCTGGTTGTCGTTGGCGTGAAAGCGGATTCCGGAGCTCACGCGATTATCAAAGAGTCCAAGGTGTTTGCCCTCAACATGCTGGGCAAAGATCAAACGAAACAAGCCTTTGCTTTCTTCAAGTCGCTCGAGCGCGACGGCAACACCATCGGCGGCGAAGCCTTTCGCAAAGGCTCGCTCGGCGCGCCGATCTTGGAAAATGCGCCGGCATTTGTCGAATGCCAGTTGGTCGACACCATCGAAAAGGGCGATCACTCGATCTTTGTCGGCGAAGTGAAGGATGCCGGCGTTGCTGTGGCGCCCACCGGAAGGCCGGACGACGCGATCTTGGCGATGCGCGATTTGGGCGAGAAAGTTTTTTACGGCGGATAACCGCGCAGCTGTGCCGCGCGCTGTACAAGGGTCAAGGGTTCAAAAGTTAAGGTTTGATACCCAGAAGGAGATAACCAATGGCTAAGATACGGCATATCGCTTATCGGGCAGTGGATGTGGATGCCATGGCGAAATTTTTCGTCGACGCGATGGGCATGAAGATGATCCAGAAGCGTAAGAATAACGCCATCGATCTGAGCGATGGCTCGGTCAATATCACGGTACTGCCGCTCGCCGCTGGCGCGGGCGGTCATGCCGGCATCGATCACATCGGCTTTTCTACCGACAACGACCAGGAGCAGTTCAAGCTATTAGAAGCGGCCGGAGCTGAAAAAGCCGGCGCGGTGAATCTCGGCACCGCCTACTACGAAGACAAATATAAAGGCCCCGAGGGCATCATCGTCGATGTCGGCCACTGGCAGGGAGCGGCGCCGGTGGATAAATAAATCGTTCAAGCGTTCAAGGTTCAAAAGTTCAACGTCAGAGGCCGGGCCTTGAACTTTTGAACTTTGAACCGCGCGCCGCCAGGGGCGCTATCTCGTCATCGACCGTTCGGCCTTGCCGGAATAGTTGATGAAGACGGTTTTTAGTTCGGTAAAAAAGTTTAAACCCTCGACCGCCATCTCCCGTTCGCCGACGCCGGTGGCTTTGGTGCCGCCGAAGGGGAGTTGGGCTTCGCCGCCGATGGTCGGCTCGTTGACGTGCACCATGCCGGTTTCCACTTCCTCGACGAAGTTCATGATCGTGTCAATATTCTCCGTGAAGATCGAAGTCGTTAAGCCGTATTCGACGCCGTTGGCGTAGCTGAGCGCTTCATCCAAATGTTTCGCCGTGGAGATCGATAACACGGGGCCGAAGATTTCTTCCTTGAAGATGCGCATTGACGGCGAAACGTTGTCGAAGATCGTTGGCTCGACGAAAAAGCCTTTGCCGAGCTCTTGCGGCACTTTTCCGCCGAGCAGCAGCCGGGCGCCTTCTTGCTGGCCGATGGCGATGTAATCGAGATCGGTTTTCCATTGTTGGTTGTCGACAGCGGGTCCCATATCGACCGACTCGTCCAATCCCGGACCTACTTTGATCTTTTTCGCAGCATCCACTAATCGTTCAACCAACGCGTCTTTTACGGCTGGCGCCGCGATGACGCGCGAAGTTGCCGTGCAGCGTTGGCCGGTGGAGCCGAAGGCGCCGCCGTGGATGGCGATGGCCGCCTTGTCGAGATCGGCGTCGGCCATGACGATGACCGCGTTCTTACCACCCATCTCGCAGGTGACTTTGGCGCCGCGCAGCGCCGCTTTGGCGTAGAGCGCTCCGCCGACTTCATTCGAACCCGTGAAGGAGATCGCGCGCAGCACCGGCGAGTGCACCATCGCTTCGCCGACCACTGAGCCGGAGCCGACGAGCATGTTGAACACGCCGGCAGGCAGGCCGGCTTCGGCGTAAATCTCGGTAAGCAGAGCCGCCGTGGCCGGCGTAAGTTCAGCGGGTTTGAAAATCACACAGTTACCCGCGGCCAACGCCGGGGCGGATTTCCAAACCGGGATCGCCCAGGGAAAATTCCACGGCGCGATCAGGCCGACGACGCCGAGCGGGCGGCGAATCGTGTAAGTAAACGTGTCGCGCGCTTCGGACGGCAAGGTCATGCCGTGCATGCGAAATCCTTCGCCAGCGTAGTATTCCAATAGCGAGATGCCTTTCATCACTTCGCCCTTGGCTTCTTTGAGAATTTTACCTTCTTCGCGGGTGAGCGTTCGGGCGATCTCGTCGGCGCGCTGGCGCGCGATATCCGCCGCGCGCCAGAGCACGCGGCCGCGCTCGGGGCCGGGGGTCTTTCGCCAACTTTGAAACGCCGCCTGCGCCGCGTCGATCGCGCGCGCGACATCTTCAGCAGTCGCCGCGGGAAACTCGGCGATCACTTCATCGGGATCGGCCGGGTTGAGATTACGCACCAGACGATTGGACTTCGGATGAAACCATTTGCCGTCGACATAGGAACCGGTGTTCATGATGACCTCGCTGTGAAAGAAAATTCTGGCTTAAAAATATCTCCAGCAGGTTAGGCAAAGACCATAGCTCTTGCAGGAGCAATATCCGTCATTGCCGTGCAAACGGCAATCCAGGTTTTTTTTCATCGTTGGGAAGCGAATCTGGATTTCGCCTGCGCGGGAACGACGGATGGGGTCGGGTTACGGTCTATTCAGTTTTTTTGAGTGGTCCTGAAAATGTTTAGAACGACGACCGCTTAGTCATATCGCGCATAATTGTGCGCCATTTGCCTTCGAGGGTGTCGATCTGTTCGGCGCTCATGCCCTGCTCCGGATACCAGCGTTTAAAGCCGTAGTCCTTGCTTGGGTTGCCGTACTCGTACTCTTCGAGAACCTTTTGTCCGCCTGCGCCGAGGATGAAGTCGGCCAAGAGCAGCGCGGCGTGGGGATGGGGCGCTTTGGCTAACACCGCGGTGGAGCCGGAGTTGGCTGGCACCACGTCCATGGGAATCCATTCGATGGGGGCACCGGCTTTGAGCGACACTTCGACATGGTTACGGAAGGTGGTGGGCGAAACGCCGACTTCGCCGGAGATCACCATGTCGAGCAGGGCGCGGCCGGAAACGTTATGCACCGATGGATTCAAGGCTTTCAGTTTGCGGACAAACTCTTCGCCTTTGAATTTGAGCAAGGCGCCGATGACAGTGACACCCGTGTCGCTGCCCGCGAAAGAGATTTTGTCCTTTAGCTCCGGCCGCAAGAGGCCCTCATAGTTGCGCGGCACCGATTTCGCAGGAATTAAATTTTTGTTGTAGGCGAGACCGATATGGGACTCACGGTCGATGGCCCAGAAGACCAAACCTTTGGGGGCTTTCTCTTTGACGTGATCGGGATACTTCGCCATCGTCGAAAAATAATAAGGCACGAGCCAATTGTTGTCTTTCAAAAGCTTCAACAGCGGGATGGTGGTCTCCATGGTGTCGGCGATGTAGCGCTGCGCCTGCGACTCGGCCAAAATGCGCGCGCTCATTTCCTGGCGCGTGGCGCGGTAGGACTCGACAGAAACGCCGGGGTATCTCGCTTCATAGGCGGCGGCGAGCTTTTTGTAAGAATCGCCGGCCAGCGAGGTGTACCAAGTGACCTTGCCTTCTGCTTTGGCGCCGGCGTAGAGCATCTTCTCGCGGTCGGGTTTGTTGTAGGCGGCCAGTTGCTCGGTGGACATTTTCCCCTGCGCCCATGCCGAACCTGCGATGGATAGAGCGATAAGAAGCGCTCCGGCGATAGGTTTCATTGGCGATCTCCTTTAATAACCGGTTTCCATGAGTTGATGATAGAAAAGTTTGTAAAACGAGCGCAGCCGCTCGGGCCGGGTGTAGTGGGCGAATTCCTGGGGTACTTTGAATTCTTTTTCGATCTGTTCCAGAGTTTTGCCGGCGGCGATCATTTTCGCTACTTCGTCACGCATAACGACGAAGTAGCGTTTTTGCTCTTCCAAGTCTTTCATGCCTCTGCCGATGTGCGCCGGCCCATGTCCGGGGATGTAAGTTTCGACGGGCAGGCTGCGCGCCATGATGTTATCGAGGATCTGAATCCAACCTTTGACGTTGGAATAAAAGATTTCGCCCGACTCGCCTTGGCCGGGATGAATTTCGGTGTCGAGAAGATCGCCCATGAGCATGACCCGCTTCTGCGGAATATAAACGGTTAAATCGCCGGTGCTGTGGCCGCGCCCTTCGGGGGTGATTTGAAATGTCAGGCCGCCAAAGTAAAGCGTCATCGGCCCGTCTATGCCAATGTCCGGCAAGCCTTGCTCCTTGCCCTTATAGCCGGCGTAGCGCGGGTCGTTGGAGTCACGCCGCTGGTTGAACTCTTTCAGTTCCTGCATCTGCAGATCGTGGATCTGGTTCTTAGTGGCGATCCAGACCGGCTTGTCTTCGCGAAAATGCCAGGAGCCGGAAGCGTGGTCACCCGCGCTATGGGAGGTGATCAGATACTTGATTTTCTTATCGGTGGTCTTGCGGATGAAAGCGAAGGTCTGGTCCGAGTTGTCGATATGAGAATCGAAAACGACGACGCCGTCATTGGTGATAATCACGGTGGAATTGCCCGAACCTTGGGAATGCTGCAGCATATAAACATTGTCAGCGATTTTGACCGGAGTCATGCGCACCGGCGCGGCGGCGCCGATGGTTAAGCAGCCGAGGGCAACCAACAGTAATGGAAGTTTCAAATTCATCGGCTCACATCCTTTGACCTCGCGGCATTCAGTTTATTGGATCATGCCCAAGGACTTGGCCATGTCGATGGTGCGCCGGGCGCGTTCGACGATGGGACGGTCGATGAGCTGGCCGCCGAAGGCAATCGAGCCGTCGCCGCGGGCGTTGGCTGCTTCGAAGGCTTGGAGAACCTTTTGGCAGTAGTCGATTTCCGCTGCCGTTGGGCTGAAGATGGTATTGATCGCTTCGACTTGCGCAGGATGGATGCAGGACATGGCGGAGAAGCCGAGCTGGCGCGATTGCTTAGCAAAGCCGACCAAACCCTCGCTGTCGTTCAAATCCACCCATACGCCGTCTACGGCTTGCACATGGGCGGCGGCGGCCGCGACGACGATGGCCGAGCGCGCGTAGATCAAATCCCGTGCTTCGCCCTCACGTATCGCCGGAAGGCCAATCTCGCGGCCGAAGTCTTCCGTGCCAAAAATAATGCCGACGATGCGCGATGATGACGCGGCGATGGCGGGGGCGTTGTACAGACCCCTGGGGCTTTCGATGGCGATCAACAGCCGGACGCTGCCCTTGGCCATTTTGTTTTTCGGTTCCATGTCGTTGAGCATGGCGTCGACTTTCCGCACATCGTCAACGGTGTCGACTTTTGGGCAGACCAAGCCTTCCAAGCCGGGGCGCACCACCGCCGCCAGATCGGCGTCCATCCACTGATGGCCGATGGAGTTGATACGCACGTAGCGGGCCGGGGAACCGGCGGCTTTGGCGCGGCCCAAGGACTCACCGATATTCCTGCGCGCGGACTCCTTTTCATTGGGCGCGACGCCGTCTTCGATATCCAGCATGATCGCGTCGGCGTTCAAGCCGAGCGCCTTGTCGATCATTTTTTGCCGGTGTCCCGGCACGAACATCCATGAGCGGATTAAATCCATGAGTAGCACTCTCCTTGGCGGAAGTTTTTACCTGAAGGGGCGGCGAATGTCTAACGACTGAGCCTGGCTGTATGACTGGATTGCAATTTGCAGACGAGATCTCTCACTTCGTTCGAGATGACCGACAGCGAACCTTTGCCAGGCGTCATTTCGACCCTGGGAAGAATCTTTCCGACCGTTCGGTTGAAGCCGGAAAAGTTTTAGCGAATAACTGATGCGATATGAAACTCAGCACATTCAAGCTCCTGGTGCCGATCGTCGCGGTGACGCTCCAGAGCAACTCGTCGTCGACGGTGATTCCGCCCTATCTCGATAACATGCGTATTCCAGTGGCGCTGATCGGCACATTGATATCGCTCGGGCCGGTCTTCGCGCTGATGGCGCGCTTGCCCATCGGCATGCTCTACAACCGCGGGAATGCCCGCTGGCTGGTGTCCGCCGCGATCATGGCGATGGGGCTGACTAATTACTGTTATAGCTTTGCCGCAAGTAGTTGGTCCTTCGCGCTGGTGCATTGTCTCAACGGCTTCGCCTACAGTGCGGTGACCACGCTCTACATGGCATTCTACGTCGATTCGTTGGCGCCGGATGAAAACCGCAACCACGCCATGGGGTACTATGTCGGCTGTCTGGCCGTGGGTTATTCGACGGGAAATTTCCTCGGCGGGCTGATCGCCGATCATTGGGGATATGAATGGACGTTTCAGTTGGGCGCTCTGCTGTCGCTGGTTGCCGTGGCGCTCTTATGGCTGTTGCAGGGTCCGAGTGGAACCGGCGAGAGCAAGGTGAAAGCGAAGGAAACGGCGAAACTGACTTCTAGGGATTCGCTCAAGGCGCTGCTTGAGCCGGAATTGGCGACCGTGGTCTTGGTCGCGCTGTTCTTGAACCTGCTGCATCAAATGGGCGGTGTGTTCATTTCGCTCTATGGCTTGGGCGTGGGTATGAGCTTGACCCAGATCGGCATCATTCGCGGCGCCTACGCCGGTTGCAATGCCGTGACCCGGCCGATCAGCGGCCATGTGGTGAATAAGGTGGGGCACAAAGGGTTGTCGTATTTCGGCTTGCCGCTGCAATCCTTGATCTTGATGCTGGTGCCGCTGTTCACCGGCTTCGGTAGCATTCTACTTGTCTATGTCGCGTCGGGATTTATGCGCGCCATCGTCATCGTCGCCAACGCCGTCGGTTTGGTTCAAGACGTGCCGGAGTCGAAGGTTCGCCGCGGCCTGGCCTCCGGCGTCTATAATGCCGCCGGCGACATAGGCAATATCCTCGGTCCATCCATCGGCGGTTTCATCGCTCACGCCACCGGCATCGCCAGCGTATTTGTCGTCGGCTCGTTGGGCTCGATGTTGCTGTTTCTCGTGAGCTTGTTGCTGATGCGTCGCTTGCGGCGCGCTGAACGAGTGGGCCCAGGCTGACGACTTGATCCTAAGCTGGACCGATCGAATTTTTTTGTCAGGCTTGGTGGATTCCCCAGTCAACTGTCGGCTGTAACCACGATGCTTCCGGTCATGTACGGATGAAGTGAACAAACGTACTCATAGGTGCCGGGAAGGCTGAATTCCAGGGCGTAACTTCGGCCGGGCATTAACGTGTCGGAAGCCGGTCCGTGTTGAAATTGAACGCTGTGCGGCGCGCCGTCACGATTGAACCATGTTACCGCCGCATTGAGTGCCACTTTCAGGGTTCCCGGTTCGAAGGCAAATCCCGCGATCTCGACGCTGGGAGGGCTCGTTGCGCGCTTACCCGGACCTGGTTGTACGGCGATCTTGCGCGGCGCATTTCCCACCGCGACCGTGGTAACCGCCCCGGTCGTCAAGTCTACGATCGAAACATCGTTGGACTCTTCATTGGTTGTATATGCGGTAGCGCCGTCGCTACTCACCGCCACCCAGTGGGGCCGTTTGCCGACGGGAATGTTTTTTTGCACGACGTTAGTTGCGGCATTGAATACGGTGAGCACGCTTGGGCCTTGAACCACGGTGAGACCTTGGCGTCCGTTGGGCGTGAATGTCGCATAATGTGGCGAAACCCCGACGGTAATCTGCGCCGTAATTTTGTTTGTCGCCGTGTCAAGAGCCACGACGGCGTCAACACCGGCTTGCGTCAGATATAGATATCTTCCATCCGGCGTGACTTCCAAACCTCGCGGAGTTTTTTCTAACGCTATGCTGGTCGTTACCGCGCGCCGAGCGATATCGACCACGGCCAAAGAAAACTTTCCAGGAGTTTGCGAACCGACGTAGGCGACCCGGCCGTTGGGATGCATGGCGATATTATGGGGCCGGCCGATCGCAACGCTACTCACGACCCTGCGGGTTGCGCTATCGACGAATGCCACCGAGTCGGTGTCGTAGACTGCGACCAGGACTAAGCTCCCATCCGGAGTCACCGCGAGTCCGTGGGGATTCTTGCCCACTTCGATGTTTTCCACGAGTTTGTCGGTGGCGGTATCGATAACGCTGACCGTGGATGCGCCGTCGCTGCTGACATATACCCAACGTCCGTTTGGTGTTATGACGAGGCCGTGCGGGCCCGGTGGAATCGGCAGGGTGCTCAATACCCGCTTCGCTGCGGTGTCGATGACGCTCAGCGAGTTGTCTTTGAAGTTGCCGACGTAAGCCTTCGGCGTCGTTGGTGGATTGGTTGCTTGCTCCGCCACCGTGCCGGCGCAGCCGGTGCCAAGTAGCACGCCAGCCAGCAGTAACAAGAGCGGTGGATTGCGGAATCGGAGTGGCTTGTACTTGCGGCGCATATGAGTTACCCCCGATCGATATTTTGGTTCGATGACTATTAAGACCGATAAATCGCAAAATTATTCCCAGGGCGAATTTCGGGAATAAAATCAGAACCCTGCCGGTCTTACATAAATAGGCTTTGAGGGAGTTCCGTCGTGGATAAGTCCGCCCGTTTCGAGCATGGCGTTATGCCGCACCTTGGCGCCGCCTATAATTTGGCGCGCTGGCTCACGCGTGACGATCACGACGCGGAAGACGTTGTCCAAGAAGCCTGTTTGCGGGCGTTAACGTTTTTCGATGGTTTTCGCGGCGGCGATCCTCGTTCTTGGCTGTTGGCGATTGTGCGCAACACTTGCTTCACATGGCTGCAACATAACCGCCCCTCTGAGCTCGTCGACGCCGATGTGTATGATTGGAATGAGGCCACGCCAAGGGCCGCCGTCTGCGGCGATTCAGAAAATGACCCGGAGATCCTGGCGCTGCGCAAAGCCGACGCCCGCGATATCGACGCGGCGCTGATCGGCTTGTCGGCAGTTTTTCGTGAAGTCGTCATTTTGCGCGATATTGAAGGACTGTCCTACAAGGAAATTGCCATAGTAGTCGATGCGCCGGTGGGAACGGTTATGTCGAGGCTTTCGCGCGCCCGCTCCGAGCTCCGCCGCGCGCTTGCAGCCTCGCGCAATGCAAGCGGTCGAAAGGAGTAGCACGATGACGCCGGAACAGGCTTTCGATCTGGTACACGCCTACGCGGATGGCGAATTGGACGCGGCATCGGTTTTAGAATTTGAATCTCATCTAGCCATGTCGCCCGCTTTGCGCAAAGAACATGCGAGCATTGCAGCATTGCAGGCGTCGATTCGCCACGGTGTCATGCGATACTCGCCGCCGCCCAGGCTAGAGCAGAATGTTCGCGCGGCGAGTTCCACCGAGTCGAATAATCTCTGGCGCGCGACCGGACGCTGGCGTGCCCTGGCTCTCAGCGCCAGTGCGGCTGCCGTTTTGTTGCTCGCGTGGAACCTGAGCTTGACATTGCCGCGAGCGGGAGATGAAGCGCCGGACGAGATTATTTCCGCGCATTTCCGCTCATTACAAGCGGACCATCTCACTGACATCGCCTCGTCGGACCGCCATACACTTAAACCGTGGTTGTCTCAGCGATTGCACTTCTCGCCAATCGTTGGCGATTTTGCCAACGCCGGATTCCCTCTCGTCGGCGCGCGGCTGGATTATCTCAAGCGGAACTCCGTCGCTGCAATAGTTTATAAGCACCGTCAGCATGTGATCAATGTTTTTGTCTGGCCGACCACGGGCGACCAAGCCAGTAAGCCGGAAGTTCACCAGCGGCGAGGTCATAACATGGTCCGTTTCGATGTTGCCGCTATGGGATATTGGGCCGTTTCGGATCTTAATATAGACGATTTGAGAAAGCTCGTTGGGTTGCTGCAAAGCGTCGCCGAGCCGCGGCCGACTAATGCCTTGCCGCAGTAATCGTTTCCGCCCCTCTGCAGGCGTCACAAACGGCCGTTGCGGCGCGGTAATTAACTTGACTCGGTAAATCGAAAGCTCATCCTCAAAGTGAAACCAGTTATGCGGAACGTTGCGCATGAGCTGCTGCCGAGGGCCTCGGTAAGTCGTTACGTCACGAGATCGGCATCGAGTTTGCTGGAAATCTCTCGACGCTCGAGTAAGTGACGGTGGGTACTTGCACTAATCAAGACCCGTCGAGCTACAGTATCGACCGGCGGGATAACCAGATATCGGCCCGCGGTGGAGCACGGTACCAATCGGCGAATCTCAAGAGAGATACAGGGGACGCAAATCTTTTTGCTCCCGATTCTTTAGTATGACTTCGGCATACCAAGGACATGTTGTCCTAAATAGGCCAAAACCAAATTGTTGCTTACCGGCGCCACCGTCAATAAACGGGTCTCGCGAAACTTTCTTTCGATGTCGTATTCCGTCGCGAAGCCGTAACCGCCGTGGGTGGTCAGGCAGGCATTGGCTGCTTCCCAGGCAGCTTCGCTGGCGAGGTACTTGGCTAGATTGGCTTCAGCGCCGCATTTCTCTTTGCGGTCAAATTTGGTTGCCGCCTGATAGCGGACTAAATCGGCGGCTTCGATGTTCGCATAAGCCTTGGCGATCGGAAACTGAATTCCTTGATTGGCGCCGATGGGCTTGCCAAAGACAT
>Ga0184628_10001312_pt1 | contig 12325 bp, 11 predicted proteins | sample PLM4_5_b1_FD_133149 | JGI IMG/M metagenome (GOLD analysis project Ga0184628, IMG submission 133149) | Groundwater sediment microbial communities from an aquifer in East River, Colorado, USA - PLM4_5_b1 | ecosystem: Environmental > Terrestrial > Soil > Riparian zone | place: USA: East River...
CAATCGCAAAGGCGGGCTGGCGCGCGGAGGATCACGCATTGAACCTGGCGGGAGTTACAAGTCTTATTGCGAACCGGGAGATCGTCCACGCGGAGACGCCGATTACGAATCTCCGCTGGATCATTTCGCATATACCGAATTTCAATATGGATCTGGCGAACCGGATGAACGCCATGGGTATGGGTGTGCTTGTCGGTTGGGGACCCACGCGTACGGGAACCGATGTGGGGCCGCCTTACAAGATGCTGATGAATCACCCGATCCACAAGGGATATCACTCGGATGGTGGCGATATCACCGTGATCAATCCATGGCTGAATTTCTCGACCATGATCACTGGCAAGAATCTCGCGGGTCAGCAGATACTTGGCGATCAGAACATCACGCGTCAGGAAACGCTGTGGCTCGCCACAGCAGCTAACAAATGGTTCATCTGGGAGGACGACATCGGTTCGATTGAAGTTGGGAATCATGGGGACGTCGTCGTACTCGACAGGGACTATTTCACGGTTCCCGAAGATGAGATTCGGAAGATCCGTTCGGTAATGACTATTGTCGGTGGAAAGCTTGTTCACGAAGGGTAGAGAATAAAGACCTTTACCCCTCACCTGCCGCGTCAGCCTGTCGGCTGTCGCGGCACCCTCTCCCTTCCGGAGAGGGAATTATTTTCTGGAGGGACTATGAATTCGAAAGGCATGTTGGCGGTTGCGCTGTTTCTGCTTGGCGCTCTCGCCGTTTCCGGTTCGTTACAGGGGCAGGCGCCTGCGTTGCCCGGGGCACCAGCGGCAGCCGCCGCGCCTGCGGCGCAACAGACGGGACCTGGAGTACAGGCCCCAAATGACGCGAAATACAGGGAATTCCTCACTGCGAAATGCAAGAACCCGCCGGCTCCTCCTGCCCCGCGAGGTGGAGGAGGCGCTGGTGCAGGTGGAGGCCGTGCTGCACCGGCGACCAATCCAGATGGTTCACCCAAACACAGGGAATACAAGGTGGCTGCGATTCCCGGAATTATCGCCGAGGGAGCCATTTGGAAATCCGTTTGGACGGGCAGGGGCAACAATGCGGACGGACCTGTCGCGACTTCCGATGGCGGAATGCTCTTCGCGCAGAACTCCGACAGCAAGATCATGAAGCTGGATAAGGACAACAAAGTTTCCTATCCCTATGAGAAGTTGAACACTGCAGGCTCGGTCTCGATCAACAAGAAAGGCACGGTGTTTGTCCTGGAGCGGGGCCTGCCTCAGGATATTTTGCAGGTTGCGCCGAAGCGCCAGATCCTGGCGGACAAGTATATGGGCGAACCGCTCGATTGCGCTGGCGGGCTCGTAAACGACATGACCACCGACAGCAAGGGCGGCGTCTATTTCACAAAGGCCGGAGTTCACTATGCGGATGCGAAGGGCGTGATCACCAAATACGGCACAGTTGGTGGCAATGGGATCATCCTGAGTCCCGATGAGAAGACGCTCTATGTCACCGGGCGGCTCGCTGGTGTGGCGACCGTGAACGCGGACCTCACTCCCACCGCGGTTGCCGCGGCGGCTGCTGCCGCTGCTGCCGCTGCCGCGGCCCCGGCAGCGGGCAGAGGAGGAGCTGGTGGTGGAGGGGGCACGGGCCTCGTGGCTTTCGATGTTCAACCTGACGGTTCGCTCAAGAACGAGCGCCAGTTCTCCACCTGTGCCTGCGGCGACGGAAGCGCCGTCGATGCCCAGGGCCGCATTTACTCGACGGGTGGAAATGGTGTTCAGGTGATCGACAAGGAGGGCAAGTTCCTTGGGGAAATTGCATCGCCACTCCCGCTGATTACAGTTGCGTTTGGTGGCAAGGACAAGAAGACGCTCTACGGCGTTGCCAACACACAGCAATGGGACGAGATCTTTACTGTCCCGATGATCGTGCAGGGCTACAAGGGAAGGCCGAAGTAGGGAACCGGGGAAATTTATTTGCCCCTCACCCGGCGCCCATCGCGAGATGGGCGCCACCCTCTCCACTTTGGGAGAGGGATTCGATAATAAACCCCCGCTAACGCGATGAATTAGTCGCTGAATCGCGTACCTTCCCAATTCGATTTTCCAACTGTAGTGGCGTTGTAGACGGTCCGTCAATTGCTTCTGTGGAACCGCATGAGCTTCACGACCAGTGGGCTATATTCTTCAACCTGCACACCGCCAGCGAGTAGCAAATGGAGAAAGAAATCTCATCGCAGCCCGGAACTTTGCTTACATCAGAGGAGTATCTCCGTATCGAAGTGGAGCAATACGTCCGGCAGGAAGATGGAAAGTGGCTTTATACGGAGACTACCGACCCGAACGGGCTGGTCATTTTTGAAACCATCGCCTGCAGGATTTCAATGGCTGGTCTTTATCACCGCGTGAACTTCAAGATCGAAGAATAGAATTCCGCCTAATTCCGGATTGAAACATCCGAGAGGAATTCGTATTCACCAGCCGGATACAATCTTATTCCGCCGATCCGCTTGTTGTAGACCGCCACGTTGTCCACATAGAAAAGATTCACATAGGGAAGATCTTCGGCAACGATGCGCTGAATGCGCTGATACGCCACCTTACGCTTTTCGATATTCACTTCACGGCGTGCGAGATCGATCAGCCGATCGACTTCCGAGTTCGCGTACCTGCCTCGATTGGCGCCACTGGGCGGAAACATCATCGAATGAAAAACGAAGTTCAGAATGTCGGGATCGTTATTACCGCCGATCCATCGCAGCGAATACATCTGAAAGTTGCCCTTCACGACGTCGGAATAGAACGTCGCAAATTCATTGGATCGGATTTCCATTTGAATGCCGACCTCGCGCAGTTGCTGTTGTAGCACCGCCGCCATCAAACGACCCGTATCGTCGGTCGCCGTTCGATACGTGAAGGACATGTTTTCGTGCCCGGTTTCACGAAGCAATTCGCGTGCGCGCTCCGGATTGTAGGGATACGTCTCGACGTCCGCGGCGTAGCTCCAGTTGCCGGGTGGAATCACACCGGTGGCAGGCTTCGCCTGCCCACGCCAGAGGTATTCGATGATCTTGTCTCTATCAATGGCATAGGCGATCGCCTTGCGTACTCGAACGTCGTTAAACAGGGGATCCTTCAGATTGAATGCGACGTATTGAAAGTTCGTGCCCGGGGCCTGCAGAACATCAAGGTCCTTGCTGCCTCTCAGCGCTTCCACCATGTCCGGAGTCAGAACGCTGAGGGCGATGTCGACCGAGCCTTTCTTCAGCTCGAGTGCGCGCACGATAGCTTCCGGAATGATCTTGAATTGAAAGCGGGACACGTTCGGCTTGTTACCGTAGTAACCGTCGTTTCGTTCCAGCACCACTTCGGAATCCGGAACAAAGCGGACGAATTTAAACGCCCCTGATCCCACCGGATTCTTCGCAAAGTCCGCAGGTGCTCCGTCGGGCACTATACCAATGGCGCCGCGTGTGAGATTCCACAGAAATGGCGCAAATGGTTCCTTCAACTTGAATACAACGGTTCGATCGTCAGGCGCCTCAACGGATTCGACAAGGCGGTAGGTTCCGGCTTTTGGAGTCTGTATCGCGCCCGTGAGAACGCTGCGAAATGTGAACAACACATCGCGTGATGTGACTGGTCTGCCGTCATGAAACTTTGCATCGGTGCGGAGATGAAAAATGTAGGTTGTTGGATCCGGGATTTCCCAGGAAACCGCCAGGTCGGGTTCGATGTCGTAGGTGACGCTGCGCTTCACCAGCGACGAAAAGATCAACTGGCTGAGGCGTTCGGATGCGGCGTCGGTGCCGACGCGGGGATCCAGGTTTTGCGGGGATTCATCCAGCGCCATAACGACGGTGTCTGACTCGTGAGCTGGAGGTCGGCTGCAGGCGGGGAGAAAGATCAGAAATATGAGAATGAAATAGAAAAATCCTTCTTTGAACGGTGAGGAGTAAAACTTTCTGGACGTATGATTCAGTACTTTACCCTCACCCAGCCCGTCAGCCTGCCGGTTGCCGTGCCACCCTCTCTCTTCGGGTGAGGGATATTTTTTCAATTTGCCGCACAATCCTGGAACGCATCTGAGCGCGGTATCGGATTGGCGATGTGCGCATGCCGCGTTTCATCGCAAGGATGCGTTCGACGGAGGAGTCCACGCGCGTGCGCAGCGCCTCACTCTGGCGTGCGGCCCGGACCATCGCCTGAAACCCGTGCTCCAGGAGCGGTGTGATTTGCGAGAACATCATCATGTCGTTGCCCGCTTCAAAAGCCTGCAGGAATATGTCGGACGTCAGCCCTACGTTGTGAACGGCTCCCAGCGTCAGGTCATCCGTGATGATCACACCTTCAAATCCAAATTTCCGTCTCAGCAATCCTCCAACGACGCGCGGAGACAGTGAAGCCGGCATCGGCCGCTCATCGGAAAGTCCGGATCCGAGAGCTGGATAATAGGCATGCCCCACCATCATCATCGGAACGTCGTCGATCAGATTGAGAAAGGGCAAGGCATCATCGAGCAGGATGGATTTTCTGGATTTGTCAATCCTCGGAAGCACGAAATGCGGATCCATCAGTGCAGCGCCCATTCCCGGGAAATGTTTTGCGCACGATAGGATCCCTCGCTCTGCGAGCTCGAAAGCAAACGCCCTTCCCAGATTCGTGACTTCACCGGGATTTGAAGAAAGCGCTCGATCGCGCATAACCGAGTCTGCCGCTTGCAGATCGAGGACTGGTGAAAGACCCGCATTGAACCCACTCACTTCGAGCTCCGAGGCGATGATGCGGGCGAGCATGCGCAGCGATATGGTTCCGTCCGCTGCCATCTCGCGAACAGAAGGAAGCGGAGCAAACAATTGTTTCAAACGGTCGGCCGCACCGCCTTCCTGGCCGGTAGCTACCAGTGCCGGGACACGGTTGCCACCCGTAAGGTTTTCTGTCAGACCGCAGAGTTGATCGAAGGATTCAATGTTACGTTGCGAAAGAATGAAACCGCCGGGACGGATGATCTCCATTACTCCACGGGCGGTCACGTCCGGTGCCGGGCCCTGGAACCCAAGCCAGAACAGCTGCCCGACCTTTTCTTCGAGAGTGAGGCGGTGAAATTCCTTCATCAAGTTCTACGACTGTGCCTTCCTCCGGAGATCTTCCAGCATTCTCAAAGCATCCATTGGTGTGAGATTGTTGAGGTCCAGAGCGCGCAGAGAATTCCGAAGGTCTTCCTCGATCGCTGTGAAAAGGGGAAGCTGATTGACCACTACTCTTGTCTTGCGTCTGGCTCGAACGGTCAGATTATCGGACAACTGATGCTCGTTCTCCTCATGTTTTCTGAGAATCTCGCGGGCCCGCTCTGTGACACTCACCGGAATTCCCGCCAACCTCGCGACTTCAATGCCATAACTCCGGTCTGCAGGTCCGGCTTCAACGGTTCTGAGGAAGATGATTCGGTTCCCAGCTTCCTTGACGGTGACATGGAGATTCTTAATCCCGGGAAGCAGGTCTGCAAGCTCTGTAAGCTCATGATAGTGTGTGGCAAAGATCGTCTTTGCCTGGATCTTTGATTGGATGTGCTCTATGACGGCCCATGCCAGCGACAAACCATCAAACGTTGCCGTACCGCGTCCGATTTCATCGAGTACGATCAGACTTCGGGAAGTCGCCGAATTGAGGATCACCGCCGTTTCCGTCATCTCGACCATGAAAGTCGACCGGCCCCTGGTGAGATTGTCCGAGGCACCGATTCGGGTAAAGATCCGGTCGGCCAGCGGGAATTTCATGAAATGAGCCGGGACGAATGATCCCATCTGGGCCAGGATCACCAGAAGAGCGGCCTGACGCAGATAGGTTGATTTGCCACCCATGTTCGGACCTGTGATGACAAGGATCTGATCGGTGGAATCGTTCATATATAAGTCATTTGGAACGAAGCGCTCAGCCCGCTGTTGTTCAGCCAAAGCTTCAATGACGGGGTGGCGTCCACCGCGAATCACCAATTCGCCGCTGCTGGATGGAATTGTGAGATTCGTAGAAATATTGGGCCGCGAGTACCCGAAGCGCAATGCCACTCCGGCAAAGTTGGAAAGGACATCCAGTTCGGCAATCACCGCAGCGCTGTGGCGAATGCGGGAGGCTTCAGCTGCAATTCGAGTCCGGATTTCCTGGAAGAGGCGTTTTTCAATTTCGAGAATGCGTTCTTCGGCGGTGAGAATCTTCTCTTCGTATTCCTTGAGCTCCGGAGTTGTATAACGCTCCGCACCGACCAGCGTCTGCTTTCTGTCGTAGTCCGAAGGAACCAGGTGCTTGTTTGAATTCGAGATTTCAATGTAGTAGCCAAACACGCGATTGAATCGGACTTTCAGCGAGGAGATACTCGTGCGTTCGCGTTCTCGGATTTCCAGCGAAGCGAGATAACTCTTGCCGCTCTTCGACAGGACGCGCAATTCATCCAGCTGTGCATCGTAACCATCGCGAATCACGCCGCCATCCACCATAGTTGGCGGGGGATCCTCGGCGATGGATTTGCTGAGAATGGAATGGAGATCCTCAAGCAGGTCGAGGCGCCGATGTAATTCTGCAAACCTCCCCGCCTTCAATTTGGAGATCGCGCCGCCGACGCGTGGAAGACAGCCCATCGAACTTCTCAGCGAAATCAGTTCGCGCGGACCGGCAGTACCGATTGTGATTTTCGACAGGAGCCTTTCGATATCGAAGATTCCATCGAACGAGTTGCGAACCGAATCGATAGCCATGGCCGAGCCGGCGAGTTCTCCGACTGCATCGTATCGGCTTTCGATCTCCGCCGCATTTACAGAAGGACGCATCATCCACGCGCGCAACAACCGGGCACCCATTCCGGTGTGCGTTTTGTTCAATACACCGATCAACGTATCTTTGGAGTGGCCATCCGCACCACCGTGGGGCGATTCGAACAGTTCCAGATTTCGAATTGTGGCGGAATCCAGAATCAGATAGTTCGCAGATTCCTGGTACACAATGGCATTGACGTGCTCCAGAGCGGCCTTCTGCGTCTGGCGCACGTAGTGAACGATGGCGCCGCAGGCACCCACTGCAGCAGGCCGTCCAGTCAGACCGAATCCGTCCAGGGTAGCTGTCTGCATCTGGTCATTAAGGATGCGCGCCGAATAATCCGCGTCAAAGAGCCAGTCTTCGAGACTGGTTTTGGCGATACCATTCAGAACCTGTACAGCCGCCTTCAGCCGGTCTGGGAATACAACCTCGCGTGGAGCGAAATGGTCTGCATCGAGAAGCAGAAGATTCCATCGATTGGGACCTTCGAATTCCACCGCGCGAAATTCGCCTGTCGAGATATCGAGGAATGCACATCCCAGCGTATCTGCGACTTCGGTGACGGCGAGAAGATAGTTGTTCTCACCAGGTGTCAGGACATTGCTGTCGGTGATCGTGCCGGGAGTGACAACACGTGTGATTTCGCGACGTACGATTTTGACGCCCTTTTGCGGTGCCTCCATTTGATCGCAGATAGCAACCTTGAAACCTTTGCGAAGAAGTCTGGCGATGTATCCGTCAGCGGCGTGGAATGGTACGCCGCACATGGGGACGGGATTTTCGCGTTCCTTGTGACGCGCAGTGAGCGTGATTTCCAGTTCGCGCGATGCGGTAACCGCATCTTCAAAGAAGAGTTCGTAAAAGTCTCCAAGCCGGAACATCAGGAGCGCTTCGGGCACTTCCTGTTTCATGGCGTGGTACTGACGCATCATCGGGGTAAGATCCTGGTCGGCCATAGCCTTTCAGGTCTAACCGAAAACCGGGATAAAGACAAGGCGGGGACGGGAAGAAATTTCGAATCGAATCCCTCTACTGAAGGGAGAGGGATTTCTCTCATCGATCCCTTCAATCTCTGGATAATAACGGGATATGCGCATTCTTGCAGTCGACACGAGTTCGGAACGCGGCAGCGTCTGTATCACGGACAATGACACCGTGCTCGGCGAAATCCGGCTTGCATCGTCGGTGCAGCACGCCGAACGTCTGTTCCGTTCGGTCGAGTTCCTTCTGGAATCGCTGCCGATCACACTCGCAGACATCGATTTGTTTGTAGCCTCCCGCGGTCCGGGTTCATTTACCGGCCTGCGTGTCGGCCTTGCGGCAATGGAGGGCTTCGCTTCCGCACACGGACAGCGCGGCGCCGGCATATCGACATTGGAAGCACTTGCCTGGAAAACCGGCATCGAGAATGACATCATTTCCCCCATCATCGATGCCCGCCGGGGCGAAATCTATGGCGCCATGTATCGCCGCGTTTCGAACCGGCTGGTAGAGGAGCGCCCTCCCGCAGTGCTCAAACCGGAACAGTGGTTTGCGTCACTGCCGGACTCCCGTGTTCACCTTTGTGGGGACGGTGCATTGAAATACCGCTCATTCGTGAATCGACCGGGCTGGGTTTTCTGTGATATGGATCTTTATCTGGCGGTAACCATGGCGAACCTGGCGGCCACGGTTCACAGGGGTCCCCTGGAACCGTTGTATGTGCGCCGGACCGACGCGGAGGCTGCACTGGAGGCACGGCATGACAGCGTTGCAGGTCCAAGTCCGAAAAGTCAGGAAGTCTGATATCGATCGAATCGTCGATATTGAGAGGTCGTGGTTCCACCTTTCCCATTGGTCCATCGACAGCTATTACCGGCTGCTGAATGACGACGGCTTTACCACCAGTTTCGTTGCCGAATCGGAAGACGAAACGAGAAGACTATCCATTGTCGGGTTTGTGATCTTTCACGTCGCTGCTGGAGTATCGGAGATCTACAACATCGCCGTGGATTCTGGCCACGCCCGCCAGGGAATTGGCCGGCGCCTGCTGGCCTCCGCCATTGAAGAATCGCAAAATCGCAAAGCGGCCCGCATTGTTCTGGAGGTCCGAAAGTCCAATAGCGGAGCGATCAAGTTCTATGACGAATTCCGCTTTTCGGTTATCGGCGAAAGGAAAAATTACTACTCCAATCCCATCGAAGATGCCTTCGTTATGGAATACAAGATTCCCGAATCGGTTTGGCGATTCCAAAGTTGAAGTCGGCTGAAGCGTGTGTTAGTTTGGCGTCACAGAGAGGAGCGTGACCATGCAGGAAGAGGAGATCAAGCAACAACTGATGTCTTCCAGTCCGGAATTCCGCCGTCTTGTAGATGAACACCATCAATTCGAAGGTAAATTAAAAGAGCTCCAACACCACCACTACCTTTCAGAGCAGGATCTGATTGATGAAGCCACTCTGAAAAAGAAGAAGCTGCACCTTAAGGACGAAATGAACACTCTGATCCGGAACTTTCGAAACGAGATGAGCCATCAACATTCGTAAAGCAACATCCGCCAGGCCGGAGGCCCCCGTCTCCGGCTTTGCATCCGTGCTTCGAACAAGCCTTCCATTACGATGATCGCCCGAGACGCCTTCCGATTTCTCATTCCTCTGCTCATTCTCACCGCAGCTTCGTTCTTGCTGGGGTGGGTCGTCCCTGGTGTTTTCCTGTTACTCCTGACGTCCTTCGTGGCATTCTTCTTCCGTAATCCACCACGAACCATTCCACAGGATCCGTCGGTCATTGTTTCGCCAGCCGACGGGAAGGTCGTGAAGATCGATCGGGTTGGAGGAGTCACGAAAGTCAGTATCTTTCTGTCGCTCTTCAATGTTCACGTCAACCGCAGCCCGATTGCCGGAAAGATCGAAGCCGTGGATTACCGAAAAGGGTCGTTCAAGGCGGCATACAACCACGCAGCGAGCGTTGAAAACGAGCGGAATGTGATCATGGTCAGCAATGGCCGCATCAAACTCGTGTTCATTCAGATCGCCGGTGTCGTGGCTCGCCGCATCGTGTTCTGGAAGCGCATCGGGGATACTGTGGGAAAGGGAGATCTTGTGGGATTGATACGTTTCGGGTCCCGTGTGGATATACTGTTTCCGGCAGGAACCGAAGTCACTGTGTCCGTGGGCGACAGAGTCCGCGGCGGATCGAGTCCCATCGGCGTGATCGTTAAATCCAATGGCTGAACGACGAGCTAGACGTAAATCCCTGAAGAACCGGCCCGCACCACGCAGTGAGCGTCTGCAGAGCGGGCTGTCGCTGATACCGAGTTTGTTCACCATCGGGAACATGTTTTGCGCGTACTTTTCTGTTATTTCCACGTTCAAGGGCAATTATGACCATGCCGCGATGGCCATCGGCGTCGGTGTGGTTCTGGACGGTCTCGATGGACGGATTGCGCGTATGACTCAGACATCGAGTGAATTCGGAGTTCAGCTCGACTCTATTGCTGACGTGCTTACATTTGGAATCGCACCGGCAGTTCTCGCGTTTGTCTGGGGTCAGAATCATATTGCCGTCCTCGGCAGCGCCGCCGCAGCGGTGCAGGACTTTCGGGGAAGCGTGCAGCAATATGCGACGGTACACCTTCGCCAGTGGAGTTGGATTGTCACATTCGTCTTCATGATTTGCGGTGGCTGGCGTCTGGCACGTTTCAATGTGCAATCCCAGAATCCACTGGATACCGGCGGCAAACGCAACTTTGTGGGACTGCCAATTCCTGCTGGTGCCGGTTTGCTTGCTGCAATCGTTCATTTCTTCAAGTCGCCGATCGTTGACGTCATTCCGGCTATGTTCTGGTACTTGCTTGTACTGTTGACCGGCTTCCTGATGGCCAGTACCGTCCGATATCCAAGCTTCAAGGAACTGCATTTCCTAAAAAGGGGTTCCCGCCTGACACTATTTGCCACGGCGAGTCTTATCGGTTTGATCTATTTCTATTCCGAAGTCATGCTGCTGCTGATATCGATGATCTACGTTTCCTCCGGGCTCGTGATGCAAACCCTGCGCCGCTTCAGTCCGCCAGCTCCCGCGCTCGGCGAACCTGCGCATGGTAATATCAAAACGTGAATCTCGACAGACTTCAACGCTCTCCAAATATCGCCATCGTTGGTTCGTCTTCTCCTGTGGGAAAGGAGCTGAAAGATCTCATTCAGGAGTCGGGCCTTCCCATCGGTAAGGTTTCGCTGATCGACACAGAGGAATACGCGGGACTGCTGCAGGAGTTTGCGGGGCAGATCCAGATCACGCAGATCATCTCTCCATCTGCTTTTGACAATGTCGACATTGCCTTCTTTGCATGCAGTCCGCAGATCATGAAAGCATTTGCCGCCAGCGGCGCCGCCATCCCGGAGGTTTCAATCGATTTGACACAGACCGGGCGTGACGGAACATTGTTCCTCAATGGGTTGACGAGCCTCAGCCTCATCGGCGCCATGCGCGGCGGCGCATACTTCATCAGCCCGCATCCTTCTGTGATCATTCTCGCTCGAATACTGTCCGGGCTTCAGCGGAGCTACGAGGTGGAGTCCATATCGGTAACGATACTGGAACCTGCTTCAGAACGAGGTGCCGCCGCAATCGACGAACTTCAGGAGCAGACAGTGAGGTTGTTGAATTTTCAACCGGCCGAAAGCAAATTTTTCAAGGGACAGATAGCGTTCAACATTCTCCCTGAAACCGAAGCTGCGAACGGAACTGAGAGTCTCATTCGAAACCAACTGGCCGCCATCCTGGGAGACTCCATTCCGACGCCGAATTTGATGATGATTCAGGCTCCGGTCTTCCATTCGGAATCCTTTTCCATGTTTGTTCGATTTGCAAAATCTCCCACCGCGCCATCGGTGGACGAACTTCGCCGCTGCCTCGCGGATGCCAGAGGCGGAGTTGTGGTGAACGACACTCCCGAAGAAGCGCCTTCGCCGGTCAGTGTTGTGGGTTCCGACAAGGTACACATTGGCCGCATAGCTCAGGATCCGGGCGAGCCATTGATCTACGGCTTCTGGATGACTGCAGACAATTTGCGTATTGCGGCCGCCAACGCGCTCGGTATCGCTGAGAGCATCATGCTTTCAGCAGCAACTCCACGCTGAGAAGGCGTGGCCTGAGCAGGGCGGAACCGGCATGGAAGTCACATACGTCCTTCGGTCCGGCTTCGTTCTCGCCAACCACAGACTTCGAATCCTGGCTCTCGACTTGCTTTGGAAATTCTTTCACTTCGTGTCGATGGTGGTGCTGATTTCAGCTTCCGTGGCGTGGCGGATACAGGACCTCTCAAAATACCGTTGGCATGGACCGGAACTGGCACCATCCAACCCTATTCTGCTGGCTATGGCTTTAGCGGAAGTGTGGACGAGGTATGCCGGGACTCTGGCCTGGACGGCTTTTGGCCTCGTTGCCTGCGCCATTGGATTGTGGATTGTCTTTGAAGCCTTATTCAGAGGAGGCGTCGAAAAATTCTGGATCTACGCGGGCGCACGTGTTGCATTTCTCGCGATCATGGTTTCCGCGACGGTGGTGCTGGTTAC
>Ga0184628_10001314_pt1 | contig 12315 bp, 11 predicted proteins | sample PLM4_5_b1_FD_133149 | JGI IMG/M metagenome (GOLD analysis project Ga0184628, IMG submission 133149) | Groundwater sediment microbial communities from an aquifer in East River, Colorado, USA - PLM4_5_b1 | ecosystem: Environmental > Terrestrial > Soil > Riparian zone | place: USA: East River...
CGTTGATTTTTCCGGCAGCGCCGAGTGCTCGCGACAGTTCGATCCGGGCGCGTGCGAGTTCGTATGACGCACCGCTCTGACGATAAAGATCCACTGCGTCTTCTAGACGCCGCCGTGCTTCGGTGGTGTTTCCCATTGCCATCTCCACACGTCCTGCTGCGAGTCCGGCTGCGGCCTTGAACGGTTTCGTGTCGACGAGATTCGCAATGGCTTCGATCTCGGATTGCCCCGTGCGCGCGCCGTCGATATCCCCAACGCCGATAAGAGCACGTACGACGAGATCCAGCCCGGCTTCGCGGTCGGCACGGTTGTGAGGCATCACGCGACGCAAGTAGCGCGCAGCTTCGTCCGCAGCCGCCCGCATGTCACCTCGATCGAATGCCAGTTCGGCGCGGCCAAGCGATGCGAGCGGATGCGAGCCGGCCTGTTCGAAAAGTGACGTGGCTTCCACCAGCCGTCCCTGCCGTCGACGCAGTTCGCCGAGCCTTACCAGGCCATCTGCCGTCATTGCGGGCCGGCTGGCCGCAAGTTCTTCCGTAGCCGCCATGAGTTCCTGTTCTGCTTCGAGCCATGTGCCTCGCCACATGCAGATCGTTGCATATTGCGTACGGCAGACGGCAAAGAGGGGCCGCAATCCCCATTTCGCGCAAAATGCCTTGAGACGCGTGCACCACTGCGCGGCACGGTCGTAATCGCGCACGCGATCGCACGCGGCGATCATGTAGCAGCACGACAGACCTATTGCGACCAGATCCTTCATTTCACCAGCGACAACAGCCGCATTTACTTCGTCGAGCGCACTCATGCCCTCCGCGACGGCGCCGGACGCGACTAATGCGAGACCGCCGACAGCGCGACTCAGCATTTCAAGATCGGTGTTGCCGGAGAGCCGGGCGGCCCGTATGCCTTCTTGAGCATGGGCATGCGCTCGATCGGGATCTCCATGCTCAAGCAGCGCGAGTGCCCCTTCGCGACACTCCAGCCACGCGAGCTCGGAGCAAACGGGAAGGCCATCGAGCAAGCGGCGAGCCCGCTGCAGCCAGCCGTTGGCGACAGCGCTTTCTCCCCGAAACGCCCAGCAGTCCCACGCCAGCCATACGGCAAGGCGCGCTGCAGATGTACGGTCTCCAGATTCGAGAAACAGGCGGTACGCTCGTTCACGCGCGTCGAAGACGAGATCGGCCAGATCGAGCCACCACGCAGCAAGTCCCAAGCCTTCCAAGGCTGAGGCAGTTTCCTGCTCATGAATCGAAATCTCAAAGGCCTCGCGGGCATCGATCCAGGCACTTCGCGCTAACGCATCGGTGCCGCGATGATAGGCAGAGGAAGCTTCAGGCATTGGAGAACCGATGTTAAACCGTGAGGTCACTGGAAGGAATGGGAAAAATGTTGGGGTCATCTCAGATGTCAGCCCATGGCAGAAAGCTGGAATCTGTCCGCCTGTTCTCCATGAAATTCCCTGGATCAAATATGGTACTCACCTGATCTCTTCAATTCTGCGGAGCTCTTATCCTGAAGCCGAGACACTTCGTGGAGAATTCCGGGGCCCACTCTGGGATTAGTCCCCATCGCATTGCGCCGAACTCACGGACACCCTCCGTGATTCGCAACGTCGGGACGTTGTGTGTGGGACTCATATTGTAGTTGGGCTTCAGAGGCCCGAACTTCAGCGGACGCCGACTCAATTAGAGGAAGCTAATCTCGTCATCGGTGTACGTGGAATAGGCGCGACCGCACATTGACCCTCCTGAATCCTGAGTATACCGCTGGGGAGCGGTAGCCGAAATCAAGCGTGGGAGGTTTACCCGCGTGGAATTGCACCGAATTGTTATTTTCCAGACGCCGCTTTCGCCTTAGCATCTTCGGAGTCAGACTCTAAGTTGGGCGACGTTCTGGCGGTTTTCAATCCGTCAATATCATGTTGCGTAATCATCGGAGCGTTTGCCATGATGCACACGATTTTCTCAAGGGTCTTATCCCTACCTTCTTTTATTTGCTCGGCAATTTTAAAGGCCAACAAGTAACGATGTGTTCTTTCCAAACAAATGTGGAAAGCCCCAAACTGTTTGGTTGTGCGGCCATGCAGCACAAACTGTGTTCCAGCAATCATTTCGATTACAGCACCACTAATCACACCGATCGTTCCAACATTCATAGGATTTGCAGGAATGTGGAACCACGTAGGTTCAATATGCGCCAGTAGATCCGTAAAGATCAGATACGCGACAGTGACGACAAGAATCACGAATCCAAAGCGAGCGACATTCTTCGCCGACCTAAAACTCGCGTCCCCCTGATTTCTCACGTCAGTGTAGTACTGTAGAATCAGTTGCTGAACCTTTTCGACCGTTTCACCGACATTGGCCTCTTTGTTGATTGCGGCTCCGAGTTCCTGGCATCGTAATTTCGTATCGTTTCGACCGTCCTCACCGACTTTAGAAAACTCTTTCGCAATTGTGAATGATTCAGGTGTCATATTGGCCCTTTCCTGTCACGTTCGATGGTGTCGTCAAGCTGCTGTTTTGCGATGAATGTATCAAATAGTGTGAACCTATACGAAGCCTCTACCGTGCGCGCACGCGAGAACCTGGGCCTGGTGTATCCAACTTCTGCCTATTTCCTTAGAAGGGCCCAACGCGTGGCCCACGTTCCAGTTCCCATTCCAGCACCTTCATGGCACCCCAATCCTTCTGACAAATGCCTCGCTTTCCCAAGCGGACCGGATTGATGAATGTGTGGTCCGCAACATCTATATATGGGAGAGACCAGAACGACGAACGAAGAAACGAGTATCACCGCAGCAACAGGGCCCAAGACCAGAACACCAGGAAAGGCGCTCGGGAACCTACTCTCCAGTCCAACTCTGGCTACATTCAGCCTTCCTCTTTACCCTCGATCGCGTGAACACCTTTTGAGATTCCGAACAACTCGCCTCTGGATAGGGGCTTTAGCTCACGGTTCAATTGCGACACAGGAACCCACTTGTCTGGTATTCCCCACCAAAGACGCTCGACCCCGAGGTCAGGTTCACTGTGGGCGTGTTGGTCATGTTCACGTTGGGCGTTCCCGCGATGATCGTCGAACCCGTAACGGGCAACGATATCGGCACGACGATGGTCACCGGGTCCGGTGGCTTATTGGGGTTCGGGGCGCCTGGTTGGTGCGAGTTCGCGGTGTTCACCGTGTCCGGTAGCCTATTTGGGCTTTGAGCGCCTGCTTGGCTCGAGTTCGTGATCAGATAACCGATGACAGTAAGGATCGCAATCACCGTGGTGGAAATCCGTGGTCGCCCTGGACGGAGACGGCCGTCCCTCATTCCATATTCTTCAGAACCACGGGGAGTCCCCGGCGCCGCTGGTCTTTCATGTTTTCGATCTGCTGATCCTGGTTGGCCGGAATGTGATGGATCGCACCCTCACCGAGCGCCGCGATCTCCTCAAGAGAAAGGTTCTCCCGAAACTGAAGGATCCCATTCGATATTCTCCGGAACTGACCGAGCAGGTACGAGGCCGCCTCATCCTGTAGTGCCAACAAAGCCCCGGACAATGGCAGCGCTCTTGCTCCAACAGATTTCATGAACTGGAACAAATTGTCCGGAAAGTGGAAACAGCTCAAGGGTTCCATAAAGCAAGCGCGGGGAAAGTTCACGGACGACCCTCTAGAATATGTAGCGGGTGCAAGGGACAGCCTCATTGGTCAATTCCAGGAAACATATGGCCTGTCGAAACAGGAGGCAGAGCGCAGAGCCGATCGGTGGTTGACCATAGAAGCAGCTCCCGTCAAAAAGTGACCCATCGGCGGAACCTGGGTTACCCTACAGGGGCAATAAGTGTCCGTTCACGAAAGTGCGGTTGCCAGACATGAAGTACTGAACTCCTCAACATCGGAACAGGAGGCCTAGTGTCAATACCGTCGGTATTAATGGAGAAGAAAAATCAGGGTGATCTGAAAAATCGACGGGATCGCCAGGACAACCTCTATCTGCCTCACAGTAGCCGCTCATATATGATGTTCCTTCTCTTAATTGCGGTGCTTGCGGGTTTGACGTTCATCTTTTTACAGGATTTCTGAATCTGCTCAGATTGTCGGGCATATCCCGATGGGATGTGGTTCAGTGGAAGAAGAGCGGGCGGCTACGATCCTGAATACTAAATCCAGTTCGCCGCATCCGAGTCACGTTTGCCTGGCTATTATAAGAGAAACACGGAGATAAGAATACATGCTCGCATTAGTTACACGACCTCCATCAATTCCTGGCCTACGAACTGAATTTGTCGACGCAAGCTCATGGGAAGAGTTAAGCCTATGTCCCATATGTCGGAACGCTGAATTTCTGCGGGATATCGGAACCGTGGAGGGCGAGTCCCGCGGAACGGTGGTATGCGTATGTACCGATTGCGAGCATGGACTTTTACGGAGGCGCCCGAGCAAAGAATGGTACGATCGCTTTTATTTGCGCGACTGGGATCAGGCCGGGCAAAAATTGGTTGCTGAGAACGAAATTCGCTTCCCACCAAATGTTGACCCATTCAAGTTTTGTGCTTCTCACCTGTCGGACAATTCCGAAGTCTTGGATATAGGTGCCGGTTATGGAACGCTTCTGCTTCCGTTCCGCGATCATGGACACAAAGTTCATGGCGTTGAACGGTCAACTCATCGGGCGCAGTATTTACAAGACGTTCTAAAGATTCCTTGCTCTAATTTACCGATCGAGTCGCTCAAATCTTCTCAGAAGTTCGATCTCGTATGTATGAATCACGTGCTCGAACACGTATCAGACCCTGCCGAGGCCGTCGGTATGTTTTCTGAAATGCTGTCTGAACGAGGAATGATATATATCGCCGTGCCCGACTTTTGGCGCGGGGAGTATGCGCCACAGGCATTTCATTTTGTTCCTCATATATCGTGGTTTACTTTGAAATCTTTGCAACGATTGCTAATGAAGAGCGGTTTTCGCGTTGTAAAAACGCAAGTTGACAAAGAGATACAGGTTTTGGCGGTTAGAATCACCGGCTCCGCATCAGAGATGTCCGATTCGGGTGACGCAGTCTCCCGATCCGCTTTCTGGAATAAGACTTCAGCCGCAATGCTGGAAGCCTTCGGGCATCCCAGGGGAAATCGTACGCTCTTGTGGTTCATAGACTGGAGCCAACCGGAGTGGTTTTATCAGAGACAGGTGTTGCCAGGCTCTCGCGCGATCTCGCCACTGGTCCAATCGCTCTTTACACTTGGACGCTCGTTGCCCACGCGATTGTTCGTTCGGATTCGTCGGTTTTTTCCGGATTTTGTACGAAGCGATGAAGTAAGAATGCTCACCGTCGAGTTGCAGGGCGATAGGACATTGCCGATTACGATCCGGCACCCCGGTCGTCAAGCGCCTGTCTGGATAAAGTAGAAAACGCCGGCAGTTGGAGGCAGGGATTCGCAGCGCAGAAGATGAAAGACTGCCGATGGATCAAGCCGGTGCTGGTGGGGGAGTTCGAATTTGCAGAATGGGCGCCGGATGGGCACCTGCGGCACTCGAAGTTTGTAGGACTGGGGGAGGATAAGAAGGCGAAGAAGTTGCGGCGGGAGGACTGACCGAAGCGAACCTTCAGTGGCTAGGCTAAGCAGTCAGTGCGAGGATCGGTTCAGGACTTTCTCGCTGGCTACTGGATCGTCGACGTCGAATCTTTCGACGCGAGCGTATGAGATCGCCGCCCACCCGCAGCGTTTACTGATTTGACCTCAAGTCCCGAGCACTCGGCAGATCGAAAAATGGAATTCTTACACGTTTGCTAAATTCTCGGCGAACACAACGTGTTGCTGCGTCCAAAAACGGGACGTAGCAGCCACTTGAACCACCAAAAGAAATACTTTTCAGCTCTTGTGACACAAATTCAGACGCATCGGCTAGTTCAGTTAATCGTAAACGGTAAAGCGGGCCGCATGGCAGCTTCGGAATCGCGCGATGAACTCGAGGCCTCGATCAAAGCCATATATCCGGAAGCGAATACTACTTTCACGACGGAAGGAATGGACGTCAACAAGCTCGTGCGAGAAGCCATTCAGCGCGGAAGCACGCTGATCATCGCCGGAGGGGGTGATGGCACCGTCAATGCAGTTGCCTCTGCCGTGGCCGGGACGGACACCATCCTCGGTGTACTTCCACTGGGTACACTGAATCACTTCAGTAAGGATCTCGGAATTCCTATGGAATTGAAAGCTGCCATTGGAAATCTCGGCTCCGGCCGGGCAATCGCTGTCGACGTCGGAGAGGTCAACGGCCATATCTTTGTTAATAATTCCGGACTCGGACTTTATCCGACAATCGTACGGCTCCGCGAGGAACGGCAGGCGCGAGGGGAATCCAAATGGATCGCGGCAGGAGTAGCCGCAGCCCGAGCACTTCGTCACTATCAACGGCTCACGCTACAGGTGACTGCGAGCGGAAAAAAATTGCTGCGAAAAACATCGATAGTTTTCCTGGGCAACAATGAATACACAATGGAAGGCCTGAACATGGGTACTCGTACACAACTCGATGCCGGACTATTGTGCCTTTACATCACCGGAGAAACCTCGAGCCTAAAGCTCATCGGACTTACACTCAGCGCTCTGATGGGAAAACTCCAGAAAAACAGAGACTACGACAAGATCCTCGCCGATGAGGTATGGATCCGCAGCAGACAGTCCATTCTGAACGTCAGCATCGACGGAGAAGTGATTCGCCTGGCATCCCCACTTCATTACCGCATACGCCCGAAAGCGCTATGGGTGCTTGTTCCCGATGAGGAGCGCTGACAAGTGCGGACAATCGCGCACCTGTCCGATTTGCATTTTGGCAGGACGGATCAAGCGACACTCCAGCCTTTGATTCATGTCTTACAGAAGATCCACCCGGATCTGGTGGCAGTTTCCGGCGACCTGACGCAACGGGCGCGGATAGGCCAATTCAAAGAAGCGAAAAGGTTTCTGAATTCCTTGCCTTCACCGCAAATCGTTGTTCCCGGAAATCACGATCTTCCACTCGACAATCTCCTTCTTCGGCTATTCAGTCCGCTTTCGCGATTCAAACGTTACATCACACGCGACCTGACTCCGGTGTACATCGATGACGAGATTGCGGTGTTGGGACTCAACACGACGCGACGGATGCTTGCGAAAAATGGACGAGTGAATATGGAGCAAGTTTCCGGAATCAACAAACATTTTGGCAATCTGCATGGCAGCCAAACCAGGATTGTTGTGACGCATCATCCTTTCGATTTACCGAGGGGATTCGATGACGCACAACTAGTTGGACGATCGCGGATGGCGATGAATAATTTCGCAAAGAGTGGCGTAGATATTTTCCTTGCGGGTCATCTGCATGTGACGCATGCGGGCAATACGGAGCGGCACGAGATCGCCGGATACACTGCACTAGTTATTCAAGCCGGTACCGCCACCTCGACCCGAGGCCGCGGCGAACTGAATTCGTTCAACGTGATTCGGATCCAGGAATCTGAAATGAGCGTGGAAACATATAGCTGGCAGTCGGCGCCTCAGTCATTTTCGCCTTCAACAATAAAGTATTTCCGCCGGTCCGCGCCGGAAGCTAGCCCCGTATCTGGGCATGTATGGCAGGAAGTTCGACGTTGATCGATCAACTCATCTTTGAACCGCTTATGCAGTGGGACAATATCGTTCTTCAATGGCTTCATTCCCATAACACTCCTTTAGGAATCCAAATAATGGGGACATTGACCATCATGGGAGCTGGGGCCTTCACTACGATCCTGGGAATTGGAGTCGGGGCTCTGTTCGCCCGCAAACGAAAATGGGGGATATTAAAGGGATGGAGCGCCGCACTAGTCGGAGATCCCGTGATTTTGAATATTTTGAAGTGGTCTATACGACGGCCTCGTCCGGAGTTCGCCGCCCCCTTTTTGCACGACTTTAGTTACAGCTTCCCCAGCGGACATGCCATGAACTCGACGATTGTTTATGGAATGCTTGCTTACACTCTGGTCACAGTTTGTACGCGGCGTAGTGCGGCTAGAATCGGAATTGTCGTTTTTTTCGTACTGTTGGTGCTGGGGATTGGCTTCAGTCGGCTCTACCTTGGAGTTCATTATTTTAGTGATGTCCTTGGAGGATTTGTCGTAGGGATTGCCTGGCTTGCTGCCTGTATTGTTTTCACAGAAACGTCGCAGCGAAGGCAGGAGACTGAAAAACGTGGGTTGCAAATGAATAACACTCAGTAGCTCACGATTGGTGAATTCTCGGAAAAGCGCCATCTGTCGAAATTTATGCTGCCCGAATGAAGTGGAGTGTCTCTTATCGTTGCTGCAGAACAAGTTCGGGACGTCGTGGACGATACTCAGCCAACGGCCGTGGCCTGAAGTCGCCTGACGCGGGTATTCTTTATCCATGCCCGCCTGAATTGGTTCCCATCTTTTTCGTTGCCGGCCAATCTTAATTTCACCGCAAAACCTTTGCTTGGCAACCAGCGTCTTTCTGACGTTAACTCTCAAGTGGAATACACGGGAATACACGAGGTTGAAACTTTGCCAGAGGAATAATTAGTATGAAGTCCTACGTAAGCTGGAAAACTTTCTGCTTCGTTCTGCTGTTGTGCATCGCAGCCATTCCCACAATCTTCACATCACAGGATGCGCATTTACATCATTGGGCATATGAAGGAAAGGAAGGCCCTGCGGAATGGGGCAAACTCGATTCAACCTTTGCGACGTGCTCGATGGGCCATGCCCAGTCTCCAATCGATATCAAGGGCGCTACGGCCGCGGATCTTCCCGCACTGAAATTTGAGTACAAGGCTGTGCCGTTGAATATCATCGACAACGGCCACACCATCCAGATCAACTATCCGGCCGGCAGCAGACTCACCGTCGGTGACAAAATCTATGCGCTGCAACAAATTCATTTCCATCATCCCAGCGAAGAACAAATTAATGGTCACGCCTCCGATATGGTCGCGCACTTCGTGCATTCCGACACGGAAGGTCATCTCGCTGTCGTTGCAGTTCTTCTAAAACAGGGAACGGAGAATCCGCAGCTCGCAATTTTGTGGAAGAACATTCCCTCGGAGAGAGAAAAAGCCGTTCCGGTTCCCGGAGTCCAGGTCAACGTTACGAATCTCCTGCCTTCCGACCGCGGCTACTACACTTTTGCGGGTTCGCTCACGACTCCACCCTGCTCGGAAGGCGTTACCTGGTTCGTTCTGAAGCAGCAATCCTCGATTTCGGCGAGCGAAATTGCCGCTTTCGCGAAGCTCTATCCGAAAAATGCGCGTCCGATCCAGCCACTGAATAGCAGAAAGCTTCTCGAAACGAAATAACCGGGAAGAGCTGTTGTCCAGGAACCGGCTGACCTTTTGGAGCGAATGCGCCAATTTCCCGAATCGTGTGCGGTTGAAGCTGAAATTGGTTGACGAGCAAAGGTTCCGCAACGATTACACCCACAAGTTGCGATCCAGTGTACGGTACTGGACTGCTTCAGAAAGATGCTTTGGGGCCAGTTCATCATCGCCCGCCAGGTCGGCTATCGTGCGCGAGACTTTCAGTATCCGATCGTAACCGCGCGCGCTGAATCCGAGCTTGGTTACTGCATTTTCCATGATCTTTTCGCATTCGGCGGTCAAGACGCAGAATTTGCGTATGTGGCGCGGACCCATCTGCGCGTTGGTGTAGATCTTTTCATCGTAGAACCGGCGAAACTGAACGCTTCTCGCAGCGATCACGCGCGCGCGAATCAGTTCAGACGACTCTGCGGCTCGTGTATTGGAAAGCTCCTTGTATGGAACCGCCGGCACATCGATTTGAATGTCGATGCGATCCATCAGCGGACCCGAGATTTTCGACATATAGCGCTGGATCTGCGGCGGCGTGCAGAAACATTCCCGCCGGAAGTCATTTGCAAATCCACACGGACACGGATTGGAGGCGGCAACGAGAATGAATGACGCCGGGAAGGTGAGCGTCATTTGGGCCCGCGCAATGGTGACGCGGCGTTCTTCCAGAGGCTGCCGCATGACTTCGAGGACGTTGCGGGGAAACTCCGGCAGCTCATCGAGAAACAGCACCCCGTTGTGCGCCATGCTCACTTCTCCCGGCCGTGGGACGCTGCCTCCGCCAACCAGGCCCGCATCGGAAATCGTGTGATGCGGCGAGCGGAACGGCCTCGTGTCGATGATGCCGGTCTCCGATGGCAGAAGCCCCGTGACGGAATGAATCCGCGTCGTCTCCAGGCCTTCTTCAAAACTCATGGGCGGAAGGATGGACGGAATGCGTTTGGCGAGCATTGTCTTGCCCGAGCCAGGAGGTCCGATCATCAACATGTTGTGGCCGCCGGCCATCGCGACTTCAATAGCGCGTTTGGCGTGGAACTGCCCGCGCACGTCTCGGAAGTCTTCCAATCGGTGATTGGACTCCGAAGCCGTTACGAACGGATCGATGCGCAATGGTTCGACTCTCCGCGATCCATTGATAAAGTCGACGACCTCGGTCAACGTTCCCATGGGAAATACCGAAATACCGTCGACTACGGCCGCTTCCCGCGCGTTGCCCTTGGGAACCAGCACGTACGGAATCTTCAAATCCCGCGCCAGCATGGCAATCGAGAGTACGCCGCGAACCGGCCGCAGCTTTCCATCCAGTGACAGCTCGCCGATCAGCAAGTAATCGGAAAGATCCTGGCGATTGAGCAGGCCATGGCCGCCGAGAATTCCTACAGCCAGGGGCAGGTCAAATGCCGATCCTTCCTTCTTCACATCGGCAGGCGCGAGGTTGACCGTGATGGCCTGATAGGGAAACGTGAATCCATTGTTTCGAATCGACGCGATGATGCGGCTTCGGGATTCTCGAACCGCGGCATCGGGAAGGCCGGAAATGAAAAACGCTCCATTGGTTCCGGTGGAAATGTTGACTTCGACATCGACGACATAGGCTTCGATGCCATACACGGCAGCGCTCCGAGTTTTGAAAAGCATGGTTTTGTGGTGGGGGAAAATGCGAAGGGCAGACTCAGTCTAGAACGACGAGGCAATCGGCTGCAAGCGTTGGTATGAAACGGTCCCGTTTTTCGATACTTCGAGGGAAAGAAACGTTCGGATCACATTCCAGGTTGTGCACGCTGTGCTAACATTTCCACCGTGAAGCAACTGGCAATCGCCTGGGCGCTGTTGCGCTTCTACTTCCGTGTCACTCCTTCCAGCTGGTATCGTCACGCTCCGTTCATACCTGTTCCACCGCGCGATTACCTCAAGTGGAGATTTCATACTGCGTATGGAAATAGTCGTCCGCCGATTGGAACCGTTCTGCGGGATATCTGGCAGCTGGGGGACTGGCTGCGCACGTTTCCAGAGTAGCGTGTCCAATCCCATCAAACGGTCCATCGCAGTTCTTGTTCGAAAAGAAAATCTCATTCTGTCTGTTCGTCGTCCCGACAATGATGATGAATTGCCCGGAGTGTGGGGCCTTCCTGCTGGATCCTTCAGAAATTCGGAATCGACTGGGGACCTGATTGCGCGGATCGGACAGCAGAAGCTGGGTGTCGTCCTGACTCCGATTCGAAAGCTCGCAGAAGGAACGCAGGACCGTCCCACTTATCGGCTTCAAATGGAATTGTGGGAAGTCGCAATGGAGGGAAATCCAAATCAACCGTCATTCCGTTGGGCGACGACGAATCTTCTTAGGCCGGGTATGGCCCAGGGATCCTTGTGCTGCGAACTGGCATTGGGTTTGCAGGCCAGAAAAGGGAAGAGCCGCCTCAGCTTATAAGTGCTTGTTCGCCAGGGACGGTAGCGGAAGAAGCTTTGAGCTGATGCGGCTCTTTTTCCCTATACGAACCAATAGAGGGGCCAGCCTCGGCGAAAATACAGGAAACTTTAATATTCCCATCGAAGAAGCAGACTGCCCCAGGTCCAGCCAGCGCCAAAAGTGGCCATCAGGACCTTGTCGCCCTTGACAATCTTTTTATTTTCAACAGCTTCCGAGAGGCAGATGGGAATCGTCCCAGCGGTCGTATTGGCAAACCGATCAATATTAATAGCCACCTGGGAATCGTCGAGTTTCATCCGGTCGACTGCTGCTTTGATGATTCTCAGGTTGGCCTGGTGGGGGATAAAGAGTTTGATGTCTTTGGAGGGGATGCGGTTCTTTTCGAGGATTTCCGCTGAAATATCGGCCATTCCACGTACGGCGTATCTGAAGACGTTTTTACCGTCCTGGTGGACGTAGTGCATCTTCTTTTGAACGGTTTCAACGGATGGCGGATTCAGGCTGCCGCCCGCAGGCATGTATAGATACTGGCCGCCCGAGCCATCGGATCGCA
>Ga0184628_10001315_pt1 | contig 12314 bp, 13 predicted proteins | sample PLM4_5_b1_FD_133149 | JGI IMG/M metagenome (GOLD analysis project Ga0184628, IMG submission 133149) | Groundwater sediment microbial communities from an aquifer in East River, Colorado, USA - PLM4_5_b1 | ecosystem: Environmental > Terrestrial > Soil > Riparian zone | place: USA: East River...
CAGGCGATGGTGGATAACCGGAAGGAGTTCGAGGCTTTTCCGACCGCCGGTGAGGCGGCACGCACGGTGCTCGAAACACTGGCGATCCTCGGCGCCAACGTCGCTTTCACCTTCAGGATGGTGGGCGGTGAGATTGGCGTCTGGATTGCACAATTCGCGGCACTGGCGCGGGGGGATTTTACCGGCTTCAAGCTGATCAGTGAGGAATGGACGCGCGACGCGGCCCAGGCGCGCGTCGACGTGGATGCCTTGTCGGAGCGGATCCTGAACGCCGGCAAACACATCGCGGAGGCGCGCGACAACTGGGACCTGATGGGCGACATGTCCAAGTTGAGCGGTGCCTCATCCGGTGCCGAGGCTCGCATCCGCGAGCGCATGGAATTCGAGAAGCACTACCAGGAGCGCGTCGCCGCCACCCAGGGCTTCTATCAGCGCTCCGCCGAAGCGATCAAGGTCGGCCAGGCGCTTTTTCGTGAGTTACAGAACCAGGGAATGATCGGCCGCAGCGAGGTGATCGAGCAGGAACGCGCGGCGGAGGATGCGCGGCTGCAGGTCCTCGTCAATGCGCTGCAACAGCAGCGGGCACTGCACCAGCAGATGGGCGATCTCGCCAAGGCGCGCGTCGCCCAGGACCAGATCGCGGCGGCGGAAGCCGCCCGCATCGCCAACAACGCCATTGCCGGCGCCAAACAGACATCGAGCGATGCGATGCTGGAGCGCGAGCTGGAAGCAAACCAGAACCGCTTCAACGCGCAGATCACGCAGACCATCCGCAACGTCGAGTTGGAGAACATGACCGAGATGGACCTGATCCGGTTCCACCTCTCGGAGAAGATGAGCGCGCTCGACACCGCCCGGGCGAACGATCTGATCAGCGCGGAATTCTATGCGCAGCAGCGCTACCTGCTCGAAGTCCGGGCGCAGGCGGGCCTGGGGGATGCGAGCGCTCAGGGGATCCTCGCGCGGCGACAATTTGAGCAATTGAACGCGCAGCAGCAGTTGCAGTTCGCCTTCGGCCAAATGGCGCAAATGACCGCCGGCGTCGCCACACACTCGCGAGCGATGTTCAACATAAATAAAGTGGCTGCGCTCTCGGAAATGGCAGTGAGTTTGCCCAAAGGAGTTGAAAAGACCTGGGACAGCTATCCCTATCCCTGGAACATCCCGATGGCCGCGCTTCACCTCGTCGCCGGATTGGCGCGCATCGCTCAAGTGCGTAGTGCGAGCTTTGGCGGTGCAACCTCCGCGCCGTCGATCGGCGGCGGCACCGCGATCCCGGTGACTCCGGCGCTCAGCGGACCGCTCGGCCTGACGCCGCTCTCGCAATCGACCTCGAATTCCTCGCAGACCGTGATACACGTGAACGTGTATGGAACCGTTGTTGGATCAGGCGGAATGCAGGAGTTGACGGAGGAATATATTGTCCCGGCGCTGAAGGATCTGATCGACAACAAGGACGCGGTGATCATCGGCGCCAACTCCCGCCAGGCGGCCAACCTCGTGTCATGAGCGTCGTTACCTACACGGCGCTGCGGGAGATTGAGCCGACGGGCTATTCCAAGGCGGCGTCCGACATCTCGGTGGCGGCCGCTGACGATTCATTCAATCAGATCGCTGCCGGCCTGCTCGGCCTTCTCGACGATCAATGGTTCCTGGTCGCGGGCTACGCCAACGCGGTCAACAATGGCTGGTTTCAGGCGAACGGCAACTCCACTACCACCAAGATCACGCAGGACACCACTACCAGCCTGGTGACGGAGGCGGCGGGGCCGTCGGTCACCATCGTCGGATATTACCGGGGCCTCGGAGAAAGCTACAACCTGGAAACCGACAGCGAGCAGATCTCCCGTAGCGTCGCGGTGAACCGCAACGTGAAAAAGCCGCTCGACGGCGGGGCGCCGGAGGTTCTGCTGCACGCCCGGGAAGTCTTCATCGACGTCCGGACCGGCTACATTCCCGAGGCGCAGATCAAGCAATGGCGTGAATTCCTCGCCTCGGTCGAGGGCGGGGAGACGCTCACCTTCGACGCCTACGGCACAGTGGCGGTGCCGGTCGACCCCGTATCGGTGATTCTGGAGACCGCGGATTACAGCGACGCCCGCATTCGCGGGGCCCTGATGTATCAGTTGTCCCTCAAGCTGCGGCTGCTCTAATGCGCGCCGACACCGCCGCGTTTGCCGCGAAGAACGTCGCGCTCGCGAAGCGCCCGCGCTACGTGATCGAGGTCGCGTTCGACAGCGCGAATACGATCCTGCGGTACTTCACCTCGCACTCCGACTCGGCGCTACCCGGCGGCGCGTCGTCGATCATGGGGGTGGTCGAGGGCCTGTCGGGCACCAGCCAGACGCTCAACCCGGACACCGCCAACGCCAGCATTGGCAACATCAGCTTCAGCCTGGTGGACAAGGCTTCCATCGTCACCACCACGCTGGGCGGGCAGTTGGCGCTCGGGCGCTCGACGCGCCGCCAGCGCGTGCGGGTGTATGTCGGTTACGAGGGCCTCGCGTGGGCGGACTACACGCTGGTGCAGACGCAGCTCGTCTCGGAGATCAGCTACAGCGAAGGCGCCTATAAGTTCAGTTGCGCCGACGTGCAGCGCGAGATGCGCAAGGACCTCTTCGAGCTCGCCAAGACCACGCTCGCGCAGTCGCTCTCCGATTCCGCCACGACGATCGAGGTATTCGCCACCGCCGCGTTCACGCTGGTGGCGCACGGCACGAGCTACAGCGACGCGCCGAGCTCGACCGTCGGCTACCTCAAGATTCAGGACGAGGTGATCCGCTACACCGGCAAGACCTCGACGCAGTTCACCGGCTGCACGCGGGGGGCGCTCAACACGCGGGCGGTGGAACACCCCGTGGACGCCACCGCCGCGGCCGACCGGCGCACCGCGGTCGAGGAGTTCGTCTACCTCGAGCTGCCGGCGGTGAAGCTCGTTTATGCACTACTCACCGGCGTGCTGCACAACCAGGGCGGCGCCACGCTCCCGGCATCCTGGCACCTGGGCATCCCGACGAGCTACGTGCGGCTCGCGGACTTCACCGACGCCGCCAAGAGCGACCTGTGGAATCCCGCCGACGACGAGCAGGGCTTCGTCGTGCGCTTCGAGGGGCTCACCAAGACCGACGGCAAGAAGTTCATCGAGACCGAACTCGCGCTCTTGTGCGGGGTGTTCATGCCGGTCTATGCCGACGGCGCGCTCGGCCTCAGACGGATGGCCAACATCCTCGCGGGCGCGGCCTACGTGCGGATGCTCGACGACAGCAACCTGGTCAGCGTCGGCGACCTGGTGCACGACTTCAACGCGCTCCACAACATCATCCAGATCAACTGGAACTGGGAGACGGCGCGCGCCGACTTCACCCGCATCAACCTGCTGATCGACTCGTCCTCGGTCACCGTGCACGGCCGATCGGACCCGCTCAAGCTCAAGTTCCGCGGCCTGCACGGCAGCCGGCACAGCGCGGTGATCCTCGCGCAGCGCTTCGATTCGATCCGCGACCGCTACACCGGGCCGCCTTTCAGGATACCGGTGAGCGTGCTGCCGAGCTTGAACACCCTCGAAGTCGGCGACGTTGTGCGGCTGCGGCCAGCCGGCGTCCGCGATTTCGTCGTGACGGGCGGCGGCGCGCTCGACCGCTCGTACGAGATCCAGAACATCAGCATCGACTGGATCACCGGCAACGTCGGACTGAAGCTCGTCGCTTCCTCGCGCGCACCCGACGCCGTCGCCGCGACCGCGGACGCGACCGTGCTCACCCAGGCGTGGTACACCGGCACCGGCACCGCGCTCGCGAGCGTGCTCACCATCACCGGCTCGAATCCGGGGCACGTCACCGCCGGAGGTACGCTGACCGGCAACGCGGACATGAACGCCGCCGGCGCGATCTTCTACTACGACGGCGACCTGCAGATCGACGCCGGCGTGACGGTCAACCTCGTCAACAACGTGCAGTTGCGCGTGCGGGGTTTTCTGCAGAACAACGGCACGCTCAACGGCGTGGGCGGTGGGCTTGCCGGCGGCGCCGCCGTGGGCTCACCCACGACCATGTTCGACTTCAACCCGGGAGTGGTGGGCTTCATCGGCACCACCGAGGCCGGCGGCATCGCGCTTGAGGACCACGCCCGCGCCAATCCGCAGGGGTTTCGCGGCGCCTCGACGGTGGGCAGGTCGTCAACGGTCCCGTCGTTTACCCTGGCCTGGAGTGGCACCACGCTCAACGGCACGCCCGGCGACCTGCGCGGGAGTTCGGGCGCGAGCGGCGGCGTGGCCCTGTGGGAAGAGGGCTCCCAGCACGAGCCGCAGGAGATCGTCGGCGGCAGCGCGGGTGGAGCGGGCGGCGCCGGGCTGCTGCTCGTCACTCGCGGCTTTGATACCGGCGCCTCCGGCAAAATTGATCTATCCGGCGGCAACAGCACGCTGGCGGGATTCATCGTTGTGCCCCTCGCCGGCGACGATCTCAATATGTATGCCGGGAGCGGCGGCGGCGGCGCGCCAGGCGGGCTCTTGATATTGCTGGACGGGGCGACTGCGAGCGCCACGGGATTAGGCGAATCAGAGCTGGTCGCAAACTATGGATTGACCCCGGTCCCATTCAATCCCCGCGAGTTTCCCTACTACGTCGGCACCGGCGACGGCACCACCTTCCCGCTGCCCTCGCTCTCCGGCGCGCGAGGCGGCAGCCGTGTGCAATACGTGCCGGGCAACACCGCCGCGACGGCCGACCTCCCCGCCGCGACGCTCACCGCGCCGACCAACATCGGCCTGGCCAGCGGCACCAGTGAGCTGCTGCGCCAGGGCGATGGCACGCTCGTTCCTCGCATCAAAGTGACGTGGACACCCTCGGTTGATGCGCGCACCGCCGGCTACGACATTCAATCGAAAGAGACAAGCGAGCCAGCGACGTCCTATCGCTCTATAGCGCCGGCGCTGGGGCAGGCGGCTGCCGTGGCGTGGATCACCGGAGTGCGCGACGGCATTGCGCATGACGTGCGCATCCGTGCGGCCGGCGCGACGCGCGAGGTGAGCGACTGGGTCGAGGTCACTAACTACATCGTCCTCGGCAAGACCGAGAAGCCGAGCAACGTCGGTACGCTCCAGTTCACCGATCCGTTCCTGAGTTGGACGGCGATCACGGACGGCGACCGGCGCGGCTACATCGTGCGCTATCAGCACGGCTCGAACACAGACTGGGCGAGTGCGCTGCCCGCCCACAAAGAGGGTTTCTTTACCCCGACACGCTTCGACACCGGCGACATCGTAGGCGGCATCGTGACGCTGCTGGTCAAGTCGATCGACACTACCGGCAACGAGTCGCTGACAGCCGCATCGCTGGAAGTTGATCTTCGCCCGCCGACGCCGGACAGCTTCTTCATCGCCCGCCAGCCCGATGGCACCCGCGAATTCACTTTTGCGCTCAACGCACCTCCGGCTGATCTCGCCGGCTTCCACCTGCGTTATTACCTCGGCTCGACGAGCGACTGGTCGGCGATGACAGCGCTGCACACGGGCGAGCTGCCGGCGTCGCCGTTCGAGACCAACCAGCTCGCCGCCGGCACCTACACCTTCGCCCTCAAGTCAGTGGACCGCGCCAAGAATGAGAGCGCGGCGGCGAGCTTCATCACCAGCGTCACGATCGGCGACCCGCGCATCGCCGGCGCCGTCGAAGACATCACCGAGCAGCCGACGTGGACCGGCACCCGATCGGGGTGCGGCCTCGATGGCGCGACCGGCTGGCTCGTCGCTGACAACACGGCAACGTGGGCTGACCTGCCGAGCACCTGGGCGGCGTGGACCTCGTGGATTCACACGCCGACGAGCCCGATCACCTATACGCGCAGCATCGACATCGGGGCAAAGATCAAGTTCGTTCCGCTCGTCACGGTCACCGGCGACGGCACCATCACGATCGAGGAGCGCCACGGCGACAACGGCGTTGATTACTCGTCCTACGCCACCGTGGGGCCGCAGGTCGACGCGCGCTACATCGACATCCGCGTCACGTCCACCGGCACGTTCCCGAAGCTGAAGACGATGCGCACGATCCTTTCGGCGGCCCTGACGCAGGAGCTGCTGGAAGACGTGGTGACCTCGGCGCTCACCGGGTCATACGACCTGGGCGTGGGCAACGTGCGCCTGCCGATCACAAAGCCGTTCACGGTCATCAAGAGCGTCAAGGTCACGCTGCAGAACGTCGGCGGCGGCTGGTCGTGGGAGCTGATCGACAAGAACACCAGCGTCGGGCCGCAGATCAAGATCTACAACAACACGCCGTCGCTCGCGGACGCGACGATTGACGCGGACATCCAAGGCTTAACGTAGGAGCACCTCATGACCTGGCCCACCGTAGCGGTTGACACAACAGACACCGATGCTGGATCTGACAATCCGGCCACCGCGCGCGCCGACCTGCTCGATGGGCTTCAAAAGCTGAACCAGATCATCGCCCACGTCAGCGCGTTCGTAGCGACGGCGCTCGACGACGCTGACGCGACGGCGTTTCGCGCGACGATCGGGGCGGCCGCTGCCGGGGTGTTAACCGCAACCTCCGGCACGCGGATGTTGTTCCAGCAGACCGCCGCCCCGACTGGGTGGACCAAGGAGACAAACTCTACCTATAACGACGCCGCCCTGCGCCTGGTCACCGGCACTGTGACGACCGGCGGCGCTGACGGGTTCACGACGCATTTCGGAACAAGCAAAACCACCGCCACTGACGGCAGCGGCACATCGGGAGCCACCTCGCCGGGCGCGACCGATTCACATACGTTGACGCTGGCTGATATACCGTCGCACCAACACCAACAGCAGGTGAGCGTCACCAGCTCTGACGCTCCAATAGCCGCGTTGAGGCCAACGTCACCAACAGGGGGCGGGGCAGGAGTAGGGCAGGCGCTCTTACATAGTCAAATAAACGATGCAGGCCCGGATTTGCTGCTCTATACATTAAATATTGGCAGCGGTGGTGGTCACGTTCACACGCACTCTGCCACGCACACACACACGACGCCATCACACGCCCACACCCTCAACAGCTTCAACATCAAATACGCCGACCACATCATCGCCCAGAAGGATTAGCGTGGGAAACTTTTGCCCTCTGCTGAAGAAGCCCTGCATCGAGCACCAATGCAAGTTCTACGTGCACCTGATCGGCAACGATCCGCAGACCGGGAACGGCCTGGACAAGTTCGACTGCGCTGTGGCGTTTATCCCGGTGCTGTTGATCGAGGGCACGCAGCAGACGCGGCAGACCGGCGCCGCTATCGAGAGCTTCAGGAACGAGGTGACCAGACAAAATTCCGGGTTGTCGTTGATCGGTGAACTGGCCAAAGGTTTGAAGGGTGAGCGGACGAAGGAGCTGACATGAACTTCGCCCACGTCGAAAACGGCGCGGTGGTGCGGTTCTTCCCGACGCTGCCGTTGCGTTTCAATGGCGCGCGCGGGCTGATCGACTTCAGCCCGCCGCAACTTGCCGCGCTCGGCCTGCTGCCGGTCGTCAACGTGTCGCCCGCGTTCGACCCGCTGCTCACGAGATTCAGCAGCGCACCGCCGGTCTTCACCGTGTTCTCCGATCACGTCGATATGGTTATCCCGACCGAGCCGATCCCGCCGGCCGAGATCGCGGCGCGCCAGGCGCGCGAGGCGCTGCTGCTCGACCCGCGCGCCGTCGAGCTGCGCGACAAGCTCACCACGGCGACGGCGACGCAGATCAGCGACTACGTCGACGCCCAGGTCATTGACCTGCCCAGCGCCCGGCTCATGTTCAAGCGCGTGCTGCTGGTGCTGGCGTTGATGGCGCGGTGATCGCGTCCGGATGGTGTAGATGAATGACCTACCAGAAGCGATTGAAATGCCCGACGTGCCGCGGTCCGATGATCGTACAGAAGCACCGCGAGCGGACGTGGTGCCCGAAGTGCAAGTTACCGCCGGAGAAGCGCGATGAGACTCCCGACGCAGACCGTGACGCTGGGCGGAAACGCATACCGGGTGACGGTGGAGATCGAGCCTGATCCCTCGGTCCCGCCCGTTGTCGTGCCGCCCGTTGAGTCGCCGCCGTCCTCGAACGGCTACACCGCGCGGGCGGGCAAGCTCTACGACGTCGCCGGGAAGGAAGTGCAACTGCGCGGTGTCAGCCATCAGGGCTTCGCCGCCTACGACGTGCTGCGCCCGCAGTATCTGTGGCAAGTCGGATGGAAGCAGCAACTGGCGCAGATCAAGTCGCTCGGTTTCAACGCGATCCGGATTCCGTTCGCCCCGGACACGCTCTACGACCAGCGGAAGATGGGCGACCCGGGGTTCAGCTACAACATGCCGCTGAACGATGGCCTGCGAGGCATGACGCCGCTGCAGGTGCTCGACATGTTCATGATCGAGTGCGACCGGCTCGGGCTCTACATGCTGCCGGACTTTCACAGCGTCACGGCGAAGACGCTCTACCAGCTCTGGTATCTGGACAAGCCGTCCGAGTTCCCGCTCGTCTACAACAACCGGGCCTACACCAAGGCAAACTGGATCAGCGACCTGGTGATGGTGGCGAAACGTTACAAGACGCTGCCTTATTTCCTCGGCCTCGACATCTACAACGAGCCGTACGGCAAGGCGCGGTGGGACAAGGGCGACCTCAACGCGCCCAATCCGGACAACTTCTGGCGTCCGGCAGCGGAAGAAGCCGCCGCGGCCGTGCTGGATGAGAACCCGAACCTGCTCATCTTCGTGCAGGGCTGCGGTCCCAACTTCGATGGCAAGGAGGACACCTCGATCCCGATGAACTACGGGGAGGACTTCCAGCCGCAGGCCTACAACCCGCTGCGAATTCCGGACGACAAGCTGGTGCTTTCGCCGCACACCTACGGCCCGGACGTGTGGCCCAAGTCCACATTCGCAGCGGGAAACTACCCGGCGAATCTGGCGGCGCATTGGGAAAAGCTCTTCGGACAGTTCCACCCGAAGCACCCGGTCATCATCGGAGAATGGGGCGGACGCTACGGGCAGGGCGGCGTAGGGCAGGCTGACGTTGCCTGGCAGAACGCGCTGGTCGATTACCTCATCGGCAAGGGCATCCGCAGCAGCTTCTATTGGTGCTACACGCCGAACAGCGGCGACACCGGCGGCATTCTCGATGACCAGTTGAACGTGCGCGAGGACAAGATGGCGCTGCTGCGAAGGCATTGGGTGGCGTGATGTCGGACGAACCAAAACCTCCCAGCTCATGGACGCCGGAGATCGTGCGGGACCACCTGCTCGCCGTCATCGCCGCCAACAATCAACGCTACGAGGACAAGTTCACGGGGCAGGACAAGGCCGTGATCTCTGCGCTGACCGCGCAAAAGGAGGCTGTGAACGCCGCGCTGGCTGCGGCCGAGAAGGCCGTCGCTGTTGCAGAGCGTAACGCGGAGGAATGGCGCAAGGGCGCGAACGAATGGCGCGGCAGCATGACGGACAGAGAGGTCAACTTCGCCTCTCGCACCGAAATGGCAATGCTCAAGGAGCGCATTGACAAGCATGAGGGCGGCGGGACTGGCATGGAAAAACTGTGGGGGTGGATCGCCGCCGCCGTGATGCTCGGCGTCGCCTTGTTCGGGATCTTCGGAAAACTCAAGTGAGGCGCCCCATGAAGCCTACGCGCAGACGGCAAGACGAAAGCGGTCGGGACAAGGGCGCGCTGATCTTCCTGTGGCGGCACGCGAAGGAGATCGCCGCCATCGTGTTGCTGGCCGGCATGGTGATCAGCGGTTCGACCTATTTCGCCACCGCGGCGGACGTAGATCAAAAGTTTAACTCTCTCAAGGTTGATATCAAAAAATCCGCGTTAGAGGGGAGAAAGCTGAACATCGAGGATGCGCTGTTCCGCTTGCGCAGCGGTCCGCGCGAGAAGGGCACCGTGGCGCAGATCGAGCGCTTTGAAGCCGAGCTCCGCGACGTAAGCGCGCGGCTGCGGCAGATCGACGAGCGGCGGCCGTGATGGACTCTCTGCTGTATCAGGCAGTCAACGCGATGGTGGCGTTGCTGCTGGTCGTGGTGTGGGTGCGCCCGCAGGTTTTCCGCTTCCTGCTCGACAAGGGCAACGCCTATCCCTCGCTCGGCCGCCTCGGCCAATTCACCGCGCTCGTCGTCTCGACCTGGGTGCTGGTGACGGTCACGCTGGCGAAGAAGGGCGACGTCCAGGAGTGGCTCTTCATCGGCTACATGCTGTCCTGGGCCGGCGCGCAGTTCGGCTCGCTGTGGTTGAAGATGAAAGGCGGCCAGTCCGGAACCACGACCACCACCACCACCACCGACAGCAGCACGCAGGCGATCGTAACCAAGTAAGGAGACTGACATGATGGCAGCTATAAACCTCTCGCTTGAAGGACTGGTCGAACTCGTCATCTACCTCGCCATCGTCGGCGGGATACTGTGGCTCCTACTCTGGCTCGTCGGCTACATCGGGCTGCCGGAGCCGTTCTCCAAGGTCGCCAAGATCATCATCATGGTGGTCGGCGTCCTCATCCTGATCAACGTCCTGCTCGGCTTCGCCGGGCATCCCGTCGTGAGGTTGCGATAAGCGGCAGTGACGTGATCCGCTGGTGCCTCGCTGCCCTGGCCATGGTCCTGGCCGTCACGGTGCTCTACGCCGTCCGTCCCGCGCGCGCGACATTCGACGTCGAAACCATCACCGTCATCGATGACACGGAAGCCGGGACTACTACGTTGCGCACGGAAGACTTCAACAAACTGGTGCTGGTATACAACCTCATGCTCAGAGAAAAAGTGACTCGTTGCTCGTTACTCGTTGCTGGGAACCCATGATCACGCTCGACCAATACTTCGCCTCGCGGAAGTCGCACCCCGAGGCGACGCCGGCGCGCTACGCGGCGGCCGACGAGCTGCTCGGCCGCGTCAACCTGCTGCTCGAGCGCGCATACAACGAGGGCATCTACCACGAGGATCCGGACCCCGACACCGGCACCTGCATCTCCGGCTCCCGCGGCGGCTGCGGCGACGGCGGCTTCCGGCTGAGCGATTCCGCCACCGGCCGCATGAACTCCAAACACAAGAGCGCCCACGCCGTCGACGTCTACGACCCCGACGACTTCCTCGACGCGTGGCTCACCGACGCCCTCCTCGAGGAGTTCGGCCTCTACCGCGAACATCCCGACAAAACGCCCGGCTGGTGTCACCTGCAGGACCTGGCGCCGGGCAGCGGCAAGCGGACGTTCTGGCCATGATCACCACCGCCCTCGCGTTCATCACCGCCAACCGGTCCCGGATCGCGATCTATGCGCTCGTGGCCCTCGGCGCACTCGCCACCGCCGCCGGCGTCGGCTACCACAAAGGTGTGCAGCGGCTGTGGGATTACCAGGTTGCCCAGGCCAAGGCCGCCGTGGCGATCGTGGTGAAGCAGGGCAATGTCACCGAGCGCGTGGTCACGAAATACATCACGATCAGAGCCAAGGCGCAGATCGTAGAGCGCACCGTCGAAAAGGAGGTCATCCGATATGTGGACAAGAACCCTGGCCATTGCCTTGACCCTGAGTGGGGCCGGCTGCACGACGCAAGTACAGGCGCCCTTCCCGACCCCACCGGCGGAACTGATGACCCCGGCCGAGCGCCCACTGCCGCTGAAGCCCTCGAAACCGTCACCCAGAACAACGCCCGCTGCATCCGCACCGCGGACCGCCTGACCGCGCTCCAGGAGTGGGTGAGCGAGCAGCAGAAACTCACCGACTGACCCCCACCCTGTCCCAATCGCTGGTTCCTCCCCAGCGATCCCCCTGGCCCCGGCCGCGCAAGCGGTTGGGGCCTTTTTCTCTGTACCCGCTCAGAACGCCCCACGCCTTGCGTAGCGGCCCGCTGGCAAATCCGCTGGCCGTTGGTGGGCATCCATTCGGCATCCGGCCCCCTCTTTTGCCCTTTCCACGCCCTTATTGCACAGTGCGCCGCACTATGCGCGACTGGTGCAACACGCACTTTTAATCCGTTGGTCGGGGGTTCAAATCCCCCACCGCCTACCAAATCAACGACTTAGGAACATAGTGCCTATTTTGGTGGGCATCCTTTCTCTATCTCCTTCCGACTTTCAGCATGATGTGGCGCAGGCGTTCCGGGTAGAGGTGAGCGTAGCGGCGGCTGCTGACGACGCTTTTGTGGTGCAGGGCGGCCTGGACGTCAGCGAGGGTGCCGCCGCGGCTGATGATTTCGCTGGCCAGGCTGTGGCGCAGGTCGTGCATGCGGACGTGGGGCAGCTTGGCCAGTTTGCGGGCGCGCTCGAAGGCCGAGTAGTAGTCGCGCCACGGGCGGGTGAAGGGCAGGCGCCGCAGGTCGGCGAGCC
>Ga0184628_10001316_pt1 | contig 12313 bp, 12 predicted proteins | sample PLM4_5_b1_FD_133149 | JGI IMG/M metagenome (GOLD analysis project Ga0184628, IMG submission 133149) | Groundwater sediment microbial communities from an aquifer in East River, Colorado, USA - PLM4_5_b1 | ecosystem: Environmental > Terrestrial > Soil > Riparian zone | place: USA: East River...
GATGGAGTGCCCGACGACGTGCACCTTCTTTATACCGCTCTCGGAAAATGCGGCGCTTTCCTTCGCAGAAACGGAAATGACGCAGTGTGCAGCAGACGCAAGTTCGATTTCCTTCTGCAGTTCCTTGTTGGATTTACGAGCGGACCACGGTGTCCCTGAGAGCTTCATCTCCAACCCATCTCGCCGGCTGAACAATGCTTCCGCATCGTAGATGATGCGAATATTTTCAAACCAGTCTGGATGGGCCTGCATCATCGACTGAAGAATCTCCATGTTGTGCGGCCTGCTGACGACGATGCATTGGTAGTACCCCTTGCGGTTTCGCAGGAACATTTCCAGCATCCTCGATCCCAGCCCCGTAACGACCTCGATTTCCCGTGGCAGGTCGGCATATACCTGATCCCACGCTTCATTCATTTCAGCCAGCGGGTAGACGGAAATAAAGAATCCCTGTTTCAAAAGGGACAGGATCAGGGTTCGGGCGCGGGGAAATCCGGATCCCTGCCAGGAGTGGGGCACTCGATCGTCGAGAAACAGAATCCGATCGCTGGCATTTCTGGAGCGCGCCGTCAGGGCGTTGCCGGTGCCGTTGGGACGCTGTTTCTTCAGCGCTTCAACGTGATGTTCCACGAAAATATGCTGGTGTTCCGCCTGAAGTCGGATGGCTCGTGCTGGGGACTTCGAACTTCCAAACTCATAGTGAACGATGACGGCATCCGGCTCGTACACGACTCGAAGTCCGTGCTCCCGCAATCGCATGCAATAGTCGGCTTCTTCATAGTAGGCAGGCTTGAATGCCTCGTCGAAACCGCCAAGCTTTTCCCAGACGCGGCGTGGCGTCAGCAGAAATGCTCCGGAACAGTAGTCGACATCGCGTCGAAACATGTACTCCGGAGACAGCGGATCGTCTCCCCGGCCGTATCCATAACAGGAACCGTCCTGCCACACGATGCTTCCGGCTTCCTGCAAGGCTCCGTCCAGATGAACGATCTTCCCGCCCACAGCACCGATGTCGGATGAACTCGTCAGAGTACGAAGCGCGCTGCGGATGGAGCCGGGCAGCAGTTGCGCATCGTTGTTCAGAAGAAGAATGTGCTCGCCCCGGGCCTCCCGCGCCGCCTGATTTGCGGCAACGAGAAAGTGCGGGTTTGTCGAATTGCGGATGATTCGAACTCCGCAGACATGATCCAGCAGTTTCGAAGTGTCGTCGGTCGATGCGTTATCGACAATGATCACTTCAACTTCTTCGCTGCGGCATTCCGCGATGGATCGCAGGCACGCGAAGGTCAGTTCGGAGCGGTTATAGAGAACCAGCAGGATGGAGACTTTTGGAGTTTCGGAGAACGGCAAATCCAGCCGCGACCCGGAAACAAGAAAGCTTTCGAGCCATATCCGGAACTGGTAGTCGTAGGAAGACTTCAGGGTCAAGCCCGCGTCGACGACAGCATCGTCGAAATCCTCTTCTGTCCGTTCGATTGGGGGGCGGGCACCGTTGGAATCGCGAGACGGGGCGAAGATCCTTTTAATGCCGCGAAACTGATTCGCAGCCCATCGCACCGGATAGGTCAAACGCCAGGTTGGAGATTTCAGGAACTGATCGAAGACCCATTTCTGATCGGCCAGCTCCTTTTCCTTGATCGCAAGTTCCTGCCGCAGGGCGCGCAGCGACTCCAGCTGCGACCTGAAAACCTCCGGCTTAAATTTCACGTTGCGATTCTCCATTACCAGAATTCCGTGTCGGATGCGCGATAGGCCGTTGATAATAACAGCGTTTCCGGACGCACGTGAACGTGGGAGTTCGGAATCGCCAACAGAATCTATGCTTCGAACCCGTGAAGACGTCTATCAGATCGGTTTTCCCGCAAAGCCCGGAGAACACTACCGGGCATTTGTGAGATTTGCCGCCGAACACGCCGGCAAGACCATTCTGGATTTGGGATGTGGTTACGGCGCGTACAGCCTGGCGCTGGCTGCAGAGGGCCGGCAGTGCATCGGGAGTGACGTCAATTTGAAGTACCTGTCGTCGGCATCGGTGTCGGGACTGCCGGTGGTTGCCGTCGATTCGGTGCTCCCATTTCCCGATCGTTCATTCGATACCGTGATGCTCCTGGAAGTCATCGAACACGTCCCCCAGCTGGAAGCCATTTTGAAGGAAGCATTCCGCGTCGCCCGACGCAACGTCCTGGTGACGGTTCCAAATGCAGAGGCCCTGGAACGGCTCCAGCAGAACGATGTGACGTATGCGCACATGCTGTCTTCGGATCACGTTCATTTTTTCGATCCGGCATCCCTTGAAGAACTGCTTGGGCGATTCGGCGGAAAAGTCGAAGTACGACGGGGCGATCCGATTTATCCATTCTGGTTTGCCAGTCGCTCCCTGGCCTACTACATGCTGCGGGTTCTCTACCGCACGGGCCTGTTCAAGCCCAGCTATTTCACACGTCTTTATGCTGTTGCGAGCGTTCGCGAAAATTAATCTCGACCTGAGAATCCTGGGGCGTCGTCCGGACGGGTACCACGAGATCCGGACCATTCTTCAGACCATCGATTGGTTTGATGAGATCCGAATCGAGCCGGCGGATCGTTTCGAGTTCGTTTGCCTGGGGAACCCTCTCGAGAATGCCGATGGAGCCCGCAACCTGGTGGTGCGTGCCGTTCGTGAATTCGAGAAGGTGACAGGCCAGTCCGTTCTCGCGCGTATCGAACTGACGAAAAACATCCCTGCCGGTGCGGGACTGGGTGGGGGAAGTGCGGATGCGGCTGTCACGATACTGGGGTTAGAGGAGTTGTACGGCAGGAAGTTGACCCTGGAACAGCGCTTCCTTTGCATGCGAACGCTCGGTTCGGACGTTCCTTTCTTTGCAGTCGGTGGCAGGGCGAGAGGAACCGGTCGGGGGGACGAAGTGACGCCGGAACCGGACGAGGAAGGTGCCGGTTTTTGGCTGGTCGTGGTGTTTTCCGGGCTGGTGATTTCAACGGTCGAAGCGTATTCCTGGTTGACGGTCCCAGGGGAATCCAATACCATCGAAGGTTTCTACGCCCAGGTTGATCCGGGCAGTGTGGCAGGTTTGCCCGTAAATGACTTCGAAAGCGCCGTTTTTGAACACCATCCTTTATTAGGGGAAATCAAAAGCGATCTTCTCCGTTTGGGAGCCCGGCATGCGGCTCTCTCGGGAAGTGGGTCTGCGATTTTTGGACAGTTTGACCGAGAGGATGACGCACAAAAAGCGGCATCGGAATTGATTCGGTATGGAACTGCACGGGTCACGCGGATGTTGTCGAGGGCTCGGTATTTGCAGAGCGTGTTTACGGACAGGACGTGAGTTGATCGCGGAGGAATTGGGGCGTGGCCAAGTGGTAAGGCACAGGTCTTTGAATCCTGCATTCGAAGGTTCGAATCCTTCCGCCCCAGCTTTGTTTGGAATAAATAGTGACTGACAAACTGAAAGTATTTACCGGAACTGCCAACACCGCACTGACGCACGAGATGTGTACCTATCTGGGTACCGAAATGGGGCAGTCGTCCACGACGCGGTTCAGCGACGGCGAGATTTACTTCCAGATCCTCGAGAATGTGCGCGGGGCGGATGTATTTATCGTTCAGCCTACCGGTCCGCCGGTGGATTCCAACCTGATGGAGCTGTTCCTGATGATCGATGCGTTCAAGCGCGCGTCGGCGAAGCGGATTACCGCCGTTATCCCATATTTCGGATATGCCCGCCAGGATCGCAAGGACAAGCCGCGAGTTCCGATCTCGGCAAAGGTGGTTTCGGACCTGTTGGTTGCTTCCGGCACGCATCGTCTTCTCACCATGGATCTCCATGCACCGCAGATCCAGGGATTCTTCAGCATTCCGGTGGATCACCTTTTTGCCGCACCGGTTCTGGTGGAGTACTTTCAGAAACTGAACCTGCCCAACCTCACCATTGTTTCGCCAGATGCCGGCGGCGTGGAGCGCGCCCGAGCGTTTGCCAAGCGGTTGAATGCGGAACTGGCGATGGCAAACAAGCGACGGGTTCAGACAAATGTCGCGGAAGTGGTGAACCTGATCGGCGAAATCCGCGGACGGACGTGCCTGGTAGTGGATGACCTGATCGATACCGCCGGGACACTGGTGAAGACGGTCGAGGCATTGAAGGCTCAGGGCGCAACGAAGGTTTACGCCACCTGCAGCCATCCGGTCCTCTCCGGGCCTGCCGTGGAACGGATTGAAAATTCGGCGCTGGAAGAAGTCGTCGTAACCAACAGTATTCAACTGCATGGTGATTTGCAGAAGTGTAAGAAAATCAGGGTGCTCAGTGTGGGCAAACTGCTGGCTCAGGCCGTGCAGTCCATCCACGAAGAGACATCGGTTAGTGGATTGTTCATCTAAGAGTCTGGAGTTTTTGTTATGGCAGAAATCGTAGTGAATGCGGAAAGTCGGAGCGAGCGCGGCAAGAATGCGGCGCGTCGCCTGCGGGTCAAGGGTTTGATTCCCGCCGTGGTTTATGGCGGAAAAGGCGATGCCGTACCGGTGTCCGTCGATCCGAAAGTGTTGTTACGGGTTCTCCGTTCCGAGACCGGCCGCAACACGATCCTGAAACTGGATCTTGGAACCGAAGGAAAGACGTCAGCCATCCTGAAGCAGTGGCAGTTGGATCCGGTGAAGGAGAATTTTCTCCATGCCGATTTCTATCGCATTGCCATGGACGTTGCGCTGCGCGTCAAGGTGCCGATCGCGGTCAAGGGCGAAGCGCGAGGCGTGAAGACGGATGGAGGCATCCTCGAACTCATCATGCGTTTCATCGAAGTGGAGTGCCTGCCGGGAGACATTCCAGAGCGCATTGAAATCGATGTGGCGGACCTGGGAATTCACGATGCACTTCGCATTTCGAATATCCTGGTCAATGCAAAGATCAAGATCATGGATGATGCGGACCAGGTTGTGGTCCACGTCATTGCCGTGAAGGAAGAGGCTGCCCCTGTTGCGGGTGCCGCTCCTGCTGCGGAAGGCGAAGCTGCTGCCGGAGGCGAGCCCGAAGTCATGAAGAAGGGCAAGAAGGAAGAAGCGCCGACTGGCGGCAAAGAGAAAGAGTAAGGCCGCGAACCGCGCAACCCGCCCTGGAGAGACATGGATCCGAATGCAGCCTGGCTGGTACTCGGACTTGGCAATCCAGGTCCCGAATACGAGGATACGTATCACAACATCGGTTTTCGCGTCCTGGCAGAGTTGTCGCGAAAATACGGACTGCGGATTCGTGAGAAGTGTGGGCCGGCGTTGATTTCGAGCAAGTTTACGGTAGCGGGGAGTTCTGCGGTCCTGGTGGCGCCGCAGACGTTCATGAACCTCTCCGGAGCGGTGCTGCCAAGGCTTTTTGAGCGTTTTGAGACATCCAGCGGACGATTGATCGTGGTGTACGACGACATCGCATTGCCGCTTGGAAAAATGCGAATACGCCAAAAAGGTTCGGCTGGCGGCCACAATGGGGTAAAATCTGTCGTTTCCGCCTGCGGCTCGGACGAGTTCCTGCGAGTGCGCGTTGGGATACTGCCGGAGCGGCCGGTTTCACAAATGCGGGATTTTGTGCTGTCCAGGGTGGCGAAGGCCGATGTGAAGTTGCTCGGACAGGCGGAGGCCGCTGCAGCGGAAGCCGTTGAAGCTTTGATCGCCGATGGAGCCGAAAAGGCGATGGCGACGTTCAACAGATTAGATTTGCGGGAAGCAAAGGAAAATTAGAGATGCGAAATTACGAAATCATGTTCATCGTCAACCCGAATGTGGCTGAGGATGAAATTGACAAGATCAACACCCAGATCGAAGGCGTCGTTACCGCCGGTGGCGGAACGGTTGCCAAGGTCGAAAAGATGGGGAAGCGTCGCCTGGCTTATCCCGTGGACAAATTCCGGGACGGCTTTTACGTCCTGCTGACGATTCTCGCAACCGGCGACATCATCAAGGAGACCGAGCGTAGGCTGCGCGTGATGGATCCGGTTATCAAGTATCTGACTGTTCGCATGGATGAAGACATGCGGCGCCAGGACAAGATCAAGGCTCACCGGGCAAAGCGAGCGCTGCGACGCAGCACCAATGCCGGTGCTGCCGGACGTCCGGCCCCCGAACAGAGCATCGAAGAATAAAAGGCGAGTAGAGGAGATCCAAATTGGCTATTCAAAAACAGTATTACCGCCGCAAGAAGGTCTGTAAGTTTTGCGTGGAGCGCATTGATTCCATCAACTACAAGGACGTCAAGCTGCTTTCCCAGTTTGTTCCCGAGCGAGCCAAGATCATGCCGCGCCGCATTTCCGGTGTCTGCTCGCCGCATCAGCGCAGGCTGACGGATGCCATCATGAAAGCGCGCAACATCGCCCTTCTGCCGTTCGCCACGGAGTAAACAAATATGGAAGTCATTCTTCGCGAAACTATCGATACGCTCGGACGCGCCGGCCAGGTTGTCAAAGTGGCCGACGGCTACGCCCGCAATTTCCTGCTGCCACGCAAGCTGGCATACACGGTGACGCCTGGCAACCTGAAGGTCATCGAAGCGGAACGCAGCAACCTGCTCCGCAAGGAAGCCACCCAGAAAAATGATGCCGAAGCTCTCAAGGGACTCATCGAGAAGCTGGAGCTGGTGATTCGCCGAAAGACCGGCGACCACGATGCTCTTTACGGTTCAGTGACCAACGCCGATGTGGCGGATGAACTCGAGAAGAAGGGCTATAAGATCGAAAAGCGCAAGATCCACATGGACGACCACATCAAGACCATCGGTGAATTTGAAATCCCGATCCGGCTCTTCAAGGACGTCATGGCAACCGTGAAGCTCAAGGTGGAACGCGAAGTCGAAGTCTAGCGAACACCGCGTCTCGAACTTTCGAAAATCAACGCCCCTGCAATCCTGCAGGGGCGTTTTTCGTTGTAGGCGCGGTCACAGACCACACCTGTCCAAAATAAGGTCCTGACTCGACTCGTCTGAGCAGTAAAAAGCCCTCCAATATTCTTCGGCGAGACACCACGCCGGCAAAGCTGAGTGTCCGTCGATCACCAAAAGGAGGGCGTCTGTATGGTATCGACTGCGAGTCTATTCAATCAACTTCTGAAACACTTTCCCCGAACGGAATTTGCAGAGCTGGTTCGAAAGCATGGTGCAGAACGCAACGCAAAAGGCTTCAGCTGCTGGAGTCAATTCGTTGCGATGCTGTTCTGTCAGCTGGCGCAGACCGATTCGCTGAGAGAAATTTGCAATGGACTGAAGTGCTGTCTGGGAAAGCTGGTACATCTGGGCGTGCAGCGTTCACCGGTACGTTCAACCTTGTCCTACGCCAACCAGCACCGACCTGCCGCGATGTTTGAAGATTTGTTTTGGACTGTCCTGGGCCGCTTTCGCCAGCAGCAACTTTTGGGTTCCAGACCCACCCCATTTCGGTTCAAAAACAAAATCTTGCTGCTGGACTCCACTACAATCTCTCTCTGCTTGAGTCTTTTCCCATGGGCAGGATTCAAAAGAACCAAAGGCGGCATCAAAGCACATGTTCTGTTGGATCACGATGACTTCATGCCTCGGTTCGTCTTGATCACCACGGCCAAGGCCGCCGACGTTCGTATCGCTCGATCCATTCCGATTCCCAGTCATTCCATTGTCGTTGCCGATCGTGCCTATATGGACTTTCCGCGCTTCGCTCAATGGAACCGACAAGACATCTATTTCGTTTGCCGCTCTCCCTTCTATCCGGTCTTTACCGTGCTTTCTCAGCGCCCTATTCCTGCACGGGGCAATATGCTTACCGACGAAATTGTCCAGTTTACCGGCCGCTATAGTCGCCAGTACCCGGTTCCCATGCGCCGCATTACACTCAAAGTCGAAGGCGAAGACCAGCCCCTGATCTTGCTGACCAATCACATGAGCTTTGCCGCAGCCACGATTGGATGAATCTATAAGGAACGATGGCAGATTGAAGTCTTCTTCAAGACCTTGAAACAGAATTTGAAAATCAAAACCTTTGTTGGCACTTCCGAGAACGCATTGCGCATCCAGATTTGGACAGCCCTTATTGCCATTCTCCTGCTCAAGTGGCTTCACCATCTATCGATGGCTCGATGGTCTCTGTCCAATCTGGCTTCCATGCTGCGATTGAGCCTGTTTTCCTATCGAGACTTACGTGCCTGGCTCAATCATCCCTTCGAAACTCCACCTCGGATTCCCCTTCCACGCCAACTTCCATTTCAATGGCTCGCTTTTGGACAGCCGGAGGCCCACTCGGCCCCCTAACCTCATTTTGAAAATGCGGCGAACCCGCATTTATGCCTTAGTTTTCTGGATTGATTAGTTCTACTGTCGCCTATCTTGGACAGCTCTGGTCACAGACCGCGCCTACTGCTCAGAGCACGAGTTTGTATCCAACGCCGTGAACGGTAATGATTCGCCGAGGTTCAGCGGGATCTTTCTCCAGTTTGGATCGCAGCAGCGCGATATGGTTATCCACTGTTCGCGTGGATGAGTAGTTCTCGAGTCCCCATAGATCCGAGTTGAGCAGTTCGTCTCGCGATACGACCTGACCTGCTTTGGCGGCAAGCAGTCGAATTACCCCGAATTCCTTTCGCGTCATTTCGATCGCCAACCCACCCCGGCTCGCTTCATATTTGAGAAAGTCCACAAGGACATCATCGAAGCGGACCTCGTCGGGAAGCAGCTCAGATGGTAACGTGCGACGAAGCAGGGCGCGACAACGCGCCAGGAGTTCACGTATGGAGAATGGCTTGGTGACATAGTCGTCCGCGCCCAGGTCCAGTCCCAGCACGCGGTCCGTTTCTTCACCACGCGCCGTCAGCATGAGGATGGGCGATGAGAATCCTTCATGCCGCAGTTTGCGGCAAACCTCAAACCCGCTCATGTTCGGAAGCGTCAAATCGAGGATCACGAGGTCCGGCCGCTTTTCCATGGCCAGCAGGTAGCCGGCCTGGCCATCGATGGCTGTCAGAACGTCATAGCGCTCGAACCGGAAGTTTTCATTCAGACCGCGAAGGATGACGGGATCATCCTCAACGATGAGTACCAGGCTCATGAATTTCCGTTCTCATGGATTGGAATGCGAATCGTGAAAGTGCTGCCTTTTCCCAACACACTATCGACTTCGACGGACCCGCCATGCCCTCTGGCAATGTGCGCAACCAGTGCCAATCCAATGCCGACGCCCGAGGCTGCGCTGCTTTCCGGGGACTCGACTCGATAGAATTTTTCAAATATCCGTTTCTGTTCTCCGGGAGCGATTCCTATACCGTGGTCCGCAACCTGAATCAGGGCGCTTCCATTCGCGGAGTCCATTCGCAGGTTGATGTCCCGACTCTTCCCCGAATATTTCATCGCATTGGTGATCAGATTGAGAATGGCCTGCTCTACAGCATCGCAGTCGACACGCATCTGCGGAAGATCTGAGCAAATGTCGACGTTCAGATTGAACCCCTGCTCCGCGAGAGGAAACTGCATGTTGCGCGCAGTCGCACGCACCACGTCGTCCAGCCGAGTGAGCTTCTTATGGTAGTCCGCCTGCCCGCGTTCGATTTTGGAGAAATTCAGCACATTATTCAGCAATCGTGTCAGGCGTTCACTCTGGCTGATGATCGTGTCGAGGTGTTCGGCCACATGCTGGGGATCCTTTAGGCCACGCATCCGCAACGTTTCGGCGAACAGCAGTATCGACGTCAGCGGCGTTCGGAGTTCGTGGGATACGTTGGATACAAATTGGGATCGCATCTCCGCAATTCTTGTCTCGTTTCGAGTGTCCCTCAACATGAGGTACCAGCCGATCAGAGTGACGGAAAGGAAGAACGCGAGTGATATCGCGTAGAAGATCCGGTGGTTTTTCAGAAGTTCCCGGGTCTGATCATCGGCAAGAACCTGGACTTCAAGGCCCGGGAATCGGTCTCCCAGCGCCCTGCGAACGCGGTCAATCGAGTCATCGCCTGGAACTGCGTTTGCGCCGTCCACCATTGGGGCAGGAATCACTTTGAAAGGTATGTAGTTGCCATTCTTGCTACGCTCGTCTCTCACCCGCTCAACGATATCCTCACCTCGAACGGCGATTACAAGTTCCTGTACGGCTGGGCCTGTTGGTGGGGTTAACGACAGCCAGATCCCATCGCCAAATTGTTTCCATTTGTCTCGCTCAAGATTCAATGACGAGAACTGCGCTTCAATACCGCTGGCCAGTTCCAGTCGGTCCAGGTGACTTTTGAGCTCTCCCGAGATCTCCATTGCAGCCTGCTGCACTGCGGAGTCGGCTGAACTGGACAACGAATCCAGATGCTTCAGAATAGCTCGATAATGCGATACGGCTTGTTCAAGATCACGGGTTTGTTCGAAGCTTCCGGCCGCCGTTATTTCTCGCACGATTTGCGGGTCCTGACCCAATACACCGCCAATCTGAGGGATTTTCAGATGTGTCGTCCAATCCGGGTGCATTTGTCCGTTTGACCGAACGACGGAACCAACGAGCAGAACGGCCTTATCGGAAGACTCCCTGTTCCCGGTCGATGATGAAGCGATTTCTCCAGTCTTAATGCCTTCCAGGACGAACGACGCCGACTCGTGGATCGCTTCGCCTGCCTTCTTTAGAGTGGCTTGTATCTCCGCGCGTTCGTCTTCAAGGATTTTCTGTCCCGCAAAGGCGATTCCGAGAGTCGGCAGAATCAAGGCGACAAGCAACAACAACTGACGGAATCGAATGTGGCGGATAGCCTTCATTGCAAAGTGCCCTATTCTACGTCCCGCGATTCGGGAGATGTCATCGAAATGTCACGGAAGCGCAATCTTTCATCGCCTCGAGGGCGCTTTTCCAAACAATTTCATGACAAACATTTCGCGTAGCGGTGACAACTCGGATTGTCGATTCCGCTAGATTGCTGCGATGAATTGCATCGTCGTGATTGAGGATGATCCTGCAATCCTTCGCGGCCTCGCGGAAAACCTGAGAGCGGAATCCTACGAAGTCCTCACGGCCATGGATAGCGAAACCGGGTATCGACTGGTCTCCGAATATCAACCCGACCTTGTCATTCTTGATCTGATGCTTCCACGACTCGATAGCCATGGTGTTTGTCGCCGAATGTGCCGCAACGGTGTTGCAATTCCGATCCTGATGCTGACTGCTCAACCTCAGGAAACGAACCACAGTCATGACATGGAGTCCTGCGCCTGCGAATATTTGGCGAAACCGTTTTCGGTTCGCGACCTGCTCGTGCGCGTCTGGGCCATTCTCAGCCGCTCTGAGGAACGACCCGATCGCATCCGACCAGATGTACTCGAGGAAGCTGCTCCTATTCAGCCACGGCTTCTGCCAACAAAAGCGATTCATACATCCGGGCTTCGAATCTGCGGGACGTCTCGCCCGGCCCTCATCGTGGGCGGGGACTATTTCGATGTGCTGACGTTCCGTGACGGATCGGTAGGAGTATGTATCGCCGACGTGAGCGGGAAAGGGTTGCCTGCGGCATTAATGATGGCGACCCTGAAGGTGATGGTGAAGGCCTTCGCGGCGCCTGACCTGGGGCCCCGCGATCTGTGCTCGAAGCTGAATGCCGCACTTTGCGACAGTATCCCTTCATCCTCCTTCGTTTCACTTTTCTATGCCGTCATTGCGCCGGATCGGAAGCGATTGACGTACTGCAATGCGGGCCACAACCCTCCGATTCTGATAAGCGATGGCCCCACACGCAGGCTTCATCACGGTGGAGGCATTCTTGGCGTATTTCCGGAATGGAACTATGAAGATCGGCAGATCGACCTGCGCCCGAAGGACCGAATCCTGCTCTATACGGACGGCGTTACAGATTGCCGGAACTTTGCCGACGAGTTCTTTAGCGAGGAACAGTTGATCAAATTCGTCGATCGTTTTGAGGATGCCGACTCTGTTGGGCTCCTCCCTACCGTGATTGAAATGGTCACCCGCTTCAGCGATGGGAACTTTGACGATGACCTGACGCTTGTCACGGTCTCGATCGAGTAAACATGGACATCTGGAGTTTCGGAAGAGGAACAATTGTGGCCATGGCTGCCGGTATCGTTTTGGCTGTAGTTCCTGTTATCGCGGAAATGCAGGAGCTGAAGTTTAGCGATCAATCCAAAAACCTTACTGAAAAGTTCAGCCGTCCGACATTTGATACGGTAACCATCAAGGAAGTCAAACGTTCACAGGCCCCTCTTTCGATGCAGTCCGGACCGGGCAGCATCAACTTCAAGTCCACGACCCTGAGAAACATCATCCAATGGGCTTTTCGGCCCCAGGAACGCTGGGACATGTACAACCCGGGCAACGACCTCGGTACGCTGTATGACATTAC
>Ga0184628_10001317_pt1 | contig 12312 bp, 13 predicted proteins | sample PLM4_5_b1_FD_133149 | JGI IMG/M metagenome (GOLD analysis project Ga0184628, IMG submission 133149) | Groundwater sediment microbial communities from an aquifer in East River, Colorado, USA - PLM4_5_b1 | ecosystem: Environmental > Terrestrial > Soil > Riparian zone | place: USA: East River...
ACGCGTGGGGGCTTTATGACATGTTCGGCAACGTTCGGGAATGGACTGCAGACACCTACCTCGCGACTTACTACGCCGCGTCACCGGTAGACGATCCGCCGGGAGCGCCCCCCAATACAGGTCTCGCGCCCCCGGGTCGAGGTACTCCGGGAGTCGCGCTGCCGGTTATCCGCGGGGGCGGCTGGCCCAACCCGGAAGGTTTTCTCCGGGCGTCTGATCGTTATCATTACTTCGGCCCCACGCTCCGCGTCAGCGACGTCGGCTTCCGCCTCGTTCGCCAACCGGTTGTGCCGTGAAATTATGCCCATCTCTGGAGGTACAAATATGAGGAGAACTCTCATTGCGCTCGGCGCGATTCTCGCCGTGCTCCCGGTTGTAGCCGCAGCGCACCATTCGTTCGTGGCCGAATATGACGGCAGCAAACCAATGAATCTCGTCGGAGCAATCAACAAAGTCGACCAGCAAAACCCCCACGGATTTTTCTATCTGAACGTCCCGTCTGCGACACCCGGTGGCCGAGTGACCAACTGGGCGCTGGAGACTCCCGGACCGAATCAATTGGTCCGGACCGGTTTCACGAAGGAAATGTATCAGCAGATGATCGACACCAAAGAGAAGGTCACGGTCAAAGCCTACCCGGCAAGGGACGGCTCGAAGCGCGCATTTGCCGAAACCATCACGCGCGCTGATGGTCGCACGGTCATCACGATCAGCACGGGCGGAGTCGACGGCGCCGTGGGCCGCGCCCCGAGAGGCGACGCCGTCACGGTTGACGGTGTAGCTGTGCCGGACCCCACCGCCGGCGCTCGCGGCGCACCGGCCGGCCGCGGTCAGCCTGCCGGTGCTCCTGCACAAGGTGGCGCCCGCCAGTGAGGCAGTAACAGCTTCCGACTAAGCATAGAACTTGCTTCGGCCAGGATGCTGCCAGCGTTCGTTTTTATTTCAAATTCGGTAACGATTGTGGATGAACCTTCGTGAGTTCCGCCAGCATGATGAGCCGACACGTATCGCTCGAGGCGAGTGTGGATAAGTGCGGCCAGGGCCAATCCAGCACGGCTCTGGGCGATTCGATCCTGGCGTTTCTTCGGTCCAGCGGATAGGCCGAGTTCATAGAGCCTATTTCGGGAGAGCCATTGGTTTGGCCACCATCAGGTCTGCAAATCGGGGGTCTTTCCGCAGCGCCGCGAACTCGGAATCCTTGTAAACCTTTTCAATTCCTTCGTAGCCCTCCTCAATGGCGCGCTTCAGGTACACCAGAGAACGGTCGATCGCCCCTGTCCTGGCATACAGTTTGGCCAGGACGAAGGCATAACGGGCGAGTTCATCCGAGGACTGGAATTGGGCGGAGATGCCATTCCGGGAGCGGCGCTCCAGGATATCGGGATCAAGTTCCATTGCTTTGGCGTAGTGGATGCCCGCTGGCTCAAATTCCTTCTTGGCAAAATAGGCTGCCCCAATGTTGGAGTAGAAAGTGGCGACACCAGGTTCCAACTTGATTGCCTTCTGATACTGCTTGATGGCCGCACCGTATCTTTTTTCTCCGTAATAAACTGCTCCCAAATTGTTGTAGGTACTTGCGAACGTGCGGTCTAGCTTGATCGACTTCTCGAAATCCTTGCGGGCTTGCTTATATCGCTCCATCTGCAGTTCGACGATGCCGACCTTGTTGTAGAGCTGCGCGTTTTCGGGCTTTTTCTGCAGCGCCGCCCGGTAGTAGTCCAGAGCATCGAGATACGCTTCCTCGGATCGCAATTGATCTCCGGCCTTTTCCAGTTCTTCGGCAGTGGCGTTGACTGCAGGGGGTTCGGCCCGGCGGATCGTGTAAGGGACAACCTGCACCTTTGCGGTGTAAGGAGCGCTCTGCGCCAGCGGTGAAAGACAGGCGAAAACGACCAGCAGCTCGCAGAATACGAAAAGGCGACGCATGCTACATCTCCGGAAGTGGGACGTCGAACTCAGCGCTAACTCTATTGCGGCGGATTGCCGCTCATGTCCGTTAGTCTGGACGGTGAGTCGGACGATTTATCTTCCTTCACAATACGCACAATTCTATCCAGAAGCTCTTTTTTCTTCGTAACGTTTTCGCTGGCTCTGCCTGTCGCTGGCGCGGTTCGGTGACAGCGAGTTGAGGCTGCGGGGAGTGCACAAGAACCCATTGAGCAATAAGTCGAAGGCGACATAGCGCCTGATGGAACCTTGGTGCACGGTACGGGTAGCAATCAGTTCGGAGAAGGCCTTTCGATCTGATCGATAACAATGAATTCGCGCGAAGCTTTGGATCGCCCCAGAGTGAGCCCGAGGTTCTCGAGTGCCTTAAAGACAGTAGGCAGGGCGATACACGAAACGCGAGTACTCGTTGAAGATCGCCTCAAACTCCAGGCTCCCAGTCGCTTCGATTTGCGGCATCGACAGGACGCTCATGTCTTCCTCAGGGGTAAGAACCCCGCCATCGCATTTTGTTACGGTTTTTTCCATAAAGCCCAATGCGGACTCTGGTTCGCGCTGCCCTCCGTCTATAGAATGATCTGCATGAATCGTATCCTCGTCATTGGAGCAACCGGCAAAGTCGGCCACCAGGTTGTTTCTCAATTGGTATCCGCGGGCGCGCAAGTTCGCGCGATGACGCGCAATCCGGACGCGGCTGATTTGCCGCCGCAGGTTGAGATCATGCGCGGAGATCTGACTGTTCCGGAAACCCTTGATGCGTGCCTCGAGGGCATCGAGACGGTGTTCCTGGTGTGGGTCGCGCCGCCGGCCACTGCTGCTGCCGTTTTGGAACGGATCGCAAGGTACGCACTGCGCATTGTATTCCTTTCAGCCCCGATCAAGACGGCACACCCCTTCTTCCAACAGCCCAATCCTGTGCGAGAGATGACTGCCCAAATCGAGTACCTGATTGAAACCTCAGGACTCCGGTGGTCGTTCCTTCGGCCCGGAATATTCGCCTCGAATGCCCTGCGCTGGTGGGCACCACAGATTCGACGTGGCGATCACGTTCGCTGGCCGTATCTATCCGCTCCGACGGCCCCGATTCACGAAGACGACATCGCACGAGTCGCAGTCCGGGCGTTGTGTGAGGACGGGCACGCAGGTAGGGAATATGTTCTAACCGGCCCTCAATCCCTGAGCCAGTTTGATCAGGTGAGTACAATCGGTCGAGTGATCGGCCGCTCGCTTCGCATCGAAGAGATCTCACCCGACGAGGCACGGCGTGAGTGGCTTCCGATGGTACCCGCGTTCGTCGTGAATATGCTGCTGGACTCCTGGGCCGCCGCAATCGGGCAACCCGCGTTAGTTACATCGACGGTAGGAGAGATCACAGGAGAACCAGCGCGGACATTCCAGGAATGGGCCACCGACCATATTGCGGAGTTTCAATCGTAATCTCAGACGTTGAGGATTAGGATACGGCCGCTCCACTATCCGTTTTCCGACCGCATGTCCGCGTGGTCGAACACGAGAATTTCGGTCGGCACATTACTCCGCTCCAGCGTGAGCCCCAACTGCTCTTGCACGGCAGTGAAGATCGATGGATCCGATGGATAGCCAGCAAGAAACCCTCGGCCGCCATTTCCACCGAATTGGGTCTCGTTTGGTTGCCATTGCAGCGTCAGGTCGAACAGTCCCGGCAGCGATGTCCCTTCGACACTCAAGCGTTAGTTTTCAGGGGAGCGTCGCAGCTACTTACCCACCATGTGGGGGGCGTCTTTGCTGTTTTCTTCGCAGATGCTCTCGATAAGTTCTGCGTCGCCTCTGAGGTTCCATGTCACCTTGAAGCTCCACGGCTTGGAGTAAGCCTTGGGATCGTCGATCGTCACATCGATGTTGACGATACCCAGGTTGGGCCGGGTGTAACGTTCCGTCACATGCAGTGCTTCAGTTCCCGGAAGACCCCGCATATCGAGCCAGGCCTTACCGTTGGATCCGACTGTCTCTACCACTAGTGTGTCGCCTTCCCACCTGCCGACGGAATAGCCCATCCAGGAAGGCTGGAAGTCGTCCGTGTCGATCTTTGGGAGCTTTCGACCATCGAGGAAAACCTGCCGATAGATCGTGCGGGATTCATAAAGGAACACGATCACATTCGGTGTCTGGATCACTTTCAACCCGTCGGGAATACTAAGCTTTTCAGGTATTCCGGATGGCAGACAAAAGGCCCCGGGATGATCCTTGCCGTTTGTGTCGATGCGTTGCTGGTAGAGTTCACGGGCCGCCGGCAGAAGAGGAATATCTTCGGGTTTGTTGCCGGCAATATTGATCAGCTTCGAAAAGTCCCGCGGCATGTAGAATCCGGAAAAGTCCGGTTTGCCGTCCGCCGTCTTCGGCGTTGGAGCGTTCAGATTCACCTTGCCGTCGGCGGTGCGAGGTACATCCTTCCACCGGTAGTTCACCCATTCATCCAGGAACTGCGCATGTGCTGTCCCAGCGAGCAAAAAGAACATGGCTGCCACAATCGTGGCGCGAAACAGTGGCGCGACAAATCTCATTGTTGCTCCTTACATTCTCTGAAAGTTAACGGGGAGCGTTCGGATCGCTGGAGCCGGCAAACAGGACTCTGCCGGTCGCCGACAATTTGACCGTGCTCGCATTGACTTGCTTGTTGCCATCCCTCGACAGGGCCCCCTGGACGGTGACGAGGTCGTCGACCTTCAGGGAACTCTTCGTCCAGCCGGACCGCATGAGGTAGTTCGGGCTGTTCAATTCGAAAGCCCAGTTGGCGATTTGGCCGGTCTTTTCATCTTTTACATCCACATAGAAGAAGGCATGCGGATTCATCCATTCCACCTTCGTAACCTTGCCGCTCATCGTGACCTGCTTGGTGCCATCGTATTCCGCCGCAAACGAATGATGCGCAGCCAGCGGAGCCGCGGCAGCCGTCAGTACGATCATGGCAGCGCAAAAAGATTGTCGGAGTTGCATATTCAGGAATACCTCCATTTTCGGTTGTCTACGGCACAGTATGTATTTTCGCGCCATTCGTCAACAAGCCAAACAGGGGATTGGTATTTACCCATTACCTTTACAATGCCGGATGGAATAAACCCAAGGGCCAACGCGATGCGGCAAAGTACAGCGAAATAGCGAAGCCACGTATTCCGTCTTAATTCAGCGTACTGCCGTTCAAGTTCCGTGATTCGCAAAAACCTCTCCTGAGCGGTTTGTTCTTAACGCGACAGTGAATATGAAGAGGACGCGGATTCGGCAGGCGATAGATAGTGCTTGTCATTGCAAAGTACTTGACATGAAGGAGGGCGCGGTCTTATAAGTGAGCGTGGCCGGTTAGCCGGAGGAGAGATCATTTATGAAAACCAGAATACTTTTCGCAGCTTTTCTGACACTGACATTGTTCACTTCGGGCTACGCGCAGTCTCTCGATAAAGCCAAACTCGACCAGCTTTTCGACCTGCTCCTCGAAAAGAACAAGGGGATGGGAAGCGTGACCATTGCCAAAGGCGGCAATGTTCTTTACACCCGTGCCTTCGGCTACAGCCAGATCAACGGCACCGAAAAGAAGACTGCGACCGCGGAGACGAAATACAGGATCGCCTCGATCACAAAGACGTATACCGCCGTGATGATCTTTCAGCTCGTCGAGGAAGGAAGACTAAAGCTCACCGATACGCTGGACAAATTCTTCCCGCAGATTCCGAATGCCGGCAGAATCACCATCGCGCAGATACTCAATCACCGCAGCGGCATCCGCGACCTCGAAGCCGACGGCTCGTGGGGGAAGCAACCGAGAACAAAGGATGAAGTAATCGCCCGCATCGCTCAGGGTCAGCCTGATTTTGAGCCGGATGCCATGCATCGTTACAGCAATGCGGGCTATGTTCTTTTGGGATACGTCCTCGAAAAGGCAGGCGGCAAACCCTATTCGGAAGCCCTGAAGGAAAGAATCACGTCGAAAATCGGGTTGAACGATACTTACTTCGGCTTCGGAAACACGGATGCCGGCAAAAACGAAAGTCTATCCTATGCCTACTTCGGCGGCTGGAAGGAGCAACCCGAACTCGATTTCAGCGTTCCAGGCGGCGCGGGCTCGATACTTTCGACGCCGACGGATATGACGAAATTCATCCAGGCCCTGTTTGACCTGAAGCTCGTCTCTCAGGACAGTCTTAATCAGATGAAATCGATGAGGGAGGGCGAAGGTATGGGAATGGAGCCTTTCTCGTTCGCCGGCAAAACCCTCTACGGTCACACGGGTGGGAGCAACAGCTCTGGAGCGTGGCTGGCTTACTTTCCGGAGGAAAAGCTCGCACTCGCCTATACGACGAACGCGAAGATCTACCCGGTGAGCAATATCGTGAGCGGCGTTTTCGACATTTACTGGAATCGGCCGTTTCAGATTCCCACCTTCGACGCGTTCGACGTCAGCCTGGAAATTCTGGACCGCTACGTCGGGGTGTATTCGAATCCGTCGGCCCCCGCGAAATTGACGTTCACCAGAGATGGCGCAACGTTTTACTTTCAACCGGCCGGGAATTCGGCTGTTCCGATCGAGGCGACGGCCGAGAACAAATTCAAAATCGAACCCGCGGTGTTTTTCGAATTCGACGCCGCGAAAGGTCAGCTGACCTTAACTCGGGCCGGTACGGAGAGGGTTTTCACAAAGGAAAAACAGTGAAAGTCTCAAGGACCAAGTTTGTCGTCTGCTTCCTCGCTTTTGGGTTTGCCTATACGACTGCCACCCGCTTGATCTTGAATCAGATGCCCGCATCTCTCTATGGATCGGACTTTGGGATTCCCCAGGCAGCCTGGCAGAGCACTGTATCCACGCTGCTATCGCCCGTCAAATTTGTTTTGATGGGCCCCCTGCGGCCTCTCTTCAGCTGGATGTTGAACCAGGATGGGGATCCACCTCCTCCAATGCTCGCTCTCATGTATGCTTTCTATTGGACGATCCTTGCCGTAGTTCTTCATTATTTCCTTAGTCACATAAAACACCGGCAGACTGCGGACAAACACGCGGGAAAAAGCACCTCAACCTAAGATTCGTCGTTTCAAAACCTCAGGCTGTTAGCAGAACGGGTTTCCCTTTGGTAATTACGATAGTGTGCTCGTAGTGCGCTGAAAGGCTGCGGTCTGCCGACGGCCTCGTCATTCACGCAAATGCAAACGGCGCCTGGAAACCCGTACACCTTTGAAGGCGTTCCAAATGGTCCACGAAGGAATGTGTGTCGTTATCGGGAAAGCCCACCCAGTACGACCGGATCCTTCGTTTCGCGAACGATCTCCTGGAAGGTTGGGCGACGCCCGCCTTTCACCTGGTCAATGAACTCGGCCATGGGAGCGACGGTGCTGACATTGGTCATTCCCGGCTTCCACCATGACAGGCCTCGCGCCGGGTTGCCCAGGATGTGGCGGATAAACATGCTGGAAGAGTCCACCGGAAGCGCGGTGACGTTGGCGTAGAACGCCTGTCTCTGCGTATCATCGAGATAGGTTTCGACGTTCGAGATGTAAAACACGGAAACCGTCGTCTTGTGCTCGTTGAGGTAGCGGCCAATATTGCGGATCACGGCCGGCCCGGCGAAATCGCCCACTAAGGGAACGATCAGATTCTTCCGCTGCATTTCACGCACGTACAGGTAATTTTCTTCCGTTGCCAGGAAGGACGAGTTGCGGCCTGCATTATCGGTGGTGTTCATCAACCGGGCGTAGGTCGCCTCTGCGGGAGGCCCGCCCGCGGGAGATGGGCTCGCGAACGCATAGTTGATACCCGGTCCACCCCGAGAAAAAACCGTATAGACCTTCTCGATATTGCTGAGGTCCTCGCTGCTGAGTGGATAACCGTGCCTGGTCATGAACGCTTTGATGGCCTGCAGGTTCCTTGCCAGGAGATCGGCGTCCACTTTCGCGCTCTCATAGGCTGCAAACAGCGCAGCCGGAGTTGTTTTGGTGTCGAGACCCGCGGGTCGCACGCGCGAGAACAGATTACTCACGAAGTCTGCGCGGTTGGGAGACATGTCGAAGAGCGCTTTGTACATCAGCAGCTCCACCATGTTCTGTCGCCGGATGTCGATGACGAACGCGAGCTTCGACTGCAACACCGCCGCGTATGTGAAATTCTGCTCGGGACCTACGCCGATATAAACACCGCCGGGCTTCGTGGTCGCCTTGAGTGCCGGCACGACGTCCTGGTATTGAAGCTCATTCGAGACGAAGTTTTCGTAGGGATACGCGCCTCCCGGCTCGGAGAGGTCCACGATCATCTTCCAAAAATCCTTGTCGTTAATTTCGGAAGGCAACGCTGTGGTCTGCACAGCCATTGCTCCCACGATCATCGGGAGAAGGCTTGTAACCGCGACAACGATTGCGGCTGCAAAAAGTGATCTGCGCAAGATCATAGAACCTCCAAGGGCGGTACGGTTTTGATGTGACGAGCGTGATGGAGCCAGAGTATAGCGCTGTGTAACCCGAAAAAGCACGGCAAGGCAGTGAAAGGCAGGTTGCACATCTATCCGGAAATGGCAGCAGCCGGATTGTGGACGACGGCATCGGACCTGGCGCGTTTCGCAATCGGCATCCAGCAATCGCTGGCCGCCAAATCGAATCCCGTGATCTCGCAAGCGATGACTCGCCAAATGTTTACTCCAGGTGGGACAGACTGGCCGAGCAGGGTCCAGGAAAGTGAAGATGGCTTGGGGGTATTCCTCGGAAGTCGCGGAGAGGGACTTATTTTCTGGCACGGTGGTCGAAACGAGGGGTTTGATGCTTCCATTGTGGCGAATGCCCACGCTGGGCAGGGCGCGGCCATCATGATCGATTCGAATGACATTCGGAATCTCTCGATAAAATTACAAAAGCTATCGCAAAAGAATATCACTGGCCGTCATCACAATAAGTTTCAGAGCGTGCAAACAGAATTTCACGCCATGCTCTGCAGGTATCTTTTAGATCATTGGAAGAGCCCATGTGGAGTGGTATGTTTCGGCTGAAATGTGCATCAGCGAGAGGGACGTAATGAAACGGGCAGCTTTGGTGACGACGATTTGGTTCTTACTTCTGACTTCCATGGCGTTCGCCCAATCCGTGGACGGCAAATGGACGACCGGCCTTCATGCGCGCGGCCCTGACGGGCAGCTAATAACGCTCACGCTTAAGTCTGATGGGAGCAAGCTTACCGGCACGCTCTTTGGAATCCAACCGATACCGTTGGAAGGCACGATTGAAGGCAATAGTTTAAAAATCAAACTCAAGGTTACGACAGACAGTGGAGGCGAACTCCTTTTAAATTACACCGCCATCCTGGAAGGCGATGAGATCAAGTTCACTTACCAGTCTGAAAATGGCCGACCTCCGGTATTCGGTCCTGCCGCCCAGGAATTTACCGCAAAGCGAGTTAAGTAAATCCCTCCTGGCTTAGGCCACGCGTAGAGTCCGCTTGAGTAGTAATTGCTGGGGCGTTTAACGGCCGCCCAAACTCGTCCCGACAAGAGCGCCGGCGGTCGCGGCCTGAATGCAGGACTGGCAGAGCAACACGAGGTGTTCTCGCAACTTGCGGACCATGACCGGGGATGCGCCCGCCTCCAGCACGGAGCGGATCACTCCAGCCATCGCTGCGCACATCATGTCGATAGCGAATCTGTCAGGCTGTGACTCCGTATCCGAAGCAGTCTGAAACATCGCCCTCAGGGCCTTCCGCTGCCGCTGGCCCGCTTTTTCAATCAGAGCAGGTCCTCCCACGTTGGCCGCGATTTGGTACAGCGCCACGGAAATATCTCTGCGCTCCATCTTGGCGTCGACGAACGCTTCAACGACTGATGAACTCGCGAGGCAAAACATCGCGTACGTGCCATTCTTTCCGTTGGGAGGGTTTACTCCTTTGCAGTCGACGGCACTGGCCTCGGCCGCGGCTTCCCTGGGTGCGACACCGATGCAGGTCGCGCTGGCGTGACTCCTTCAGCGCGCTCCCAACATCCTGCTGATTCCGGGCACATCTTCGGTCCATCATCTGCACGAGAATCTCGAAGCTGCGACCTTGCGACTTCCTCCGGGGGAGATCGCGGAACTCGACCGGATTGCGAATAGCGGCAGCAAGGGTCGATGACGGTTCAGATAACGACATCACGTCTCTGCTCTATCAAGCAGTAGTAGTCGTTCCGACTACTTCACTGGAACGCGTTGCTTCAGCTCCTCCAGCCAGTTGACGACGACACGCATCCGCGTCGCTTGATTCGTTCCTGAAGCGCCTTCTTCTCCTGCGGGCACGGACGAAAGGAACGACAGGCCATCTGGCATGACATCGTTGTCTCGAACACTAGGAGACACTCTGTCGCGCGTGGCCGGCGTGGGGAGATTGACAGGTTTGCCGAACCTCGGGGTCGGGTTCATCTGCACGCTCACGACGGACAGGCGGGTCGCGGTCGGGATATAGAACAGCTCGGAGCTGGTGGCCCCCCAGGCCGGATGGAAGTCCCGGTACTCCCTTGGAACCGGGTAGCGAGCGCCCGTTGGTGGAAATGGCTGAATGAGGACGCCCCGGTTTGGTAAACCTCGGTTCGGCGCCTGAGCTTCGGTCCAGGCATAAGCGACCCAGAGATCGTCGGGAGAGAAAGTCGCGCCAGTGGGTTCCAGCGACCGCACATTGCCAAACGGCATTTCCTCCTTGCCTGGGATCGACAACATCCATAGCGAAAACGTATCGTCTTTCTTTTTGGAGAACAGCAGCCACCGGCCATCGCGCGACCATGATTCCGGCACGTGCGAAACACCTGGTTCGGCTGTTGTCAGCCGCTCCGGTGTCGGGCTCGAACCGTCGGCGCGCTGCCTGAAGATTGCAAAGTCTCCATCGCGGTCGGATTGGAACGCAACCCACTGATTGTCCCCAGACCAGACAGGAAATCGATTGTGTCCTCCGAGTGTCATCCGGCGGAGGGGATTTGTCGTCGACATGTCGTAGATCGAAATGTAGGCCTCGCCGGCATCGTCGATTCCCACGGCGGCGTGTTTGCCATCGCGAGATACACGTGGGTGCTGATACGAGCCGGGTGTTAACGGGAGCGGCTTCTGCACACCGTTGCGATCCGTCAGAACCAGCGAGCGCGCGTTGCTGAAGGCTGCAGCCGGGCCAGGAATATAGAGAAGGGTGCCGGTATCCGACACGGCCAGCTCCGTCCCTGCTGAAAATGGAGTGGTGTTTCGCCGGACACCCTGGATCACTGGGGCGGCTTTGCCCGACACAGTCTGTCGTCGCAGGTCAAAAGGTACAGCCCATACCGTCCCGCTTACCGCGTAGATGAGATGTCCGCTCGGCAGATAAATCGCGTGACTGCCGCCATCGAAGAGCGGTTTTCGTTTACCCGTCTTCAAGGACTGCACGACGATCGTCGCCTGATCCCAGGAATCCGAATTTTTACGACTCCGGACAGCGAAAAGGACACTCTGGCCGCCGGGAAGTAACTGAGGTCCATAAAAGATCTCGTCGTCCTGGCCAGCCACGAGACGCTCTGGTTTGCCTGCATCGGGCTGAAGTCGGACAATGCTCCTATTACTGTCGGCGAATACAAGGCCCTCTGTGGTCCAGTTGATGCCGCCGATTAGACCGCTTGCTGTACCGATAGTTACTGCAGTCCCGCCCTCTACTGGAATTGTCTTGATACTGCCCGACGAATAAAAGGCGATGAATCGGCCGTCCGGTGAAAACGCCGGAGCGCCAGCGACTGAAATGCCCGTTTTACTTTCGGTTCCCGCGATGGCGTGCGTTTCGCCTTTCGAAATGGAATGGTAATACAGCCTGGAATTCGATGCATAAACGATTCCGGTGCCGTCGCGTGAAATGGCAACGTTCTGCGCTGCGGTGCCATTAAACGTCTGACCTTCGGGCAGATCGATATTGTATTTGATGACCGGCACTGCCGCTGCTGGCGGTTCCAGCTTCCAGACAAGTGCGCCGCCTGCCGCGATGCTCAACAGTACGACGGCGGCGATGAACAACGCTGTCTTCATGTGCGAGCGAGGTTGAGACGAGGTAGAACCTGCAAAAGAGGGTTCGGTAAGCAGGAATTTCGTTACTGAGATGTCCGCGATTCGCTTCACGCGTTCCTTTGCAAGACATCCTTGAATCAGAGTGCGTAATGCTGGCGAGATTTCGCGAGGAAGCGCATTCCAGTCTGGTTCGGCCCGCAGGACGGCAGCGAGCGTGTCACTGACGTCATCGCCCTGGAACGCACGCTTGCCGGTCAGCATTTCATAAAGCACGCAACCGAATGCCCAGATGTCGGTCCGCCTGTCGACCTCTTTGCCTCTTGCCTGCTCCGGTGACATGTACGCGGCGGTCCCGAGAATCACTCCAACATTCGTGGCCGC
>Ga0184628_10001318_pt1 | contig 12306 bp, 9 predicted proteins | sample PLM4_5_b1_FD_133149 | JGI IMG/M metagenome (GOLD analysis project Ga0184628, IMG submission 133149) | Groundwater sediment microbial communities from an aquifer in East River, Colorado, USA - PLM4_5_b1 | ecosystem: Environmental > Terrestrial > Soil > Riparian zone | place: USA: East River...
CGCGGCGCGCGGCGTCGCGGTTGGTCACCGGCGACTCCGCAGGCCGCCGCATCGGCGGGCCGACATTGCACGCTCAATTGCTCTCGGAGTACGCTCGACCATCGTGAAGCTGCGGGACAACGCGCGGTTCGACACCGTGTGCATCCATGCGGGGCAGGTGCCGGATCCGTCTACCGGCGCCATTATCACCCCGATCTATCAGACCTCGACCTATGTGCAGGACGGCCTGGGCGTGCACAAGGGTTACGAGTATGGACGCACGCACAATCCCACGCGCGCCGCGCTCGAGGGCAACATCGCCGCCATGGAACGCGGCAAGGCCGCGTTCGCGTTTGCGTCGGGCCTGGCCGCCACCCGTGCCGTCATGACGCTGCTGGAGGCCGGCGATCACGTGGTGGTCACCGACAATACCTACGGCGGCACCTACCGATTGTTCGAACAGGTGCTGCGCAAGGGTGGGCTCGACTTCACCTATGTCGATACGTCGGACCTGGCGGCCACGGCCGCGGCGATCCAGCCCAACACCAAGATGCTGTTCGTGGAGACGCCCACGAACCCGGTGCTGCGGATCACCGACCTCGCGGCCGTTTCGCAGTGCGCACACGACCGCGGCGTCGCCGTCGTGGTGGACAACACGTTCGCCAGCCCCTACGCGCAGCGGCCCATCGAGTTCGGCGCCGACCTCGTCCTGCACAGCACCACCAAGTTCCTCAACGGCCACAGCGACAGCGTCGGCGGCATCGTCGTGAGCGTGCGCGACGACCACACCGACTGGCTGAAGTTCGTGCAGAACGCGGAAGGCGCCATCCTGGGGCCGATGGACGCCTGGCTGGTGCTGCGCGGCACCAAGACGCTCCCCATCCGCATGGAGCGCCACAACGCCAACGCCGAGCGCATTGCCGGGTTCCTGGCCGACCATCCCAAGGTGACGCGCGTCCACTATCCCGGCCTGCCCGACCACCCGCAGCACGATCTCGCCAGGCGGCAGATGCGCGGCTTCGGCGGCCTGATTGCCTTTGCCCTCGGGTCGCTCGAAAAGACGCGCACCCTGCTGAACAGCGTGCGGCTGATGTCGCTGGCCGAGAGCCTCGGCGGCGTGGAAACCCTCATCAGCCACCCGGCGTCCATGACCCACGCGTCGGTGCCCTACGACCATCGTCAGGAGATCGGTGTGACGGACGATCTGGTGCGCATTTCGGTTGGCATCGAAGACTGCGACGACCTGCTGGAGGATTTGGCCCAGGCGCTCGACCGCGTCTAGCCGCCGCATGGATTTCATCAAGAACGTCGTCAACTGGTTCATCGACAACGTCTACAACGTTCCCGAGCTCATTCGCTGGGTCGGCTTTCCCGGCCTGATTGCGATCGTGTTCGCCGAAACCGGGCTGCTCGTGGGGTTCTTCCTGCCCGGCGACTCGCTCCTCATCACCGCGGGCGTCTTCGCGGCCGGCGGCCTGCTCGACATCCGGTTCCTGGTGCCCGCCCTCATCCTGGCGGCCATCGCCGGCAACGCCACCGGGTATGCGATCGGCAAGCGGACTGGTGCGGCGCTCTACAAACGCCCCGACACATTCCTCTTCCGGCGTGAACATCTGCGGATGACGCACGAGTACTACGAGCGTCACGGCGCGATCACGATCATCCTCGCCCAGTTCATTCCGATCCTGAGGACCTTCGCGCCCGTCGTGGCTGGCGTGGCGGAAATGGGCTACGTGAAGTTCGCCACCTACAACGTGCTCGGCGCCATCTGCTGGGTGACGAGCATGACGCTGGCCGGCTACGCCCTGGGGAATCTCGTGCCCGATATCGAAAAGAAGATCCACCTGGTGGTGGCCGGCGTGATCGCCCTGTCGCTGATCCCCCCCGCCATCGCCTGGTTCCGCCGCCGCAAGACCCCCCGCAACGTAGAGGGCGGTCTTTAGACCGCCCTGGAGTTGCAGGGCGGTCCTCAGACCTGCCCGTCGTGGGCAGACGCCGCCACCCACCGCAGATACGCCTCCGACCCCGCATCCGCAGTAATTACCAGGAATTCAGGCAATTCGTACGGGTGCAGCTCGCGCACCCGCTGCTCCACCGCCGCCACCCGATCCGTCGTGGTCTTGATCACGACCTGCTCCTCGGCCTCCTGCTGCACCTCGCCCTGCCAGCGGTAGACCGACGCCATCGCCGGCAGCACGTTCACGCACGCGGCGAGCCGCTCGTCGATGAGCGTTCGCGCGACGGCCATCGCCTGGCCGACACCGAAGGTCGTCAGCACGATCGCCACCTGCTGGGCCTGCTGCGTCATTGGGCTTGTACTTTCTGATCCACTCTGGTACAAGAAAACCGGCCGAGATCGCGCAGATTTCCTTTGTACTCGCGATCAAACCGCGCTATTCTCCCACGGAGATCTGTCGAGAACGTGAAGAAGCCCAGCGTATCAGCACCGTCCGGATCCGAGTCCGCTGCTCCACGGCAGCGAGGGCGGCGGGTGGTGCAGTACGGGTTGCTCTTCCTCGGGTGCCTGCTCTTCCTCGATGCACTCGTCGGCGAGAAGGGGCTGGTGGAGAACCTGAAAGCCCGGCAGCAGTTTCAGGCGCTCGAGCGATCGCTGGGCCGGCTCAAGGGTGAGAACGAGAAGCTGCGCAAGGACGTCGATCTGCTCCGGAAAGATCCCAGTACCATCGAGGATGTCGCCCGGCGCGAGCTCGGCATGATGAAGCCCGGCGAAAAGCTCTTCATCATCAGGGACGCCGAGCCGCCCTCTCCCTAGCCAGTCCCTTTACTCTGCCGCCTGCGCGTGGTAAATTCGAGAGTCTCAGCTGACGTGAAAGTTGCGTCCAGCGCCTTGACGCGGGGTGGAGCAGTCCGGTAGCTCGTTGGGCTCATAACCCAAAGGTCGCGGGTTCAAATCCCGCCCCCGCAACCAAAATTCGAAGGGCCGCGTTGCCTAAACAGCGCGGCCCTTTTTCTCTTTGGCTGCGATCTTCTCATCAAATCCTCATTTCCCCGTCATCCACGGGGTCGGCTCCCGCGTCACCGTTCAACCGGTCCGACGGCACGAAACGTCGCCGGGAAAAGGAGTGAACCATGAGTGCTGAGAAGGTCATACGAACCGTGGTTGCCGTCATCCTGGTCGCGGGCGGTGCAGCCCTGACTCCCGCTCTGAGCATCGGAGTGGCTTCGGTATCGGCGGCAGCGAAGAAAGGAGATCTCCATGTGACGAAGGAGTGCTCGCAGTACAGCGGCGCTGCCGGTTCCTTCTGCACGATCACGTCGTCGAACCTCGCGGCAATCAAGTTCCACTCGACCGTCTTCTATGACCAGGCGGCCGGCATTCCGGCGGGGATGGTTGACAGTAACGTCGTCCTCGACGCTGGCAACGGAGACCGGGCAGTTGGCCGTTGCACGCTTGATCTCGCAACCGGTCTCGGACTGTGCACCTTCTCGGACGGGACCGGGCAGTTCACCGGGTTCCATGCCCGTGTCGAGGTCGCGGCCCTGGGCGGAGACGACTGGGAGTGGAACGGGACCTACAGCTTCAGTGCAGGCTGATTAGTTAGAAAGCAGCAGCGAACAAGGTCTCAGACGAACACGGGACGAGAGTAAGATGACGCCGGAGGCGTGACCATGCAGAAGTGGGGGGACCTCCTTGCGGAACGCGCGCTCGCTCACTTCGCCGGACGGGAGCGCGAGGTGGACACCCTTCTCGGGCTGTTCGAGAAGGGTGGACCGCTGGTCGTGCACGTGTATGGCGTCGCAGGCATCGGCAAGTCCAGCCTGCTCGAGGCGTTTGCGAGGCGCACGCGTGCGCACGGGACACGCGTCGTCAGGATCGACTGCCGCAACGTCGAGCCGACCGCTCGGGGACTCCTGACCGAGCTGTCGGACGCCCTGGGCGAGCCCTTGCCCAGTGTCGAAGACGTGGCTCACCGGTTATCCTCCCTCGGCGAGACTGTCGCGATCGTGCTGGACACGTACGAGGTCTTCGTGCTCCTCGACACGTGGATCCGACAAGTCTTCGTCCCATCGCTTCCAATGAATGCGCGCCTGGCCATGGCGAGCCGCAACCCGCCCTCGGCGGCGTGGCGAACCGCGCCCGGCTGGCAGGGACTCTTCCGAAGCCTGCCGCTCGATCCACTGCCGGAGACGGACGCGCTGCACTACCTCGCCTCGTCGGGCATCCCGGCGGACGTCGCACGACGAATCAACGGCGTCGCGCGTGGCCACCCGCTTGCCTTGAGCATGTCGGCATCGATCGCGCTGTCCGACACTGGGCACCGCATCGAAGACACGGGCCTGCACCAGGTGATCGACAAGCTCTCGCGCTCGTACATCGAGGCGGTGCCGGACGCGATCACGCGGCAGGCACTCGAAGCAAGTTCGGTCGTTCGCTGCGTCACCGAGCCGCTGCTGCATGCCCTCCTGCCGGGAATTGCGCCCCGCGACACGATGGAGCGGCTCGGCGCGCTGCCGTTCGTCGAGTTCGGGCGCGAGGGGTTGTTCATCCACGAAGCCGTGCGCAGCGCGATCGACGGCACCTTGGCCGCACGCGACCCCGATTCACGTCGCGAGTACCGCCGCGCGGCGTGGGCCTATTTGCAAAACAGGCTGCAGCACGCCCACGGCACGGAACCATGGCGCTATACCGCCGATCTCCTCTTTCTCCTCGAGAATCCTGTCCTCCGAGAGGGCTTTTTTCCGAGCGGCGCACAGCCGCTGGCGGTCGAGCCGGCGACCCCAGCCGACGAGGAGGCGGTGCTGCGTCTCGTGGCGGCGAAGGCCGCGCCGGAGCGCCAGGCGCTCGCGGCCTGGTGGCGCTATCACGCCGACAGCTTCCGCGTGGTCCGCGATCGTGACGGGAGCATCTGCGGGCTCACGATCATGGTCCGCGCATCCGAGTTGAACGAAGCCGTCGCTGCGGCCGATCCCATCGCGGCAGTGTGGCAGCGCGACGTGGCGGCGCGCGGCGCTTCCAGCGCCCTGTTCTGTCGCCGATGGCTGGATCGCGACGTCGGCGAATCGCCGTCAGCCTCGCAGGCCGCGTCCTGGGTAGACCTGAAGCGGACCTACATGGAAATGCGGGGCACATTGCGGTGGGTCTACACCGCGATCGCGAATCTCGAGCCCTACGCAGAAGTGGCGACGAAACTGGGATTCCGGCCGCTGCCGGATCCGACGGCCGACGTCGGCGGTCAGGTGCTGCATTCCGTTCTCCTCGACATGGGGCCGGGCTCGGTCGACGCATGGCTGGCGGACCTGGTCGGCGCAGAAATCACCGCCGAGGACATTCGCGCGTCGAAGATGCTCGATGTCGATGGCCGGGAGCTCGTTCTGGCCTCAGGCCGGGTGAACCTGACGTCGTTGGAGTTCGGCGTGATGCATTACTTGCAGGACCATCCCGGCAAAGCTGTGTCTCGTTACGACCTCATGGAAGCAGTGTGGGGATACAGAAACGACACCGCCAGCAACGTCGTCGACGTCGTCGTTCGATCGCTGCGCCGCAAACTCGGTGTCGAATCCTCCGTAGTCGAAACCGTGCGCGGTACCGGGTACCGATACCGGATGCCAGCCTCGGCACCATAGGGGACACCCGCTGATCTTTGCGTGCTAGGCGGCGAGCCACTCAGGCATACGGCTTTGGCTTCGAGCCCCCGCAACCAAATTTAAGGGCCGCGCTGCTTCGCAGCGCGGCCCTTCGTGTTTTGGACTCGCGACAGTGGCGAGTTCTATCTAGAAATCGACCGTGGCGTTGAAGCGTGCATACCGCGGGTTCAGGATGGCGTTCGGCCGCAGCCAGGTGGAGCCGTCGGTTCCGAAGTTCTGGTTGAACGAGGTGCCGGTGTTGGCGTTGAAGAGATTGTAGAGGTCGAAGCCTACGTTGGCACGAATGCGACGGATGCGAAGGACCTTCGATACCCGCATGTCGACCGTATTGAGGCGATCGGGGTAGACGTCGCCGAGCCTCGCCAGGTCGAGCGTCACCTGCGGCGCGTTGCCCGCGACCGGGCGCCCGAGTTGCGCGACCACGTTGGCCGCCTGCTCGAAGTAGTTGGCGCTCTGCGACAGGCCGTTCGACCCCGGGTCGTTGGTCGCCAGCACGTTCGGCTGCGATCGCATGATGGCGCTGACCTGCACGTCGATCTTCGGCACGACGTAGTTGGCCAGTCCGCGCCACGCCCACAGCCAGGGCTCCTCGGTACGGCACCCCCCCACATCCTTATTGAGGAGGATCGAGGCCGGCTGTGAATACAGCTCCGGGAGCTGCGCGGCAAGGTCGCACAGGTCGCGCACGCCGCCGCCCGTGGTGAAGCCGCCCTGCAGCGTAAGGCCACCGTTCGTGCGCGCGTTCACCGTCATCTCGAGGCCCTGCCAGTAGACCGACGGGTCGGCGTAGTCGCTGGCCAGCGCCAGGTAGTTGTCAACCCGGCCGAACGCCGCGGGCTTGAGCAGCAGATAGTTCAGCTGCTGGCCGCTCGTGGGCAAGTTCGGGTTGCTGGGTACCGTGAACCGGTACTGATCGAAATCCGCCGGCCCGATGGCCCGATTGTCCGTGAACGTCAAGTTGCCCCACGACCGGCGGCTGTAGCCGAACTCCACCGACACGCGCGGCAGCACCTGCTGCTGCACTGACGCTGCGAACTGCCAGTCGAAGGGCCGCACGCCCCACCCGCCCAGCAGGGCCGGGCTGACCACGGTAGCCGTGCTGCGCACCGAGCCGCTGTCCCGGAAGCCGAAGAAGTTCTGGTTGTCCAGCGCGGCGCACTCGCCATTGAGCGCCGGGTTGTTCAGGTCGCAGTCGGGAATGAAATTGCCGTTGCGCGGATCGCCCGCCGGGAAAGTGGTCCGGTCGTTCCACGCGCGGGTGGCCGTCTGCGCAAAGGTGGCCGCCGGGTTCGTCCCGATATACACCCCGTCGTTGGCGGCATACTGCCAGTACTTCGCCAGGTTCGCCTTGATGGCGGTCTTGCCGTTGCCGAACACGTCGTAGGCCAGCCCCATGCGCGGCGCGATGTCCTGGTAGCTCGAGACGCCCTCGGCGCTCGCCAGCGTCCGCTTGGGCCCGCCGAACCGGCTGTCGCCCTGCAGTCCGTTCAACCCCTCGGGGAAAAAGCTCCACGCCTTCTCGTAGCGCAGCGCGCCCTGCAGCGTCAGCCGGTTGCGTGTCCACTGATCCTGCACGTAGAAGGCGTCCCAGCGCGTGCGGTTGGCCTGCCGCCACGGCGTGATGCGCTGCGTGATCTGATTGGGCACGCCCGCCAGGAAGCGGTACTGCAGACCGTGCGACGCGAAGTCGCCGAAGATGTCGGTCACTTCGTAGGCTGCCTGATAGCCGCCCTTCATGCTGTGCGCGCCGGTGACGTAGGTGAGCGACGCTCGCCACACGTTGTGCGTCTGGTAGTTGTTGTTCAGCCCGGCGTAGCCGTGGTAGACCATGTTGGGCACGGGCACACCGCCGGCGATGCTCTGCTCCTGCACCGGGATGAACGGATCCTGGTCGAGCGCGCCGCTGGGCGTGGTCGGGTTCCAGTTGCTGAGGAACTGCGAGGCGGCCGCTTCCAGCAGGAGCTTGTTGGTGACGGGCGCCGTGTACGAGAACTGCATGATGTGGTCTCTGCCGTCCTGACTCATCGTGGACTCCGGTGACCACGTGCCGAAGCCGTACACCGCCACCCAGTCGTCGCCGCGCACGCGGCACTGGTCGGCGTCGATGGCGTACGAGCTGCCGGCGCAGACCATCTGCTTGTCGAAAGAGGCGCTGACCTTGTTCCGCTGCGAGAGCTGCGCCGTGACGCGTCCGGCGACGATTTTCCGGCTGTTGGACGTGCGCGACGTGATGCTCTGATCGGCGACGTAGGCCCATTTCGTCGGGTCGCCTGCGTTCAGGTTGCCGAAGCGGCCGGCGATGTCCGTGTACTCACCGAACGTGCGAGCCGTACCGTAGAACCACACCTTGTCCTTCTTGATGGGCCCGCCCATCGCGAAACTGGTATCCCAGTTCCGGATGATTTTGGTGGGACTCGGGATGCCGAACGACCGCAACTGGTCGTCCACGTTGTTGCTCTGCGCCCAGGATCCGGCCAGGTTGGAGAAGAAGGTCCCGGAGAAGGCGTTGCCGCCGCTCTTGGGTACGATGTTGAACTGCGGCCCGCCGCGGTCGGCCTCGCCAAGCCCGCCAGCCACGGTGAGCTGCACTTCCTGCGCGTTGACGGTGTCGTAGCCGAAGCCGGCCACACCGCCGCCGTTGAACGCCGAGCCGACGTTCATGCCGTCGATCTGCACGGTGCCCTCGTTGCTGCGGCCGCCGCGCGACGTAAAGAAGATCATGCCCGGGTTCACGCCACCGCTCTGCGTGCCGTTGGCCTGAATGCCCGAGGAGACGGTCAGCAGATTCCCGTAGCCGCGGGACGCTGGTAGCGCCGCCAGGATTTCGTCGCTCAATACGGTCTGGACGCGCGTGCTGTTCTGCACGTCCACCACCGGCGTTTCGCCGGTGACGGTGATCGTTTCCTGGAGTCCGCCCACGCGCAGGTCGGCGTTGAGCGTCACGGTCACACCGGTCTGCACCTGCACGGCATCTCTCTTCACAGTCGAGAAGCCGGGCAGGGTGTATGTCACGGAATACGTGCCCGCCGACAGGCTGTCCAGGCGGAACTGGCCCGACCCGTCCGTGACGGCGCTCCGGACCTTTTCGATCAGCGCGGGGCTGGTGGCTTCGACAGTGACTCCGGGAAGCACGCCCCCCGAAGCATCGCGTACGACGCCCGCAATCGATTGCGCCGACACCATCGCCGGCATGAGCGCGACGAGCACAGCCGCGAGCGACAAGCGGATCGCGGCGGCACGACTGTAATCACGCATCCTCATCCTCCTTGCATTCGAAGCCCCCCGTGGTCAGGTTTTGCCGGCCCGATCCTATGCGCGTTCGGCGCTCGTTAGGTAGCCCGGCAGTGTCTGAGGCGGGCCTGTGAGTGTCGAGGCGCAGGGCGGGTCTCTGGGACCGGCCGGACCCGTCTGGGACGGCAACGATGAGCGGCCGAAAGCATCAGCTTCAGGGTCCGGAATGGCGAGGCGTGTGAGGGGGATCGCCGGGTTCGGGACTCCCTGGGTTCTCGAGCTGCGAAGCGCGGTGACAGAGGTTCGCTACCTCTGCGGCGCGGGCTGCCTGAGCCAATCGTCGAATCGAATCGCGCCGAGCCGCGCATCTCCTGCGGGAACGAGCGAACGCTCGCTCAACAACGTTCCGTAGTAACGCGCACTCGGGTCAGCGACAACTGTGCGTGGATCGTTGTGCGCCTCGAGCCATTGTTGGATCAACGCGTCGAAGCGAAACGGTTCGGGCCCTGCCACCTCGACGATGCCGTTCACAGGCTTCCCCGTTGCAATCCTCTCGACCGCCACGGCGACATCGTCGGCGGCCATGGGCTGGAACAACACGGGCGGAATGCGAACCACGTTCCCATCGGTGGCTGCCGCGGCGATGGTTTTCGCAAACTCGAAGAATTGAGTTGCGTGGACGATGGAATGGGGGATCGACGAGTCCCTGATGAGCGTCTCCTGAGCGAGCTTCGCGCGGAGGTAGCCGCTATCGGGGAGGCGCTCGGTTCCGACGACTGACAGGGCAACGTGATGTCCGACCCCCGCTTCGGCTTCGGCGGCGAGGAGGTTGCGGGTCGACGTCTCGAAGAACGTAAGGGCCGCCGAGTCCTCGAACGACGGCGAGTTCGATACATCCACGACCACAGAGGCACCTCTCAGAGCGCCCGCCAGGCCCTCCCCCGTGATTGTGTTGACGCCCGTATTGGGCGCCGCCGCTGATGCGTCGTGGCCATGCTCACGAAGCCTCGTGACAAGCTTGGAGCCGATGAGTCCGGTGCCGCCGATGACGACGACTTTCATGATGAGTCATCCACGCGCGCGGTGAACGCCGGTGGTTGCGGCCGCCTTCGCTTGTGCCGGGATCCGCTCGTCGAGCCAGTTTTGAACATCGGCCATGACGTCCTCCTTCCCGAGGTCGTTGAGCAGATCGTGATAGTGCCCCTCGTACAGCTTCAGGGTCCTGTCAGCCGAACCGGCATGCTCGTAGAAGTACTCGCTGCCCTGGTAACGCGTCGCCTTGTCAGCCGTCCCGTGAATGATCAGGATCGGAACGCGGTATTTCGGCATGTTTGCCTTCAGCCGTTCTGCAGCCTTGATCAACTCGGCGGAGGTTTCGGCGGGCTGCGATTCGTTGGCGATCAACGGATCGGCATTCATCGCTGCGACGACCGCCGGGTCACGTGAGAAGATCTCGTTCTTCAGAGTAAAGATATGGAGATGCGGTGCGAGATGGCTGATGCCCTTGATCAGCAGGGCGGCGGCATCCGGCACACCGACGTCTAGGGCGAAGCTTTCACATACCAATCCCGCCAGCGTGTCCTGATGTTCGAAAACATACGTGCTGGCAACAACGCCGCCTGCGCTGTGACCGAGCACGTAGACCGGCAGACCGGGATGTGCCGCGCTCGCGATCGCAACCAGTTGGTCGACATCGCCGGTATAGTCCGAGAAGCTATTGATGAAGAAACGCTCGCCGTCCGAGCGGCCGCGACCTCTCAAATCGAGCGCATACGCTGCCAGCCCACGCGCCGCAAACTGTTCGGCCGCCCAGATCATGTACCCGCTGTGCGCGTTGAATCCGTGGACCAGCACGATCACCGCCCGGGGCGTACCCTTCGGTAGGCACGACCGCGTGAAAATATTCAAGCCGTCTGCGTTCTTGAAAGATGATTCGTGCATGTTGCCTCCTTCGTGTTCGAACGATTCACACCCGGTCGTTGCAGGAGTGGGGAAACGGCTGCCGCGAAGCGGGCCGGCGCGTCACTGCAACCGGTGCTTCAATTCGGCCGCCGCGTGACGGAACAGCGCTCGGGTCGCGGGTTCGTTCGCGAGCCCGTTCAGTAGACCGAAATCGTGGATCGCGCCATCGTAGCGAACAATCGCGGCTTCCACCCCGGCCTCGTCGAGCTTGCGGCCGTAGGCCTCGCCCTCGTCGCGCAGGATGTCGTTCTCGGCGACCTGGATCAGCGCGGGCGGTAGCCCCTTCAACTCCTCGACGCTGGCTCGCAGCGGTGAAGCATGGATGTCCGTGCGCTTGGCAGGATCGCTGATGTACATGTCGTACATCCACTTCATCAGGGACGCCGACAGGAAGCGATCGCGACCGAACTGCTGGTAGGAGTCGGTCTCGAAGTTGGAGTCGACGATCGGCCACATCAGGATCTGCGACTTGATCTTCGGGCCGCCGTTCTCCTTCGCCTTGAGCGCGGTCACCGCCGTCATGTTCCCGCCCACGCTGTTGCCGACGACGGCGAGATTCCCGCCATCGACGTTGATCTCGTCGCCGTGGCTGGCGACCCACTTCGTCGCGGCGAAGATCTCGTTGATCTGCCGCGGGAAGGCCGCGTCGGGTGTGCGCGTGTAGTTGACGAAGACGGCGCAGTAGCCCGATTCCACGACGAGGTCACGAACGACGCGCCGATGTGTCGCGTAGTCCCCGAGCACCCAGCCGCCGCCGTGGATGAACATAAACGCGGGCAGCTTCCTGGTCACGCCCTCCGGTCGGACGATGTTCAGGACTATCTGGAATCCGTCCGCGGTGATGGCCCGTTCACTCTCGTCGATCCCGGAGTAGTCCACCGGAACCGACGCTTGTGCCGTCTCCAGGACCTTCCGCGCCTCCAGTGCCGGCAGCTTCTCGAGCTCGGGCGGCGCCGGTGAGTTGAGCACCTTCAGGAACGCCCGTGTCCCGCGGGACAGTCGCTCGTCGGTCTTGAAGTCGACGACCTCGTCCACCTTGACATCCCGCGAAGCACGCATGCCATCCTCCTTCCTGACACCGACGCGTGTCATCGCGGCGGTTGGCGGTCGCGACCTATCCCCTTCCTGGTCGATTCACGCCGGGATGTAGCGCGAGCCACGATGCAAACATCATTCCCTCCGACTCCAAGTCCGGCGCAGAAGGCGCAGCAAGCTCGGTTGGCCCTTGGCGCACAGCCGCGAATTCGATGCGCCTCATTGAACACACGCGTCAAACGACCGTATGAGCCACTTACAACTGCGGACGCAGCCGTACTGTTTCACAACTCGACCGGTGTCTTGTTCCGCTCGTCTTTGCTGCGATGGATCCAGCCGCGAGTCTTTAGCGTCCGTGGTCTTATTCGGGACCAACGTCACCAGGCGACGAGGCCCAGTGCGGGACTGTGAGCCGGGAGCCGCCGTTCTAGCATGCGTTTTACTGGCGCACTCGAGGTACCAGGATGAGGAACACGGAGAACCCCGTTAACG
>Ga0184628_10001319_pt1 | contig 12306 bp, 11 predicted proteins | sample PLM4_5_b1_FD_133149 | JGI IMG/M metagenome (GOLD analysis project Ga0184628, IMG submission 133149) | Groundwater sediment microbial communities from an aquifer in East River, Colorado, USA - PLM4_5_b1 | ecosystem: Environmental > Terrestrial > Soil > Riparian zone | place: USA: East River...
CGTCATCCACGAACAGCACGCAGTGCGGGTTACCCATCGACACGGATACTGCGCTCTGGAGCGCGCGGTCCCTGAACCCCGGCACGTCCAGCGCGTAGGACGCGGTGTCCACCGCCTGTCCCATCGGGATCTCGCGCCAGTCCAGCCGCGGCGGGCCCATGTCGACGGTGACCCGGGTCTCGTCCGCCGTCCGGCACACGAGCGGTCCCCCGGTCGTATTGATCTTCACCTCGTCGAGGCCGGCTTCCGCCATCAGCAGATAGGCGACACAGCGGGCGGCATTGCCGCACGACTCCACCTCGCCGCCATCGGCGTTGAAGATGCGCATGAAGGCGTTGGCGCCCTTGGCGGGCTCCATCACGATCACCTGATCGCAGCCGATACCCCGCCGCCGATCGGCGATGGCGCGCGCTCCTGCAGCGTCCAGGGCAAGCGGGAACGCACGCGCATCGAAGATGGCGAAGTCGTTGCCCAGCCCGTGCATTTTCAGGAACGAGGTCATGGCGCGGGTTATAGGGCTCGCAAACCGGGGATGCCAGAGTTCGGCCGGAAAACCGCCTTGTGGCGGTGTTGAACTTGGACAATATGGGGCAAACTGGCGAAAGCACGGCGCTTTGCCCCCTATGCAAAGAGGAATTGCATGCGGTCGAACTTGCGGGTTGCGCTCATGGTCGGTTTCGGGATCGCGCTTGGTGCGGCAACCGCAGGTCTCGGCGCCGATGCGCCCGAGGACCCCTATATCTGGCTCGAGGACATCCACGGCGAGAAGCCGCTCGAATGGGTGAAGCAGCGCAACGAGGTCGCGCTGAAGCAGCTCAAGAGCGATCCCAGCTACCAGAAGAACTACGATGCGATCTTGGCGGTGCTCGATGCAACCGATCGCATCCCGTTCGGGCAGGTCTACTTCTCGCACGTGTTCAACTTCTGGCAGGACGAGACCCATGTCCGCGGCATCTGGCGCCGCACGACCATCGACTCCTACGAGACCCAATCGCCGCAGTGGGAAACCCTGATCGACGTCGACGAGCTCGCGCGCGTCGAAGGCAAGAACTGGGTCTACAGCCGCGCCTCCTGCGCCATCGACATGACGCGCTGCCTTGTCGGCCTTTCGAACGGCGGCACCGATGCCGTGGTCTATCGCGAGTTCGATCCCGTGGCGAAGCGCTTCATCGACGATGGGTTCAACCTCGGCGAGGCGAAGGCCGAAGCCGCTTATATCGATGCCGACACCATCCTCTTCAGCACCGACTTTGGGCCAGGCACGCTCACGGCCTCGGGCTATCCGCGCATCGTGAAGGTCTGGCGCCGCGGACAGACGCTGGCCGAGGCCAAGACCGTCTTCGAAGGGAAGAACGAAGACGTGCTCGTCTCGCCCGGCGTGTTCCAGGGCCGTGCGGGCGCAACCGCGCTGATCTCGCGCGCCGTCAGTTTCTTCGACACGGAGTATTCGGTCCTTGTGAGCGACGAGGCGGTGAAACTGCCACTACCCCAGACCGTCGACATGAAGGCCGAGATCGACGGCTACCTGATCGCGACCATGCGCAAAGAGTGGACGCCCGAGAACGGTCCCACCATCCCGCAAGGCTCGCTCATCGCGTTTCCGCTGAAGGAGTTCCTGGCGACGCGCGTCCCGCCCCGCATCGCGGTTCTCTATGCGCCCAACGCCCGCTCGTCGGTCCAGCGTGTCGCCGCGGGACGGGACGCGGTCTATGCCTCGATCTTCGAGAACGTCACCGGCAGCGTCCACGCCTTCAAGCTCGATCCCATGACGAACGCATGGCGCGAGACGCGCCTCGACCTTCCCGCGGGCGGATCGACCGGCATTTCCTCCGCCAACGAGTTCGGGCCCGAGGCCTATTTCACCTATAGCGGCTTCCTCACGCCGACCACGCTGTTCTCGGACAAGGGCGAGGGCCAGCCCAAGCCGATCAAGTCTCTGCCCGCGCGCTTCGATGCGTCGCCCTATCAGGAGACGCAGTACGAAGCGGTGTCGAAGGACGGCACCCGCATTCCGTATTTCGTCGTGCGCGCCAAGACCGCGACCGGCCCTGCGCCGATGCTGCTCTACGGTTATGGCGGGTTCGAGATATCGCAGACGCCGTTCTACTGGACCGGCACCGGCCTCCTCTGGCTGCCGCGCGGCGGGGCGTACGCGGTGGCGAACATCCGCGGCGGCGGCGAGTTCGGGCCCGCGTGGCACGATGCGGCGCTGAAGGTGAACCGCCAGAAGGCCTACGACGATTTCATCGCTGTGGCCGAGGACATGATCCGCCGTGGACTGACGACCCCGAAACAGCTCGGCATCATGGGGGGCTCGAACGGCGGGCTGCTCGTCGGCGCGGTGACCGTTCAGCGGCCCGATCTGTTCGGTGCGGTCGTCTGCCAGGTGCCGCTGCTCGACATGATCCGCTTTTCCAAGATCGGCGCTGGCGCCTCATGGGTCGGCGAATACGGCGATCCGGAGAACCCGGTCGAGCGCGAAGCGATCCTGAAATACTCGCCGTATCAGAATGTGAAACGCGGCGTGACCTATCCGCCGATCTTCTTCATCACCGCGACGTCGGATGATCGCGTGACGCCGGTGCACGCGCGCAAGATGGCCGCGCGGATGGAAGAGCAGGGCCACGACGTTCTGTTCTACGAGAACACCGACGGCGGACACGCGGCGGCCGCCAATCACAGCCAGCAGGCCGAGATGAACGCGCTCACTTACGTCTATCTCGCGCAGAAGCTCGGACTGGGACCGGCCGCCCGATAAGCCGGGAATGTGACGCGGGGCGCGATGTCGTCCGATTATGACTGCATTCTTGCCGTCGGATGGACGGCCGGCAACGGCAAAGAGTCGCCAGAATCGGACGTTCACCATCGAACGAAATCAGACGGGACCTCGTCAATTTTAGACGGTCCCGACTAGGACTGTTTCTGTCGGTCAACCGTTTCGAACGCCCAATGGTGAATTACCTCGCCGTCCTTCTTAAGCACGGCATGTCGCAGCGTTCCGAGAGTTCGCCTCTTCTCGAATTCGTCAAAATATGCACGCTTCAGATCTTCCCATTGCACAAATTGCTGAGAGAGACCGCAGTCTTTCAACGCTGAATCACAGTGCAACAACCCGGGCTTGTACGGAGGGGCTGGTCTGGTTTGCCAGGTGCCGATGAGGGGGGCCTTCCAGGCAGGTCCTCTCTTAGACGCGAGTATCCGGTCAGCAGCGGTTTCCGGCGCAAAAGATTTCAATTTCCCGCTCTGATCTTCGACCCAGAGCCGACCGCATTGGTCGCACTGATAAACGGTTCGCGTGAGCGCTACAAACGTGGACTGCGGGTCATCAAGAAAGTCTTCGAGGTCCTGGCGTGCAACCAACTCTGCCTTGTGGGGCAGGTAGTCTGTTTGGTCCCTAATGGTCCAGCCACATGTGCAGGCAAATTGCATGGCTACACGCTCCGACTTCGCTCAAAATTCCCCGTTCTCGGCTTGGTAAGCGGACGCCAGTCACGCAATGAGCGGCGTCCTGAAGTGCCTTACCCCGGCGCGGTCTCGTGCTTCTCCATCTCGCCGCATTCGCGGTACCAGGCCGCGCGCGAGCCCCAATGGACGATCGCCTGCGGGCGCGATCCGGGATCCTCATCGAGCGAACCCGCGGGGATCACCATCCGTGCGCCGTCGCGCGTCAGATGCGGCACACGCGAGCCGCACGTTTTGCAGAACTGCAGGGCGAAGCGCTTGGCCTCGGGAAGATCGTAGCGCTGGACGTTGCTCTCGCCCTTGGTCCAGCGGAACGCATCGGGCTTGACGAAGCCGTTCGTCGCGTGCGCGGCGCCCGTCGCCTTCCGGCACCGCGTGCAGTGGCAATACATAAAGCGCTCGAAGGGCAGGTCCACCTCATAGCTCACGGCTTTGCACAGGCAGCTTCCTTTTGCGCTCATCTCACTCTCCGATCATGGGCTTATCAGCGGGGCGGGGTGTCTTGTCCGAGGGCTTGGCGGGTTCGCGGGGCTTCGCAGGCTGACGCCGGCGGCGGTTCCCGTTCGTGATCATCCAGGACCCGAAGACGATGCTCGCGGTTCCGAATGCCGTCAGGACGAGGGGAACGATGATCCCGCCCCCGCCGATCACGATCCCGACGAGCGGCGTGCCCGTGATCTGCTGGATCGACTGGTCAAGGATCAGCCATAGAGCCGGGCTGAGCACGAACAGCCCCATGATGATGAGGCTCCACCCCCCGGCGATGAGTGCCTGCCCCCGCATGGCCTCGGCTCCCTAGTTGATTTGACTAAACCTACATGGCGAACTAGATCGTCACCATCCGGATCGGCTCATCCCTTCCGGTCCCGGGCCTGAATCCGGGATCGCCCCCAGGCAGCGCAGGTGCGCCCCCTGGGGCGTTCGTGCTTTGCTTACCCGCTGCCACATCGGCAGAGGGCGTGAGGATCGAAATGTTCGATAGTTTGCAGAAGCGTTTGGGTGGCGTGTTCGACAAATTGCGCGGCCGTGGCGCGCTGTCCGAATCCGACGTCGATGCCGCCCTCGCCGAGGTGCGAACCGCGCTCATCGATGCCGACGTGGCACTCCCCGTCGTCAAGGATTTCATCGCCAAGGTCCGCGAGCAGGCCATCGGCGAACAGGTGATCCGCTCCGTCACGCCGGGCCAGCAGGTCGTCAAGATCGTCCATGACATCCTCGTCGGCACGCTCGGCTCGGAGGGCGAGGCGCTCTCCTTGGGCGCGCCGCCCGCGCCGATCCTGATGGTCGGCCTGCAGGGCTCCGGCAAGACGACGACGTCGGCCAAGCTCGCCCTCATGCTCCAGAACCGCGACAAGAAGCGCGTTCTGATGGCGTCGCTCGACGTCAATCGCCCGGCCGCCATGGAGCAGTTGAAGGTGCTCGGAGAGCAGACAAGCGTCGCCACGCTCCCCATCATCCTCGGCCAGCGCCCGGTCGATATCGCCAAGCGCGCCATCGCGGCGGCCCGCGTCGGCGGCTACGACGTGGTGATCCTCGACACCGCCGGCCGCCAGCATGTCGACGAAGGCCTCATGGCCGAAGTCGCCGAGGTCAAACGCCTCGCGCAACCGCACGAGACGCTGCTCGTCGCGGACTCGCTCACCGGCCAAGACGCGGTGAACATCGCGAAGAGCTTTAACGACCGCGTCAAGATCTCCGGCATCATCCTGACGCGCGCCGACGGCGATCAGCGCGGTGGTGCGGCGCTCTCCATGCGCGCGGTGACCGGCGCGCCGATCAAGTTCCTCGGCACGGGCGAAAAGCTCGACGCGCTCGAAGCCTTCCATCCCCAGCGCGTCGCTTCGCGCATCCTCGACATGGGCGATGTCGTCACGCTCGTCGAGAAGGCGGTCGAACACGTCGACCGCGAGAAGGCCGAGAAGCTCGCCAAGAAAATGAAAAAGGGCGAGCTCGATTTCAACGATCTCGCCGATCAGCTCGTCCAGATGCGCAAGATGGGCGGCATGCAGGGCCTGCTCGGCATGCTCCCGGGGATCGGCAAGGTGAAGGATCAGCTCGCCGCCGCCGGTCTCGATGACCGCGTGCTCAAGCGCCAGGAAGCGATCATCTCCTCGATGACCAAGCAGGAGCGCGCCGATCCCGATCTCATCAACGGCTCGCGCAGGAAGCGCATCGCGGCCGGTGCGGGCGTCGAAGTCTCCGACGTCAACAAGATCTGCAAGATGCAGCGTCAGATGTCCGACGTGATGAAGAAGATGGGCAAAGGCGGCCGCGGCATGATGGGCGCGCTCGGCCAAGGCATGAACCCGCAGATGCTCGCAGGGCTCGGCGGCGGCGGTATGCCGCCCGGTGGCCTGCCTCCGGGCTTCGGCGGCAAACGGTAACGCAGATTAGTCTTTATACGGATCATATGAAAGGAACCACATGTCGTTGAAGATCAGACTGTCCCGGGGCGGCTCCAAGAAGCGTCCTCACTTCCTCATCGTGATCGCCGAATCGCGCAGCCCGCGCGACGGCCGCTTCGTGGACCGGCTCGGCTACTACAATCCGCTGCTGCCCAAGGATCACGCCGATCGCATCAAGATCGACCTCGAGAAGGCCAAAGCCTGGCTCGCCAAGGGCGCGACCGCGTCGGACCGCGTACACCGCTTCCTCGCTGATGCCGGCGTGCTCAAGCACGTCCAGCACAACAACCCGGAAAAGGCGCAGCCGAAGAAGAAGGCGCAGGAACGGGCCAAGGCTGCTGCCGGCGCCGCGCCGGCATAGCGCCGCTTGGCCGGCCGTATCCTCCTGGGCGCCGTGATCGGCGCGCACGGCACCAAAGGCGAGGTGCGGGTCAAGATCTTCACGCTCGAGCCCGACGCGCTTTGTGCCTACGGGCCGTTGACCACGGACGATGGCCGCCGCTTGTCGGTCGCCACGTTGCGCGCCGGCAAACCCGGCGAGGCGATCGTGCGCTTCACGGAGATCGCCGACCGCAACGCCGCCGAGGCGCTGAAGGGCCGGCAGTTGTCGGTCCCCCGGGACGCACTGCCGGCGCCCGAGGCGGACGAGTTCTATCATGCCGATCTCATCGGGCTCGCGGTCGAGGATTCATCGAACGTCGTGCTCGGCCGCGTGCGCGCGCTGCACAATTTCGGCGCGGGCGACCTGATGGAAGTCGAGACGCCGAAGGGCGCCACCGAATTCATTCCGTTCAATTCGACGATCGTGCTCAAAGTCGAGCTCCCGACCCGCATCGTGATCGCCCCTCCAGCCTACGAGGGGACGTGATCATGTGGCGCGCCTCGGTCCTCACGTTGTTCCCCGAGATGTTCCCCGGTCCGCTCGGCGGCTCCCTCATCGGCAAAGGGTTGGCCGAGGGCCTCTGGTCGCTGGATGTCCACGACATAAGGGCGAGCGGCCTCGGCAAGCACAGGACCGTCGACGACACCCCGGCGGGCGGCGGCCCTGGCATGGTCATGCGCGCCGATGTGGCCGCGGCCGCGATCGATGCCGTGACCGCGGGTGGCGGCCCATCCCGGCCGCTGCTCTGCCTCTCGCCCCGGGGGGCCCCCCTGGTCCAGGAACGCGTCCGGGAATTTGCCGAGGGGGAGGGCGCCATCCTGTTCTGCGCCCGGTTCGAGGGCCTGGACGAGCGGGCGATCAAGGCCCGCCACGTGGAGGAGGTCTCGCTCGGCGACTTCGTTCTGGCGGGCGGGGAAGTTGCGGCCATGGCCCTGATCGAGGCCTGCGTGCGCCTGATCCCCGGGGTCATGGGTGCGGACGAGTCGGCCACGGAGGAGAGTTTCGAGCAAGGATTGCTGGAATATCCGCAGTTTACGCGTCCCCAGACCTTCGAGGGGGCCGAAATACCCCCCGTCCTCCTGTCCGGCGACCATGGGGCCGTCGCCCGCTGGCGGAAGGCCGAGGCCGAGCGCCTCACCCGGGAACGCAGACCCGACCTTTGGACCCTCTATGAAAAGCGCTTCTTATCCGCTAGAAGGCCGCCCTCTCAGTCCAAAGACCCGCCCGCAGGAGCGAAAAAATGAACCTGATCCAGACCCTCGAGCGGGAGCAGATGAACGCAGCCAGAGGCGGGCGGAAGCTCCCTCCGTTCCGGCCCGGCGACACGCTGAAGGTCAACGTCAAGGTGGTCGACGTCACCTATGACGAGAAGGCCAAGCAGAACAAGACCCGCGAGCGCCTTCAGGCGTTTGAGGGCGTCTGCATCGGCCGCCAGGGTGCCGGCCTGAACGAGAGCTTCACCGTCCGCAAGATCTCCTACGGCGAAGGCGTCGAACGCGTGTTCCCGCTCTACAGCCCGCTGGTGGATTCGGTCGAAGTCGTCCGCCGCGGCAAGGTCCGCCGCGCGAAGCTGTATTACCTGCGCGGACGCCGCGGCAAAGCTGCCCGTATTACCGAGCGTCAGCGCGGCGACGATACGCCCGAGGAAGCCGCCCACAACTCATAGACTGGCGTTCGCACGCAACGATTCCGAAACGGTAAGCGGGCATCTTCCCCTTGGTGGGGGAAGCCATTTTTGCTCCAATCCTTCTGATTCCGACGTCAGTGCGAAAGCACGTCAATGACCAGGCGCATTGTCCCCGATCAGGTGCTGGAACGGCCGGAGCCTTTGCCGGAAGCCGAAGGGCTCTCCCAAGTGCCGTCGGCGCCCTTCGCCTTCATCTGGTTTCTGATCAGGAAGCACTTCTTGGGACAGGTCGCGGTCCTCGTGCTGCTCGCCGGCTCGGCCACATCCGTTGAGGCGTTCGGTCCCTACGCGCTGTCGCGGCTGATCAACGCGATCACCGCCGCCGTCGAAACCAAAGCGAGTTTCGGCGAAGCGATCCTTCCCTGGCTGTTCCTGCTCGCCGCGATCTGGCTCGGCTCCACGCTCGCCTATCGCGCTTACGAGGCGGTCGATGTCGCCACGTCGCCCCGCATGCGCGCGCTCGCGCAGAAATACATGTTCACCTACCTGATGGGTCACTCGCCCCGCTACTTCCAGGAGAACTTCGCGGGCAAGCTCGGCCAAAATGTGAAGCAGGCGGGCCAGGCGACCGTCGGCATCCTCGGCATCGTCGGTTTCGAAATGGTGCGCGTCGCGATGATGATGCTCGTCGGCGGCGTGCTGATGTTCCTCACTCATGCCGCCTACGCCATTGTGCTCGCGGTCTGGGCGGTGGTGTATCTCGCCATCGTTGTCGCGCTGGCCAAGCGCTGCGTCGTGCTGTCGAAGGCCCTCTCGAACGAGATCTCGACGTCCACGGGGCGCCTGATCGACGCCATCGCCAATGCCGATCTTGTGCGCGCCTTCGCCAAGGCCGACTACGAGCGCCGCTTCATCTCGCACTTCCTGATGGACGAGATGAACGCCTCGCGCCGGCTTCGCGGCTTCCTCATCGTCATGCGCACCTTCATGGCGATTGCGACGCTGGCGCTTCTCTTGGGCCTCGTTGCGCTCGCGGGCATGGATGCGCTTTCGGGTGCGATCACCGTCGGCGCGTTCGCGATGATCTTCTTCCTTGCGAACCAGATCATCCGGAGCGTGCAGGAATTGTCGTACCGCATGCTCGATTATTTCGAGCAGCTCGGCACGCTCGCCGAAGCGCTCGAGCTCGTCAGCCAGCGCCACGAGATCGAGGATGCGCCTGGCGCGAAGCCGCTCGTCGTGAACGAGGGCGCCATTCGCTACGAGAACATCAAGTTCGCCCATCCCGACGGGCTCCAGGTGTTCGACGATCTCAATCTCACCATCCGTCCGGGCGAGAAGGTGGGCCTTGTCGGACCTTCGGGCGCGGGCAAGTCGACGCTGGTGAAGCTGTTGCGCCGCCAGTTCGAGCCGCAGGCAGGCCGCATTTTGATCGACAGCCAGGACATCTCGCACGTGGCCTGGGATTCGCTCAACGAAGCGATCGCCGAGGTGCCGCAGGTGGCCTCGATCTTCCATCGCGCGGTCCGCGACAATATCCGCTACGCCAAGCCGGGCGCGGACGAGGGTGAGGTGCTGCGCGCCGCGTCCGAAGCCTACGCGCATGAGTTCATCACCGGCCGCGCGAGCGGGTATGACACCATCGTCGGCGAGCAGGGGATCAAGCTCTCGGGCGGCGAACGTCAGCGCGTCGCGATTGCGCGCGCGCTCGTCAAGGACGCGCGCATCCTCGTTCTGGACGAGGCGACCTCATCGCTCGATTCCGAATCCGAGCATCTCATCCAGCAGGCGCTGTGGACGCTGATGCAGGGCCGCACCGTGATCGCCATTGCGCACCGGCTTTCGACCATCGCGGGCATGGATCGCATCGTCTATCTCGAGGCGGGACGCATCGTCGAGGAAGGCCACCACCGCGAACTGCTCGCGAAAGGCGGCGCCTATGCGCGGCTGTGGAACCGACAAATGGGCGGCTTCATCAACGCGGCTTAGCGGATCGCGTTGGGGGATCGTCTAACGGTAGGACACCGGCCTTTGACGCCGTGAATCGTGGTTCGAGCCCACGTCCCCCCAGCCAAATTCCAACTGAGCCACTGCGCGTGTTTCTGCCCGCTTGCGGGCGGACTTGGGGACCGCTACTAACCCCATCGCTTCTCGATACTACGACAGGAGTTCCCTATGCCTCGCAGCAGGATTGCGCTCATCGGCGGCGGCCAGATCGGCGGAACGCTCGCGCATCTGATCGCCCTCAAAGAGCTCGGCGACGTCGTTCTCTTCGACATCGTCGAGGGCCTGCCTCAGGGCAAGACGCTCGACCTCGCGCAATCGGGCCCGATCGAAGGCTTCGACGCCAAGCTCAAGGGGACGAACTCCTATGCCGACATCAAGGGCGCCGATGTCGTGATCGTCACCGCCGGTGTGCCGCGCAAGCCGGGCATGAGCCGCGACGATCTGCTCGGCATCAACTTGAAGGTGATGGCCGCCGTGGGCGAGGGCATCAAGACCTACGCGCCGAACGCGTTCATCGTCTGCATCACCAATCCGCTCGACGCCATGGTCTGGGCGCTCCGCCAGTTCTCCGGTCTGCCCCACAACAAGGTCATCGGCATGGCCGGCGTGCTCGACAGCGCCCGCTTCCGCCACTTCCTCGCCGAAGAGATGGGCGTCTCGGTCGAAGACGTCTCCGCCTTTGTGCTCGGCGGCCACGGCGACACGATGGTCCCGATGCCGCGCTTCTCGACGGTCTCCGGCATTCCGCTCCCCGAGCTCGTGAAGATGGGCTGGATCAAGCAGGACCGCCTCGACCAGATCACCCAGCGCACGCGCGACGGTGGGGCCGAGATCGTGGGTCTGCTCAAGACCGGGTCCGCCTTCTACGCGCCGGCCTCCGCCGCCATCCAGATGGCCGAGTCCTATCTGCGCGACAAGAAGCGGGTGCTGCCCTGCGCTGCCTATGTCGAAGGCAAATACGGCCTGAACGGCATCTATGTCGGCGTCCCCGTCGTGATCGGCGAGAAGGGCGTCGAGCGCATCGTCGAGCTCGAACTGACTTCCCCCGAGCGCGCCATGTTCGACAAATCCGTCGAGTCCGTGCGGGGATTGATCGACGCCTGCAAGAAACTCGAGCCGAAGCTGGCCTGAAACGCCGGATACCACTCGTTTAGACCGGCCGGAGTACCCTGGCCGGGTTGCGCAGGGGGCGATCCGCCCCTATTTTCCGGACGGCTTTTTCAAGCGAAGCCGTAGTGCCGCCTTAGCTCAGCCGGTAGAGCACCGCATTCGTAATGCGGGGGTCGCGTGTTCGAGTCACGCAGGCGGCACCATCTAATCGCAGCAGAATCAATTCCCTGGCCTCCGAGAAGATTCCGCGCCCGGCACCGGTTGGCACCGGATTGGCACCCGCGGCTTCGTTTCGTTCGCCTTCGGGCGGCTCAGTCTGTCAACACATGGCCGAAGGCCTTCTCGAACACCGCCGCAGCGCGATCGTCGCTACTGGCAAACAAATGCCCGAAAAACCTAAAACAATGTCCGTACCGGACGCCGGCCGAACGTATTTCAGCTTGGGCCGTAATGCCTCCTACGCCGCGGCCGCTCGAGGCGACATTCCAACGATCAAGATAGGTTCCCGGCTGCGCGTGCCAGTGGTGCGCCTAGAGAGACTGTTGGCCGGCGAAAACGCGGTGGCGGCCTAGTCCCGGATGTTTGCGCAGGATGCGGCGAAGGGGCGGCCATGAGCGCGCCTCTTTCAAACGGGCAGCTTCAGCCGGCCTTCCGCTGCGCCGCGCGGGGATCGGGACTGAGTACTTTCCGATGCTAGCGCCGCGAATGCCCCAGCCGTATCACAAGCCGTCGGGGCGGGCGTTGATACATGCCCCCCATGTCTTGCGCCCGTCACGCCTAAGAGCCCCGCATCGGGCTGACTGCTGCGGGGCTTTCCTTTTCTGCGCCCAGCGCTTCTTGGTTAGCCCCAGCTCGCACTCGATTTCGGTGGGTTTTCGCCTTCGGCATCGAGACTCGATACCGGGGCGGGGTTACCGTTCCACATGCCGCGCCGCCCAGATCCTCCCGTCCCAACGCTCGCCCAACGCTCGCCGAGCTGCAGACCTCGCCAGGCTGGTTCTGGGTCTACTGCAACAATCGCGACTGCTCGCACCGCATGCCGATGCCACTCGCGCCGTACGTCATTCGCTGGGGCGGTCATGTCTCGAGCGATGCGCTTCGCCGCAATCTCAAGTGTTCGCGCTGTAACCACCGCGGCGCGTCGCTGTCGGCGCCGTCGTGGCTAGATATTCAGGTGGGCTTTGAACCGTTCCCCGTTGGTTGGCGGTCCCAAGAGGCGCGCTGATCGTCACGTGTGAGGAGCCGGTCGCTAGAATCCTCGCGGCCGTAGTCGGGTCGGCATTCGGCGGGCCAAGCTCGGCGTTGCTGTGCAG
>Ga0184628_10001321_pt1 | contig 12292 bp, 9 predicted proteins | sample PLM4_5_b1_FD_133149 | JGI IMG/M metagenome (GOLD analysis project Ga0184628, IMG submission 133149) | Groundwater sediment microbial communities from an aquifer in East River, Colorado, USA - PLM4_5_b1 | ecosystem: Environmental > Terrestrial > Soil > Riparian zone | place: USA: East River...
AACCTGAATACCCGGGAAGACTACCTGGCCGCGCTCTCCGAGGCGGGACTCTGATGAATTCAGGATGGGGTAGCGCAACTCCCCTCCTGGAACAGGAGGGGAGTTGCGTAGCGCCGGGGTGGTAGTTCAATTGCTGACTTCCCACCTGATGAAACCCTATATCTACACTTCCAAATCCCTTGAACCCTACCGCAAAGAACTCCGCAACGCGCTAACGCCCGCGGAGGCCTTTCTGTGGACTCAACTGAAAAAGGGGCAGCTTTCCGGCAAGAAGTTCCGTCGGCAATACAGTGCAGGTCCGTACATTCTCGACATTTTTTGTCCGGAAGTGCGACTGGCGGTGGAGCTGGATGGCGCGCCTCACTTCAACGTCATTGGGGCGGAGCTTGATGCGAAAAGGGATCGGTACCTCGAAGAGCAGGGAATCTTAGTCTTGCGGTTTGAAAATCGCGAGGTATTTGAAGACTTGGAGTACGTCCTTGGCGTGATACGAAAGAATTTTGAGAGGATATGATCTACCGTCCCGGCGCTACGCGCCACCCCTCCTGTTCCAGGGGGGAGTTGAGCTTTCCAGTCCTGCAATTCATTCCCACCTACCAGCCGCGCTGGCGGTGGTATTCGGTAACGAGATCTTCAAGACGCTGGCGGCTCAGGACAGCTTCCGGATCACTGGATAACGGCGCGTTGAGAAATCGCTCCGGCAGCGTGTCTTCCGTCGGCGTCCAACCGGCGAGAAGGTTGAACTGGCGCTTGGCAGCGACGATGCGTCGCGCTGTCTCGCGCAGTTCATCGGCGGTGACGTCCCAACCGGTGACGAAGTGGAGCATCTCCGCAGTTTCTGCATGAAAATCTTCGAATACCCCTCGCAGGAATTTACAGATGATCAAAGAGTCCATCAGGGCCGCCTTGTCCTCTGTCTCGATGGCATGTCGGACCGCATCCAGAGTTACATGGCGGCGGTCGACCTTATCCGAGAAATCCACTTCGTATGCGCCGCTGCGGTTGTGATCCGCGCCGCGGGCTCCCACGGCGAACCCCAGCGCCATTGTCTGCAGCGCCCTGGGTTCGTACCCGGGAATTTCAAGACCCTTGACCTGCGGCGCAATCGCAATACTGTTGTGCCCAATAGCAAGCGCAGCACGTCGGCTGCCCTCCGCCAACAGGTTTCCGAGACCCTCGCGTGTGCCAATCAATTCGATGGCGCGCAACAACGCATCGCTGCTCCCGAAGGTCAACCATGGTTCATCGAGCCATCCGCGCTCGACGCATTCCATCGCGAACGCGATCGTGCCGCCGGTGCTGATGGTATCGATGCCGAGTTCGTCGCATCGCTGAGATGCGCGAAGCACCGCGTCGGCATCGCCGACGCCGCACAATGAGCCGAGCGCAAACAGGCTTTCATACTCCACCCGCACACTGCTGTCCCCATTCGAGTAGATGTGCTCGCAGCCAATGGTGCATGCCATACAGCTCTTGCGTGTCTTCGACCGCACTGTTCCCAACTGCTCGGGGGAAAGGTTGACAGCTTCCTCGAATGTGCCGCTCTGAAAATTGCGTGTCGGCAGCGCCCCGAAGCGATTGAATGTGAGGAGATTCGTAGCGGTGCCCAGCTCGCGGTATTTCGCCGTCGCTGGGCCGAACGACTTTTTCGAAAGAGACTTACTCAGCGCAGTCAACTTTGCGGGGTGTGCCCACTCGGTGCGTTGCGTTCCGGAGACGGCGATCGCCTTGATATTCTTTGCGGCCAGCACCGCCCCGCTGCCGCCGCGGCCGGCATGGCGGCCATCGTGCGAGATGGTGGAATACCGAACGTTCTTTTCAGCCGCCGGCCCAATCGACGCGACTCGATAATGCCCGCCAAGGCGAGCCTTGAGTCCCGCTTCCGTCGCGCTGCAGGTTGCGCCGCGGTATTCCGCCGCGGATTCGAGCCGGACTTCCTTCTCGTCGATGATCAGAACGGAGAACTCGGGGGCGCGACCAACAATCATCATGGCATCACAGCCACAGCCCTTTCCGGCAATCGCAAAGCCACTGCTTGCGAGGGAGTCATTGATGCGTTCGGACAGCGGACTCTTGCTGACAACGGCAAACTTCGCCGAAGTCGTGAGCGGACTTCCGACCAAAGGGCTGAATACGAAAACGAGCGGCGCGGCGGGGGCAAGCGGATCCAGCAGAGCGGCGCCTTCGTCCAGCAGAAGCTTTACTCCGAGTCCGCTGCCGCCAATGTATTGGCGCAATACCTCATCCGCCAACGGCACATGCTCAGCAGCGCCGGAGGTGAGATCGATGCGAAGGTATGAGCCGTGGTAGCCGTACGGCATAGGATTCCTTTACCCGCCCGCGTCTGCGGAAAGGATTAGCACATGGTCGTCCTCGCCAAGCACCGTCCCCGGGTCGCTCACGAACTGATCGCCGTTTAAGCTGGCAACGAACGACGGGTGGAGTCTGTCCTCGTTGATGAAATTACCGAGGGAAGGGAACTGCGCCGCCAGGGTTGTCAGCAATTGCCCCAGCGATTCTGCCTGAATCTCCACCTGGGAAGTACCCGCAAGCCGGCGCGGAACGGATAGAAATTCAACATGCATGGTACGTTTCAACCGCCGGAATCGGCGAGGAGTCCTTAGAGAAAGATGATAGCATGATGTACTTGCATGAGTGATCCGGTCCCACCATCCGCCCTCAAATCGCCTTCGAAAAAAAGAGGAGGCGGTGTGCGCTCAACCCCGAAAGGCCGTCGCGTCGATCCCAAGGCGCTCGAGGACGTCCTGACTTTGCTTGGCGATGCTCCCCGACGGCGGGATCTGCTGATCGAGCACCTGCACAAGATTCAAGACCGGTATGGTTGTCTGTCGGCGCGGCATCTGGTCGCGTTGGCCTCCGAAATGAAGATGGCAATGGCAGAGGTCTACGAAGTCGCGACCTTCTACCACCACTTCGACGTGATCAAAGAAGGTCAGGCTTCGCCGCCAGCCATCACGGTGCGCGTTTGCGACTCGATCGTGTGCGAGCTCGCGGGGTCCCGGAAACTGCTTTCAACACTGCCGGGCCTTCTGGGCGCGGACGTGCGCGTGCTGCACGCCCCGTGCGTCGGCCGATGTGAGACGGCGCCTGTGGCGGTCGTCGGACAGAATCCCATTACGCACGCAACCGGCGAGCGAGTGCTGGACGCCGTTCAAAACGGTCGCGTTGTCCACCCGGGAGAGGATCGTGCGATCACCCCCGGCCATCTCGACTATGCTTCATACCGCGCGGCCGGAGGATACACGCTGGCAGCAGACTGCATCACGGGAAAGAAGAAGCCTGCCGATGTCATCGCCATCATGGAAGACTCCGGCCTGCGCGGCCTCGGAGGTGCTGGATTTCCTGCAGGCAGGAAGTGGAAACTCGTCGCGGCAGAACCTGCGCCGCGGATGATGGCGGTCAATATCGACGAAGGCGAGCCGGGTACTTTCAAGGATCGCTACTATCTGGAACGTGATCCGCACCGATTTCTCGAAGGCGCACTGATCGCCGCGTGGGCTGTGGGTATAGACGCAATCTATATCTATCTCCGCGACGAATATCACGGTTGCCGCGCCATTCTGCAGCGCGAGATCGCGGCACTGCAGGCGGATCCACCGTGCGCGATTCCGGCAATATATCTCCGACGCGGCGCCGGTGCATATATCTGCGGTGAAGAGTCCGCGATGATCGAATCCATTGAAGGTAAGCGCGGCGAACCGCGGCTGCGTCCGCCGTACCTGGCGCAGGTTGGCCTGTTCGGCCGGCCCACACTCGAGCACAACATGGAGACGTTGCACTGGGTGCGCAGCATCATAGAAAATGGCCCCGCGTGGTTTGCCGGAAAAGGCCGAAACGGCCGCAAGGGGATGCGCTCATTCTCGGTTAGCGGCCGCGTCAAGAAGCCGGGCGTCCATCTTGCTCCGGCCGGCATAACACTACGCGAACTGATCGAAGAATACTGCGGCGGCATGCTCGACGGACATGAGTTGTACGGATACCTTCCAGGGGGCGCATCGGGCGGAATTTTGCCAGCGTCGAAAGCCGACATTCCGCTCGACTTCGATACCCTGAATGAGCACGGCTGCTTCATCGGATCTGCGGCGATCGTTATTATGTCGAATCATGACACGGCATCTCAGGCCGCGCGTAACCTGATGAAGTTTTTCTCCGAAGAGTCCTGCGGTCAATGCACGCCATGCCGCGTGGGTACGGTGAAGGCGCTTCAGTTGATGCAGGAGAAGCAGTGGGATGGGCCCCTGCTGAAAGAGCTTTCCCAGGCGATGATGGACGCGTCAATTTGTGGTCTGGGTCAAGCCGCACCCAATCCGGCTCTAACGGTCTTGAAATATTTTCCAGAAGAAGTGAAATAGTGATCCAGAAGAATGCCCTCCTGACAACCAAGTCCGTATCGTTCACCCTGAATGGAGAGACCGTTGTCTGTGGATCGGATCAGACCATCCTAGAGGTTGCCGATCAGCACGGCATCGAGATTCCCCGTCTCTGCTACATGGAAGGCATGAGGCCGGACGGCAACTGCCGCACCTGCATGGTGGAGATCAAGGGTGAGCGCGTCCTGGCGCCGTCCTGCTGCCGCTTTCCCACGGAAGGAATGACAGTCACTTCGAACAGCGCGCGGGCGTTGACCAGCCAGAAGATGTCGATCGAGTTGTTATTGTCCGACGTTCCTGAAACTGCCTACACACTGAATTCCGAACTCGATCTGTGGGCCAAAAAACTAGCCATCGGGAAACCGCGTTTCCCAGCGCGGCGTCAGCCCGTCGAAGACCTTTCGCATCCGGCGATGTCGGTTCACCTCGATGCCTGCATCCAGTGCAATCGCTGCATGCGCGCCTGCCGCGAAGAGCAGGTAAATGACGTCATCGGTTATGCGTTCCGTGGAGGGCAGTCGAAGATCGTGTTCGACCTGGACGATCAAATGGGCGACTCCACCTGCGTCGCTTGTGGTGAGTGCGTGCAGGCTTGCCCGACCGGCGCGCTGACGCCTGCCCACAATGCCCTGGTCGCACCGGATAAGCGTGTCGATTCCGTATGCCCGTATTGCGGTGTCGGTTGCCAGCTCACCTATAACATCAAGAACAACACCATCTTATATGTGGAAGGCAAAGACGGTCCTGCGAACTCGAGCCGCCTTTGCGTCAAGGGTCGCTACGGTTTCGACTATGTTCAGCATAAGCATCGCCTCACCAAGCCGCTGATCCGCAGGGAAGGCGTACCGAAGCATAAATCTTTTGTGGTCGATCCCGACAATTGGCAGGAAATCTTCCGCGAGGCCACATGGGAAGAAGCATTGGAGGTGGCGGCGAAGGGTTTCCGTGAAATCCGCGACAACTACGGCAAGCGTTCACTGGCAGGATTCGGCTCCGCCAAGTGTACGAACGAAGAGGCCTATCTTTTCCAGAAGCTGGTTCGCACGGGCTTCGGTTCGAACAATGTGGACCACTGTACCCGATTGTGCCACGCGTCTAGCGTTGCAGCGCTTATGGAAGGTATCAACTCCGGTGCGGTTTCAAACCAGGTGCGCGACGTGGAGAACGCGGAAGTGATGTTCGTGATCGGAGCCAATCCCACCGTGAATCATCCGGTTGGCGCGACATGGATCAAAAACGCTGCGAAAGCCGGAGTGAAGTTGATCCTGGCCGATCCGCGCCGCAGCGATTTGGCCAGACATGCCACTTACTTCCTGCAATTCAAACCCGACACCGATGTGGCGCTTCTCAACGCCATGCTTCACGTTATCGTCGAGGAAGGCCTGGCGGACGAGGCATTCATCCGGGACCGCACGTCCGGCTACGACGCGCTCGTGGAAAACGTCAAGAAGTTCTCGCCGGAAGACATGGCGCCAATTTGCGGTATTGACGCTGAAACAATTCGCGAGGTCACGCGGTTGTATGCCACATCAAAGGGTTCGATGATTTTCTGGGGCATGGGTATCTCCCAGCACATCCACGGCACCGACAATGCGCGTTGTCTCATTGCGCTGGCGCTTTCGACCGGCCAGATCGGCAAGCCCGGATCAGGATTGCACCCTCTGCGCGGTCAGAACAATGTACAGGGTGCGTCGGACTCCGGGTTGATCCCGATGTTTTATCCCGACTATCAGCGCGTGGGTGTGCCGAAGGCGCGGGAGCGCTTCGAAAAACTATGGGGCATGGCACTCGATCCGGATCCCGGCCTTACCGTTGTTGAAACCATAAATGCTGCAAAGAAGCACGATATTCGCGGCATGTTCGTGATGGGCGAAAATCCCGCGATGTCGGACCCCGATGTCGACCACGCACGCGAAGCGCTCGCGACCCTCGATCACCTGGTCGTGCAGGATATATTTCTCACGGAAACGGCGTACCTGGCCGACGTGGTGCTGGCCGCCACGGCATGGCCTGAAAAGGTCGGCACCGTGACGAACACCGATCGCATGGTGCAACTGGGGCGCAAGGCGATTGAACCGCCTGGCGACGCCCGGGAAGACTTCTGGATCCTCAACGAACTGGCTCGCCGCGTGGGCGTGGACTGGTACTACTCCCACCCCCGCGATGTCTTCAATGAGATGCGGCTTTGCATGGATTCCATTGCAGGCATCACCTGGGAACGATTGGAGAGCGAATCTTCCGTCACCTATCCCTGCGCAAAGGAAGGAGACCCAGGGGCCCCGGTTGTCTTTATTGAAGATTTTCCCACGGAGTCGGGGAAGGCGAAATTTGTTGCGGCCGACCTCATCTACGCAGCGGAACGGCCGGATGCCGAATACCCGATGGTGTTAATCACAGGCCGTCAGCTCGAACATTGGCACACCGGATCGATGACGCGCCGCGCCTCCGCGCTGGACTCGATTGAGCCGGAACCGGTGGCGTCGGTACATCCGCTGGATCTCGCGGCGCTCAACACTGAGCCAGGTGGGACGTTAACCATCGAATCCCGTCGCGGTGCAATTTCGCTCTACGCCCGCGCTGACGATGGGATGCCCCGTGGTGTCGTCTTTGTCCCTTTCTGCTATTACGAGGCCGCTGCGAATATGCTGACAAATCCAGTGCTGGATCCCTTCGGGAAGATTCCGGAGTTCAAGTACTGTGCCGTGAAAATGACAAGAGGTGGATCCTCCCCTGAACATTTGAGTTTCGGGGGCGGCGTCTTGTTGCCGCAGCGTCTGCCCGTGCCTGAGCGTTAGCTGCCCTCCAGCTTCGCTTCAAGAATCCCGATGGAAAAACAGGCGATGCATGACAAAATCCGAGCCCAATGAGAAGAGCGGCAGGTCGTTGGAGGTCATTCATTACCTGGCAGAAATTGTCCGTCCTGGGTACTTTCGCTGCCGCGCTCCTGGTCGCATGTTATGGGTGGGGGGAAGGCGTCGTCATCATTCCAGCACCGGTATTTGACAATGTACGAGCGCCGGGCTCGCCACAGATCGCCGTACTTGCGGGTGGTTGCTTCTGGGGAATACAAGGTGTCTATGAACACGTGAGCGGCGTGCGCAAAGCGATTTCAGGGTATGCCGGCGGCGATCAATCAACAGCGGATTACGTCGTCGTCAGTTCGGGCAAGACAGGACATGCCGAGTCCGTGCAAATCACATTCGACCCTGCTGAAATTTCATATGGGCAAATTCTACAAATCTATTTTTCGGTTGCGCATGATCCAACCCAATTGGATCGTCAGGGGCCAGACAGAGGGAAGCAGTACCGTTCGGACATCTTCTTTGTGGATGATATCCAGAAGAGAATTGCCGAGGCTTATATTGCCCAGTTGAACAAGGCGCAGACTTTTTCGAGCGTCATCGCCACGCGTGTAGATCCATTTGAGGGTTTTTATTCGGCCGAGTCCGAACACCAGGATTTTCTGGTCCACAATCCGAACAGTCCTTACATTGTGGTGAACGATCTTCCCAAAATTTCCAACCTTCGCAAGGTTTTTCCCGCCATGTACCGCGAGGACCCGATCACATTCGATGGCGACCGATAGCCGCTGATCGTGCCTTCGCTCGTGCGGCTCAGGGCGCTTATCGCCCCTGGCCAGGCTGTGGTGGCTGCGCCGAAGCAGGGGTGGACGCGACATCAAGAAAATGTAGCGAAGCTTCCAATCATGAAGCGGACGGGGTGGTTGTTCGGGATCGAAGGATTCTGAGCGATGAACCTGAATCACCACCCCGTCTGCGCCTCAGCAGCTGCAACTGTTCGAAAGAACTCACCTGTTGGGCCGAAGCCGGCAACAGTCCCGGAATTGCACACCAGAAAACCACGGCCAAAAATACGGCAAAGTAACGTCTCATCACGAACCTCCACTGGATTTTTTCCGACGCGGCCGCCAAACTATCGCAGCAGCCGGGGTGGCGAAGCCCGAACCTCCGGACTCATTGACAGAATGACCAGCCCGCATAGTAAAATGACTACTCAGTCATTTTGGAATACCTATGCCGCTACTCGGAAAAACCAGGAAGGATGTTCTCTCGGAGTTTCGCCGGAGCGAGCTTCTGACTGCAGCGCGTGCCATCTTTTCGAAAAAGGGATTTCACGAAGCCACAATCGACGATGTTGCCGAAGCAGCCGAAGTGGCAAAGGGAACCGTCTACCTTTATTACAAATCCAAGAGGGACCTTTATCTGGAAGCGCTGAGATTCGGTATTGAATCGCTGAACCGCGAACTTCAGGCCAAAGCTTCCGAGCCGGGGACCTGCCGCGACAAGCTTCGCGTTCTGGCCTCGACCAAGATGGCGTTCTTCGAAGAGAACCGCGAGTTTTTCAATATCTACTACTCCGAACTTGGAAAATTGCCAAGCCATCCTGCCGGTCTCGAACTGGTGAAGGATCTCTATTTCGCACAGGCGAAAATATTTGCGCGTCTGCTTCAGGAAGGAATCCGGCGACGGGAGTTCCGAAAGCTGAACGTGGAAAAAACAGCGTTCGCCATCGCGGATCTTACGCGAGACGTCACGACCCAGCGCGTTCTGGGATTCTCAAAAACGAGCATGAAATTCGACATCGATTTTGTGGTGGATTTCATCTGGAAAGGAATCTCAAGATGACCGGCCGAGACTTGAAAGTTCTGACGCTTCTCCTGATGCTGATTCTGCCGGCCAACGCCGCTCTCGCGCAGGAATCACGATCCCGGTCCCAGTCCTCATCCGGGACGAACGGTGCATTGAGCGACAGCGTGGCGTCGGGAACCGTCTCGCCGGAACCGATTCCGCTCACCATCATTGATGCGATTCACCGCGCGTTGAAGGCCAATATGGCCGTTATTTCCGGCAGCTACGATCTGAATAATGCGGAAGCATCGCGGCTTCGCGATCAATCCGAACTGATTCCGAAGATCAATGGCTATGTGTCGGCAACTCAGCAGCAGATAAACCTGGCGGCGTTTGGTTTCACTGGAATATCCGGCATTTCACCGGTCATTGGTCCCTTCGGTTTGATGGATGCGCGGGCGACATTTTCGCAGTCTCTGTACGATTCTGAGAAGACGCATAATCTGCGTGAAGCGAAGGAGAATCTGAAGGCGGTGACTCTCGGCAACAATAACACGAGGGAACTGGTGGTTCTCACCATTCTGGATCTCTACTTTCAGGCTGTTTCCGGAGCCAGTCGCGTTCGAGCGGTTGAGGCGCAGGTCGCCAGCGCGAGGGCATTGAATACGCGCGCTGCGGATTTGAAGAATGCGGGTGTGGTTCCGGGAATTGACGTGCTCCGTGCGCAAGTGGAACTTCAGTCTGCGGAGCAGCGGCTCATCCAGGCCCGCAACGAATTGTCTCGAGAAAAGCTCAGCCTGGCCAGGGCCATTGGGTTGCCTCTCGCCCAGGAGTTCAACCTTGTCGACATACTTCCCGCCGGAACAGCGCCGACAGAAACTCTGCCGGATTTGCTCAGCCGGGCGTATGCAAGCCGTTCGGACGCAAAAGCCGCAGAGTCCCGTTTGCGGGCCGCCCAGGAGGCGGTGAAGGCTGCAAAGGCAATAAATCTCCCAACGGCGAGAGTCGATGCCAACTATGGGGTGATCGGGCAGAATCCGTTGAGTTCGCATGGGACCTTCGCTGTTGTGGGTACTGTCGACTTTCCGATCTTCAATTCAAAATCGAAAAGCGAAGCGACGGAGAAGGAAGCGTTATTGAGGCAGCGTCAGGCCGAAGTCGACAGCCTGCACGGCCGCATTGAGCTCGACGTGCGTTCGGCGCTGCTCGAGGTCCAATCTGCGGAAGAGCAATACAAGGTCGCGCAGAGTTCGCTCGCGCTCGTGCGGCAGCAGCTGGATCAGGCTCAGGATCGGTTTGCCGCGGGTGTCGCCAACAATCTGGAAGTCGTTCAGGCACAGGAAGCGCTCGCTCTGGGTGACGAGAACGTGATCCGGAGCCTGTATGGCTTCAACGCGTCGAGGGCGCTGCTGGCGCGAGCAATGGGTGTGGCGGAGCAGTCCGCAGAGGAAGTGTTTGGAGGCAGCAGAAGACCATGACTCAAACTCACGGAAAGGCCCGCGGGCAATCGGGACGCATCCGCATCATTCTCCCAGTCCTGCTGGTGGCCTTGATTGGCGGTGCATTTTGGACCTGGCGTCATTTTTCCGGAAGCGAAACGACGGATGATGCGCAGGTGGACAGTCATGTCTACGCAGTGAATGCGCGAGTGGGCGGAACCCTGGTGTCCGTGAATGTGCATGAGAACCAGATCGTCAAAGCGGGCGAGGTTCTGATACAGATCGATGATCGCGATTTCAAGAATGCTTTGTCCAAAGCCGAAGCAGACCTTGGAGTGGCCGACGCGAGCTACCACGAAGCGCGAGCCAGCCTGCCGGTCACGTCATCGGAGACCGGAGGCCGCATATCGCATTCCGAAGCGTCGCTGGTCCAGGCGAAAGCAGGAGTGGAGGCCGCGCAAAGGGACTTCGATGTCGCACAGGCCCGGCTGAATCTTGCTACCGCCCGGTCCGCAGAGGTTCAGGCCACATTCGCAAAGTCCGTAAAAGACCTGGATCGGATGAAGGCGCTGATTGCAAAAGATGAAGTTTCGCAGCAGCAGTACGACGCGGCGGTAGCGGCGTTTGATTCGGCCAAAGCTGCGGTGGATTCATCTCGGGCGACAATTCTCGAGGCACAAAGCACCATGGCCTCGGCTCAGGCAAGAATTGCGCAGGCTCACAGCGCCATCGGTCTTGCCGAATCGGATCTTGAAACCTCGAAGGCTGCGCCACAGGAGGTAGCGGTGACTCAGGCGCAGATTACCACTGCAGCAGCACGTGTGGCGCAGGCGCGAGCCGCCGTCGAACTGGTGCGCACCAGCATTGAATACGCCGTTGTTCGTGCACCCGTGGCTGGAATGGTAACTCGTAAGAGTGCCGAAATTGGTCAGGTAGTACAGCCGGGTCAGGCGCTGCTTGCGGTAGTGCCTCAGAAGGAAGTCTGGGTGACTGCCAATTTCAAAGAAACCCAACTCGAAGATATCCGCTTGGGTCAACCCGCCGAAATTCGAGTCGATGCTTATGGCGATGTGGTGTTCAAAGCTCACATCGACAGCATCTCAGCCGCAACCGGCGCCAGGTTCAGCTTGCTGCCTGCCGAAAATGCATCCGGAAACTATGTGAAGGTCGTGCAGCGCATTCCGGTGAAGCTCCTGCTTGACGGCACTCCCGATGCCACGCACGTGTTGCGTCCTGGAATGTCCGCGGTGGTGAAGGTGCTGACGAAATCGCAGAAAGGGGCAGCGCAGAAACCGGAGTGATCCCTCTCCCTTCAGGAGAGGGATTCGGTCGACAACATTATTGATATATGGAAGAATCGGCGCCGGCGGTAAATCCGCATCCAAACATCAATCCGTGGCTCATCGCGGTATCTGTGATGTTCGCGACTTTTCTGGAAGTGCTCGACACCACGATCGTGAACGTCTCACTGCCGCACATCGCCGGCAGTCTTTCTGCGACTCCGGAGGAAGCAACCTGGGCACTGACATCGTATCTGGTCGCCAATGCGATCGTATTGCCGCTCACCGGCTGGCTTGCAGCATTCTTCGGACGCAAGCGCCTCCTGACGCTTGCGGTTACTGGATTCACCGCAACATCGTTTCTTTGTGGTCTGGCGCCGACGCTTCCGTTTCTCGTTGTTTTCCGTTTGCTTCAGGGCCTGACAGGCGGTGTGCTTCAGCCCATGTCTCAGGCCATCATGCTCGAAGCCTTTCCTCCGGAGAAGCGAGGGCGGGCCATGGCGTTCTGGGCTCTGGGCATTGTCGTCGCTCCGATCCTCGGCCCGGTGCTCGGAGGATGGCTCACGGACAATTACAGCTGGCGATGGGTGTTC
>Ga0184628_10001322_pt1 | contig 12279 bp, 14 predicted proteins | sample PLM4_5_b1_FD_133149 | JGI IMG/M metagenome (GOLD analysis project Ga0184628, IMG submission 133149) | Groundwater sediment microbial communities from an aquifer in East River, Colorado, USA - PLM4_5_b1 | ecosystem: Environmental > Terrestrial > Soil > Riparian zone | place: USA: East River...
ACGACGGCAACTCGGTTGGTCATCAGTCTTCGGACCAGACGGGAGATGCCACCATCGCAACAGCCACCAGAACGAGGGCAACTACCAGGCTCGCCATAGTCTGATTCTGGGTAGAGTTCAGGAACCCAAACGCGGGAATGTGCAATCCCTTTGCAATGCCGACGGCCATCAAGGACGCGGCGAAGCCGGCTAGAACACGGAGCAGGGTTTCGAACCATCGAACCACTCTAAGCGAGCGCTCTGCGGCCACCTGGCGATTCAATAGCTGTGCTCTCATCCACAGAAGATCGGGATCAGGCAATGGGCGATGCGAGCGTTCCAGCGGATCAATCGCCAATTGGCGCATCCATGCGGCCATGGGATCGTTTGCGTCGCTTCCCTGGTTGTGACTCATTTTCCCTCCAATACTGCTGCCAATGCTTTGCGGGCTCGAAACAGCAACACCTTCACGCTGTTTTCCTTGACGCCAGCCGCTTCAGCAATCTCGCGATGATCGAATCCCTCCACATAGGCCAACCATAATAATGACCTTTGCTGGGGCTTGAGTTCACAAAAAGCTTCCGCCATGTCGTCTGAAGGATTGCGATCCGGAGTTTGTTCTTTCCGAAAAATCATTTCCAGACTCCATCGCTTACTTCTCTTTTCGCGACGCCAGTGATCGACGAGCAAAGAATCCGCTGTCCGATACAGGTAGCCCTTCATCGCGGGTTCTTCCATACCAGTTGGCGCCGTTCGAAGAAAACGCAGGAAGGCCTCCTGCATTACATCTTCGGCGAGATCATAGGAACCGCAGTTCCGTGAAATGTAGGACCGCAACGCCGGCGCCGCCTTCAGGTAGAACTCGCGGAACGCAGTCTGGTTCATGCAGCTCGATTCCCTTTCCACGATGGGCCTCGGACCGGCGCTTTCTCCTTCAAGGGTGATGGATTGAATCGTCATGAGATTGGCGTTATTGCGGCTGCTTGTCTTCTTCTCCCCACTTTCGATTCAGTTTCTGAGTGACAAATGCCGAGATCAGGAAGCCAATACCTGCAGCAATGGCAAGCATTCCAGCGACCTGAAGTCCGCCGTGGGCGTCCGGGTCGGGCATAAACATTGAAGCGGCCAGAAGCCCAAAACCGACAATAACGATGAAAGTGCCGGTCCCTGCCCGGCTGGCGGGCGTGCTAGGCTTCGCTGGTGCTGGCATGAGGAGCTTGCCTCCGTCGGTCTTTATAAACTCGGTCAGTTCCTGGGCGGAAGTAAACTTTGTCAGCAGGTCTTTCTGCATCTCCGCACGGTGTCGATCCTGCGCTCGCCGTGTCAGCGTTGCAAACCAGACCACGAAGATGATCACAACAAAGGGCGCAAGCGGAACAAGATTCAGGGTCCAATCCATTGACGTACCTCCCATTTCTGTCTCGTAAACGCCGAACGTGCCGCGAAGGTTAACAGGGATCTTCACTTATCTTGCTGGCCATTGTGGCCTATATTAGTATCCACTTCGGAAAAGCAATAGCATGCCTGGCAAATCGAAGAGATCGCCGCTCCTGGCCAGGAGTGGATGCGGCGAAGCCGCGGATGGGGTGGTGGGTCAAGCTCGATATTGAACAACCACCCCAGCGCTTCGATTTGCCAGGCATGTCACTCGTACTGAAGGGAGGCGGATCATGAATTATCGAATCATCCTGACTATTGCTGCAGTCGTCCTAGTCTGCAGCGCTCTCCTGAACTTTGCACAGGCGCCCGCTCGGCCCAACAACGATCTCGGCTACACCGATACGCCCATCCTTCCAGGACTCCCCTTCCATGTTCACGACCCTGCGCGTCCGCATCCTCCGGTGGTGACGCCCGCCGCCCAGCTCGGTGGCGCTCCGTCCGATGCAATAGTTCTCTTTGATGGAACCGATGCCTCGCGCTGGCAAAATCCTCATTGGAAAATCGAGAACGGCTACATGGAGGTCATACCGAATTCCGGCGATTTGAAGACCACTGAAAAGTATGGCGACGTTCAGCTGCATCTCGAGTTCGCCTCGCCGACACAGATCCGAGGCAATAGCCAGAATCGCGGCAACAGTGGGATTTTTTTGCAAGGCCTCTACGAGATACAGGTACTGGACGGATTCGACAATCCTACATATGCCGATGGTCAAACCGGCGCAATCTACGGCCAATGGCCGCCGCTGTCAAATCCAACGCGCAAACCCGGAGAGTGGCAGAGCTACGACATTGTGTTTGAAGCGCCTCGAATGGATGGCGCGAATGTGATTACGCCTGCTTTCGTCACCGTATTTCTCAATGGTGTGCTGATGCACAATCGCAAGGAGATGATGGGCCCGACCGTTCATCGCGCGCTCGCGAAATATGCGGCGCAGCCAGCCGAAGATTCTCTGGTGCTACAGGACCATCAGCAACCGGTTCGCTACCGCAACATCTGGATCCGCCGAGTCGGAACGTACGACAAATAAGCCTTCTACTGTAAGGTCGACGTCGACTCTCGGAGATCGCTCTACCTCTGAGGCCGACTACTGCTTCGTGATGGATCCGGATCCGACAACGTTCTGTTTGACCTTGGGATCGCCGAAGTACTTGATGGAGCCAGAACCCGCAATGCTGATTTCGAGCAGATCGCTGACAGCGAGGACGGCATCGCCGCTTCCCGCAATGTTGATCTTCGCCTCTTTTGATTTCAAGCCGCCCCCCAGATACTTGCCGGAGCCCGCAATGCTGATATCCTGGCGATCCGCAGCTCCTTCCGCGGAAATATCACCGGATCCTGCAATTTCCAATTTGAGCTCTTCGGTGTGGAGTCCTTTTAGAACAGCAGTGGTATCGCCTGCGCAGGAAATGCCCTTCAGGTTTTTGGCTCCCACCTTAAAGACAATCGGCTTCGATGGATTCAGGTTGTAGCCACTTTTGACGCTGAGTACCAGTTGATTGCCCTTCACTTCGGAAACCAAGAGCGGAAGAAGATTGTCGTCCGCGCTGATGGATAACGACTCCGTTCCGTTTTGATCCACCTCGAGATGTCCAGTGCCATTCAGAGCGATCGAATCATATTCGATGACAGTCCGATTCTCGCTGATGACATTGCCGGAACCCTTGACCCGCTCTGTAGACCCGCAACCAGCAACCAGAACGCACAACGCAACAAAAGCCACAGCTCGAAACCAATTCATGATGCACCTCGAGAAGGCAGGAATTTCAAGCGTGCAGTTTGCCGCAAACAGCTTTGGATTCCCAGCAGATTCCAATAGGCCGGGTGAACTGAGGTTTGCAAAACAGGGTGGTTTGACAACCTTATCGGGTGATGTTGAGCAGCTGCACAAGCGGTGCAGGACGATCCTCAAATATCAGCTCACGCTCTTCCAAAGTCAGCCCGCTTTGGAACACGCGAATACGCCATAACATCGTGAGAAAGAAAGGCACGACGTACACGAAACGCAATGGATGCGCAAGCAGCGACACTTCGAATCGGGAATTCACTCCGCTGAAGAGCGCGAACCCCGCCACGCCAAGGATGATCATCACCAGAATCTTGTCCTTGCTGGCTGTATGGGTGCACGTGAATGGAATCTTCCGATATCGGAGCAGCAACAGCTGCGACAATCCAATCGAACACATCAGGACATAGCCGGAATGAAGCAGGGCGATGGTCCATCCCCAGAGGATCACGTGCAGCGGCAATCCTATGAATACCAGCCAGACAATTACCGGAGACACCATCAGCTTTACCGCTACGGCGCGTGACTCATGGCGGTGTCGATCCACCGATGACCTGAACACCCAGTTGGCCTGCCGATCGCTCGGAACATCCAACAACGCCCGCAGGCTGACGATCGTAAAAAATGCCAGGGTCAGGGAAACCGATAACAGTCTCGGATCAACGCCATCCTGAACTGGACTCGCCAGGACCTGTCCCGTGGTCTGCGCCGCAACAAAGAAACCCATCGCCGTCGCTGTTCCAAACAGCAGGCAGTGCTTTTCATTTCGAAACAATGTCTTCATCGCAAACGCATACGTCGCACGCTGGAACGGCGTCCGCACGACAAGGGCGTCCAATACCCGGCCCAGGGCATTCGAATCCGAACCGGACGTGTGGATCAGGCCGCTTCGCTCAGGAATTCGCGTGTACTCCCGGTAGTACGTCAGCGCATAAACAGCGATCGCCAGAACGAACATGGCTGCGGTGATTTCCAGAGCAAATATCCCGGTGCCTGTTTGTACGGTTCCCTCAACAAGCAGGGTCTGGTGTAGATCCAGAAACCACACCGATGGAACGTAAAACACGTAATTCGGAATCCTATCGGCTTGAAGAATTCCGGGCATTGTGAATACGCTCGCCAGCATTCCGGCCAGACCCAGCGTGCACGAAATGCGAACCAACAGGGATGCCGCTCGTACAAAACGCCTCGGCACAATCATGATTGTGATGCCCATCGCCGCAAGAAGGCTGAAGCATGTGAAGAAACTCGCCAGCAGAACAGCAGCAAGATGTGCAACGAAGAACTCGGCAGTCACAGACAAGCTTTCGTAACTGTTGGTCACCGCGTAGGGGAAGATGACACTGGCGGCTCCATTAACAATTGCTGCAAAGAGCGACGTCAGAAACAGCAAAGCAATCAGACTTGCCGCAAAGTTCTCACGTCCTGAGATTGGCAGGACAGCCAGATTTGCATAATCCTGTCGATCCGGAAACAATCGGTCCCATTTCAACACAACCACGGATCCTGTAATCACCATCGAGTACACGATGAAGAAGTACTCATCGTAAAAGGATGCGCGATACACATCGAAGTGCCGGATTCCCATGAAGAACATCCGTAGAGTGGAGTATTTATCGAGGAGAAGGATGGAGCCAAATCCCGACGGAACAGAGAGCAGTCCCAGCAATGCTGGAATGGAGAATTGAAGGTCGTCTCCCTCCCCTGCTCCACGAAAGATGCGTGTGGTGTAGTGATGGACAAGACGATGAAATGGTCGCTCTAGGTCGAACATAGGACGTCGACGATGTCGGCTGCAATGCCAGTGGTGTCAATTTCAGGCACGAGTTGCGCAAACGTATCCATCAACGTCGGCTGGTGCAGAGAGTCCAGCACCGATCGTGTCGGACCGTGCGCCACGACCGTTCCCTTCCTCAGGATCAGTAGATGCGTGCACAGCTTCTCGACCACCTCGAGCACATGCGAGCAATAGAAGATCGATTTCCCGCGTTCTGCGAGACCCGCAACAAGCTTGCGAAAAATGAATGCGGCAGTCACGTCGAGCCCGGACAGCGGCTCGTCGAAAATGATGAGACTGGGACTGTGCATGATGCCGGAGATCAAGAGAACCTTCTGCCGCATCCCTTTTGAATAAGACGAGAGCGGAAGGTGCCGCTGCGGATAGAGCGAGAACAATTGCAGGAGCGCGTCAATTCTTTCCAGGCGCTGTCGCCGCGGCATACCTCGCAGTGTGCCGATCATATCGAGGTACTCACGGCCAGTCAGATAGGCGTACAGATTTGGTTCTTCGGGGACGTATCCAATCTGCCGTTTGAACGAAACCAGATCGTCGTGAATTGGAACTCCGTTGAAGAGCACTTCCCCGGAAGTGGGTTCGATCAGTCCGGCGATGATCTTCACGGTCGTGCTTTTGCCAGCGCCGTTCGGCCCGATATAGCCGAGGATCTCGCCTGCACCCAGGGTGAAGTTGACGTCGCTTACCGCGAGAAGCGAACCGTAGTTCTTTCGTAACTGATGAGCTGCGAGCATGTGGTGTCAATGACTCCGCTGCGAGCTGCAGCAAATTTAGCAAGAACGCCTACCAGGACTGCAGTGCCGACCGTCACGACCGCAAATAGCAATCCTGCCTCCGGAACTCCCAGAACTCGTGCAAACCTCGCGCCCATCCAACCCCAGCTGAGCAGCAGTGATCCGACAACAATCGAACACATGATCGCGTCCGCAAGGCCGGTGTAGTCGATGGAACTGTCTGCCCGGCATATTTCGCGATTCCACTCTCGAGGAATTGAAGTCGCAAGATCTTTCACAGTCTCAATCCAGAAACCGGCTCTGCCACTTGCCGGACAGCAGTCCTGATAGAGCCTCAACATCTCAGGACCGAAGTGCGTGCGAAATGGCTTCGGATAGAGATGCAGCAATGTGCTGTAGAGATGTTGCCCTTTCATGCCGGTCTCAGCTTTCGAACGGCCTTGGTTGCCCGTGCCGCGCGAACCAGTTCCGTCAGGCGGTTGGATTCCGCGTGGAGCACCCGGCTTCCTATGTTGCTTAAGCGGTAGTATCGTCGCCGCGTATCGTCCATCTCCGGATCGGGCCGCTCTTCCAATTCTTCAATGAGACCATCATCCAGAAGTCTGCTGACCGCACCATAGAGCGTTCCCGCACTCAACCGGACCGATCCCCTGGTCTTCGCCAGAACGTCCTGCATGATGGCGTATCCGTGAGATTCCCCGTCTCCGAGCGCAACGAGAATGTGGAACACCGCCGGTGTGAGAGGCAGATACTCCTCCGGTGTTTTCTGTTCGCCATTTGCTGCCGATCGCTTTCCCATACATCTATCTCCTGTCCCGTTATACCGTCTGGCGATATAGATATACTGAAACCCGCCCCAAGTCAAATGGTCTTTGGAAATCTCGTGAACTCGCCCCGTCGAAATCGAAGAATCAAGATTGGAGAGAGCAGGCCCAAGCCTTCAGTGTGTACCTTTTGCTAATAAGGTGCCGGAATGATAATGCCGACTCTCCTTAAAGGAGAATTCATGTCCGTGCGGCCCACGGGCATCAGGGCTTCGCTCCTGACCAGGCCTTACTCGCTTCATTTGCATCCGACATCTGTTTTTCCAAAGCGCCGGGCATACCGGCCTCCCAGCGTCCAAATGCGGGCTTTCCGGATGGTGTATATAGCATTTCCGGGAGTGCGCGAATCAGAAAGGCAGGATTCTGACCGCCGGAGAATTCAGCACCGAGTTGACTAAATTCCTTTCCGGCCATTATGAATATCGGCGTACCGCTTCTCGCCAGAATCACGCGGTCAAAATTCCTACCCGCAGATGCCAGAGCGCCGGCAGATTGAAATAAGCCTCGCAAGAGATCGAGTGGTGCTGCCTTCGAGATTCGAAGATCGAGAATCAGCGTCGACGGATCAATGTAGTAGCGGTAGTGTGCAGAAAGGCGATAGCCTGAGTTTCTCGCATCTGAGCCCGATGCCTGATCGACATTTCGTTGGACCAGAACGTAATTCGTTGTCCAGATTAGAAGGCCCGTACAAAGAATCACCGCGGAAAGGTAGATCCAGGACGTTTGGGGAAGCGGGCGCACCGCTCTCACATCAGTAAGATCGTTTTCAGAATGTAGTTGCTTGTCCATGAATCACGGTGGCTTTATGGCACCGGATTATAACGCCAGAAATTATAATATGGCTTCCTTTCTACGTTAGAACTTCCAACTAAATCTCGTTCGCCAGATCGCTTCCTCCAGCCTCACGTCGGCTTCGATGTCGTCTCTACCGTGTTCTCGTATCCCCCGCCGAGCAATGTGGCGTAATCGAGCGGAACGCATTCTCACCAACGCTTAGGAAAAAGTCACGCAACCGCACGCATGAGTTGGATTGCTGGCATCTTCGCTGCGATTGGATTAACTTCGAATGACGCCTGAGCGTCGATCAGTTCCAGATCTTCAGAAATTGACGCTTTCTTCGCGCCGAGGTGTCCCCACGGCCAATCATTCTGAGCCATCCGGGGGGACTTGCCCAAGCGTCAACCGTGGGGAACACTTCTAAGACGCAAATCGAGGGCGGAGAGTTACTTTCGCAAGCTGAAATTAGCGGATTGGGATTCGTCCTCAAATCGGATGCAGGAAGCGAACTCCTCACCGCTGTGGACGCCGTACTTCAAGACAAACAGTATGTCAGCGCCAAGTTACTTGTTCCGGCGATTCAACGCCGAAATGGACGGTGAGGCGCTGAACTATTCGAAGAAAACACAAAACAATTGTCCGGGCCATGGCCCAACGATACATAATGGGCAGCGCCGAAGAAGACGCCCTGGAATTAAGCATGCTGGAATATCCGTCTCCGGGCAGAAGAAAAATCCCCCCTCCGGAGTTTTCTGAATTCCCCGAAAAGGACGTAGAGAACTCCATTGTTCGAAGGTTTGAACATATAGCCGGTATGTATCCGGGGCAGGTGGCGGTCCGCGCCGGAAGCCGATCTCTCACGTATGTCGAACTCGATCGAGCGGCTAATCGCGTGGCGCAGTCCTTGCTGGCGAAATGCGGAACCAGCCCCCAACCCGTTGGGCTCCTGCTTGGTGATCAGTGTGATGAGATCGCGGCAATCCTCGGCATATTGAAGGCGGGAAAGTTTTACGTTCCGATGGATCCCTCGCATCCGTTTGAAAGGTTGTCATCCCTTCTGGAAAATTCTCAGACCTGCTTCATTCTGACTGACGCCACTTATGCACCGTTGGCGATGAAACTGGCCCCTGGCGAATCCAGAGTGAGCAGAATCGAAGATCTCGATTCCACGTCGTCCGAAACTTTCCAAACCATCTCGTCTACTGCGGACAGTCTTGCCGCAATTTTTATACCTCGGGAACGACTGGCCATCCCAAAGGCGTCATCCACAGCCATCGGAGCGTGTTGCACAGGGTGAGAGTCGACACCAACGCCTATCACATATCTCTGCACGATCGGCTTTCTCTTTTTACTTCGCCCAGCTACAGCGTTTCGATGCGTAATGTGTTTGGAGCTCTGCTCAATGGCGCATCCGTCTGTCCATTTGATATTGAAGAGAGTGGCATTATTGAATTTGCACGATGGCTAAGCCGGGAGAAAATCTCCATCTATTTCTCAGTGCCAACAGTATTCCGTCATTTTATTGCGAACCTGCCAGAAGGCCTCGATTTCGAGTTCCTTCGATTGATTTATATTGGGGGAGAGCCCGTAACCACGAGAGATGTTGAACTGTTTAGAAATCACTTCTCTCCAGACTGCATTTTTGTCAATTCGCTGGCTTCGAATGAGGCAGGTTTGTTTCGACAATACTTCATTGATAAGGAAACAAAGCTTTCCCACAATTCAGTTCCAGTAGGCTACGAGGTCGACGGGAAGGAAGTCCTGCTGCTTGACGAAAACGGACATGAGGTCGATACCGGCGAGGTCGGAGAAATAGTTGTTCGAAGCGCCTATCTTTCACCTGGATACTGGCGCAATCAGGACTTGACGGATGAGGTGTTCCTGCCAGATTCAGAAAGTGCCAGGAAACGTATCTATCACACTGGCGACATGGCACGTTCCCTTCCCGATGGCTGCTTGATCTATGTTGGCCGTAAAGACTTCAGAAGAAAAATCCGCGGGATTCGTATTGAAATTGAAGAGGTTGAGGCTGCCCTGCATCTGCATCCGGATGTGCAGGAAGTGGCCGTAGTTGACTCGCCTATCACTGAACTGGAAGATGCCCGACTCGTCGCATATGTTGTGATCAAACCAGATTCTCAGGTTCTGACAACGGAACTCCGCGAATTTCTCAAAACTCGTCTTCCCGACTACATGATCCCGTTTGCATTCATGTTTCTGGAAGCTCTACCTCTATCGGCCAATGGGAAGGTCGACCACAAAATACTGCCGCTATTTGATCAAAGAAGACCTGCGCTGAGTAACTCCCTGATTGATCCCCGCAACGAGTTGGAATTCCAGCTCCAGGAGACATGGGAAACGGTTCTGAATGTCCATCCCATCGGGGTGAAGGACAGCTTTTTTGATCTAGGTGGTCAATCCATGCTGGCTATTCGCTTGGTAGCCTCAATTGAAAAGGCCACCGGGAAGAGACTCCCTCCAGCTAGCTTGTTTCACGCCCCCACCATCGAGCTTCTCGCGAAATTTCTCCAGGAAGAGCGGCCTGAAGACTGGTCATGTCTGGTTCCAATTCAGCCACGGGGGACAAAACCGCCATTTTTCTGGGTGCATGGCGATAACAGCAATGCATACCTGCCGCAGTTTCTGGGAAGCGATCAACCTGTTTACGCGCTTGAACATCAGAGCCAGAATGGAAAAGCTGCGCTCTATGTCACGGTTGAGAGCATCGCGGCGCACTATCTCCGGGAATTATCTTCGGTCCAACCGAAGGGGCCTTACTTTCTTGGAGGCTATTCTTTCGGTGGAACAGTGGCCTTCGAAATGGAATCAGCTTGTGCGGCAAGGTGAGAAGGTGTCGTTGCTGGCATTGCTCGATCCGCCGGATCCCGGCGGCGACGGGTCCTTCCCGCCAGTCAACGTGAACTACCAGCGTGGGACCAAAGGAGAGACTTCATCCTTCTCTCTCTCACTGAATCGACATCTCGGTCAAATGCTGGAACCGATACTCAGACTCTACGATTCTGCAGTCTTGATCTCTCCAATGAAACGATTGAAGGGAAAATCGTTAATACAGCGCGAATGCTCAGGAGGGGTACGAGATCACGATCGAGGTGAAGTCGAAGACGTCGTGATATTCCCGGTAGCCGGCAGTAAGTCAGCAGTGGTGTTCAGCAATGTGCCGGGATAGGCGGTCGCGTGCATCCTCAGACTGTCGACGGGTACGGTCTACCAGCCGATTGAGCTTCGAATAGTCTTCAATTGTGGCATCGGCCAGTCGCCTATTAAATTCAGCGATGGCTACTGTATACACTTGGGTTGCTTCAAAATATTCTTGAACAAGCCGACTCTTTACAGGGCAGGCCGGACCATCAGACTCCATGTCTGGGACCCTACACAAAATATGATTTTTCTAAATCAGTATTCCGAAAGGCACGCGGGACAAGAGTCACGGTTGCAGGAGGGTCGAAGACAGCCATGCAGGTAGGATGTTCCCGCGGCCAACTTTCCCTGGACTATCCGGGGGGATCCTCTCAAGAGTCCAACCGCGGGGAACAATGGGTATACGTGTCACGCTGCCGCAAAGTTACACGGTCGGTCCTTTTAGTCACGCCGGCACTAATTCGAGATTGAAACTCCTGTCCATCTTTTTTATTTGAAACAGTTTCAGAAGATTTGCACGGCGATTGTTCCAATTCCGAATGGATTCTGTCATTAGTTCGCCGCATCTCAAGCCAAACACGATTTCTTTTAACGTCTCTTCCGGGACCCGGACATACTGATTCTGATCGCGACGGGACAATACTCGCCACTCCTTCTCATGCGACCAGGAATCGGACTTCGTGGTTACCAGAATGTTTGTCAGTTCCAGGAATTTCATCGAGTAAATCTTGATAGGAGGATAACTGGAAAGGTAATCCAGCTTTAACAGTGGAAAGCGATTTGCATTGCGGCCATTTCGATCAAAACCAAAACAAAGTCCCCTGTGGCCATCCGCATAGTATGACCACATTCGCATGCTTCGAGGATCCTCGCTAAGCGATAAGACACCGACTAACTGGCCGGAGTACTCGCTATCGCAACAGCCGTTCATCGGAAGTTTCTGGGGTTGGCCACCTCACCAGTGCCGAAGGTGCATGACGACTTGGGGCCATGCTGCCCCGCGCATGCCAGCGTCTTTCCCAGCAGTGTCGCCAAGCTCCGCCGAAGACCGAGGAAGTGGCATGTCGGATGGGCGCGTTCACGGAAGCAGCCTGAGAGAGAAGCATCAGACAGGGGCGTGTGTCGCAGCCGCCCGGCCAGCGACGAGAAGCCAGACGCCAGTCAACGTTTCGGCCAGGAGAAACACCGGATCGGAGAACGCAAGATATCCGGCGAGTGTGGGAGCGCCGATCCGGATGAGGGCGGCCGTCCACCAAAGGATCGAAGCGACGAGGCCAAACGCCGCAACCGCGCGCGGGATAAAACCGCTTTTCATCAGCAGGAAAAAGAAGATCGCGGATCCGGCGCAGAAATAGATTTGGCCGACCTGGCCAGAAGCCAATTGTGCGTTCCTTGCCAGCGCCAGGCCAGAGTTGTCCAGGCCCGACGGGCCGTCGGCTTCGCCACCGAGCAGCATCACGCTGAAGATGGCGGTGACCCCGAACAGGGCCGCCTCGGCGACCCGAAAGAGGAGCGCCATTAACGCGAGTCCCGGGCTCACACCTTTGAGCAACTCATAGAGCGACCAGGCCAGCGCGATTGTCGCCGCGGTCGCTACCGGCTGAAGGGCCACGGCCGGGCGACGGATTCCTTCCGACGCCGCCGTGCTCGCCAGGAGGGAGGCGATATAGACCGCGTTGACGGCCAAATACAGAATGCCGGCAAGCCGGGCGCGGGCCCGGATTTCTTTATCATGGGCATGCACCACGACTGAGTCTCCTCCCATCACGCGCGCTGTCAGCGGCCAA
>Ga0184628_10001324_pt1 | contig 12263 bp, 9 predicted proteins | sample PLM4_5_b1_FD_133149 | JGI IMG/M metagenome (GOLD analysis project Ga0184628, IMG submission 133149) | Groundwater sediment microbial communities from an aquifer in East River, Colorado, USA - PLM4_5_b1 | ecosystem: Environmental > Terrestrial > Soil > Riparian zone | place: USA: East River...
GAGGGAAGAAGCGAACGCGGCGGCGGCGCTGGTCGAGGTCACGTATGAGCGCCACGCGCCGGTGCTTTCGTTCGACGACCCGCGAGCCTCTCGGGTCTCCCATGCATGGACGCCCGATTACACGCGTGGGGACGTCTCCAGCTCGCTGGCGGCAGCCGACGTGCGGATCAACCAGACCTACACCACGTCGGCGAACACGAACAATCCGATCGGCCTGTTTGCCACAGTTGCGGTGTGGGACGGCGACGTGCTCACTGTCCACGACACGACACAACATCCTCATGGTGTGCGCGACATGCTGGCGATCGCGTTCGGCGTCGATCCGGCCAGCGTGCGCGTGCTGGCGCCCTTCGTAGGTGGGGCGTTCGGCGCCGGGCTGCGCGCGTGGCCGCATGTGACACTCGCGGCCCTTGCCGCGCGGATCACGAGGCGGCCGGTGAAGCTGGTGCTGACACGCGCCCAGATGTTCACCTCGGTCGGCCATCGGCCCAAAACGATTCAACAGTTATCCATCGGGGCGAGCGGAGACGGACAGCTCACCGCCATTGAGCATGTGTCGACCTCTCCGATCGGCATGGCAGACGAGTTGATCAATCTGATCACGTACGGGACCCCCCATGCGTACGCATGTCCCAATGTGTCGACTCACGCAATCCAGGTTCGCCAGAGCATCCCTATCCCAGGCTGGATGCGTGCACCAGGAGAAGCCGAAGGCTCGTTCGCCCTGGAGTCGGCCATCGACGAACTCTCGTATGCGCTGGGCATCGATCCCATCGAGCTGCGGGTCAGGAATCACGCCCACGTGCACCCGGACTCTGGCCTGCCGTGGTCGAGCAACGCGCTCCTCGACTGCTATCGACAGGGCGCCGAGCGGTTCGGTTGGTCGGCGCGTACTCCACAGCCGCGGTCGATGCGGAACCAAGGGCAACTCGTCGGATTCGGCATGGCACGAGGGGCCCTGTTCGCATACCAGCCCCCATGTCAAGCCATCGCATCCATACGGCGGGACGGAACGGCCTTCGTTCGCAGCGGCGCGACCGATATCGGGCCGGGCCCCTCCACCGTGATGACGATGCTCGCGGCTGATTGTCTTGGCGTGCCGATCGAGCGCGTGCGCTTCGGTCTCGGTGACAGCGCCATGCCGAGGGCGCCGCAGGAAGGCGGATCCGGGTTGACCGGCGCACTCGGCAACGCCGTCCACGCCACCTGCGTCAGTCTGGTCCGCGCCTTCGTGGATCTTGTCCATGACGACGAGGGGTCGCCGCTCAAGGGGTGTCGTTTGGACGGCATCACGGTTCGCGACGGAGGCATGCAGATCACCGACGATCCGGCGCGCTTCGAAACGTACGCCGACATCCTCACGCGGCATGGTCTGGACGAGCTGACGATTGAGGGCGAGAGTGCGCCGCCGGGCGAGACGTCCTCGGCCACCATGATCGTCCAGGCCGGCCGCTTCATCCCGTACACGGCGCCATCAACGGGCACGCGTGCACATGCGGGTGGATACGCCGCCCACTTCGTCGAGGTCCACGTCGACCCGGATCTCGGCACGGTGCGCGTCGCTCGCGTCGTGTCGGCCGTCGATGGCGGCAGGATTCTCAACCCGAAGACGGCACGCAGTCAGATCATCGGAGGTATCGCCATGGGCATTGGCATGGCGCTGCTGGAGGAAACCGTGTCGGACCGTACCGGCCGTCTGGCGACCACGTCGCTGGCCGAGTACGTCGTCGCGGTTAACGCGGACGTGCGCAATGTCGACGTCCTGTTCGTCGGAGACCCTGACCCGATGACCCCTCTTGGAACAAAAGGAATCGGGGAGCTCGCCATTGCGGGAATGGCGGCTGCGATCGCCAACGCGGTTTATCACGCGACGGGCACGCGGATCCGGTCGTTGCCGATCTCGATCGAGAAGATGCTCGGACACGAGTCCGCTTCAGCCGGCACCGCTTAGGCGCTGACACGTTGGCGGATATCTTTTCGCTGGCTACATCTTCCTGACGCTCGCGTTTGTACTCCTGCACGTCATCGAGAGGGCGTGGCACATACCGAGCGCTCAGAACACGGCCGACTCGGAGTCGGAGGACAGAAACGCCGCCGCGTGTCTCGTGAAAGACTCCGGATACTGGAATAGAGAGCCGTGCCCCGCGTCGGGGTACGTAAGCAACACGGCGTTTGCCAAGTTCTCGCTCAGTCGGTAGGAATTGGAGACGGGAATCATCTCGTCGTGGACACCGTTCACGACGAGCGTGGGATGACGGATGGCCCTGAGTTCAGCGAATCGCTGGCCTTTGAATCCTTCCCATTCGCGGAATGCCGCTATCTGAGCGCTCGCGACCTTCGGACCCGAGACTGGATCGAGGTCGTCCTTGCGCTGTGAGATCCGTCGGATGAATGCCTCACCCGCGGCCTGACTCGCGGGCGACGATGTGAAGAAGATCTTTCTCAAGACATCGTACCCTCGGTTCGTTGGATCCTGGATGCGCTTCGCCAGGCTTGGTTTCTCGAGGTGCATGATGTCCTCGGCGCCTCGCGGCGCGGTCCCAACGAGGATCATCCGCCGAAAGATCGACGGCCGGCCCTGCACCATTTGAAGCGCGACCATCCCACCGAGGGAGTACCCGATAACGTCGCACGTCTTTATTCCAAGTTCGTCAAGAAAGGCCATCGAGTGTTCTGCCATTCCGGCGATCGTCTCCGGAACGTCGCCGGTGGAACGCCCCACGCCGGCGTTGTCGAATAGGAGGACCTCCCTTCCGGAGGCGAGTGGATCAGTCACCGCTGGATCCCAGTTGTCGAGCGTCCCGGTGAAGTGCTGCAGGCAGAGCAACGGTAGCCCGGAGCCATCGCCGAACCGCCGGTACGCGTAGGAATGGCCATTGACCTCTAGGAACTGCGTGGGAGCGGTCGTATTACTCGCGGTCTTCGTTGATGACATCGGTCTCTCCTCGAAAGCCGCCGCTCACCCATTGCGTGACGATCGACTCGAACTCGGGGGCTCGCTCTTCCCAGACGCAGTGACCGGCCTCGAGAACATCCAGGCGTGCATGCGGCAGTCGGTCGCGTAGAAGCGCTGCGTCTCGAGCGAGCCCGTACGGGTCGTTCCGACCCACAACGATTGCGACGGGGACCTCGATCGACGCAAGGCGCGGCGCCAGAGCAGCCAAGTCGTTCGGGTACGCGCGGACGAGCGCCGCGGACCGCGTCAACCGTTCGCCCTCGTAGGACGCGAGATAGTCTTCGCGGACGAAAGGTGGCACAGCGTACCCGCGAATAGACCCTAGGAACCTGCCGACGACTTCGACGGCATTGAGCGGCGATAACGCTTCGGCTTCGATCATCGACTTGAGCGCGCCCTCAACAACGAGCGGGTACGTCGAGGCGCCGGCACCGACGATGAGACTGCGAAAGAGTTCTGGCCGCGCGAGCGAGGCAAAGAGGACCGACGGCGATCCGACGTCAAGTCCCACGGCGTGGACCGACGCGAGCCCGAACGCGTCGATCGCCTTCGCGATGAACTCGCCCATCTTCTGAGGCGCGAACAGATCATCGCGCGCCTCCGAGCGCCCGAAACCAGGAAGGTCGACCGCCAGCACTTCGAACTGCCTCGTCAGCCCGCCCCAGACAGGGGCGAACGCAAAGATGCTCTCCGGCCACGGACTGAAGAGCACAACCTTCTCGTCGCCTCTGCCGTTCGTCGCGTAGCGGACCTTGAGTCCGTCGATGGTCCGCCATGCGACTTCGAACGGCGGCTGCTCTTCAACGATTCCCCTGGTCACCCCATCAATCCTTCCGCCGGCAAAACCGATTGCCTGGTGAACAACGGTCTGCGTGACTACGTCCCTCTTCGCCGCGAGCGTCAGTCATGATTCACACTTTCAATTTACCGCCGATGCCGAGCCGGCGGACGTCTCGATATCGGAAACAGTCGACTAAGTGATCGTTGACCATGCCGACCGCCTGCATGTGCGCGTAGATCACCGTCGATCCCACAAAGCTGAACCCGCGCCGCTTGAGATCACGGCTGAATGCGTCCGACTCGGCGGTCGTTGCAGGAATCTGGCGCAGAGAGTGCCAGCGATTCTGCCGTGGCCGGCCATTGACAAATTGCCAGCAATACGCCTCGAAGCTGCCAAATTCTTCCTGCACGACGAGAAACGCCTGGGCGTTCTTCACCGCGGCTGCGATCTTCAACCTGTTCCGGACGATTCCCGGATCGGTCGTTAGCTTGTCGATTCGAGACCGGGAGTATCGCGCGACCTTCCCCGGATCGAACCGGCTGAATGCGCGGCGGCAACCCTCGCGTTTATTCAGCACGATCGACCAGCTGAGTCCCGCCTGTGCGGCTTCGAGAATGAGAAACTCGAAATGTGTGTGGTCATCGTGGCTCGGCACACCCCATTCCCGATCGTGATACTCGCGCAGCAGCTGATGGTCGACGTTGACCCAGGAACACCGCTTGGGCTGCACATCAGGCATGTGTCTCGCTCGTTGGACATGAAAAACTCGTCAATACCCCTGTGGTAAAGGCGATGACGACTATCGGTTGACGGCTAGCGGAACCGCCCCTCAGACGCTGGCTTCAACAATCTCGCCAGCAGCTTTCTCATCAGTGAATTCATGACAGCTCCTCTCGGCCGTTCTTGCGACCGGATTGCCGGCACAGTCGCCGGTGAGCGTGCGAAGGGCGACGAAGTTCATCGCGCAACTCCGGACCGTGTGCCTCGCCGAGCATCTTGCCAGCGCGCAAACGCTCGAGACGGGGACGAAGAGCGTTCGCACGCCCGGACCACGTTGTCAGCGGCGTGAGTGTCGTGACCATGCAGGGCCAGACAGGAAGACCCGTGACGACGTCGTCGATTTCATTCGCCGTATCGGCTCGGATGATGAAGGCCAGCCCGATGGCGCCGCTCACGGGTCCGCCGGCGAGGATGCGATTGCCTGTGGCCAGCGTCTGGCAGATGGCCAGCGTCGGTTGGCACCGACGGCATGGCGTGCGGATTTGCTGGCGATTTCGATGTCGCGCGATGGTCGGCGTAGGAACACGAATTGCCCTGATTGTCGACAGAGAGTGGGAGTGACGAGTCCTCGCGAGATTCGCGCGAGCGCCTGATGACCACGTGAACTGTGAAGGAGACGCCAATGTCAGAGCTGTTCGTCGTGGGATTCAAGAAGCAAATGTATCGCGCAGCGGAAAGCCCGGGCGGTGATCCCCAACAAGATCGCGCAGCCCAACGGAACCAATTGAGGAACGGCACAGGTCGCCGAGCAGGAGGATCGCCATGATCAAGACAGCATCCCGACGGTTGTTCATCGCGCTCTGTGTTGCCATCGTGGCGGTGCTGGCCAGCATTGGCGCTGGCTCGTCGCGGGCGTCGGATACCTTCAACCTCAGCGATGAACAGGAAATTGGTCAGCAGGTGTTCAATGCGCTGAAAGGGAAGGGAGAGATCGTTTCCTCATCACCGCTCTACGAACCGCTCCAGCCGATCGCGGCCGCCATCACGCGGACGGCCCAGCCGTACTACGGCCGCCCGTTCAAGTTCTATCTCGTGCACGAGCCGTCGCCGAACGCGTTCGCGACGCCGGGCGGCAACGTCTACGTCACCGACTCGCTCCTCTATTTCGTCAAGAACACCGAGGAGCTCGCCGGAACGATCTGCCACGAGGTGTCGCATACCATCCATCACGACTCGATGGCGCTCATCGAGAAGGAGCGCCGCATCGAGCGGCGTGAGATTGGTGCCGCGGTGCTGCTCGGCCCGTCGGCCGCGCACATCCTCGCGATCACGTTGATCGGCAAGCTCAATTCGCTTGGCTACTCGAGAGAGGCCGAATCGGCTGCCGACCTGACGGGATCCGACGTCTGTGCCGGCAGCGGCTATAACCCCTGGGGCATGGTGTGGCTCTTCCAGGACTTCGACAAAGCCGATCTGTCCCAGATGCCGCAGATCCTGTCCGATCATCCCAGCAATGCTCACCGCGTTCAGGCGCTGAGACAACATTTCCGCGAAAAACCGGCCGTCTTCGCGAAGTTCAATGCCGATCCGAAGAGCGCGAAGCCGATTGCCATACCCAAGGACGCGACCGAGCAGTTCCTGCGATGAGCGGGAGGATGAAATGGTGGAACTCGACGATCGCACCGGCAACATCCTGACGACGATCGCGCTGTTCGCGATCGTCGCCGGCATTGCGTATGCGACAAGGACCACGATCACGGTCTTCGTGCTGGCGCTGCTGTTCGCGTACGTGCTCGAACCGGCGGTGACGTGGGTGCACCTGCGATTGATACCGCGCGCGTCGAGCCGGAACAGCGCAATCGGCGTCGTCTATCTCGTGGGCGTGACCATTGTTGCCGCGCTGGGACTGATGGTCGCGCCCGCGATCACGGGGCAGCTGCAGCGGCTCGAAGCGGCGCTGCCCGGCATGGTTGCGAAGCTCACCGACCATCAGTTCCTCGCCAACCACGCCAGCCAGATTGCCGCCGTTGCGGAACGAATCGGCCATTCGCTCGGCGGTGCAGCCGCGAATACGGGCTGGCTGCTGCTGGTGCCGCTCATTACGATCTTCTTCCTGAGCCATCGCTTCGCGCTCATTGACGCCATCGTCGATCTGCTTGCGCATCGGCAAGACCGGGCACGGGCAAGGGCGACTACAGAGCGCATTGACACGATGCTGGCGCAATACGTCCGCGCCCAGCTTGCGCTGGCGAGTATCTCGGCCGTCGTCTACAGCGTTTCGATGGCGTTTCTGCACTATCCCTATCCGCTCGTGCTCGGCATTGTCGGCGGCGCGCTGGAGTTCATACCGATCGCCGGCTGGCTGATCGCGGCCGCGATGATGCTTCTCGGGGGCTGGCTCGCGGGCGCGCCGTGGATCTGGATGGCCGTCGTCATTGCCGTCTGGAAGACCGTCGAAGGCGTTGTCGTGTCGCCGCGCATCATGGGTCATCGCCTGGCGCTCGAACCGATCACCGTTCTGTTCGCGCTGATGGCAGGCGGGCAGATTGGCGGCCTGCTCGGCGTCATCCTGTCGGTACCCGCCGCCGCGGTTCTCCGCATTCTCTGGCTTGAACGCTCGGGCGGCGAGAACGCCGCTGCCGCGTCATGAGGCACACCATGTCACAGCCGCTCGCCTGGTTCAGCATCACGGCGCGGCTTCTACCTGATCACCCTCAAAAGCTCCGAGCAGGATGGCCTCACCGGCGTGAAAGGCTCCGTGCTCCGGAAGGTCGTCATGGACAAGACGCGCTCGTCGCTTGAAACCGCACTCGGCTCAATCAAACGAGCCGTTGAAGGGGGAGCGTGATGCCGGACCTAACAGTCATCCGTTTCAAGCGCGATACCTCGCGCGCGCTGCACATGCTCAATCAGCTTCGGCACCTCGAAACCAGGTGGGAGATCGGCATGGAGTACGGCATTGCGGTGCACCGCGAAGCTGACGGCACGCTGCATGTGCAGGAAGGGGACGCGCTGACGAAGGATGAGGGGATGGCGCGTGGCGCGTTTCGCGGATCCATCGTCGGCATGGTGCTCGCGATTCCCTTCGTCGCCGTCCATCCTTCAATGGCGGGGGCAGCCATCATCGGCGGCGGCGCACTGCTGGGAGTCGTCGCCGGGGCGACCATCGCGGCGATCGCTGCAGGATCGTGGAAGGACCAGACCGTCGCCGAGAGGACGGTTGTCCGCGACCTCGGCACGCTTGTCGAGCCTGGCGACTCCGTGATCGCCGCGCTGATCGAGGCCTCGAATCCGGCCGCCGTGCAGACGTTGTTCGCCGTCTATGACGGGACGGTGCTGGAGTTGCCGCTCCCGGCCGCGCAGGCGGAAGAGGTGACGCGTTATCTGAAGGATCGATCGGCACACATGAGCAAAGAGGCTGCGTAGACATTCGACGGTGGTCGAAGTCAAAGCAAGCCACGCGGTGTACGTGTCGCAGCCGCGGGCGGTGGTGACGATTGTCGAACAGGCCGCAAAGGCGATACGCGCGATGGCTTCGCGGTAGTCGTTGCGCGGTGGGCGAATTTCTTTGGGCGCGGCTGGGTCCCTTCGGGAAGGCGGCGGATGCGTCGCCGTGGTGATCGCACTCATCGACTACGTGGGACCCCAATTGGCCTTGCGCAAGTAGTTGATCGTGAAGAAAGTGTGGATAGTTACCGCTCGATCACACATCAGAAGCGGGTGAATGCGGTGTTGGCGTTCCTCAAGAGTGTTGCAAAAGCGGCGGCGATTTTCCATGTCGCCAGCTCCGCGGTCACTTCGTTCTTGTCGCGATACGGACTCGCAGACCATCAACGTGCGCGAGGGAGGGCGCCTGTGGATCGGCACGCGACTTGCGACTCGCGCGCCGAAGACTCGTAACGTGACGTATCCGTTTCGAAAAACACCCAACGCAGGAACAACTTACCGCGTTGCGACAAGACGAGATCTTCCGCGAGACGGAGAGCACTCACAGCATGTCGTGAACGCGCAGTCTCAGGAGGCTGACATGGCTGACCAGATCATCGTTGCAACTTTCAACAATACAAACGCCGCCTACGACGCCGCCACCGCGCTGAAAGCGCTCAAGGACAAGGGGATCACCGATTTCAAGCCCAAAGCCGGTGTGATGGTCAAGAAAGACGATAAGGGAAACCTCTCGTTGATCGAAGCCAAGGAACGACCCTTGTGGGGAACGGGGATCGGCACCTTAGGCGGCGCGTTAATCGGACTGATCGGGGGGGCACCTGGTGCGGCGATTGGCGCGGCGATAGGTGCGATGAGCGGACTTACGGGCGACGCGGTGACCGAGGCGCTGGATTCAGACTTTGTCGATTCAGTGACCAAGGAAATGCGTCCCGGAATGACCGCCATCATCGTTGAAGCCGACGAGAAGAGTACTCGGCCGGTCGATGACGTCGTGAAACTCAGCGGAGGGCACGTCTACCGTCAGGCCGCGTAGCGACGATTCGATGTCGCGGGGCCGTCCACTCCAACGACTCCGCGACACATCCGACATCAGGCTGGTGGCGGCACGCGCCGGAGGTGATCGAACAGCTCTGGCGTCAGCACGCGATGGCCGATGTGCAGGCCGAGTCGTCGATAACTCTCCCATTGCGCTTCATCGAAGATCGCTCCGACGTGATGCGGACGGAAGCGAGCGCCTTCAGCGCTCGCTGGACCACTTCGCGCAGGCGGCGCTTGCGCGGTTCATCGAACTGCCCCGAATACAGTGTCCATGGCGCCCGACGCGTATCTTTCATTGCAGGGAGAACGGATGACGAAAAGCCGGATAAGGCTTGTCACCCATCATGCCTGTCCACAGCACTCTGTTGAACCGGGCCGGCGGCACTTGGTCGGCCTGGGAAAAATCGAAGCCGGAGTGATCCTCGTGAGCCGGACTCGTGGGTGCGAGCAGACTGATTGCAGGCTAGTGCAGTCACCGTGAGGCTTCTATCTAGCGGGTTTGTGCTGGGGGTGATTTGGGGTCGAGGGAGGATTTGACCAATTCTGTCGACTTGAGAATGGCAATGGCCGTTCCTCTTGACGGTCATTTTTCTTGCTCTCTTTGGGTTGAGGGTCCGGGCAGATCGACGGTCACCGCAGACGCAATGAGGAGACTCGAAACACATCGGCACGATCTCGACCCGCAGGCCGGATGCAACCATGGTCACCGCTGCGCGGTGATTGAAAATGCGATCTCGAGCTTGTCCTTCACCGCGACAACGCCACCGACGGAGATAGGCTTGATACCGAACTCCGTCTGTGTGACGGCGAAGCGTCCGTTGGCGATCAATGAGCTGCCGGCGAGCTCCACGTGCACGGGCGCGGATGCTGGCCGCGTGACGTCGCGAATGGTGAGTCGACCGGCAACGACGACGTCGAGTGTCGCCCCTTCTTGTCGCTTCACGGTGACGCTGGTGCTCTCGAACGTGATGCGCGGGAACCGTGCCACGTCGAGCACTTTGTCGCTCTCCATCGCCTCCTGCACCTTCGGTCGATCCTTGGGTGGCTCGTCCGCCCCGGAGACTTTCAGCGACGATGCTGCGATGACTATGCGCACTTGTGAGCGAGACGGATTGCCGGGATCGATATCGAGCGAGCCGCTCTCGACAGGCCCGCTCACCTCATGTGTGTGGCCCGCGAGGAAGCTGAACGCGCCAGCCTTTCCGACGACAATTGTCAACCGGCTCTTCATGGCATCGACCTGATACGTATCGCTAGCGGCGCGTGGCTCCAAGGACCACACTGTTGCGAGCAGTGCGAACGTAGCTGCGATCCACAGTCGAGGCCGCATTCAATGACTGGCAGTTGCAAGACACGAACCTTGATCGGACCACCGCCGCATGGCAAGCAGAGCTCTGTACACCTGCACCCCTTCCACGTCCTGTCGCGCCGCTGACTGCGGGACGGGTGATCGCCATTCCGAGTTGTTGGTAGGGACAGGCACCTCTGCGACAGAGGTCGGGGCCGGCGGTTTCACCCGCTCTTCCTCATCCGCGACGCCCAGATTGAGTTCTCTATAGCCACAGCCGCATCGGGTTCCACGAATCCGCATAGAATCGTCGTCCAATACGGCCCATGTCACACCGTTGTGCCGCAAACTCCGTGACCGTTCTTCGATGATCTCCGGAGAACACGTGATCAGAGCGCCGATCCTCGAGCTGAACTGGCGAACCGAATGAACATTCTCGCGTCCCTCGCGGATGTCCTGATAGACGCGCCTGTGAAGCGGTGGCGTGAATTGGAACATACCGGTGACGTAGGACTGACGGTGATCGAACGGCAGAAGGCACAGCGGCCGACTATAGCCGAGGCTCATGCTGATGTCTCGAAGAGCGTGGTGACGAGGGCCTGCGCCTCCGCCTGGATCCGCTCGAGATGCGCGCGGTCGCGGAAACTCTCCGCGTACAGCTTGTACACCGCCTCAGTGCCAGACGGGCGCACGGCAAACCATCCGTCTTCGGTGATCACTTTCAGTCCCCCGATGGATTCCCCATTGCCAGGCGCGGTTGTCACGACCGCACGGATCGCTTCGCCCGCCAGTTCTCTTGCGCCGACCTGGCCGGGGGAGAGGCGCAAGAGAAGCCGTTTCTGATCGAGCGTCGCAGGCGCGTCGATCCGTTCGTACACCGGCGTCCCGAACTCGCGGGTCAGCTCGACGTAGCGTGCGCCGGGATCAATGCCAAGCGTCGCCGTGATCTCCGCCGCGAGCAGGCCGAGAACAATGCCGTCCTTGTCTGTGGTCCACGTCGTGCCGTCGATGCGCTGGAACGACGCGCCCGCGCTTTCCTCGCCGCCGAAGCCGATTGACCCGCTGAAGAGCCCGGCCACGAACCACTTGAATCCAACCGGCACCTCGGTGAGGCGACGCCCCAATCCCGCCGTCACGCGGTCGATCATGCCGCTGCTGACGACAGTCTTGCCGACAGCAGCCGCCGTCGACCACCGGCTTCGATGCGTGAACAAATATGAAACGGCCACGGCCAGGTAGTGATTGGGATTCATCAATCCCGCCGTCGGCGTGACGATCCCGTGGCGATCGGTGTCGGCGTCATTGGCGAACGCCACGTCGAAGCGATCGCGCATGGCCACGAGTGGCACCATGGCGTAGGGTGATGAGCAGTCCGTCCGAATCTTGCCGTCCCAATCCACGGTCATGAAGCGGAAGGTGGGATCGACGGATTCATTGACGATCGTCAGGTCGAGGCCGTAGCGGTCGCGGATGGCCGGCCAGTAGGCGACGCTCGCGCCACCGAGCGGGTCGACGCCGAGCCGAAGCCCGGAGCCCCGGATGGCATCCATGTCGATGACCGAGGCCAGATCGTCGACGTAGCCGCTCACGTAGTCATGGCCGGTGGTCCGGGCGCGCGCCTCCTCGATCGGCACGCGCCGGACATCGACGAGATGAGCCTCGATGAGCCGGTTCGCCTCGTCCTGGATCACGCTCGTGACGTCGGTGTCGGCCGGGCCCCCGTTTGGCGGGTTGTACTTGAAGCCGCCGTCCTCGGGTGGGTTGTGCGACGGCGTGACGACGATGCCGTCGGCCAGACCGGTGGTGCGGCCGCGGTTGTAGACGAGGATCGCCCACGAGATGACGGGGGTGGGCGTCACGCCGTCGTCGCGCTGAATGATCGTCGCCACCCCGTTTGCCGCCAGCACCTCGAGCGCCGTGCGCTGGGCGGGCCCCGACACCGCATGGGTGTCCTTGCCCATGTGCAGCGGACCGTCGATGCCTTGGCCGCGGCGGTAGTCGCAGATGGCCTGGGTCGTGGCCAGGATGTGGGC
>Ga0184628_10001326_pt1 | contig 12248 bp, 9 predicted proteins | sample PLM4_5_b1_FD_133149 | JGI IMG/M metagenome (GOLD analysis project Ga0184628, IMG submission 133149) | Groundwater sediment microbial communities from an aquifer in East River, Colorado, USA - PLM4_5_b1 | ecosystem: Environmental > Terrestrial > Soil > Riparian zone | place: USA: East River...
GACCACGAATCGAGCGCTGATGACGGCCGCGGCGACCATCGCATTGGCGTTGGGGTCGTTCGTTCCCGCTTCGGGGCAGGCGGTCGATCCCGACGGCTACGGTGACGGATACCGTTCGGGGGCGTTCGGCCGCGTCCGTGCCGCGGAGGGCGGGGCCTCGATCGTGCGCGCGGACGACGCGCGCGGAGAGTCCGATCAAGCCGGGGTCAACGCGCCGATCTTCCCGGGCGACACCGTGCGCACCGATGGAGGCCAACGCGTCGAGGTTCAGCTCGCCGGCGGGACGATCGTGAGAGTCGACCGCAGCGGCGAGATCGTCTTCCAGTCGCTTCCCGACCCGTCGGCCAAATACCAGGACAACACGGTGCTCGCTCTGAACGCGGGCGTGATACGCATCACGTCCCGATTGAGCGACAAGGACGAGTTCCGCATCGACACGCGCTCGGCTTCCGTCTACCTCCTCGGAGAAGGCGAGTACCGGATCGAAACCGACGATCGCTCGGGTACGCGCGTGGCGTCGCTGCGCGGCGTCGCCGAGGTCGTCGGCAACGACGCCTCCGTCCTCGTGAGAGGCGGCATGCGCACCGCGGTGATCGGAGGCTTAGCGCCCGAAGCGCCGCATCCTTACAGTGCGTTCGCGTCCGACGGCTTCGATCGTTGGTGTCTCGCGCGAGACGACGCCTATCGCGTGCACGATCGCGACGTGGCGCGCGACGACCAGCGCGACGAGGTGCCTGAGGAAATTCAGCCGTACTACTCCGAGCTGTCGTCTCAAGGGCGCTGGACCGTCGTGCCTGAATTCGGCACCGTCTGGTATCCAACCGGCGTCGCGACCGGCTGGCGCCCTTACGACGACGGCTACTGGGCCTACGGCCCGGGAGGCTATTTCTGGGTCTCGTTCGAACCCTGGGGCTGGGCGCCGTACCACTACGGCAATTGGCAGTGGGTTCCGTACCACGGTTGGTGCTGGGTCCCCGGACGCCTATTCGCCGGCGCGTGGGTCTCGTGGTCCTGGGGATCTCTCTACGTCGGTTGGGCGCCGCTCGATTATTGGGGCCGTCCGGGGTGGATCGGCGGGCCGTACTACGCCGGCTACTACGACCCCGGCTGCTGGAGGTTCGTGAGCTACGACCACCTCGACGAACGCCACGTTCAACGGTATGCGGTCCCGATCGACACGGTTCGCGACGATCTCGGCCAGGCGACCGTCGTCGCGCGCGCGCCGTCCGTCGATCCGAGGCGCATCGCCCGGTCTCCCGTCGCGCGCGAGCGCGCCCTGAAGATGGTCGCCGAAGACCGGACGGCGAGGATCCGTCCGATCCAGGCGGATCGCCTCCCCGAGCGCAAGCTCTCGGATGTGCAGGATCACCTGATCCGAAAACCGGCGCGGGAATCACCCGCGGTCCACGCACCGCGTTCCACGATCGCAACGCCGTTCATCGATCGTCGCACGACCGCCGAAAGGCCGCGCAGGATCCTCGACGACCCGCGGGCGGTTTCCCGATCGCCAGCTCGTCCCGAGACGCAAAACGACGTGCGCGAGCTCTACCAGCGGATGTCCCGTCCCCGCGAGACTCGCGGGCAGGACGCGTCCGCGCCCCCGGAGACCCGGAGCGTGAGGACGAGGCCGCAGCCGCAAGCCCCCCCGGCGACGCGCTTCGAATCCCCTCGGGCCCGGCCGCACGCCGACGCGCCTGCGCCGGACGCTCCGGCCGCGCGGGCGCCTCGCGCGAAAAACCCGCCGTCGGAGGCCCCGGAAGCGCACGCGCCGCCCGAGCGCGCGCCGCGAGCACAAGCTCCGCGAGCGCCGTCGTCGTCCCGGGCGAGACCGAAACCCAAGGACAAGCGCTGAGCGCGACGAGATTGGCCGGCTTCCGCTCCCCCTCACACGGAAGTCGTCCCGGGCCGGCGGCACCAGGCCGCCGGCCCGTCTTAGCCCCGGGACGCGAGTGCCGCGAGGAGCTTCTCGTGAATTCCCCCGAAGCCCCCGTTGCTGAGCACCGCGACGACGTCGGCCGGCCGAGCCGCAGCCACGACGTGCGCGACGATGGCGTCCACACCCGGCAAAAAGCGCGCCGGCCGCCCGCGACGCTCGATGTCCGCGATCAAGCGCTTGGGGTCGAGACGTTCTTCGGGTGCGAGCTGGTCCGCCCCGAAAACCTCGGCGAGGATGATTTCGTCCGCCTGGTCGAAGGCCGCCGCGAGCTTGTCCTGGAACACGTTCCGGCGCAGCGACCATGACCGCGGCTCGAGGACGCACCAGAGGCGGCGCCCGGCGTAGCGCTGCCGCACGGCCCGCAACGTTTCCGCGATCGCCGTGGGGTGGTGCGCGAAGTCGTCGATGACGACCACGCCGCCGGCTTCGCCCTTCACCTCCAGCCGTCGCCTCACGCCGGCAAACGTCGCCAAGCCCGAGGCGATCTCGGAGGGAGCCAACCCCTGCTCCGTCGCCGCGGCCATCACGGCGAGGGCGTTGCGCACGTTGTACTCGCCGGACATCGCGAGCGTGACATCCGCGGCGACGACCCCGTCGCGCGTCGCGCGAAACGAAACGCCGGAGGAGGAGTGCTCGATCGAGATCGCACGCCACGAGCCCGCCACGAGCCCGTACCCCTGAATGCGCGCCTGGGCGTGCGCCGTGACCTCGACGGTCGCCGCGCAGTCTTCGTGGCGCACGATGAGGCCGCGGCGGGGCACGATGTTGGTCAGCCACCGGAAGACTTTCTTGACCTCCGTCTCGTCGCGGTAGATGTCGGCGTGGTCGAACTCGACGGTGCCGACGATCGCGGTGTCGGGACGGTAGTGCATGAACTTCGGCCCCTTGTCGAAGAACGCCGTGTCGTATTCGTCCCCTTCGATCACGAACGCGTCCCCGGTACCGATCCGGTACGGTGTCTCGAAGTTTTGCGGCGAGCCCCCGATCAGAAAGCCCGGGTTGCGTCCGGCGTGGTGGAGGACCCAAGCGAGCATGGCGGTCGTCGTGGTTTTTCCGTGCGTTCCCGCGACGACGATGACGTGGCGACCGGCGAGGAACCGCTCCTCGATCGCCGCGGCCATCGAAACGTGCGCCAGGCGCCGGTCGAGGACGTGCTCAGCCTCCGGATTCCCGCGGCGGACCGCGTTCCCGACGACGATCACGTCGGGGACGGGATCGAGATGCTTCGGGTCGTAACCGACGCCGACTTCGATCCCCATCCCGGCGAGGATCGTGGAGGTCGGCGGGTACAGCGGCCCGTCGGAGCCCGTCACGCGCCAGCCTGCGTCGTGGAAGAGCCCCGCGAGCGAGGCCATGCCTGTCCCGCCGATGCCGATCAGATGAACGTGTTGGCGCGCCATGTCACCGCCCGCAGAGCCGATTCAGGAGGCTCGTCGCTCCGTCGTTATTGGAGCCGGTTGAGAACACCTTCTTGGATCACACGATCGAGGTCGAGTTGAACGAGCGGCTCTCCGATCGTCCCCCGGAGCTTGAGCGGCACGCTCAGCCGGCCGCTGGCACCCTGGCGGATCGAAAGCGCCGGGGTCCTGGCGACCAGGTCGCCGCTCACGGCTTTCGAAAACGACGCGAGAATGTCGAGGTTGAGCGCGCCGCCCGGTCCCAAGGTACCGGTGCCGTCGCCGTCGATATCCCGCGACCGGAGCTCGAGATCCTTCGTGGCCGCCGTCCCCTGCACGATGTCCAGATGCGCCGAGAGATGATCGAACGGGGTCCCATCCTTGGGGATCCCCTTTGCACCGGCCAGCTCGAGCGTCGTCGTCAGCTGTCTGAGCGCACCGAAGGTCGCGAGGCGGCCGGCGACGATCGCCACCTTCCCCTCGCCGTTGATCGATGGGAGGATCGACGGCCCCGAGGCGCGGCCGTTCAGATTGAGTTCGAACGACGCCGTCCCTTCGACCGTACCGGCCTGGGCGGGGGCCAGCGCCGCGATCAGCGGCCCGATCGCGATACCCGCTGCCGCCTCCTCGAGCGAAAACGGAAGCGACGGATCGAACGGTCTCGCCGTCAGCGTGCCACGCGCCGTGCCGCCGTAGAGCGCGAGCGCGAACTCGCGAATCTCGGCCACGCCGCGCGCGATCGAAAAGCGCATCGACAGGTCCGTCATCTCGAGTCCGCGGTAGGTGCATCGATCGGCCCGGATCGTCCCTTCGACCTCCATCGACCGCAAAAGCGCAGGACCGACGGCGGCCGGCAGGTCCTCCCCCGCGCGCGCCTCCGGGACGAGGGCGAACGCGCTTCGCGATGCCGAAGCGGGTCCGCCAAACTGCTCCACGGCCGTGACGATCTCGTCGGCGTCCAGGAGCGGCGAGGTCGCCTCGAGCGACGCTTGGGGGCCGGAGGGGTCCAAGCGTACGTCGCAGCGTCCGTCCAGGCTCGACCGCGAGAGCTTCGCCGAACCCGTCAGGGCGAGGCGCGGCGCCTGAGAGAGAGCGTCTACGACGCGGCCGTGCGCCACGAGGTGCAGAGGCCCGACGCTGGCGTCGAGCGTCCCGATATCGAGCGTCCCCCGGACGAGGGTTGCGGCGAAGGCCGTACGAAACCGAGGAGCGGAGTGCATTGCCGAAAGCGAACCGTCGGCGACTCCCTTCGCCTCGACCGCGCCTTCCGGTGAGACGCGCAACCGGCTCGTCACGCGCAGGTCGGAAACCAGGGGCTTCCCATCCCGGCTCACCGTGAGATCGTCGGCCGCGATCGAGCGTACCTGCACGTCGCGCCGAAGGAGCGGGAGGATCGCCACGTGGACCGACGTCGCCCCCGCTTCGGCCACGAGAACTCCCGAAGAGGGGCCGACGAGCGGCTCTCCGACGCGAAAGCCGGCGGCGCGGATCGCCAACCCGCTCCACAGCGACAGCCGGACGGGCCCCAACCTGATGCGGCGCCCGAGCGCCGCCTGGAGCCTCGCCTCGGCCTGCGGGCGCAGGCGCTCGGCGTTCACCACGAACGGCAAGAGTGTCGCGCCGACCACGAACAGCGCCGCGGCGGCTCCGCCGCTGACGAGCAGGATTTTCAGCGGGCGCTTCAATCGGAGCCCTTCATTCCATCGTGAACCTGAGGTCCGTTGAAGCAAGGTACCGCTCCGCCATCCGTTTGCCCAAGCTCGGACGCATCAGCGAGCGGAAACTCTCCTGCCGCAACAGCTCGCGGATCGCGGGCGCCGCCTCCGAGGCGGCGGTATCGCCCGCCGCGATGCAAAAATCCACCGCGTCGAAATCCGCCCAGTGGATCTTCCGGACCGCCGGTTCGATGACGATGTCCGCGAGCCTGCGATGCATCTCCACCATCGCCGAATCCTTGATCAGGTTGGCCCGAAGCACGATGTCGATGCCCCGAGCGTATCGCTTGGAGTCGTCGAGGGCCGCGGAGATGTCCACCGCGACGACGACGTCCGCGCCGAGCCTGAACGCCGGGAGGACCGGGATCTTGTCGACCCACCCCCCATCGATGAGCAGCCGCCCGTGCAGGCGGCGCGGCGGGAGGATGCCCGGGATCGCCGCGCTCGCCGCGGCGACCTCCCGCAGCCGACCGTGGCAGAGAACGACCTCTTCCGCGGTCTCGAGATCGACGGCCGAGGCCGCGAACCGAATCGGCGTCGTGGACACCTCCACGTCCGGGAGGATCCTGCCGAGGCTGACTGCGAAGTTCTCGGCGGACACGAACGACGGGCGCATCGAGGAAACGCCATAGACGATGCCCCGGCGCACGAGATTCGTCACCGAATAGAAGAGGTTCCCGCGGGTCCGTTTCGTCTCCCTCAAGAACGACACGCGCGTTTTGTGGAACTCCTCGCTGCCCAGAAGACCGCGAACGCGTCGCTCGATGTCGGCGATGTCCCCCGTCGCCGCGAACGCCCCCCCGACGACGGCACCCATGCTGGTTCCCGTGATGACGTCGATCGGGATACCCTCGCGGACCAGGGCGCGAAGCACACCGATGTGGGCGAGTCCCCGCGCGGCGCCGCCTCCGAGCGCAATTCCCACTTTGAGACGCCACGGCGGCAGCATGACGGGAAGATAATGCTCCGGGACCTGGCGCGTCGAGGCCGCGGGGGGTGCGCGATGGCACGCGAGGGTGTCGACCGATGGGAGGCGGCGCGTAGACGGATGGTCGCGGAGCAAATCGTCTCCCGCGGTATCACCGATCCGTCGGTGCTCCGCGCCATGCGCAGCGTGCCTCGCCACATCTTCGTCGGCGAAGCCGATCGAGGGAGAGCCCACGACGATGGGCCACTCTCGATCGGACGCGGTCAGACGATCTCGCAGCCCTACATCGTGGCGCTGATGACCGAATTGGCCCAGGTGACACCCGTTGCGCGGGTCCTCGAGGTCGGCACCGGCTGCGGCTACCAGACCGCGGTGCTCGCCGCCTGCGCGGGCGAAGTCTGGACCGTCGAGATCGAACCGGACCTGGCGGCCGAGGCCTCGGGCACGCTCTCGTATTTGGGCGTCGACAACGTCCATCAACGGATCGGCGATGGTTCACTCGGCTGGCCGGAGCATGCGCCGTTCGACGCGATCGTGGTCACCGCCGCGCCCGCGGACGTCCCTGAGGCGCTCCTGGATCAGTTGGCCGACGGCGGACATCTCGTGATCCCGCTGGGCACGAGCTCCCAGGATCTGTGCGTGTTCACGAGGGAATCCGGCGCCATTCACAGGAAGTCGGTGATCCCCGTCCGCTTCGTCCCGCTGCGCTGAACGAGGGTCAGCTCAGCAGGGCGAACGCGTTGTTGATCATGTGGGCGAGGATCGGCGCGGCCAGGCCGCCCGTGCGGCGTCGCAGCGCGATCAGCACGAACGCGAACACGACGTACGCCGGGAAGAATGCCGGGATACCGTGGATCGCGGCGAAACCGAGCGAGGAGATCGTTGCCGCCCACGCGGCTCCCAGCTTGGGTCCAAAGGCGTTCAGCAGCCTGCCCCGGAAGTAGAGCTCCTCGACGATCGGCGCGAGAATCGCCGCCCACGCGATGAGCGCGGTTTCGGGGAGCAAGCTGCGAAGCAACGCGGCGATATCCGGCGGCACGATGCCGACCTTCTCCAGGACGAGGCCGTAGAGCCCGTTGAACGCCAGGAGAAACACGCCTCCCGCCAATCCCCAGCCGATGGCGCGGCGGTCGACGCGAAACCACGCGGCGAGCTGGCTTCGCTCGGTGCGAACGACATGGACGCCCACGAGGGCGTGAAGCCCGAACAAAGCGACTCCCGGCGCCAGCTCCGCGAGGCGTCCGCCTCGGCCCTGCAGGAAACTCGCCGCCAGGATCGTCACCGCGAACGCGGCGAGCAGCCAGGCCGCTTCCTCGACGAGAAACGTCCCCAGCCCCCGGCGCTGTGGTTCGTCCGCTGAGGCGGCTTCTATAATCCCCGCTTCGTTCGCTTGCATACAGTAGAAATACGACGAAAGGAAGGCCATGGCCAAGCTGATTACGCCCCGTTCCGAGGACTACGCGCGGTGGTACACGGACGTCGTCACCCAATCGCGCATGGCGGATTATTCCCCGGTGAAAGGGTGCATGGTCATTCGGCCTCACGGGTACGCCCTCTGGGAGAACATGCAGAGGGTCCTGGACGGCATGTTCAAGGCGACCGGGCACCAAAACGCCTATTTCCCGCTGTTCATCCCGAAGTCGTTTCTCGCGAAGGAAGCCCAGCACGTCGAGGGGTTCGCGAAGGAGTGCGCGATCGTCACGCATACACGCCTGAAATCCGTGATTATCGATGGAAAGGCCGAAATCGTGCCCGACCCGGAAAGCGCGCTCGAAGAAGAGCTGATCATCCGCCCGACGAGCGAGACGATCATCTACTCGATGTTCGCCAAATGGGTCCAGTCGTACCGCGACCTGCCGCTGCTGATCAACCAGTGGGCGAACGTCGTCCGGTGGGAGATGCGCACGCGCCTCTTCTTGCGCACGACCGAGTTCCTCTGGCAGGAGGGACACACCGCGCACGCGACCTACGACGAGGCCGAGGAAGAAGCGCGACGGATGCTCGACGTCTACGCGACCTTCGCCGAGGAGTACATGGCGGTCCCGGTGCTGAAGGGCTCGAAAACCGAGAAGGAGAAATTCGCCGGCGCCGATCACACCTACTGCATCGAGGGCCTGATGCAGGACGGGAAGGCTCTCCAAGCCGGAACGTCGCACCACCTCGGACAGAATTTCGCCAAGGCGTTCGACCTGAAGTTCCAGACCGAAGCGGGCGATTGGCAGCACGCTTTCAATACGTCCTGGGGCGTTTCCACGCGCCTGGTGGGCGCGATCGTCATGGCGCACGGCGACGACAACGGGCTGGTTCTGCCGCCCCGGCTCGCACCCATCCAGGTCGTCATCGTGCCGATCTTCAAGGGAAACGATCCGGTGGAGCTCATCCTCGCGGCGGCTCGGGACGTCGAAGCGACGCTGAAGAAGGCGGGGATCGCGGTCAAGCTGGACGCGCGTGACGACAAAAACCCCGGTTTCAAGTTCAACGAGTGGGAGATGCTCGGCGTTCCGCTCCGCATCGAGCTGGGGCCGAAAGACCTCGAGAAGAGGTCGGTCTGCTGCGTCAAGCGCTTGAACCGGGCGAAGTCGTTCGTCCCCGTCGCCGACGTCGCGACGGTGGTTCCACGCCTGCTCGACGAGCTGCAGGCGGAGATGCTCGCAGCGGCCCGCGCACGGCGCGACGCCGCGACGTGCGCCGTCGACGGCTACGACGCGTTCAAGGAGAAGCTCGAGGCCTCCGGCGGCTTCCTCCTCGCGCACTGGTGCGGCGACACCGCGTGCGAGACCGCCATCCACGACGAGACGAAGGCCACGGTGCGCGTCGTGACGTTCGACCAGCCCGCGGAACGAGGCGTCTGCGTGCGGTGCGGCAATCCTTCGACGCGCAGGGTGCACTTCGCGAAAGCTTACTGAGTAGGCCTCGAACCACGGCGCCGTCGAGACTCGAAACGCACGGTCCAGCTTGACTCTCCGCATGCGCCGCCTAGATTCGCCTTCATTATGGCGGCGCTGCGTGCACTCGAACGTCTTGGACCTCGCCCGGAGGTCGATCCTGCGGCTCCGGAGCCGACTCACCCGCTACCGCCGAATCCTCCGACAGCGACGACAGTGCGTCCGTCGACGGGGGCGTTCGAGCTTCTGGGTCGATTGCAGAGACTCCCCCGCGCCGTGCTCTTAGCACAGCTCGCCGCCATCGTCGTCCTGGCGATCCTCCACGCGGCCATCACCTGGGCGCCGAAGGGCACGTACCATCGGCTGATCGTCAGCCTCGTCGACGTCGACTCGGAAACCAATCTCCCCACCTGGTTCTCGTCGATCCAGTGGATGCTCTTGACCTTGACGCTGGCGGCCATCGCGGTCCTTGCGCACGCGATGCGCCGAAGCCGGCTCGTGATCGCCCTGTGGACGCTCTGCGCGGCGGCGGCGCTTTATTTCTCCGCGGACGAGGTCGCGATGTTCCACGAGCGATTCGGGACGATCCTCGAGGAAGCGCTTCAGGATGCGCCGGCGGGCTCGCCGCTTCGCGCGCTGTTCGATCTCAACCTCACCTCGTACTACTGGGTCATGGCCTATCTCCCGTTCGTCGTCCCGGCGCTCATCGGGGGCGCGATCTTCTTTTGGAAGGAGCTTGGCGGGAACCGCCGGGCCGCCCTCCTCGGGATGTTCGTCTTCATCTACGGCGCCGTGGGGCTCGACTGGGTCGAGGGCCGGTACGGTACCGACGCGCACACGGAGATCGTGCTCCAGATCGCGTCCCGGCGCATCGGATTCGACATTCTCCTGCTCGAAGAGAGTCTGGAGATGCTCGGTGTCTCGCTCGCCCTGTACGCGCTCCTGCTGCATCTGTCGTTTCTGGCCGCAGGGACGCTCGACGCGCCCGCTTGCAAACCTGGGGGGTTGTGGTCCAACGGAGGGAAATCATGAATACCGGTATCGGATTCGACGCGGACCGCGCGAAAGCGTTCGATCGCGCGGGAAGCCGCGGCTCGGCGCTTCTCGCCGCGGTGTTGGTCATGGCGTTGCTCTGCGGAATGGGCCTCATCCTGCACTTCGTCAGCCAGACCGAGATGAAGATGAGCAGCGCCGACGTCCGCGCCAAGCAGGCCTTCTACCTCGCGGAATCCGGCACCGAGCGCGGACGGGAGGCGTTGCGCGCCGCCTTGGACGCCGCGGGCGATCACGACCTGGTCCCGCGGATCGCCGCCGCGGCGGGGCCGGACGGAGACATCGATTTCAACCCGGCCGCCGTCCAACCCATATTCAGCGGCACCACGCTGACGGGCTTCACCGGCACCGGGGACGACGTCCCGATCCTCGCGCTGACCACCTTGGACGGCGGTCGGTACGCCGCGTATTTGACCAACGACCCGGCGGACGGAGAGGGGAACCTCGCCGACACCAACGATCAGATCATGCTCACGGGCTTAGGCGTCGGCGCCGACGGCGCGTTCGAGATGGCGCAGCTCGTGGTCACACCCGGTTCGGTCTTCCCGTCGATCCCCGCCACCATCACCCTTCTCGGTCCGAATCCGGACGTCAACGACAAGGGCGGCAAGGGATGGAAGGGATCGGAGTGCAAGACGGGCTCGACGTTCAAGGGGAGCAAGATCTACGTGGACGGCCTGCTCGTCAAATCGAGCAAGGTCTACAGAGCGTACAACGGGACCGACTGCGCGCCCTACCGCAGGTTGAACGGCGTCGGGCCGGACGGCCAACACCTCCAGTTGGCCAACGTCCCGGGCAGCGGCGACAACGGACTCTTCATGCCGGTGTACGGCGCGGTGGACGGGGCCTCCGAAACGAGGGTCGAAAACGACCTGAAAGGCTCGAAGCTCGACTACCTCTCCGACATGTACGTGACGACACAGTACGTCCGCCCGGCGGCGCCCGTGGGCAATTACCAAGGAGACGACACGGTCGCCAATCTGAGCGATGCCACCGAGCCGACCGTCATCGGGTCGGGACTCGGGCCGCTCGACCCGTTCTGGACGAACTGCATGCAGGTCAGGGATCTCGTCGAGAAGCTCAGGGGAAAGGCGAGCTACGTGTGCGGCGGAGGGGTCGCCTGCAATCTGCCTGCGACCACGCCGGCCAGCATCACCTTCATCGACGGCGACTTCCGCCTTCCCTGCAACGGTGAAGGCTGGGGGACTCTGGTCGTCACCGGGAAGCTCGACTTCCCCAACAACGCGTCGTGGCACGGGCTCGTCTTCGTCGTGGGCCAAGGCGTCTTCTACCGGATCACCAAGGGGACCGGAACGAAGACCGGATACGGCAACACCACCGGAGCCACCGTCGTCGCCGACATCGCGGGACCCGACAACCTGTACGGCACCGCCGACGACTGCACCGGCGGCACGGGTGGATTCAATTCCGTCGTATTCGACGAGGGCAAGTCGAAGGCGTACAGGGGGAACACCATTTACTGCACCAACGACATCGAGGCCTCCAATCCGGGATTCCGATTCCCGGCGCGGCGGGTGACGTTCCGCCAGCGATGACCGGCACGCGGGTTTGACGGCGGACGAGGAGGAGCGGTGTCGCGAAGCGAGCGCGGTGTGGGCCTGGCCGAGGCGGTCGTCGTGACCGGCCTCGTCGCGCTCATCGTCTCGGCGGCCGGTGTTGGCGCACTGAACTGGTTGCGCGCCGAGAAGCAGCGAAGCGCGGCCTACCAGACCTACGGCCAGATGACGCTCGCCAGAGTCGAGGCGACCAAACGCAATCGCTCGTGCCGATTCACGCTCGACACCGCAACGCGCCGCCTCCGTGTCCTCGACCTCAACGACCCAGGGACGTCGTCGGATGATCAGGAGATCTCCTCCACGGCGCTCGACTCCAGCGTCACCTTCGGTCGACCCGATACCGGCGCCGCCATCACGCTTCCGTTACAGTCCGGAACCACCTACTTCGTCACCTATCGCGCCGACGGTACCTTGGAGTCGGCCGGCGGAACGATCGGCCTATCCAACCCGGTGTTCCGGCGGGTGACTGCGAGCGCGGGCGGCGTCGTGATGCTCGAGCGGTGGACCGGATCGGTCTGGGTTGCGGGGTCGTAGCATGCGATCGCGCTCCGACGGCTTTTCGCTCATCGAGACGCTCCTGGCGATGTTCCTGCTGTCGCTCGCACTGCTGTTCGTGGCGCCGCTTTTCGTCTACGCGAGAAAGGCGACCGCGGCCTCCGGGGATATCGGAAGCACCGGCGCGATCGCCGTGCGGCGGATGGAGTTGTTGCGCCAAACGCCGTTTCTCGGTCTGACCGCCGGCGGGAGCCTGACGAAC
>Ga0184628_10001327_pt1 | contig 12247 bp, 11 predicted proteins | sample PLM4_5_b1_FD_133149 | JGI IMG/M metagenome (GOLD analysis project Ga0184628, IMG submission 133149) | Groundwater sediment microbial communities from an aquifer in East River, Colorado, USA - PLM4_5_b1 | ecosystem: Environmental > Terrestrial > Soil > Riparian zone | place: USA: East River...
ACTACCGCGCCGATCCGGTGAGTCAGGTGTATCAAACGTTCTCCAGCGACGAGAAACTGCGCACGTGCAAAAGCTGCGGCACAATAGTTCCGGCGCCGCCGAAGTGAGGCAAGTTCGTTCCAGGCGTTCCAAACGTTCAAGTGGTTTAAAGAAAAACGATTCGGTCTCAGAGAACTGGCCGCAAAGAACGCAAAAATCTCAAAGTTCGGAAATGGAAAATTAACCACGAACGGCACGAAATACGCGAAATTAGTTTTGGGGAATTTATCTCCTTTCGTGTGGTTCGTGGTTAATAGCCTTATGATTCCTGACCTGTTGCCTAGCCAATGACTGACTACGTTAAACAGCTCACGCGACTCGCCAAGGCCTACGCCGCCGCGGAACGCGCCGTGATTGCTGCTTTTTTCAAGAAGCCGCGCAAGCGCACCGACCATCTACGCTGGCTCAAAGCCCAGGGGTTCAAAGAATATTCGGCGATCAGGCCAATCATCGAGGCTCTGGCGGCGCTCTATCCAACAATCGATCGCGGCGTCGACCGCCATGACTACGCCGAGCTGACCGAGAAACTCGCCGACGAGACCAAGCACGCGCGCTTGGTGCTGGATCTGCTGGAAGAAATCAGTGGCAAGAAAACCGGGCCCCATGATCTCACTTGGCTGCCGGAGGATCGCAAGCTCGCCAAGGTGCGCGCCAGATACTCGAAGAGCTATGCCACCCTGTTGCACGGCTCGGGAAAAGTAAGTTCGAAAGAAATCAAGCGCCGTGACGAAGATCTCGAGCGCGCCGCCATCACGCTCACCGAGGGCGGCGGCGGCGCGCTCTATTGGATTTGCAGCAAACTTAAAAAGCCCGGGATCGAAGCCAAGATCGCCCAGGTCTTCCATGAAATCCTGCTTGATGAAGTCGAACATAAAGATAACGGCGCCCGCTCCCTCAACGAGCAAATCAAGAACGACGCCGACTGCAAACGCGCCGCCAAGATTATTGGTTCCGTATGCGGCCAGCGTCTGCGCATGCGTAACGAGCAATTCGGCTTCCCGTTGAACACTATCCAGCTGGCGGCATTGGACCGGCGCGCCCAAGCCGCGCTCGACGGTGCGAAATGACCGCTGCCGCCCTAGCTTTGCTGCTGCAATTGGTTTTTGTCGTGCACGCGGCGGCCGTCGATCTGCCGCCGCTCAAAACCACCATCAGCGATTTCGCCGGCATCTTTCCGCCGGCTAGCCTCGACGATCTCGAACATCGCCTGCACCGGTTCGCCACGGAGACTGCCACCCATGTCGCGATTTTGACCGTCAAAACCCTCGATGGCGCCACGATCGAAGCGCTGGCGCAGCAAGCCTTCAACCGTTTGCCGTTGAGCGAGAACGAGCGCAATAAGACCGTGCTGTTAGTCATTGCCCGCGCCGAGCAGGAGGTCGGTTTTCATGCCGGCGCGCCGTTGCAGCATTTGCTGCCGCAGCCGGCGACCAGGGAGAAACTCCGCGAGCAGGTGGCACTCTACATCAACGGTCTCCGCCCCGACCTCGGCATCCATGGCGCGGTGCACTATCTGTTCCGCGCCCTGCGCGGCGACGTGCGCGTCGGCAGTCAGAGCGCCGATGAAAATCTCGAAGAGATGTCTCTGCGCGGCCGCGGCGCGGGGGCGATCTTTGCGCTGTTTATCGGACCCTTCTTGGCTTTCTTCGTCGGCGGTCTCTGGGGTGTCTACGCGACTCAGTACGGAGTGCAGCGCTGGCCCCGGCTCGCCATGGGCGCGATTTTTGGCGGCGGCACGGCGAAAATCGTCATAACCTTCACGGCGTTTGTCGGCAGCTCCAGCGACTCACTTTGGTATTTCATCATGGCCCTGGCGATTCCCCTCGGCGTCTTCGGCAGCTGCACGGAATTCTGGATGTCGGGAGACTGGCGCGGCATCCCGCGGGAAAAAGGGCCGCGGCGAAAACCTGAAGACAACATGGGCATATGAACGTCGGCGACACATGATGCCTCCGGCTTTTTTGCCGCATTCATTAGAAAGCGAATCCTGAGTTGAATTAGCACTGCTATTTCTAGAAAATAACTCGTGGCAACCCTGTGGCGCGACTTGCGATTCGAGAACAATCGGAACAGCGGCGATGGCCTGTGATAATTCAGATCGGCGAACTTTGCTGTCGCGCCGCCAGTTATTGCGCGCCGGAGTTGGCGCAAGTGCGTTCGCACTGATGCGAGGTCGCGCGATGGCGCAATCGATTCTACGTAGACCAATCCCACGCAACGGTAAGTTGTTGCCGGTGGTCGGCCTCGGCACCTGGCAAACCTTCGACGTTGGCGCAGCTTCGACCGAGCGTGCGTCCTTAAAAGAGGTCCTCCGCGAGTTTGTTCAGCGTGGCGGCAGCGTCATCGACTCTTCGCCAATGTATGGCAGGTCAGAAACCGTCGGCGGCGATCTTGCCGCCGAACTTGAAATTCACAAGCAACTCTTCGTCGCGACCAAAGTGTGGACCAGCGGGCGCGAGGCGGGCATTCGCCAAATGGAGGAATCGTTTCGCCGGTTGCGCGTGCAGAAACTCGACCTCATGCAGGTGCACAATCTACTCGACTACCGCACGCATCTGACGACGCTGCGAAATTGGCGAGACCAGGGCAAAATTGATTACCTCGGCGTGACCCATTACCATGCCGGCGCTTATGCCGAACTGGCTCGGGTGTTGGCAACCGAGGAGTTGGATTTCGTCCAACTAAACTACTCGATGGCGGAACGCGATGCCGAAGAGCGGCTGTTGCCGCTCGCCGCAGAAAAGCGTATCGCGGTGCTGGTCAACCGGCCCTTTGCCGAAGGCGCGTTGTTTAAGCACAGCCGCGGCAAAGCTTTGCCGCCATGGTCCAAAGAGTTTGGCTGTGCCAGTTGGGCGCAATTTTTTCTGAAGTTCATCATCGCCCATCCGGCGGTCACCTGTGCTATTCCCGCGACCAGCAAAGTCGGCCACCTGATCGACAACCTGCAGGCGGGCGTTGGCCCGATGCCTGATGCGCGGATGCGCGCGCAAATGGTGCGCTACTTAGCTGAGGCGTAGAAAGCGCTGCAGGCCCGCATCAACCCCCTATTTCTTCGCCGCGCCCCAAACTTCTTCGAGCCGCTGCGCCCGGCCGCAGCCATGGGAATAGAGTTTGTAGCGCACCGGATTTTTCTTGTAGTAGTCCTGGTGGTAATCCTCAGCGGGGTAAAAAACCGTCGCGGCGGTGATTTCGGTCGCCACCGGCTGCTTGAAGCGGGCCTGAATCGCGTTCTTCGATTTCTCGGCGGCGTTTTTTTGATTGCCATCGTGATAAAAAATTCCCGAGCGGTACTGGCTGCCGAGATCGCAGAACTGGCCATTGGCGGCGAGCGGGTCGATGTTGCGCCAAAACACCTCTAACAACTTTTCGTAGCTAATTTTTTTCGGATCGTAGACGACCTGCAAGGCCTCGGTGTGGCCGGTGGTCCCGGTGCTGACTTGCTCGTACGTCGGATTCTTGGTCTTGCCGGCGATATAGCCGGAAGTCGTCGAGATCACGCCGTCGAGTTCATCGAAGGGCGGCTCCATGCACCAGAAGCAGCCGCCGGCAAAGGTCGCCCTGGCGGTTTGCGCGTTGCCAGGCGCTGGCGCGGCCAATAGCAGCAGCGCAGCGATCCCGCAAAATTGGACCAACCTAATGAGTATTTGCCGAGTCCTCATGGAACCTCCGATAAAATTGCTTTTCAAGGCACAACATATCCCGGGCGCGGTCGCACGCAAGAGCGCGCCTCCATATCATGCAAGCCATAACCGCCAAACCCCGCGGCAAGTTCCCGCTGGCAATGAATAACTTGCCGGGCCAGGCAAAAGGTCCTATACCACAGCTTGAGGGGTCACGAAGGTTTTACCGTTATCCGACTGCCGATTCTCCGGCGCGATTGCCCCATAAATTTTTGGAGATTTTCATGCGCGTGATTGACTGCGATGCCCATGTCGAAGAGAGCGTCGAAACTTGGCAATATTTGGATCCTGAGTTTTATCTGCTCCGGCCGATCCCGGTGGTTTTCCCGGAAGATACCTGTTTCGGCACCCACAATGCTGCATGGGTAATCGATTATAAGCTGCGTTTTTTCGCCGCCAATCCGACATCGATGAAACGCGCCCATGGCAAAGACGCATCGATCCCGGTGCAAGAGCTGCGCGATGTCAAGCAGCGCATGGCCTGTATGAATGACCTAGCCATCGACATCCAGGTGGTGTTCCCATCGATCTGGCTCGGTTGTCTCGCCGAGAACGTCGAGCTCGAAGCGGCTCTGGCGCGCAGTTATAACCAATTCATGGCGACGCAATGCAACCAGTCCGGCGGCCGCATCTGGTATGTCGCCATCGTGCCCTGGCGCCGGCCCGATCTCGCCGTCCAAGAAATCCGCCGCGTCAAAGCTTTGGGCTCCGTCGCCGGCATCTTCGCCCGCGGTCTCGAATGGGACCGGCCGTTGACCCATCCGGATCACTGGCCGATCTACCAGGAGGCCGAGCGCCAGGATCTGCCGGTCACGGTGCATACCGGCAATGGTTCGAGCCCGACCATCAGCCGTATGCTCGCAGGCGTACCGCGGCCCTATTACGATGAATTCCCGCAAATCCACCCATTGGGCCGCGGCATTGTCAGCAATCCCTATGTGCTCTATGGCTTCACGCAGATCTTGAGTTCGACGCTACTCGACGACTTCCCTAAGTTACGCATCGCCTTTCTCGAAGCCGGTATCGAGTGGAGCCCCCGTTTGGTCAAAGGACTAAGCAAGAAACGCCGGGCCAAGGTCGATCGCTGGTTCGCCGAACAAGTGTTCGTGTCCTGCGCCATCGATGACGATCTGCCCTATGTCGCGAGCAAGCTCGGCGATGACTTCATCGTCACGGCCACAGATTTTCCCCACGGCGACGCATTTCGGCAGGATCAACTGGCCCAGGGGTTGATAAAGCGGGGCGATCTTAGCAACACGACGATCGAGAAAATCCTCAACAAAAACCCCGAGCGCCTGTATCATTTGTAACCCATCGCGACGGGATTCTCGGAAGGAATTAGCGGCTCCGGCGATGGTGTCCGATTCCTCGAAAAAATCATCAAATTTATTGAAGTACCCCATCTCACATGGTATATTGCCGGGATTAATGAAACGAACAATCCTTCAAGTTGCCACCGCTTCGGTGATCCAATGGTTCAACGCCGACTTCCATGCCACGGGCGAGGTTAACAAGGTCAAGGATGTCGACCGGGTCAACTGGGTACGCAGTATTCCTTTCCTCATCCTGCACCTTGCTTGTCTCGGGGTTTTTTTAGTCGGCTGGAGCTGGATCGCGGTGACAGCCGCGGCGGCACTTTACTTCGTGCGCATGTTCGCGATCACGGGGATTTACCACCGTTATTTTTCGCACCGGACCTTCAAGACCTCGCGGCCGGCGCAATTTATCTTTGCCCTCTTGGGCGCGTCGGCGACCCAGCGCGGCCCGCTCTGGTGGGCGGCCAACCATCGCGAGCATCATCGCAACTCCGATACGCCCGCCGACCCCCATTCGCCGGTGCACTTTAGTTTCTTCCGCTCCCACATGGGATGGTTCATGTGCAACCGTTTTTACGCCACTCAGTATAATCGTATCCAAGACTTTGCCCGCTTCCCTGAACTGGTATGGCTCAATCGTTACGACAAAGCCGTGCCGGTCGCATTGGCGTCGCTGCTCTATCTTTGCGGCCTCGGTCTGCAGCATACCGCGCCATCACTCGGCGTCACCGGCCTGCAACTTTTGGTTTGGGGCTTCGTCATCAGCACCACGTTGTTGTTTCATGGCACCGCCACAATCAATTCGCTGTCGCACATATACGGCACCAAGCGCTATGACACCGGCGACGAGAGCAGAAATAACTTTTGGCTGGCGCTGATCACCCTCGGCGAAGGCTGGCATAACAACCATCACCAACATATGGGTACAGTCCGCCAGGGCTTCTATTGGTGGGAAATCGACGTTACCTATTACATTCTCAAGTCGTTATCGTGGCTCGGCATCATCTGGGACCTGAAACCGGTGCCGGTCCAAGCCTACGATCGCAACGAGCAGCTGCCAGTCAAGGAAATGGCTTCGGCCGCCTAGCCGAACCACAAGCTTTCAACAGCCGAATCGCGCTCATCCACGGCGCGCCCCGATAGCCCGCAACCGATTAGTCCGTTCGTCGCCGGCGCCTGTTGCTTGCGCTTTTGCGCCCAGCCCGCTAGCATCGGCGCAAAAGCTCATCCCTCTATGCCACCCCTTGCCGAGATTCTCAGTAAAGTTGTCCTGTTCCAGGACCTCGAGGCCGAGGCCTTGGCCACTCTGGCGCCTTTGCTTATCGCCAAAAAATTCACTGCCGGGACCGTGATTTTTCGCGAGTTGGACGACTCCGACGCGCTCTATATCGTCGATCAAGGCATAGTCGTGGTCAGCAAGCATGTCAGCGGCGACGTCGACATGGTGCTGACGCGCTTTCAGCGCGGCGACTTCTTTGGCGAGATGGGTTTGTTCGACAACGCGCCGCGCTCAGCCACCGCCAACGTCGAAACCGACTCGCTGCTGTGGCGTCTCGACCGCGGCGTCTTCCACGATATTTTTTCGCACCATCCGGACATGGCCGCGAAAATTTGTTACCGGCTGGTGACGATTTTTATCGAACGGCTGCGCGTCACCAACGAGCAGACCCGCGACGCCATCCGCTGGGGGCTGGAAGCCACCGGCTATGCCTCCGGCAGCCAATCGCTGTTCGGCCGCAAGTCGACGTAACCCCGATCATGGCCGAACCGGCGAAACTCCAGCTGCTCACGCGCAAACCCGGCGAAACGGGCTTTCAGCTCCACGAGATCCACAGCAGCCAAGCCCATCTCGGTTACCGGCCACGCCGCATCGCCGAAGAGTTCTGGGCGATCACCGCGCAACCCCGGAGCGCCGACGGCGGCCGCGCCTACGTGCTAAAAAACCTCCAACGTGACCGCTACCTGTTACTCGACAGTAAAGAGTTCTTTCTCTGGGACCGCTTCGACGGCAGCCTCTCCCTCGAAGAAATCGCGCGATCGTATCATCACAGCTTCGGCGCCTTCGACTACGCCATCATCCGCCAATTTCTCGCTAAGCTCTACCAGGCCGGCTTGCTCATCGAACGGGAAAACTTAGCGCTGCAACAAAGTCTAGTCCGTAGCCAGGCGAAATTTTGGGCGATGGGATTTAGTTCTGCGGCAAAATACTGGCGCAGAATATCCTTCACCGTGGCCAACGCCGACCGGCTTTGTGCCGGGATTTACCGCTACGGCGGCTTTGCTCTGTTTCACCCGCTCACGCTCGGGCTGACAATTCTTCTCGCAATCCTGGCTGGCATAGCAGCCTTGCGCTTGAGCCCCCAGGCCAAGCACTTCACCCAACTGCTTGCCGCCACGCCATGGCTTAGCGGCGCGATCATGTTGGCCTCACTGCTGGCGGTGTCGATCATGCACGTGACCGTGCACGCTCTGGCGTGCAAAGCCTACGGCCGGCGCGTCCGCGAAATTGGCTTCTTTTTGCTCCAGGGCGTCCTGCCGACGTTTTACGCCGACGTCACCGATATCTTCATGTCGACACGGCGGGCGCGGGTGATCGTCGACCTCGCCGGCCCGTTGGTCGAACTGTTTTGGGGTAGCGTGGCTTTTCTCGCGGCGTATCAAGCCCAGCCGGGTGTCGGCCAAGCGTTCTTGTTCGGCATCGGCGTGGTGCTTTGGGAAGGCGCGCTGATTAATCTCTATCCCTTTAGTTTCCTCGAATTGGACGGCTACAACATTGTCGCCGATCTGTTGGCGATGCCGACCCTGCGCCAGCAAGCCCTGGCTCTGGCGCCGCAACTGCACCGACGCTTGCTACGACCCAACACACTAACTAAAGCGGAATGGATTCAAATCGCCTATCTGCTGCTCTGCTTGAGTTCCGTATTGATTTACCTGATCGCCCACCTCGACTTCGTGCGCGGCTTGCTGCCCAGCTGGAAGTGAATCGACTGCTATTCTCGTCATTCCCGCGCCCGCGGGAATCCAGGTTTTTTGCCGGCGAAGCAAAGACGAAGTTGCATGCCGGCCGGCGCCGGCATGACCGACTTGTTCCTCGACCGCAGCCTGTTCTGAACGCGGTCAGAGGAAAGTGATTTCAACGATCTCCGAAAGTGGCGTGAATCCGAGTTTATTTCGAACCGCCAGTAACGGCGAAGAATCCGCTGCGCTCTAACTCACGCAAGGGCGACGGATCGATGAACCGTTCGGCATCGATGCCTTTGGCTAACGGCGTTTGCTGGGCGGTAAGCTCCAGGGCGATTTTGAACCCCTCAGAGCGAGGAAACGGCCGGTCATCCAGGTCACGATTGTAATGATCGAGAGCGTCGGCGATCTCTTCCCGCGCCGCTCCCGGTAAATAACGTTCGGCGATCTTGATCGGCCCATCGCGCTCGCGTTTGTAATAGCGAATGCCTTCGGCAATCGCCTTGAGCAGGTTTAGCACCAACGGCCGGCGCGTCGCCAGCAGCTGCTTCGTCGTGACTACACCGGTGCCGATGAAGGGAATCTTGAGATCGTAAAGATTGACCGGCACGCGGTAGCCCAACTTACGCGCCCGCGTGCTGTAGGGCGGCGTCAAAATAGCAGCCTGAACATTGCCGGTGTGCAACGCGGTAAAGCGCGCCGGCCCGCCGCCGATCTGCTGCATTTGCAGGTCCGACTCGGCAAGCCCAACATGCTTGAGCGCTTCACGGGCCGCGATATGGGTCAGATCGCCGAGCCGCTGAATGGCGATCCGTTTGCCTTTGAGCTGTTTTACATCGGTGAATTCCGGCGCCACGGCGAGCACCTGATTCAGGTAGTTGCTCAGCGCCGCGACCATGACCAAATCCGCGCCGCGCAACGCCGCCGGCACCATGACACCGGCGGACATAAGCGCGAACGGCACTTCGCCGGCCATCACTGCCACCGGCGCCAAGCCCCCGGCAAGGAAAATCAGCTTGACGTCGAGCCCGTATTTCTTGAACGCGCCGCTGTCCTGGGCCATCCACAATGGCGCCGAGGCCACCGAACCGGCGGCGCTGAAACCGAAATTGATGCGTTCGAGCGCGGTCGATTCTCCCGCTCGCGCCGCGCCAGTGAACCCGGCAAGAGTTGCATAAATGAAAAATATCGCGGCGATGAAGCTTGCCGGCATCGGACTTCCTACTTCACTGCGGCACTACTTTCGACCTGCTTCACGAACGACATATCGACAACCTCCTGCGGGTCGACGCCGGCCGCCTGGGGAAATTGATCCACCATCATCTCCAGCGCCGTCTTGATCGCCTCCACCGACGGATAGGGAAAGCGCGGCATGCGCGCGCTGAAATAGCCGTAGGTCTCATCGAGCATCTCGTCGCTGGCGCCGCGCAGATACTTCTTCATCGCTGTCATGCTGCGCTCGCGGCTGGTCTTGAACACTTGAACGGCATCGGTCAGCGCGCGCACCAAGCGCAAGGTGACATCGGGGCTCTTTTTGACATTGGCCTTGAGCGTCGAGATGCCGACGTAGGGGTACTGCACGCCGAGTTCATCAAAGTCGACAAGCTCGCGAAATCCGGCCTTCTTGGCAACCAGCCGCGACGGCGTAGTCAACATCGCGCCATCGACTACGCCTTTTTCCAGCGCCGGCAAGATCGCCGGCGTATCGCCGACATTGACGATCTTGACGTCGCGCCCCGGCTCGAGACCGATCTTTCGTTTGAGAATGTAATGCAGCAAGATATCCGACACCGCCCCCGGCCGGCCCGACGCAACGGTCTTGCCGCGCAGTTCTTTCGCTGTCTTGATCTGCGGCTTGGAAAAAATCGACGAGCCGGTGGCGTTGACGAACGACGCGATGATGACCAAATCCTTTGTGCCGACGGCGTAACTCGACACCACGCCGGTGCCCGTGGAAACGACATACTGGGCATCGCCGCTGAGCAGGAGCTGATGCGGCCGCGCCCGGCCGGCGTACACCGCTTCGAATTCCAATCCGTACTTACGCCCTAGTTTTTCTTCCACCGCCAGCCAGAGCGGCGTGTAGGCGCCGGTTAATGACGAATAAATAATTTTGAGCCGCACTGGCTCGTTGGCGGCGCGCGCGCTGCCGGCAACGACTAGCCCGCTGAGGAAAACTATGATTGCGATAAAGCCCTTTTGCATGATTCCATCCGTTTCTATAATTTATCGAAGCTATATTAGCTGAGGCGTTGCCGTCAAACTCTCCAATCGCCAGGGTTAATTTGACATCCCCGGCGTACCTGCGCTAACGGTGAGCCCATGCGAAACCTCATCATAATTATTCTCTTATTCTTAGGGGTGTCGGCAAACGTCGCAGCGCAAACACCCTATTATCAAGGCAAAACTATTCGCTTCATCGTCGGTTATCCCGCCGGCAGCACTCACGATCTGTGGGCGCGGCTGGTCGGATCGTATATGAGCAAGTACATTCCAGGCAATCCCAACATCATCGTGCAAGATATGCCCGGCGCCGGTTCGGCGGTGGCGGCAAATTATGTTTACACGGTCGCCAAGCCGGACGGCTTGAGCACCGTCGTGACCAACGCCGGTCTCTATTTCGACCAACTCCTCGGCCGCAAGGAAGTGCAGTACGACTGGGCCAAGTTCGCCTGGATCGGCAGCTCGACGCGCTCGCACACACTGATGTACATGGCGGCGAAAAGCCCTTATGCAACGATGCAAGATATACGTACCGCAGCGACTCCGCCCAAATGCGGCAGCACCGGCACCGGCAACAGCGGTTATTACATACCAAAGTTGCTCGAAGAAACCATCGGCGCCAAATTTCAAATCGTCTCCGGCTACCAAGGCGGCGCCGACGTCGATCTCGCCGCCGAGCGCGGCGAGATCCAATGCCGCGCCATCAGCATCCCGGCCTTCTTCGGCCGCGAACCCTACCACACCTGGCGCAAGACCGGCTTCGCACGCGTGTTGTTTCAAATGGGCACAAAGCGCGACCCGCGCTTACCGGATGTGCCGACTTTGAATGAATTGATGGAGCAATATCAAACCCCTGCCGCAGGGCGCCGCCTCGCCGCCGTCGTCGCCGGCAACGCGGAGTTCGGCGCCTGGCCGATGATGACCTCTCCCAATACACAGGCGGATCATGTGAAGACGCTGCGCGCGGCTTTTGTAAAAGCCGTCAACGATCCGGAGCTGCTGGCCGAAGCCAAAAAGAAAACCATGGACGTGGAATTGATCAGCGGCGAGGAAATAGACGCGCTAGCCAAGGAAGTCGTCAATCAGTCGGCGGAGATTGTCGCACGCCTAAAGAAGTTGCTGGGCGAATGATCCCAACGTTTTGAACGGAGCGTAGCGGTTGAACGGCTGGAACGTTTGGAACCTTTAGTCATCCCTGCCGTCGCCCCAAATCCCGTAACCCGCGCTCCCACTTATCCAGTTCTTTTTCCAACTGTTGAATCGACATGCCCTTTTCCGCATACCAGCGTTTAAAGCCGTACTCCTTCGCCGGGCTGCCGTAGTCGTAGGCTTCGAGTATTTTCTGGCCGTCCGGACTAAAGAGAAAATCGACAAATAATACAGCCGCGTGGGGATGGGGTGCTTGGGATGACAGCGCGGCGCTGCCCGCGCTGGCCGGCACGATATCCATCGGCACCCACACCACCGGCGCTTTTTTTTGCGCCGCCACCAGGGCGTGGTTGCGAAAGATCGTCGGCGACGCTTCGACCTCGCCACCGATAATCATGTCATTCAATGCTTGGCCGGACACCGAGTGCATGGTGATGTCCTGGCCGCGCAGCCGTTTGAGATATTCCTCGCCCTTGGTGAGCAGCATGCCGCCCACCGTGCGCGTGCCCGTGTCGGTGGTGACGAACGACATCCGTCCCTTGAGCGCCGGTTTCAACAAATCGTCGTAGTTTTTCGGCGCCGCGCTCGCCGGCAGCTTGTTCCTGTTGTAGGCGAACCCTATATAAGATTCGCGCACCGTCCCCCAATACACCGCGCCCTTGCCCGCCTCTTCCCGCGCGTCAGGAATGAGTCTAGCGATATGCGGATTGGTAAACGGCTGAATCAGTTTGAGCGCCTGCATCAACATGAGCAGCGGCAACGAGCTTTCCGCCACATCCATCAAATAGCGCTTGGCCTGCGCCTCGGCGAGAAACTTCGAAATCAAATCCTTGCTGGTGCCCCGGTAGGATTCCACCTGCACGCCGTACTTGACCTCGA